>Ga0136560_1000833_pt1 | contig 15603 bp, 4 predicted proteins | sample AntRauMeHopE1497_FD_104925 | JGI IMG/M metagenome (GOLD analysis project Ga0136560, IMG submission 104925) | Saline lake microbial communities from Rauer Islands, Antarctica - Metagenome Hop E1 #497 | ecosystem: Environmental > Aquatic > Non-marine Saline and Alkaline > Saline | place... | reverse complement strand
TGCGGGGCCCGGAGGCCAGGGCCATGGGGGCAGCGGCCACGTGGGAGGAGGGGCGCGGGGACGCGGAGAGCGACGTTGGCTCTGCCGTGCGCGGCGGTGGGGGCGGTCTCGGCGAGGGCTTCCGCGAGGCATCGCTCCGGCTGGGCTCTGCCGCGCCGCGCCGGGCAGGGCTCTGTCGCGACGGCGGCTGAGGGGCGGGCGTGAGGGTGTCTGTGGGCTCGCGCAGGGCGGCGGCAACAGGGCCTTGCGGTGCGCGGCCGCGGGGTGGCGGGCCCCGGCGCCGACCTAGGCGGCAGTTCACTGGCGTGTGAGCGTGTGACGGTAACCCGTGCGGGTGTGTAAGATTCCGACCGATGCTCCGCGCGCGCTGCGGTTGACGGAGCAGCCGATCTGCGCCGCGAGTGCTCCCACGGCCAAAGCCTGCCCGCCCGAGGCCAGCGTAAAGCCCCCGCTCGCCCCATGGTGACGAGCCGGTCTGGTTTCACACGCCCCGCCGCGCCGGCGTACGAATGCTCGGCTCGGCCGCAAAGGCATTCCGGGCAGCGGCCGAGTCGGCTTTCAATTCCGGCCACGCTTTGTGCCCCGCCCGCCCCGCGGGAGCTGGGTCCGATTTCGTGGCGTCCGTGTGCGCGTTATGACGATCGAACACAGCTTCGCGGTGATCTGGCAGTCTTTGCGGGCTCGAGCGCACGGCGGCGGGCGCTTTGATGTTGAATGTTGATGCTGCAGAGCAAGGGCGTCGCGTGGCCGTCCGGGGCCGTTCCAGCGGCCCGCAAGGGAGCAGGAGGCCGCGCTCGCACACGCCTACCCCGTCACCTGCCCGCAGCGTGAGCCCGCCCGCGCCCTGGCTCCGCTCGGTCGCCCCGTTGGGCCGCCTAGGGGTGCGCCTGCTCTCCGAATGACCTCAACTTGGCTCCCGGCTCACGTGTGCCCGCGGCGTGCCCAAGCCGGACCCAGGCCATGCCTGGTGCGCCCAAAGTCAGGGCCAGCACCGTACCGGAGGACCAGTCGTGGCGGCGCCGGCCGTCCGTGCACAGCAAACTTGCCGGCCGATCCCCGAACGGGGTTCTGACGCCGGAAGGGGTTCAACCCCCACCCAGCCGCCTGGCCTCCCGTCCGTCCCGCCCCGCAGGTGACCCAGGGACCGGCACCTCACTATGGCAAGCTCTGGCCGCGGCGCCCGCAAGGGCAGGGGCCGCGCCACGGCGGTGTACCCGCCCGTATCGGTGGCAACGAGGGAACAGCGCAGCGAGTTCTTCCCCTTTGGCATCCGGTCGGTCAACTCGACCGCCCTGGTGGCCACGGAGGACGAGGACGACGCGCTCGTCCCGCTCCCGGCGAAGAAGCGCCACGGACGGATGCGCGGCGCCCAGGACGCGGTGCTGGTTCTCGACGGCAGCGACGATGACGAGGTCGGCGACGCCAAGGACCTCCCGTTCTCCGTCGAGGGTGACGACTCGCTCCTGCTCCCGTCGTCGGGCGGCGCCGGAAGGGACTCGGGGATCCCGCTGCTGGCCCAGGGCGGCTCCAGCTCGAGCAAGGCCGCGCTCTCGAACGGCCGCCTGACCCGGCGCTACATGCAGGCCCGCCGCGCCCGCACCGCGGACAAGGCCGCCGCGATCATCCTCGGCGACGACGCGGCGCCGCTGGCGTGCTGCTGCGGCCGCATGTCGAGGCTTTGCTGCGCCGCGACGACGTTTTTCGTCCTCGCGGCCCTGCTTGGCGGCGCCTACGCCGTCCTCCGCTTCGTCGCGGGCCCCGCCCTCGCGCAGCACACGGCCGACGTCGTCTTCGCGCGGGCCACCGCCACGTCGCTCGAGCTGGGGGCGGCGCCGGCCTCGGCGGCCGCGCCCGGCGCAGACACTGACGCCGAATCTCCCTCCCTCGGCCTGGGCATCCGCGCAGAGCCCTGGGCGGAGTGGTGGTCCGACCCCCTCCCGGAGCTCAAGGCGCCCCGCGGCGTGCGGCTCTACCTGCTGAGCGACGACGCGTCGTGCCCCGCCGGCGGCGCCGCCGCCTCGGCCCCCGGCCCCGCCTCTGCGGCCGCCCCGCGCCACCGCCTCGGCACGGCGTCCACCGCCCCCATCGCCGTCGGCTCGGGCGCCGCCGCCCCCGCCCCCGTCGCCGCGTCTCTCACCCGCCCGGCCTCCGCCCCCGGCGCGGCCCCCTCCGCCGACGCCGCAAACTCCACGGCGACGGCCCTCCTCGCCGCCGCGGCCCTCGGCAGGCGTGTCGTCTGTGTCGCAGCCTCCTTCCCGGGGGCCACCGTCACCGTGTCCATCCTCCCGGGTCTGACGTCATTCCTCCGGCACACCTACCCCGTGTCGCTCAGCGCGTCGCTCCGGCTGGACACCGGCGCCGACTCCGTCTTCGGCTCTGCCGGCTCTGCCGGGGCGCCGACGTCGGAACTGGTGTCGTTCCGCGTGATCCGCCCCCCCCGGCGCGTCTCGGCCGCCCTCCCCAACGCCTCCGCGTGGCTCCAGATCGGCGTCACCGTGAGCTCTGCCAAGCGCGTGTCGGTGGCGGACCTCGGGCCCCTCCGCCTCGCCGTCGTCGTCAACGGCTCTCTTGACTCCGCATGGATGGAGGCTGCGGCCGCGGCCGAGGACGACGGGAGCCCCGAGGCCGCGGCCGCCGCGCCGCTCCTCCCCCTGCCGGGCCACGGAGAGCCGGTGACGTGGCGCCTCGAGGGACCACTCTTCGCGAGCGACGCGGCGGCGACGTCGGCTCTGCTCGACGAGCTGAGCGACGACGAGTCGCCCGTCAGGTTCGTCCTCGTCGGGCAGGCGGGGACCACCACTCCCGAGGCCCCCGCGGCCCCCAACACCACCGGCGCCGCCGCGACCCCCGCCATCCCCCGCTCCGCCTCCCGCTTCCCCGGCGGCGGCCTCTACGGCGCCGCCCTGGCCGCGGCGCCCGTCGGAGTGGTGGTCCCCCGCCGCGTCGCTCCGATGGTCGAGGGGCTTGCCATCGAGTCGCTCGACATCGCCGCCGCCGGCGCTTCCGTGGGCTCTGCATACGGCCCTGCCGCGCCACCCGGCTCTGCCCTGGTCAACGTCTCCCTGTCCTTCGTGGTGCGGAACCCGGTGGCGGCCTTTGTCGAGGTCGTTGCCGCGGCCGTCTCCCTCGACGTCGACGTCAGGACGTCGGCGGGCGACGTCCTCGGGGCTCTGCGCATGGTCGACGCGCCGGCCGTCCCCCTCCCGGCCCTGCCCTCGGTCAACGGCTCTATCCTCGGCGCCGCCGCCGCCCTCACCGCGTTCCCCTGCCAGGCCCCCGGCGGCACCTGGGGCTCTGCCGGCTCTGCCGGGGGGTCGTTCGCGTGCGTGCGCTTCGGCGTGACGGGCATGACGGTTGTCGACGTCTCCTCCGACGGCGGCTCTGCGTGGGGCAGGTACCTGTCGTCGGTGGTCACGGGCCACCAAGGGGTCCCCCTGGTCCTGGCGTCCCGCGCCAACACGACGGGCGCGGGGGGCATCGGGCACGGCGGCATCGTCGTCCGCACCACCGGCTCTCTTGGCGATGACGTCATCGAGGCGCCCGTCGCGGCCGTCGCGGCCAACGTCACCCCCGCCGGCGGTTTCGCGGCCCTCGGCCCCGCGTCGCTCCGCTTCGACCGGCTCCCCGCGGGCCCCGCGGGCCCCGCGTCGCTCAGGCTGACCGTCTCTCAGCCGCTGAGCAACCCCTCCACGGCAGCCTTCGACCTCGGCCCCGCGGCCCGAGCAACCCTCCTCTCCGCCGGCCGCCCCGTCGCCGCCCTCGCAACGCCCCGCGGGACCAACACTCTCGTCCCGCGCGGCCCGTCGACCCTCGTCCTCGAGGCAGGCCTCCCCGCCGCCGCGACCGTCGACCCCGCCCTCGCGGCTCTGCTGAGCGACTTCGCGTTCGGCCGGACGACGCCCTCGGTCGCGATCAACGGCACCGGGGCCGACGCGGCCAACGGCACCGCCGCGGTTTCGTGGCTCGACGACGAAGTGGCCTCCCTGTGGCTTGACTCGGCGGCCGCCCCCGCCGCCGCCCCCGCCACCCCCGCCTCCGCCGCCGTCACGGCTCTGTACGTCGACGTCGCCGACGCCGACGACGAAGTGACCTTCGGCGCGACTCTGACCCTGTCCGGCGTGGCTCTGCCGCTGCCCCTTCCGGACCTCCGCGTCCCGTCGGTCAGCCGCGTCGCTCTCCGCCTCACCGCCGACGGCACCGCGTCGCTCACCGCCGCCTCCCTCCCGGCCTCCTTCGCCCCCGCCGCCGCCTTCGCCTCCGCGCAGCCCGGCGTCGTCGGCGACGTCGTCGTCACGGTCCCCGCCGGAACGCCCCTTGGCAGAGCCAGCTCGCCGACGTCGGGCCTCACGGCGCTCGTGTCATCGCTCCTCCTCCGGGGCGACGGCTCCCCCGTCGGGTCCGCCGCCACCGGCTCTCTCGACCTGGCCGCCTCAACGGACCTCCTCCCCGGCCTCGTCCTCGCCGGCATGCCTGTGACGGCCGCCCCCCTCACCGCCTGCGGCGTCGGCCTCGGGGCCGCGGGGGCGACCCTGGAGGTGGGGTCCGTGTCGTTCGCCGACGCGGGGTCTGACTCCGCCGACGGCGCCGTCACGATGGCCGTCGGCCTGACCGTCACTCCCGCCCGCGGCAGCTGCCCGACCGTGGTGTCGGCGCCCACGCTCGGCTTCGACGTCGACGTCGGCGGGAGCTCTGCCGTCACGGTCTCGACACCGCGCGTGTCGCTCCGCGCCGGGACCGCCGTCTCCACCACCGCCTCGGGGACCATCACTCCCGCGGCGTCGTCGGGCAACGCGGCCCTGGGGGCCATCGTGTCGGCGGCACTGCAGGGCAGGCCGACCGCTGTGACCCTGTCGGGGGCTCTGCCGGCGGGGGCCAACGGCGCCATCGGGCCGGCCCTCGCCGCACTGTCCTTCCCGGCCACCCTCCCCGCCCCGCCCGGCTCTGCCGGCGCGTCGCTCCTCCGCGGCGCGTCGCTCGGCCTGGCGCCGTTCGTGACGGGGGAGTCCGCCTCCGCCGCCCCCGCCGCCGTCACGCTCACCAACCCCCTGGGCGTCGGCATCTGCGTCTCCGCCGCCTCGGTGACCGTCACTCTCCCCGTCCCGGGGGCCCCCGGCGGCCGGGTGACTCTCTTCACCGCCGCGCTGAGCGATGCCTTCCTCGGCCCCGGCGAGTCCGCCGACGTCCCCGCCGTCGCGGCTCTGCCGCTCGGCCCCGCCGGGTCGGTGGACGAGCTGGTCGCCGCCTCTGCCATGGCCGTCTTCTACGCGGGAGCGTTCAACGCCTCCGACCCGAGCCGGCCGCTACCCTCCGCCACCACCGCCGCCGCCTCGGCGACCGGCACCGCCACCATCGCCATGGCGGGCTCTGCCGCCGGCTGCGGCGCGGGCGTGTCGGTCGGCGCGTCGCTGGGCTCGGCGTCGCTCCGCACCACCCTGACCCGACCCGCGGCCGGCTCTGCCGCCGCGTCGCCCCTCGTGGTGCGGGGAGTCGCTCGCCGCGCTGACGTCGACCTCAGCAACCGCTTTAAGTGGGTCACCTTGGGTATCAGCTCGCCGTCGCTCGGCGCGTCGCTCGGCGTCGACGTCGCGTGGTCGCGCCCGACCGAGTCCGCCGTCACGGTCGAGTCGGTCGACGTCGACGTCCTCCTCCTCGCGCCGACGTCGCGCGCGGAGTACATGGCCAACTGGATGCCGTCGGCGTCGGGCGACGGCGCGTCGCTCTCCGGCGCGACTCTGTCGCTCGTCCTTCCCCCCACTTTTCTCGCCGCGCCGTGGGAGGCCCAGTCGGCGCTGAAACCGCTCGCCGCCGCCGCGCTCAGCAGCGACCCCGAGGCCGACGCCGCGTCGCTCGCCGGCACCGCGTCGCTCACCCTCACCGTCGGCGGCGTCAGAGTGGTGGTCCCCAACGTCCCCCTGACCGGCCGCCTCCTCCTCCCCGGCATCGGCTTCAGCGGCGCCCCATCCCCCGCCGCCTGGCCCGTCGACTCCTACGTGCTCGGCGACGTCACGAGCGACGGCGCGTCGCTCGCCGCGGCCGGCGGCCTCCGTGTCCGCAACCCCACCGACATGACCGTCACCCTCCCCGCGCCCCTCGTCCTCGCCGCCACCATCGTCGACGCGCGCGGCAAGACCGTCGCCGACGCCGGGAACGTGAGCCTCGTCTCCGCGAACCCCGTCGCCCCAAGGCTCTTGCCCGCTCCCGGCGCCTACCTCCCCCTCCGCTTCCTCGCCGGCGCCACCACGGCCGTCGCCTTCGAGGCATCCGTCCCGGCAGAGCCCGCGTCGCTCGGACCGCTCCTCTCGAACCGGCTCTCCTTCGGGAGCGACGAGCCACTCCGCCTCGCCCTCCGCGGCTCTGCCGCGTCGACGTGGGACTCCGTGGTGTCCGGGGCGGCGTCACTCATCGCCGCCAGCATGACGGTGCCCCCCGCCTTCTTCAACGCCACCTCGGCAGAGCCCCAGGGGGGCGTCGCGCCGCTCTTCGCGAACCTCTCCATCGACTGCGCCGGATACATCGACGACGCGGGGACCACCACTCTCGAGATGAGCCTGTACAACCCCTTCAACGGCTCTACCGGGAAGACGCTGGTCGACGTCGCGGACGTCGACGTCACCATGGTGCTCTGCCCGGCCCGCTGCGGCGGGGACGGCGCCACCGCCGCGTGCTGCCTGGGCACCGGCACGCGCCCCCCCGCGTCGGCAGAGCTAGCAGAGCCGGCCTTCCCCTCGGGGTCCCGGCTGCTCTCCAGGACCAAGGGCGGCGAGCAATTCGCGTCGCTCAGCGCCAAGGAGCAGGCTCTGCCGGCGCGGCGCCGCGGCGAGGGCGGGTCGACGTCGTCGCAGACGGTGACGGTCCCGAAGGACGTCTCCGTCGGCGCCGACGTCATGGCCGCGGTTTCGGCGGGCGTGGGGTCCGTTGGCCGCGCCGCGGTCACCGGCACCGTCACGCTGACGGTGCGGCCCGCGGGCGCCGAGGGCGTTCGGTCGGTGTCGGTCCCCGTCACGGTGACGTCGGCGGGCGTGCCGCTCGTCGCCACCGGCTTCCCGCACGGAGGCGGGGGCGGGGGCGGGGGCGGCAAGCCCGCCCCCGCGCCGCCCGTGGACCCTGCCGTGGCCAAGAAGTACGTCGACGCCTTCGCCGCCCAGGGGCGCAAGGAGTTCAAGGACTCGCAGTGGCACGGCTACTACGACGGGGACGTCGGCCTGGCCTGGGACGCGGCCTCGGGGGCCTGGCCGGGCAAGGCCGATGGGATGGGACTCGTCCCGGCTCTGCTCTTCTACCACTCTGACCCGTCGCGGACCCTGCAGGGCCAGCTCCTCCCGGATGACGTCACCTTCACCAACCACGTGCCCAAGGGCTCTGCCACCGTCCCCGCCTCGCGGGCGACGGCTGGAGTCGAGGTCTGGACCGGGATCGGCGGTTTCGCGGCCTCGGTGTCGGCCGCCGCGTCGGCGCAGCTGGGCGGCGCGCCCAGCCCCCGCCTGGGACAGCTGACGGCGACGTCGATGGCGGCGGTCAAGAAGACCCGCTTCGACGGGGCCGACACCCTCGGCCAGGCGACGCTGGAGCTGCGAGCCTACTCGCTCGACGCGAGGGCCGGCGTGACGGGCGGCAAGATCATGGCCCACCCGATGTGGCTCGCGTCGCTCACCGCCATGCCCAACACCTACAGCTCTGCCGACGACAAGCAGAGCTGGTCGTCGTTCCTCGCGCAGTGGGGCACCCACTTCACGGCGGCGACGGAGACGGGCGCGGCGATGTGGTGCTGGGCAGCCTTCGACTACGGGCTACTGCAGACCGGGAACGACTTCGGGGCGAGCTTTACGGCGGCGCAGGCCGAGGCGGCGGTGAGAGACTTCTGCGTGAGAGACACGGGCCTGTCGACGTCGGGGACGTGGGCGGGCAAGCCGGCCGCCTCCTCCCGGCAGAGCGTCTTCGAGGCCCACGTCACGGGCAGCGGCCCCAGCGTGCTGGGCGGGGACCCGGCCAAGTGGCAGCCCGGTGTCGAGGCCTCCATCGAGGCGTGGCTCGAGTCCGTCACCGTCGCCCCCAACCTCGTCCGCGCGTCGCTCCTCCCCGCCGACGTCCTCGCGTCGCTCTACGCCCCGGGCAAGGCCACAGCGCTCAAGGCGGCCATCGCCGCGTCGCTCCGCGCCGCCGAGGAGGACTGGGCGCCCGGCCGCGTCCCGACCTGCCCCGACGCCTGCACCCACGGCGCCTGCTCGGGCGGAGCCGACGCCTGCTCCTGCGCCGACCACCAGTTCGGCCGGCTCTGCCAGACGTGCGCCACCGGCTGGATCGGCTCTGCCTGCCAGTCGCCGGACTGCCGGAAGCAGGGCGGGTGCAACGCCGGCGGCGGCGGCGGCACCTGCACCGCCCCCAACACGTGCAAGTGCAACAGCTGCTGGGCCGGGCCCGAGTGCGCGACGTACACCTGCGGCTGCCTCGGCGCCAACGCCACCGTCACGGCCCGGGGCCGGGGCGACGTCCGCGCCGCCGACCTCCGGGTCGGCGACGCCGTCAGGTCGCTCAGCAGCTCTACCGGCAGAGCCGTGTGGTCCGACGTCTTCCACGTGGCCAAGCCCTCGGAGGAGGCCAGCGCCAACGCGTCGCTCGTCGACGTCCGCGTCGCCGGGTCCCCGGCAGAGCCCCTCCGGCTCACGGCAGAGCACCTCATCTACGTCGTCCCGCCGTCCGCCATCGGCCCCGCCGACTCCGCACTGCTCCGCTCGAACGGCTCCGTCGCCTGCGGCGGGAGGTCGGCCGCGGACGCGAAGTGCCCCGGCGTCGCCGAGGCCCGCCCCGTGCCCGCGGCTCTGCTCCGGCCGGGGGACGTCGTCCTGACCCTTGGGCACGGGCCCGGGGAGGGGGCGTCGCCCGGCCTCGCCCGCGTCACCGGTGTGACCCCGGCGGTGGCGTCGGGCGTGGTGACGGTGCACACGCTCGACGGGCCGGTGCTGGCGTCGGGCGTGGTGGCGTCGTCGTACGAGTGCGACGAGGGGCACGGCTGGTGGGACACCGTGGACCTCCGGGCCGCGTACGTGGCCGCGCCGTGGCTTGCGAGCGACCCGTGGGTCAGGGACGCGGTGGCGTGGGCCGACGCGTCGGTGTACGGCGGCGCGCCCGTTCTCGCGAGGGCCTTCGGCGCGGCGCTGCCGGGCGCGGAAAGGGCCGTCCTAGGCGGCGCCGATGCCTGGGCGGACTCCTCCCCCACTGGCGGCGGCGGCGCCACGTCGGCCGGCGAGGCCGCGGCACAGTCCGCCCCGGCCCCGGCCGGCGGGGCCCTCCCCGCTCCCCACTGCCCGGACGGCACCCGCGGCCGCGCCGTCCTCGGCTGAGACCGGCCACCGCCCCGCGGCCGGCCCCTGCCGAGACCCCGCCCGCCCACGGCCCCCGCCAAGAGCCGGCCCTGCCGCCCCCCGCCCGATGCGGTGGCCGGAAGCACCGCCCCGGGGAGCAGGCGGTGCTCCGCCTCGCTCCCCACAGCTGCTAGAATGACGCGCGGCAATTTCGTTTGCGTGATTCCCTGACCCGCCTCCAACACTGACTGCTCAGACCCGATGCCCGGCGCAACTGCACCAGAAGTTGCACGCCTCATCTGCGGTCTCCCACAGGGGCCCGCGCGGCGGTAGGGCCAGTGCTTCGCCCGCCGCGAGTGCTGGCCGTCACGCCGCCTGCTCGTGCACCCGCGTCCCAGACCATGGAAGAACCGCTGGACACGATTATCAGGCCCCCGCCCCCCAAGACCAAAGTGAGACCGCCAGCGCCCGCGCCTGGCGGCCTCAGGAGCACTGGAACGCCAAAGGTCGTTTCTTGGTCCGCAACCCGCAGCCGGAGTAGCCCCGACCTGATGACCTCCGCGGCGAACGGGGAGGAATCCGACATCGGGTTCCATCTGCGAGCCGGGCAGTCCATCCACGTCACCGATGTAAGAAGGGAAACGATCCTCCATGCCGCGGCTCGGGCCAACGCCCTGCTGTTCTGCGAGGAGGCCGTGCGGCTCGGAGCCAGGATGGACGCAGTCAACATCGTGATGGTGGCTGTCAGAGCGCTGAATCGGCGCCAGGCCCGCGGGGGAGGCTCCAGCCGCGCCGGTGGTTGCTCTTTGCTCCGCAGTTCGGGCTTCACACCCACGAGGTCTGCCGCAAGCCTGACACCCGCGCTGAACTGGAGGCCATGTCCAGGGACCGTCACTGGAAGCGGCGCGCGACCCTGCTCCGGTGGAACGCCGCCTGCGGGGAAAGCGAAAGCTTTTGACTCGATTCCCGAAGTCGTTGTGTCCCCGCCGAACCATTGCACCTTTGAATGAATCTCGGCAGGCCTGCGCTTGCGTGACCTCGCCGCCGTAACGATGCCGCGGGCGGCCAAGGACGGCTTAAGCCGCTGCCTGGCAGCCTACGCCTTGGGCAGGCCCCCTCACCCTTCTTACTGAGCCGGCAGCCCCTGCACGAGCCTGTGTGACGCGCTCGGCTACCTGCGGCGGGAGAGCTGGCCGGGCCCCGGCCGGCTCGTTCGAGCCTGTGGAGGGGGCCGGTACGGCTGAGGTGGCGGCCGGCTGTGTGAGCGCACACCGCGCGCCACGGCCAGTCTGATCCAGTCTGATTGCATCGTTCAGGGTCAGTGTCGGCGCACACGCCGGCACGCAACACGGCCGGCCGGCGAGCCGACGGCGGCAGGCACGGCGGAGTCTCTCAGATCACGTTGAGCGGCACCTTGAGGTAGGAGGTGCCGTTGCTCTCGGGGGGCGGCAGCTGTCCGTTGCGAAGGTTCACCTGGAGCGACGCGAGGAGGAGCTTGGGCGGGTTGAGCGTTGCGTCGCGCTCGGAGCGCATCTTGACAAAGTCGGCCTCGGCGACGCCGCCGCCCAGGTGCTTGTTGGACGATTTCTGCGCCGCCACGGTGGTCTCGAACTCGACGCCACGGCCCTCGGGGGGGTAGTCGTGGCCCACGAAGACGCGGGTCTCGTCCGGCAGAGTGAAGAGCTTCGTCGTGATGCTGCGGTAGATGTCCGTTGCGCTGCCCCCAGGGAAGTCACAGCGGGCAGAGCCGAAGTCGGGCATGAAGACGGTGTCACCGGTGAAGACGGCGTCGCCGACGTGGAGGCAGACGCAGGCCGGGGTGTGGCCGGGCGTGTGCAGCACCCTGATCGTAAGGTCTCCGAGCGGCACCTCCTGGCCGTCGGCAAGGAGCATGTCGAAGGCAGAGCCGTCGGCCGGGAGCTCGTCGTCGCCGATGTTGAAGATGCCCTTGAAGACAGCCTGCACCGCCTTGACGTTCTCGCCGATGGCGGTGTGCGCGCCGGGGAGCTGCTCCTTGAGGTAGCCAGCGCCCTGTGACGGTCGGGACGAGAGGGAGGCGGGGTGGCCGGGAGGCAGGTGCGTGGGCGCGGAGGGCAGATGGGGCGGGGCGGCCGTTGTCCCGACTGAGCTGGATCGTGGCCAGGCGAGCGTCCGAGCGCAGGCCACTGCACGCATTGTTGTCGCGGTGACGGGCAGCGAGGCTGCGCCTCCAGGCTGCGGGGCTCACGGTCATGTGGTCAGCGTGCACGTGCGTCTCCACGATGAGCTCGACCGTTGCGCCGAGCTCCTTCGCCTTGGCCAGCACGGCGTCGTTGTGCGTGTTTCTGAGACGGAAGGGGCGAGATCGGGGCGGGGGACGGGCTGGCGCTGTGGGAGTGGGTCGCGTCATGGGGCGCAGCAGCTGCTGGCGGGGTCAGGGGCGCGTCAAGCTCCGGGCGTGGCATGGGCCGTGGGCTCACGCGGTGCGACCGCTCGCCGGGTCGAAATCCATGACGGGGTCCACGATCATCGCCTTCTTGGTGGAGGGGTCGACCACGATCTGCGGCGCGGCGGGGGAGGACGAAATGGAGTGGCAGCGGTGAGCAGCTGACAACTGTTCCGGCCGGCCCACCTGACGCCACGCGCAAGAGAGCGCACTGCCCCGGCGCCGCATATTTCTTATGATAAGCTGCTGCTTCTGACGGAATGCGGCCGTTCTCAGCCCCAAGGGGCGCTCGTGCGGGCAGCGTTGGATCAGCTGCGATCAGCTGAGCCTGCTCTCACGTAGGTGCAGGTGTTGGTGGCGTCGTGGAAGACGCACGTCACCTCGGGGTTGCTGGAAGCTGCGGCTGCGGCCATTGTTACGTCTGCTGCTGCTGTCGCGGGCTGGAGTGCGAGCTTGCAGGCCCGCGACTCTGTCTGGATATTTGTGAGCAGGCAAAGATGGTGCGGCCCAGGCGCGCTGTTCGTGATTCAGGGCAACGGCGGCAAAAGACTCGGGCAATGGCAAATCATGGCTGAAGCCCGCTGGCGGGCTGACAGGTTCGGTAATGGTTGGGTAGAAGGGAGGCCGGGCCGCTCACTTGCCGCCGACCTTGTTGATGTAGCCCTGCACGGCCTGCTGCACGTGAGCGCGGCGGACCGGGTCGAACGAGACGAGCTCGTACAGGGGCCGCAGACGGACGCTCTGGGGCACGAGGGTGGGGTGGAAGCCGACGGAAATCAGCCATCCGAGGTAGTCGAGGCCCTCCAGCTTGCTCGGATCGCCGCCCACGCACTCGACGTGGAAGGTGGACGCGTCCTTGAACGCCTGGTCGATGGTCTCGGTGAACTGGGCCTTGGAGAAGCCGAGGTCAAAGTTGATCCCGATGCCGTCGAACATGTATCCGATCATGATGCCAAACTGGTTCTTCTTGTACTCCTCGCTGTACTTGAGGAGCATGGACTGGTTGTAGCTGATGCCCAGGCTGCACGAGCCGCCCAGGGCCGCCTGGTGGACGTAGTGCGTCCCAAAGGTCGTGAGCAGGCCGTTGTAGGCTCGCTCGTACGACGGGTCTGCCACGTCGGTGGGCAGAGCCTTGACGGTCTCCACGAAGCCGGAGCGCAGCAGGGTGTGGCCGCTGGCGCCGTGGCCGGCGGACAGGCGGAACATGCCGACGGAGCGCTCGATGCCGTAGTAGCCGCTGGCGAAGGATTCGAGCGACGCGGAGGCCTTCTCCCGCTGGGAGCTGAAGAAGGCGCCGATGCTGAGGCCGTCGAAGCCGATGCCGATGCCGAACATGGTCATCTTGGCGTTGAACTCGGCAACGAACGTCGAGTTGGTGAAAGCACGGGACACCTCCTCCGCGCAGCTGAACGGCGTCGAGGCGAAGGTCCAGTGGTCGGGGACGCGCCAGGTGATGTTGGTGGACGGGTCGAACCACGTGGTGTTCTGGAGAGTGGCGGTCCCCTCGACGACGGGGGCGCGGAGGGTGCCGTTGGCGGCGTCGTAGCCGAAGCCCACGCCGAGGTCGGGGCCAGGCACGGGGAGGATGAGGCCGCCGGTGAGGGGGTCGTGCTGCGCGGCGGCGAGGGCGGGGGCCCCGGCCAGGGCGGGGTCGGACCTCGTGATGGCGGCGACGTCGGGGGGCGGGCGGGACGACACGACGAGTCGCATGGGGCCCGCGGGCGTGTCGATGGTCAGCCGCTTGCCGGCGAGGAGAGGCCGGCGCGGCGCCCCGAAGGCCGCCGGCGCGCCCCGGAGCACGGCCGCGTGGCCGTCCGTCACGATGGCCGCGTGCCTCCGGCGGTCCCCGGCCAGGCGCTGCGCGGCCGGGGTCACGGGCACGGCGTCGATGCTGGTGTTGGCCGAGCCCGGGCTGGCGCCGCAGCGCACGGGGGGCAGGCCGAAGGGCTGGTTGGGCTCGTTGGGGCCGGATGACGTCACGTTGAGATATTCGGCGATCGCATCCTCCATCAGCGCTCGTCGCGCCGGGTCGGCGATGACCTCGGAGATGGCCGTGTACGTGGAGTTGATGGGCGCGGCCGAGGCCGGGATCGTGTGGCGCCAGAGGCTGTAGAGACCCGACTGCAGCAGGGGCTGCGAGCCGCCGTACCCGACGAAGGCTAGCTCCGACATGGATTTGGCCTGGGCTGTGATGGAGGCCTTGGCGTGGGCGCCACCGTGGCCGAACCCGAGCGTGACGAAGCCCAGGGTGAGCCCAAAGGACGACATCTCCTCGGAGAATGAGATGTTAGTAGACTTGACGAAGCTAGAGTTGAGGGTATAGACGATGTGCATGTGACCGCCAAAGTCGGCGTCGCTGAGGTAGTGGGTGCCGTACCGGTCGATGAAGGCCTGGTAGGCCGCGCGGTCGGCGGCGGAGGTGCGGGCTGCCGGGAGGAGAGCCTGGTCGGCGACGATGGGCAGGTCGCTGTAGTTGGTCTGCAGGTAGTGCCTGAGGAGGACGGGGCCCCAGCGCATGGCGGCCTTGTACGTGGTCTGCGCCTGGCCGGCGATGGCGCCGATGTACTGCTGCTCCTGGATCTTCTGTCGCATATAGCCGTGCACGGACTGGCGTGCGTATGCGCCGATGAGGAAGAAACCGCTCGAGGACGAGCTGTCCTCCGAGAAGGACTGGTAGCTGTCGTACGACTGGAAGACCTTGGTCGACTGCGACGGGGCGGGGGGAGGGGGCGGGGGGCGAAGTCGAAGGATCGAAACAGCCGATCGGCAGGCTTGCCACCGAAAGCCAAAGGCCCGCACGGCTCTGGGCCGCTCACGGTGACGGACGCAGTCTCAGAAAAGGCCGCGACGAGGACGGAGTCGGGGTACTTGAAGATCTGGTTGGTGAGCGGGTCCTGGAAGATGTTCATGCCGCCGTCGTAGTGCGAGTAGCTCGGGGGCACGATGGGGCCCCGCGTCTCGCCGAGCAGGGGGTCGTACCCGTGCCCGAGGATGCCGCCGGAGTAGCCCTCGGCCGTCATCAGACCAGGGAGGTTGGGGAAGCCGAGCACGAACGGGTCATCGCCCGCCGCGTCGGCCATGGCTCCAGATGCCACGGCGGCCGCGCAAGCGAGCGCAGCAAATAGCCCGCGCATGGTTGGTTGGGCTGGTGCCTCGGTGCGGGGAGAGCAGCTGATGTAGGCAAGGTTCAACGTTCAAGGCAGGCTTGGCTGGCAGCAGGCCCGCCGCTGACCGCACCAGGTCCGGCACAGACGGTGGTTGGGTGAGTCACTCGGCCGACTGGTGCCGGCTGTGTGACCTGGCGCGCCTCTGGGACCGGCGCCGGCGATGGCCGGTGGAAGCCGTCGAAATTGCACCATCGGCTCTGCCATCCTTGCCTCCGGCCAGCTCGCGCCCGGGGGCCGGCGCGGCGGGGCGGTCGTACATCGAGTGATTTGCGCGCGGGGGCGGGGACGACGAGGCGCGTGTTGCTGCCTCGCTTGCCGACTGTAGCATGCAAACGCGCGCGGTCGCCAGTTTCGGTCGAGGTCTCAGCACGCGACAAACAGGCCCGCCTTCCGGCGCACGTTGAGCTGCACCCTGCACGGCAGGGCGGCGAACGCTGCCCTGTCCACCTCGAGAACGCGCTCGAAATCGGCGTCGCTGAGGTGGGCTTCCAGGCGGGCCGACGCGAGGCCGCGATCAGCCGCCGTTTTCGCCGCCGCGGCGCCTGACTGGGCAATTTTCCGGAGCTCTGCGTAGCCCAGGACCGGCTTGGCGCTGGCTGTCGTGGCCGGGACGCACCGTACCGATGCGGAGAGGGCGGAGCGGGGGTTTGTGTCGTCGGGCTCGGCGATCTCCGTCGCCGAGAAGGAAGGGCGGCGAGGGGCCGCGGGCGGG
>Ga0136560_1000832_pt1 | contig 15604 bp, 12 predicted proteins | sample AntRauMeHopE1497_FD_104925 | JGI IMG/M metagenome (GOLD analysis project Ga0136560, IMG submission 104925) | Saline lake microbial communities from Rauer Islands, Antarctica - Metagenome Hop E1 #497 | ecosystem: Environmental > Aquatic > Non-marine Saline and Alkaline > Saline | place... | reverse complement strand
GAGGCCTTTGCCATTTTATTAAATCGACAATATAGCCTTCAATCAGCCGAAAATGCATTCTTCGGAGCTACACAACTTCTAAATACGTTTCTTTGGAATGAAGATGGTAACCCAATGTTTTTAGAGGAAGGAGTCCTTCCGCAGGGATTGTACGATGAGTTTGCTCCGATTTTGGAAAAAGAAGATTTGAGAGTCGCTGTCATGTCTCATCCTCAATTACAGATTGCAGATTTTGAACTGGCGAGTTTAGCTGTTGACCGAAGATTAAAGGCTCAGCAAATACTTCCTGTGGTAAAACTGAAATATAATTTTCTTACCGAGAACATAGGGAATTTCAATTCCCCATTTTTTGAAAATGATTACAAATGGGGAGTAACTGTCTATACACCATTACTCCTCCGCAAAAGTAGGGGAGCGCTAGGCTTGGCTAATGCTAAGATTGATTTCAAACAAAATTCCAGAGATCTAAAAGAAGTGGAACTACGTACCAAGCTTGAGGCTGAGATCAACAGTTTCGAAGTCATCAACATGCAAATAGTCACTTTTTCACAAAATGTGATCAGTCTTGAAACGTTGCTCCGAGGTGAGCTACGTCGGTTTGAAATAGGAGAAAGTAGCCTCTTTTTGGTAAATGCCAGAGAGGTTTCTCTTTTCAGCTCCATGCTGACGCTCAACGAGCTTGTTTCAAAGAGAAGAATAAACTTTGCAAAAACCCGCTTTGCCGCAGGTTTGGGTTTTGAATAACTAAGCGATGCCAGCAATTGTACTTGTGGAAATGGATATAATCCATTCCACGCAATATGAAGAATACAAGAAACTTACACCTGCCACAGTGGAAAAGTACGGCGGCAAGTTTGTCATCCGAGGAAATCCAGTGACAGTACTCGAGGGCGATTGGAATCATGATCGCTTGGTCATGCTAGAGTTTCCCTCCAAACAGTTAGCGGTCGAATGGTATAACTCTCCCGAATACCAAGCAGCTAAGCAAGTAAGATCCAGCGCAGCTCAAGGCCGGTTTTTACTGGTTGAGTTTTAAGAGATTCTCACGGAAAAAACCCCATTGACTAAAGCGAAACACCCCTTTTCCAAGGGATAAAATCAAAATTACGCTTTTGATCAGCTTTTACTTCAATTTCTCCACTTGCTACCCGAAGTACGAGTTCTAGCAAATCGTCACCACATTCATCGATGGTCTGGGCACCGGAAATAATCGTACCTGCATCAAAATCAATGATGTCGGGCATTTTTGCGGCTAATTTATGATTCGTAGACACTTTGATCACCGGACAGATAGGGTTACCGGTAGGTGTACCAAGTCCCGTGGTGAATAGAATAATATTTGCGCCACTTCCTGCAAGTCCAGTGGTACTTTCGACATCATTTCCTGGCGTACAGAGCAGATTAAGACCTGATTTTTTCAAATATTCGGTATAGTCCAGTACATCTGAAATTGGAGCGCTTCCTCCTTTTTTTGCAGCTCCACAGGATTTTATCGCATCTGTCAGCAATCCATCTTTGATGTTTCCGGGGCTTGGATTCATATCGAAACCAGAGCCAACCCGCTCAGCTGCTTTTGAGTAGTCTTCCATCAACCTGACAAACTTAGCCGCCACTTCTGGAGTCTCGCATCGATCTATCAGGTTTTGCTCCGCGCCGCATAGCTCGGGAAATTCAGAAAGGATGGCGCTACCGCCGCTGCCTACGATCAAGTCCGAGACTCGGCCCAAAGCAGGATTTGCCGAGATGCCCGAAAACCCATCTGAACCACCACATTCTAATCCAATAACCAATTTCTCGATTGGCTGAGCAGTTCTTTGGCATTGATTTGCTACTTTCAGTCCTTCCCAAGTCTCTGCAATGATCTTCGACAATAATTGATCTGTTGTTCCTTCTTGTTGTTGATCATAGATTTTCACTGGCTTAGGGATACCCTTCTGAATAATTTGAAGTTTGGATTCCAGGATTTTCGCTTCCGCATTTTGACAACCCAAGGACAAGACTGTAGCCCCTGCGACATTCGGGTTGTTAATATATCCCGCTAAAAGCGCACAAAGCGTTTCCGCATCATTTCTAGTCCCACCACAACCCCCATTGTGAGTTAAAAATCGGATTCCATCGAGATTTTCAAATACTCGATTTCCTGTTTTTTGACTCAAAACCGAAACCGATTGCGTATTTTCTTCTTTAGGATTGGCTTCCAAAGTCGAAATTAGATTTCTGATCTGAAGTTCGTAGGGATTTAATCTTGAAAAGCCCAATGCATTTTCAAATGCTTCTTGAAGGAGTTTGACGTTCGTATTTTCACAGAAAACCAAAGGAAGAACCAACCAGTAATTCGCAGTACCCACCTGACCATCAGACCGAAGGTATCCTTGGAAAGTTCGATTTCTCAACGCTGGACTAGCTGGTGAAGACCACTTGTAATCCTGCTTGGATTGATGGTATTTTCGAGTTTTATGACGGATATTAGCGAGTGTGATTGCAGCTCCAAGTGCTATGTATTGGGTAGCTTCACCCACGATAGTGCCGTACATGTAGATGTCTTGGCCTTGATCAAAATTTTGTAAGGCAAATTTATGCTTTGCTGAAACAGCATCCAGAATCTTGATAGTATGGTCTGATGCTTGGATTATATCGCCAATTGATAGATCAGTGAGAGCTACACCAACATTGTCGCTGGGATGAAGAATTAAAAATTTATTAAGCATAAGTTGTCTCAGGTATTAAGCAATTCAAATTAGAGAAAAAATATTTGTTCCATGAAGAAAATTGTGACCCTCGGTGAAGTAATGCTTCGCCTTTCCCCACCCGGCAATGAGCGATTTTTCCAAACTGACTCCTTTGATGTTGAGTATGGAGGTTCTGAAGCCAATGTTGGCGCCGCGTTGGCATTCTGGGGAAATGAAGTATACCATCTTACGGCATTTCCTGATCATGAAGTAGGCTGGGCAGCGGCAGCAAGATTACGTCGAAATGGTTTGAAGACAGACTTTGTGCGTTTTTATCCCGGTAGGATGGGAATCTACTTTCTCGAACAAGGAGCCATGCAACGAAGCTCTCAGGTGATTTATGATCGTACCGATTCGGCTTTTGCTAATTTTGATGGCTCTGATTTGGATTGGGATAAGCTTCTGAACGGTGTCGAATGGCTGCACTGGTCCGGAATCAGTCCCGCGATCTCCAAAGCCTCCTCAGATCTCACGCTAAAAACCCTCCAAGAAGCCAATCAGCGAGGAATCAGAGTAAGTGGTGATCTGAATTACCGCAGCAATCTTTGGCAGTTTGGTAAGAAACCACATGAGGTGATGCCTGCCTTGATGGAACTTACACATCTGATGATTGCTGGAAAGAGAGATTTTAGTGCGTGCTTGAATCGTGATTTTATCAGTTTCGACGAGGCAAAAAATCATGCTTTCGATCAGTTCTCAAATTTGAAATACATTTCAAAAACTGAACGAACCTCCCATAGTTCCTCTCACAATCTGCTGATCGGAGATCTATTCACCAAAGATGATTTTTATACTTCCAAATCATACGATTTGACTCATATTGTAGATCGGGTGGGGACGGGAGATGCATTTGCCGGTGGCTTGATTCATGGACTACTTTACATGCCTTTACAAGAGGCAATTGATTTTGCGGTAGCAGCAGGAGCGATCAAACATAGCGTGGTAGGTGATGTATTGCTCTGCACGATGTCCGAAATCTATGAATTAATAAGAGGAGAATCCGTAGGTAAAATTAAACGATAATGAGAAATCCAACCCCATTTATCCAGCGAATGGATAAGGCAGGCATAATGCCAATTTTTTTTAATTCTGATGAAAAAGTCTGCTTGAAATTACTGGAAGCAGCTTACGAAGGTGGAATTAGAGTGATTGAAATGGTCAATCGAGGTAAAGAAGCACCTGCTATATTCCCGGCGGTTCGTAAGTTGGCAGATCAGATGCCTGGACTTTCGCTCGGGATCGGTACGATTTATCATCCTTGGGAAGCAGAGATATTTATAGATAAGGGAGCCGAATTTATTGTAGCACCGGCGATGAATCCAAAATTGGGGGAATATTGCCAAAAAGCGGATTTACCGTGGATTCCAGGTTGTGGTACCGTGACAGAAGTGTTTTTTGCACAGGAGCTTGGGGCAGAATTAGTGAAAATCTATCCTGCAAATGTGCTCACAACCGAATTTGTAAAAGCGGTCCATGCAGTACTTCCCGCAGTAGAAATCATCCCAACGGGAGGAGTAGAGCCTAACGAGGAAAGCATCAAATCGTGGCTTGATGCTGGAGTGCTTTGCTTGGGTATGGGTTCTCAGTTATTCAAAAAAGAATTGATTGCCAAAGAAGCTTATGCTGAAATCACAGAAACAATCCGGAAGGCACTAGCAATCATCAAAACGATTAAAGAGAAATAGAAATATCCGCAATTGCGCTAGTAGTCCTATTTTCATCGATTATTGGGAGGAAAGACCGAAGGACTATTACAACGCGGCTAGCGGAAGAACCTTCACAAATAATCAGGCTGAAACGACCTATTAGCTATTTTGCACCGATTGTATTCTTGGTACTATTGATAATAAGGAGAGAAAGGAAAGATTTAGTTTGGTGTAAATTCCGACAATCATACGAAAATTGATTTTTCTTAGCTTCAGAGAAGCGTTTTGATGATACCTGACACCTTCAAATCGTTTTATAAAAGCCAGTGCTCCTAAGAATTACAAAAAAAAGAGGCTTCGATTGGAGCCTCTTTGGTTTTGGTGCAGACCTTATAAATCCGGCTGAGGAGTCATTCTCAAATAAGGCTTGATCACCGTATGCCCCTTTGGGAATTTGGTGGGAATATCTTCTGTTTTTATTGCCGGCGCGATGACTACATCGTCACCCTGTTTCCAGTTTGCAGGAGTAGCTACAGAATAGTTTGCGGTGAGCTGAAGTGAATCAATCACTCGAATCAATTCATCAAAATTTCTACCAGTGCTGGCGGGATATGTGAAGATCAATTTAATTTTCTTGTCATTCCCAATCACAAATACAGATCTGACGGTGAGATTCTCATTCGCATTTGGATGAATCATATCGTATAGTTCGGAGATTTTACGATCAGCATCTGCAATAATCGGAAAATTGACAACCGTTCCCTGAGTCTCGTTGATATCCGAAATCCAGCCCTCGTGACTTTCCAGACCGTCCACACTCAAAGCCAAAACCTTTGTGTTTCTAGCCGCGAATTCATCTTTGAGTTTGGCCACTGCACCCAATTCTGTGGTACATACCGGAGTGTAATCTCCTGGATGAGAGAATAATACTCCCCATCCGTCCCCTAGATATTCATGGAAATCGATTTTCCCCATGGAAGTTTCTGCTTGAAAATTTGGCGCAATATCGCCTAAACGTAGTGACATAATAGTATAATTTAAAAGTCTACAAATTTACTAGGCTAATTTACGAACGCTTTATGAGACTGTTTAAAAAAATTGAATCTTTTAACTTCAAAAATCAAAATAATACCAATTTGATTAAGTTATTTGGGAGCCTTGAACAACTAACCCTAATTCCACTTTCTAATACATGAGTAAATCAGTACTGATTGTTTTTCAGAAAAACGAAATTCTTGGAAAAGTAAAAACCAGACTTGCAGCTTCTATTGGCAACCAGAAAGCACTGGAAGTGTATCAATTGCTAGTTCAGCACACCTACTCTATCTTGCATCAGACGGATGTCAAATGCATGGTATTCTACTCGGATTATATTCCAGAGACAAAATCAAACCTTGACTTCGATTACAGATTGCAGTTCGGCATTGATCTGGGAGAGCGGATGAAAAACGCCTTTGCGACAGTTTTCAATGAGGGCTACGACCAAGCGGTAATAATAGGTACGGATTGTGCCGAGCTCAATCTGGATCACCTTAGACAGGCATTCTTAAAGTTAAAGCAATATGATACCGTGATCGGGCCTGCATTGGACGGAGGCTACTATTTGCTTGGAATGAACTCTTTGATGCCTGAGCTCTTTAGCAATATCTCTTGGAGCAGTGATCAGGTTTTGCAACAATCAATTTCAAAGCTAAAACTACTCAACCGCTCGGTGACTTTACTCGAATCGCTATCTGACATAGACCGGATCGAAGATTGGGAAAAGCTAAATTGGCAACTTCCCTCTGAATTAAAATCAACAAATTAATTTCTATACTGCATCATGATAATGATTTCAAAAAATCTAGTTCTAAAAACTCTTTCTATCCTTATTATTGGGATATTTTCATTGACTAGTCTACAGGCCCAAACCACACGAAAATCCTACGAGATTGTATTGGCTGGATTTCAAATTGGAGATATGAAAATCGAAGAAATCAAGAAAGGTGAAATCACCGAATACAATCTTGAAAGCTTGGTTAGCTTTTGGTTTTTTGGAAAAATCAATGTGGAGTTGACTATCAATTCGATCTACAAAGATGGAATGATGATCAGCTCTGATTCCAAATCGGTTTCCAATCGAGGCTCATTTTACAGTAAAATCAAATGGAACGGTAGCGCTTACATTGTTGATTCACATACTTATAAATTCGATAATACTAAGTCAGTAGGAAAATTAGTCCCTTTTTCAACTGTCAGATTTTACTTCAAGGAGCCAAAATCCGGACAAACCACGATCTCAGAGACTTTTGGACTCACCAGCCCAATCACACTTAAGGAAGACGGAACTTATCAAATCGAAATAGACGGAAATAAAAACAAATTCATCTATAAAAACGGGGAGCTCGACCATGCTCTGATGCAAAATCCAATAAAAAACTATGTGATCAGGCGTGTGTATTGATTTCGGCATTCACCATATCGATCATTATTCCCGTCTTTAATGAGGCGAGTAATCTGCCTGATTTATTGCGATTTTTATTAAATCCCAAAAGAGCCAACGTATTAGAAGTGATTGTAGTGGATGGTGGCAGTACTGATGGGTCACAGGAGATTGCGGAGCAGTTTGATGTCAAGTTGATCAGAAGTCTTACTAGATCCCGTGCTGTACAACTTAATTTGGGAGCGAAGGAGGCACGAGGTGATATTTTTTACTTTTTACATGCGGACAGTAGGCCACTCTTGAGTTTTGATATCGATATTCTTCAAGAAGCTTCGCGTGGAAATCAAGCAGGTTGTTACCGTTTTGAATTTGATTCAACCAAGAAATTATTGAAAGTGAACAGCTGGTTTACCAGATTTAATGGAGTTTTCTCAGGAGGTGGTGATCAATCTTTATTTATCACCAAAATACTTTTCGAAAAACTAGGCGGCTACGATATTAGATATTCACTGATGGAGGATTTTGATTTGGTAAGGAGAATTAGAAAAGAGACTCACTTTTCGATTATCCCTAAGGCAATAAAGGTGTCAGCTCGAAAATACGATTCAAATAGTTGGCTAAAAATTCAAATTATAAATGGTCTTTCGATGCTAGCTTTCTATTTGAAAGTAAATCCAGAAAAGATAAAAACCTTATATTTCAGTTTGTTAAAGAATAAGATTTGATGAGCCAAGTACAAATAAATGGAATCCAACAAGTTGGAATAGGGGTGAAAGATGCAGATCAGGCTTGGGCTTGGTACCGAAAAGCATTTAGAATAGATGTTCCCATCTTTCAAGACAGTGCAGAGGCAAAATTAATGACTCGATATACGTCTGATAAAGTTGAAAGTCGTCACGCTATATTGGCGATGAATATGCAAGGCGGAGGAGGATTTGAAATCTGGCAATACACTTCAAAAACGCCTGTTGAATCTAGGGAAAAATTGAAATGGAGTGATTTGGGAATCTTGGCAGTAAAAATCAGAAGCAGAGATATACATCGCACATACGATCATCTAGTCTCTATTGGAGCAAAAGTGCTCGGTAAACCTGAGCCCAATCCTATAGGAACACTCCATTTTTTTATAGAAGATCCCTACGGAAACATGTTCGAATTGATCGAAAACGACTCGTGGTGTTTTAAAAATAAGGACTTGACCGGTGGGGTAGTGGGAGTGGTGATGGGAGTGACTTCAATTGATCAAGTGCTTCCAATGTACCGGGATCACTTTCAACAGTTTGAAGTATTGGCTGATGTGAAGGATGTTTGGTCTGATTTTAACCAAGTTGATCCATCGGGCCATACCTATCGAAGAGTGATTCTTCAAGGATCAGCAAAGGCTACCGGAGCAGTTGGAAAATTACTTTGTCAAACTCAAATAGAATTGATTGAAACTGAATCTGAGTCAAGAATCAAGACCTTCCAAGATCGCAATTGGGGAGATTTAGGATTTATCCATGTATGCTTTGATGTCAACGGGATGTGTGATTTGAAAAAGAGTCTAAATGATTTCGGAGTTGAATTTACGGTAGATAGCGAAAATGAATTTGACATGGGTAAGGCTGCTGGCAGATTTGCATATATCGAAGATCCTGATGGGACATTGATTGAAATGGTGGAAACCTACAAAATTCCCATTATGGAGAAATTGGGCTGGTATCTGGATATTCGAAAGCGAAAACCTGAGTCTACTTTACCCAATATTTTCCTGAAAGCTTTGGCATTGAATCGAGTAAAGAGTTAATCTTTACATATTTTCTTAGCCAAATCCACTAATCGATTGGCATAGCCCGCTTCGTTGTCGTACCATCCGACCAACTTTACCATTCTACCCTTTGCTGAAGTCAAGGCTTCGTCGATGATACATGAATGGGAATTGCCGATGATGTCAATCGACACGATTGGTGCGTTTTCTACCTCTAGGAATCCTTTCAGCTCTTCTTGGCTAGCCTTTCGGAAGGCCGCATTAATTTCTTCAGCCGTGACTTCCTGATTCAACTCTACAATCAAATCCGTCAGAGAACCATCTGGAACGGGAACTCGCATGGCGGAAGCTTCGATTCTGCCTGCCAAACTAGGCAATACTACATCCAAAGCCTTACCGGCATTGGTTGTGGTAGGAATAATAGAATAAGCAGCTGCTCTTGCTCTTCGCAGATCTCGATGTGGCGCATCGTGTAGATTTTGATCGTTGGTGTATGAATGTACGGTCGAAGCAAAGCCATTGACCACTCCAAAGTTCTTATCCAATACATTCACCATCGGTGCAAGACAATTGGTAGTACAGGAAGCATTTGAAACGATTTTTTCTTTTCCGGTCAGGATATGATCATTTACGCCTAAGACGATCATTTTTATAGTAGGATCCATGGAAGGTGCAGAGATGATAACTTTTTTAGCGCCGGCTTTCAAATGTCTTTCGGCACCTTTCCGATCAGTGAATCGACCTGTGCATTCGATGACTAAGTCGATATCTAGCTCAGCCCACGGAAGCAGCTCTGGATCTGCAATACCAAACAGCTTAATTATTTGATGATTATAGACTAAATCATCCAATTCCAAGGAGATATCCTTTTCCAATTTTCCATGGATAGAATCATATTTCATCAGGTGAGCTATCGCTTTTGGCTCGGCCAAGTCATTGATAGCTACAAGGGTTAAAGCTTTATTTTCTAAGATTAATTTGGCAGTGTATCTTCCTATTCTTCCAAATCCATTAATTGCAATTCGGATCTTTTTAGTTGATTTCATTAGATGTGGTGTAATTCTAACCCAAAAATAGATAAATCATTTTCATTCTGAGAATTGAATATTTTGTCCCTTTAATTCAGCATTTTAAAGTCCATCTTAAAGAAATTTTTGAGGTCGGATTGCTATTATAATCTTAACCAGCTATATTTGCACAACCTTTCAGAAAAGCACGTTTTCAAGGGTACAAATGGTCGGTTCGTCTAGGGGTTAGGACGTATCCCTTTCACGGATAAGACACGGGTTCGATTCCCGTACCGACTACGTTTATTACTGATAATCAATTGATTGAAAGTGATGATTTCAAATTTTTATTGTATGGTCGGTTCGTCTAGGGGTTAGGACGTATCCCTTTCACGGATAAGACACGGGTTCGATTCCCGTACCGACTACTGAATTCATTTATTGAATTTAATTATTTATTGTTTTATGGTTGTTAGTGGTTAAAATACACAAAATCCCGATCTATGATCGGGATTTTTGTTTTTAGCAAAGCTTTATATCAATGGCATTTAGAAAGTACTCATTTTAATTACATTAAGGTTTGATTTCAAAATTTAACCTATGCCAAACTCACCTTCCTTTTCAAGATCAGTACTAGTTTTAGGTACTCTCATTGCATTTTCCTGTCAAAAGAGTCCTGAAGAACTTCGTATTAAAACCTTGAGCACTGCAGAAATTCAAACTCAAGTACAGGCAATCGAGGCACAAGTCAGCCCAGTGCTCTCCGATGGACTCAAACTATCACTCTGGGCCGTTGATTCACTTGTCCACGATGCCATATCTATACAAGTGAGAGACAATGGCGATCTGATCTATTCTCGCACCAATAGGCAAAAAGACTCTGAATTTGATATTCGGGGGCATCAAGATTGGGAGATTCGATCCATCGCCTTGCAAAATATTGAAGATAAAAAAGCCTTCCTCCGAGCTGAGCTTTCTCCCAAGCGATCTTCAGAAAACACTTGGCTAACTGATCTCAATGGTGACGGCTCGCATGATTGGCGCGATATGACCGTCCAAAAGGAGGAAATCTACACCCTTAAAGATACGGATGGCGATGGCTATGCTGATCAATCGCAAATGATTGTTCAGGACTTCAACGAGGAGGTGACCGACGTAGCAGGCGCTGTAATGATGGGCGATGACGCATTATATGTAGGCGTGGGGCCAGATATGTGGCGAATGGTTGACAAAAATGGAGATGGACTGATGGATGAAAAGACGTCAATATCTCATGGATACGGCATTCATATCGGATTTGGTGCACATGGCATGTCAGGTCTTGAGATGGGGCCCGACGGTAGGGTGTATTGGGGAATTGGCGATATAGGATTTAACGGGAAAGGACCGGATGGGAAAGAGTGGAAATATCCAAATCGAGGTGTGATCGCCCGTGCCAATCCCGATGGAAGCGATTTTGAGATTTTTGCAATGGGGGTTCGAAATACACATGAATTTGTTTTTGATGCCTTTAACAATTTGATTTCGGTGGATAATGATGGAGATCACCCAGGCGAAAAGGAGCGATTGGTGTACCTCACCAACGGATCTGATACGGGATGGCGTACAAATTGGCAATTTGGAAAATACCGTGATCCAGATAATAATTCGTACAAAGTCTGGATGGATGAGAAGATGTTCTTGCCACGCTGGGAAGGCCAGGCAGCATATATTACTCCTTGCATCCAAAATTATGTGTCAGGACCCACCGGGATGGCTTACAATCCAGGCACTGCATTGGGATCCAAATGGAAGGACAGTTTCTTTGTAGTGGAGTTTGTTGGTTATCCTTCCAACTCAGGAATTCATGCGTTTAAGCTCCAGCAAAAAGGGGCAAGCTTTGAACTGACGCAAACAGAACAAATTCTATCAGGTGTTTTGCCTACAGGATTGGATTTTGGGCCTGATGGTGCGCTGTATGTGGCAGACTGGATCGATGGTTGGGGCACCAAAGATTATGGTAGAATCTGGAAGTTGGAGGAAGAAAACTCCGATTTGAAAGAAATTCAACTCGAAACAGCCGGGAAATTAAAGGCAGATTTCAAGAAATTAAGTGCAAAAGTATTGAAAGATGATCTTTTTCATGAGGATCTAAGAGTCAGGCGAAAAGCACAATTTGAACTGGCTAAAAGAGGTACTGATGGCTTTGAACAGTTTCAGGAAGTGCTCGCTGATCAAAGCAGTCAACTGGCAAGAATTCACGCCATCGTAGGAATCAGTCAATTAGCCAGGATGGAAGACCTGAAATATGCAGCTGTTTTGGTGCCTTTGTTGATGGATTCAGATCCTGAAATCAAGGCTCAAGCAGCAAAATGGCTCGGAGACATCAAATACCCAAATGCATCAAAGGAGCTTATTTCCAAACTTGCGGATCCAAATCCACGAGTTCAGTTTTTTGCAGCCGAAGCCTTAGGGAGAACAGCCGATGTAAATGCATTACAACCGCTCATTTCAATGATCGAAGCGAATAATGATACCGATGCGTACCTCCGCCATGCAGCGACCTTAGCTTTGGCTCGAATTGGAAAAGTGGAACCTCTGGCAGCATTATCAAACCATCCCTCTAAAGCTGTCAGGCTCGGTGCCGTGATCGCTTTACGACGAATGGAATCTCCGGAATTAGTTCGATTCTTGGCTGATTCGGATGAATTTATAGTCACCGAAACAGCGAGAGCCATTCATGACGATTTTTCGGTTTCTGAGGCTATGCCTGCTTTGGCCAAACTAGTTCAGCGTACTTCATTTCGAAACGAGCCTTTGATCCGAAGAATAATCAGTGCCAATCAGCGTGTCGGAAATGAAGAAAATCTGAATGATTTATTAAGCTTTTTAGCCAAATCTGATGTTCCACTTCCGCTACAGGAAGAAGCGATTGCAGCAGTAGGAACTTGGTCCAAACCCTCATTGGTCGATCGGGTTGATGGACGATATCGAGGCGAAGTGTCACGGGATGCTGCTTTGATCCGCGAAATCTCCAAAAATCAGCTGGTTGCTCAACTCAGTTCCAAAGAATCCAGCATCCGGTTGGAATCTGCCAAGGCTTTGGGAAAATTAAAAACTTTGGATTCCGATCAAGCGCTATTTGCGAGGCTGAAAAGCGATCCTTCAGCTTCTGTCAAAGTCGAAGCACTTCGCTCACTTCAGGCGATGAATTCTCCAATTCTTGGTCAGGCAATCGCAGCAGCGATGAAAGATCAGGAACAAGCTGTGCGAGTGGCAGGACTTTCCTATCTATCGGAAACTGATATGCCTAATGATCAAAAAGTGGCCTTGTTGAACGAGATTATAAAGAAGCGTACAACTGCCGAAAAACAAACGGCTTTGCTGACACTGGGAAGTTTGGAAGGAAGTGGAGAGTTGAAAGAATGGAAAGCAATTCTTGCTGATTTTGATAACGGGAGTTTACCAGACGGTACTTGGGTGGAATTAGAGGAGGCCATTAAAACAACGAGTTCAAAATCACTATCAGAGCAATTCACCACGATATTAGAATCGAAATCCAACGGTGAAGAATGGAAAAAGTATGTCGGCGTCCTAGCCGAGGGGAGTGTGAGAAATGGAAGGGGCATTTTCTTCGAAAATCAGACTGCTCAGTGTATTCGCTGCCATGCGTATGATGACATGGGAGGCAATGCCGGTCCGAGACTCTCAGGTATCGCAAATAAGCTGAGCAGGGAGGAGCTGCTCATCGCACTGGTAGAACCAAGCAAACGAATGGCACCTGGATACGGTACTATTGCCATTGAACTCAAGTCAGGAGAAAAAGTGAGCGGCATGCTGATGGAGGACGGTGAAGATTCTGTGGTCGTCCAAGTGGGATCTGATCCTGAAAAAAGATTTCAAAAGGCAGATATTAAAGAGTCTAAAATGGCTATGTCCAGTATGCCAGCAATGGGAACACTACTTTCTAAGCGGGAACTTCGAGACCTAGTCAGTTTCTTAAGCACATTGAATAGAGACTAAAATGAGGAAAGTCTTTTTGTGGGGGATCGGAATCTCTTTCATGATTCTGATCGCCCCACCTTTCTTTTAAATTGGATAGGTAAAAATCAACTTCATGATTTTGATATTCCGAAATAGAAAAGTTTATTTGTAAATGAAAATTCACTTATAGTTCTAGCATTTTTTACGCATCCGGATGATGAAGTGACAGATTCTGTTACTCTGATCAATCTTTTGGAAAATGATATTGAAGAGGATCTGTTGACTTTGACAAAAGGCGAAGCAGGTAGTTCCAATGGAAAGCATACTAAACCGGAGTTGGTAGCTCTTCGGACTTTGGAAATGCAGCAAGCGGCGACACATATCGGAGTTAAAGATTGCATTTACTGGATTAGTCCAATAATGAATTGAAAATCTCGGACTGGAAAGTTTGAGGAAAATCGCATTGTGTTGGATCCAAAAGCTAAATCCTGATGTGTTCATTTCGTACAATAGCAAAGTCGGATTATATGGACATTCAGGTCAGTTATTGAAGCTGTTAGAAACACTAGCGGAACTCAGGTGAGCGAGATCTGAAAATAGTTCAATTGGATATTTTCAAAATTGTGCAGGGGGTGTTTTGAAAGAAAAGAAAAATTGCCCTAATTAGCTTGGAAACATACTATTTTAGGAACTTAAAAAATTACTCGGATCACACTAATATAATAATGCCTTGGAATTGTTTATTAATAAATCATAACTGCTAAATGCAATTCTCGTAATACCCTGGAATTTCATTCCAAGTTGATAACTCAATTCGGCATTTTCGTAAATGGTTAAGATACGATAAGTAGTTTATTCCAAAATAAAGTCGGCATCGAAAACATATTTTTCATTGGGGAAAAGATTCACTTGATAGTCAATGCTCAATTCCCAATGTATAGTCATGATAGTTCAATCTTCATTTTCAATTACCAATTGGAATTCCTTTAGATCTTGTTCTGATATTCTTTTTTAAAGTTGAAATGTAAATACGAATCAACAAAAAAAGCCATCTCAATTTGAGATGGCTTTAGCACTGGGTTGGTGTAATTTATCGTGGCAAATCGTTACCAATAAATCCATTAGGATTAGTTCTTGGGATATTGGATCCCCACTTCTGATTGATTTGATCTATGAATAGGTTCGCGACAAAAGCATTAGCTCTGGCATTTGGATGAACTCCGTCAAGAGAAAATCCTCCATTTGGTGGTACAATAGAAGCCGTAAGAGCTACACCCCCAGAACTTATTTGACCAGCTAATGCTTTATTTAATAAATCATTAACGTCAACTAAAACTAATCTCTCGGAATTCGACTGAACAGCTGCACTAATAAAGCCATTGAAAGCAGTAATTTTTTGTTGGATTTCTGCTTGCTCTTGCGGAATCAAAACAAATTGGTCTTCAACTGGAAATGTAATTCCTCTAAGAACGGCGGGGTTTCCTCCAACAGGCTGTCCTAAGGCTTGTGAAAGTGTTAAAGTAGCTTTGTCTACGGGCTTACTTTGTCTAATTGTTGGTAAACCAATTGCTGAAAGGTTCGTCAATGATTCATCCTGCATCACAAACCCATTTTGACCAGGTTGAAACTGAATCTTCCTTAACTCTTCTTCTTGCGCTGTAATTAATCCAAATGACCTTGCTTGGGCTAGACCTCCGTTGTATGCTGCGTAACCTTGATTAGCTTGATTAGCTTGCGCTTGACTTAATGGCAGGGCATTCCATGGAACTAGATTAAAATAAGGTAAAACTGATAAACTTGGAATATTAGCTATTGCACCTTTGGCAGAAGTATTCGCCTGAAGCATAGCGCCTAGGGCCGCAGCAAGTCTTTGTTGGAAATCAGCATTAGAAGTAAGAATAGCGGGATTAGATGCACCACCTATAGCGTATCCGAACACGTCATTGGTGCCTAGCCAGAAAGTAAAGAAGGAGCCTCCGTTAGCTAAAGCTGCGGCAGCGTCCCCGATTATTGTTGAAGTCCCAGGATTAGAGGCAAACCTTTCATACAATCTATTGTAAGCTGGATTCGCTGGTGATGCTGGACCTCCT
>Ga0136560_1000830_pt1 | contig 15627 bp, 15 predicted proteins | sample AntRauMeHopE1497_FD_104925 | JGI IMG/M metagenome (GOLD analysis project Ga0136560, IMG submission 104925) | Saline lake microbial communities from Rauer Islands, Antarctica - Metagenome Hop E1 #497 | ecosystem: Environmental > Aquatic > Non-marine Saline and Alkaline > Saline | place... | reverse complement strand
TTGGGAAATAATAATAAGCTTTAACCTCTTTACTGTATTTGTCAGTGAAAGACACATCTTCGAGGGTCTCCCAAGTTATTTTGGTTTGGGAATAGGAAAAGAAAGTAATGAAAATCAATAGGATAATAAGTACCGCTTTATGCATCTGCAAGTGTTTTTGAGAGATTAATGTTGAATACTTTAAATGCGGGAATAAGTGACGCAACGATACCGATGACCAAGGTGATTCCTGCTAAATACCACTCTTCGATAAGTATCCACGCCACCGAAAATTCATACAAGTATTCTGACTTCAGCAAAATTGAAATGAGGATCAAACCGACCCTGCTTGCTACCATTCCCAATAGGAAACCGAGTACGGAAATAATCAAACCCTCGAATAAAACCATCCCTAGCAACTGGGATCTTGTGGCTCCATAGGTTCGGAGCAAAGCCATCTCATAGGTCCGTTCCTTGAGTGCCAAATAAAGACTGATAAAGACGCTCAAACCGGAAACCAGCATTACAGCCAAGGCTAAGATGTTTAGCGTATTTACCGCAATTCCCATCAGGCTGAATAACTTAAGCAGTTCATAATTTGGCAAGGCCGCCTGCATATTGGTTTTTTCATTGACCATGCGGGGAAGCTGCAGCATCCCCATCGGATTACGAAACTTGATCAACATCGCCGTAATCTCCCGGTCATCATCATGAGAATCATCTGCGTGATCTTCACTTTTAGAGTGAGCAGTATTGCTTTTCTTAGCATCATGCTGTTCATGGTCTTCGCTCTCCTCGTCATGTTCCTCGTGGTTTTGTTCATCGTGAGGTGTTTGCTGACCCCCTTCTCGCTCATCCTTGGACTCACTTGTTGCATCGATTGCCTCTTCCTTATGAGCAGAATGGGAATCATGAATATCCCAGACACTTTCCAATCCAGTCAAAATCAGCTGATCTATTACTGAACCTGAAGGCTCAAAAATACCTGTTACGACATAGGCTTTTTCTTCATGCACATGTCCTCCCTCGCTCAGTCCATGGGAACCAAAAAACGTCCCTCCTACCTGCAGACCAGTTTTCTTAGCGACTTTTGATCCCAGTGTTACTTCAAGAGAATTCTTCCATAAGCCACCCTCTGCAATTATTGCAGAATAGAGTTCGGGATACTTCTCGGTAGTGCCCACGATACGAAAGCCTTCATAACTATCCCCGTAAGATAGCGGGATGCCAAACTCAACCAATCTGTTTTCTTGAAGCGCTTCGGTCTCAGAAAGACTAATATTTCCCGTAGGAACATCTATTTGAAATACAGCCGAGAGAATAAGCTGAAGCGGACTCCCCTTCGCTCCTACCACCATGTCAATTCCCCTGATATTATTAGTCATCTGACTTTGCAGATGCCTGTCGATCTGTAGCATCAGACTGATTATTCCCACACCAAGGGCGAGAAGCACAAGACTCAATCCAGTTGAGAGTGGTTTTGAAAGTATGTTTTTTAAGCTTAGTGTACCGATATTCATAATATCAATGGTCTTTAGATTGAAACGATTCCAGCTTCGATTGAAGAACAATGGATTTTTCAAACTCCGATTTTAAGCGCTGATCGTGTGTAATAATGACCAGGCTTGCGCGATTCCTTGTGGTCTGACTTTTCAAAAGCTCTATGACTTTAATGCAGTTTTTATCATCCAGCGCGGCAGTTGGTTCATCTGCAAGAATCAACTTAGGTTGGTTGATGACTGCCAGCGCAATAGCTGCTCGCTGTTGTTCACCCTGAGAAAGTAAATGTGTGTGAAAATTAATTTTGGAAAGGATTCCCAGACTTTCCAACACCCCTTTTATTTGCAGAGAGTCTGCAGTTTTCTTTCCCATGTACTGGATCATAGCTAGGTTTTCCCCGAGAGTAAGTGAGTGAATAAAGTGCGGACGTTGAAAGACAATTCCAATATTAGCCCCTCGAAACGCATCAAGGTGCTTCTCCGAAAGCTCGGAAAGACTGGTGCCATCAATTGAAATCTTTCCTTTCTTCGGTTTCAACAAACCAGAAATCAGATGCAACAAAGTAGTTTTTCCAATCCCGGATTCTCCAAGAATCAGCAAATCGGAGCCATAATCGATCTGTAAATCAGGAAATTCAAAACGATTGAATTCATCGTATTCAAAAGAAAGGGATTGTGTAGTCAGCATCAAAGTATGATTTCTATGGGTCAAACCTAATTACTTCAACGCTTATTTGCACTATTGTTGCATTTAAATAGCAATGTTTTATATTTGCAACAGTATTGCAAATATAAGATTTATGAAAAACACTTTTGTAGGAACGCATCTTGATTTTATCGGTTTTTCCACTTCGATTGCCTGTGTGATTCACTGCGCTTTCATTCCTTTTTTAGTGAGTTCGCTTCCTTTTTTAGGCTTGGGATTTTTAGAAAATCCATGGATTGAAAACGGTATTATCCTACTCAGTTTATGTCTGGCTCTTATCTCCTTATCGCATGGATATCTACGGCATCACAAAAAAATACTGCCAATTCTGATCGTGAATTTTGGGTTTTTGCTTATTGCTTATGGCTTGATTTGGGGCCCTGAATCACTCGAATTTGTCATTACTCCCGCAGGAGCAGTGTTGGTAGGAATTGCCCATTATGTGAATTGGATCAAGATAAAAGAGTCCTATGTAGATTTTCCCGATTGTAAAAATAATCTCCGATAATATCATGCAAGAACGAATTCCAGTTACCGTTTTGAGCGGTTTTCTAGGTGCAGGCAAGACCACACTACTCAACCATGTACTTCACAACCGTGATGGCTATAAAGTGGCCGTGATCGTCAACGACATGAGCGAACTCAATATCGATTCGATGTTAGTCAAAAATGAAGTTAAATTCTCCAGAACAGAAGAGAAATTAATAGAAATGTCCAATGGATGTATCTGCTGCACCTTGCGTGAAGATTTGATTTTGGAAGTTCAAAAACTGGCGAAACAAAAGAAATTTGATTATTTATTGATCGAGAGCACGGGGATATCAGAGCCGATTCCTGTGGCTCAAACTTTCTCTTTTGAGACCGGCGACAGACTTTTGGACCTAAACCATATCAGCAGACTGGATACAATGGTGACTGTTGTGGATGCCTTCAATTTCTTCAAGGACTTTGGCTCACATGAGACCATTTTGGATCGGAATATGACCGATAATCCCGAGGATACCCGCGCGATTGTCAATCTTTTGACTGATCAGGTAGAGTTTGCCAACGTGATTGTTCTGAACAAAACTGACTTGGTATCCGATGAAAGACTCCATCTCCTGGAAGGCATGCTGATCAAGCTAAATCCTGAGGCAAAAATAATCCGGACTTCCTATGGACAGATCAATCCCAAAGAAGTTTTGAACACCCATCTATTTGACTATGATAAGGCCGAGCAAGCCGCAGGCTGGCTCAAAGAGCTCAATAAAGAGCACGTCCCTGAAACCGAAGAATATGGCATCAGCAGCTTTGTATTCCGCGATCGCAGACCTTTTCATCCGGGAAGATTTTGGAAATATATCGGTGAATCTTGGCCTTCAACGATTTTGCGAAGTAAAGGTCTTTTTTGGATAGCCTCCAGACCGCATCATGCCTTGCTTTGGAGTCAGGCGGGTGGCTCGTTGAAGGCAGATCTCTTTGGCACTTGGTGGGCCGGGTATTCTGAAAAAGAGCGGATGCGTAATCCAGGTTATGTAGAGAATAAAGCAACCATCCTGGAAAAATGGGACAGTCAGTTTGGTGATCGGATGAACGAACTGGTGATTATTGGGCAGGACTTGGATAAAGAATCGATTAGTAAAGAGCTCTCCGCTTGCTTGGTGAGTAAGCAGGAATCAAAACACTATTCGCTCTCCACTCAATTCAATGACGAATGGCCGATTTGATGTAATGCTATGGATTCAGTTCAAAAGCCGATTAAAGTCTATGTGATCACCGGATTCTTGGGGGCGGGGAAAACGACTATGTTGAACCGCCTCCTGGCCGCAAAAAAAGAGGAACGAAACGTAGTCATTGAAAACGAATTTGGAAAAGTGTCCATTGACACGAGGCTGGTTTCGGAGAAATTCAATTCGATTTTTGAGTTGAACAACGGCTGTATATGTTGTTCACACATTGAATTTCCTTGAATTACCTATTCTAACTTTTCCTTTCCGATTCTAGATTGCTCAATCTTTCCACCATTTTGATACCGAACCAGTGCTCGTGTGACCCTGAATACTGTTCGGATTGAGAACTTAAATAGTTTAAACCAAGTATTGAGAACTAAGCCAAAAAGAGAAAACACGCCTATTTGTCTGACTGGAGTTCTAGTCGATAAGGGTGGGTGAATTTCAGGATTCGATGGTGTCATGTATATGTCAAGTTATTTCAGAATTTAAATTCTTGAAATTCAATTGTCGGACCGAAATCAAAATGATCTTGTAAAATGAAATAATAGTATGAAAAAATTTGCATGACAATATTTTAATCTGAAAAATCACAGTATACTTAATGTTTATTTCTCATACATATTATTTGGATTATTCAAAAAATACACACGATGGGTAATTTTTTTATCAGGTAGAACACAAACAATGTCGATTGACTTGTATGCTTTAACCCGGAAATGACAAAAATACTTCCATTCCTTGTCTTGACAACAGATTGACGTTAAAACAAAAATTCAAGCTTTTGTGGGTCTAGAAGAAAGATTCAACCCAGATGAATTATTTGAAATAACAAATATTGGTAATCAGCTTCCTAAGTCTTAGGGGGATTGGTTCATTGTATTATTTCTACCATGTGATCTATAGCCAAGAATCTGAAAGACAAAAGTCAGTACTAAACATCGTGTCACTTACTGTTCTCTTTTCTATTGAAACCCATGGCTACATGGGCCTTTTAATTATGAACATCTAGAAACCTGTTCCAGTCAACAATCCTAAAATCCGAAGATGCAATCTAATTGATAAGGATTGGGAGGCTCATATCAAAACTTATTCTCCACCTCAGCGGCCTTTAGCATCAAATGATGCAAATCCGTGTTTTTGATAAATGGCTTAAGCAAGTCACTTCCCGGACCAAACATAGCAATCTCTACATAGTCTGCGGAATGATCCATACTTATCCAGCCTATGGAATTTCGTTTTTTCTGTATCTCGCTCAAAAGCCTAAAAGGTAGATTTTTTGGATTGTAAACCCCTTCTTCGATCGAAAGGGAAGTGTAATATGCCATAAGACTTTGGCCTTCTTCCTCTGTGATTTGATAGGCTGTCGCATAGTCCACCCGCTCCTTCACTTGAGCCAAAGAAGTTTCTTTACCGATCCCATTTAGGATCCATTCATTGGTATGTTTGAAATTGCTGACCGAATCAAAGTTTTTATTCACATCATTCCCATAGATCAATCCCGGATTCGCATTGCCATGATCAGTTGTGATGACCACGAGCGTCTGACCATCCTCTTTTGCAAAATCAATGGCCACTTTGATCGCTTCATCATGAGCAATTTGATCGTAGAGTAAGCCTCCTATATCATTGGCATGCGCTGCCCAATCCACCTTACCGGCTTCCACCTGAAGAACAAATCCAGCTGGATGCGACTTCATTTTGTCGATTGCCGTTTGGGTCATTTCTGCTAAAGTAGGGCACTTGGCTTTCAGCTCCTTGTTATTTTCCCGGTCCAGAGAAAAGGGTAATGAATCCACCTGGAATACTCCAAGGAGTGGTTTCTTGAGTTTTGAGGCAAGCATCTCATCTCGGGTTTCCAACACTTCATAACCTGCTTTTCGATAGGATCCCAGGAGGTCCACTTTATCTGCACGATAGGCTGAATCGAAATAGCCCCTTCCACCTCCCATCAGTACATCAAATCGCTGCTCCAAGTATTTCTCAGCTATATCTTCCTGACTATTTCTCGATTTACTGGCGACACAAAATCCTGCAGGGGTGGCATGTGTAATCGGCACTGTCGTGACACAACCGGCCAGTTTCCCTGCCTGCATGAATTTTTGCCATATCGGAAGCAATTCTTCGCCTTTTGGAGTAACGTTCAGCGAACCATTTCTCACCCGGAAACCACTTCCCCAAGATGAACTGGCTGCTGCGGAATCCGTCACAATCGAACTTGCCGAGGCCATATCCATCAGTCCTCGGGTCACGAGATTTTCTTGGTAAAGTTGGATCCACTGGCTAGGAGTTCCATTTTTTTGCCTCAAATGAAGATCTGCCATATTGAGTGTCCCAGTGCTCATGCCATCGCTGACCACAATGATGATGTTTTTGGCGACTTTTTGGTTGGGAAAAACTATATTAACTGGTTTGGCTCCAGCTCCCACTGATCCAAGAAAGGTTGAACCTAAAGCTAATACAGATCCATTTTTGAAAAATTTTCTACGATTCATCAGTTCTATTTATTCATTTGTTGAAATGGTATTGCAGTCTATTTTAATCCAAGAACACGAACTTGTGGATTCAAACCTACTTGATTTTATAAAGCTAAAATCATCTAAACATTTATGCAACAGTATTGCATTTATTATTATTTAAGATTAGGTTTATGGATCAATTCGTGTTTTTTATCCAACTGCGTTAAAGTCAAAAATTTGAGTTCTATCAAACACATATCGATTAGCATTCAACTGATATTGATGATCGCCATTTTAGCAAACGGTATCATTTTTACTCATGCGCATCGCAATTTTTCAGGTGAGCTCATCACCCATGCGCATCCCTATTCTTCAGATTCGGATTGTCCGGTAGATCCAGGACATTCTCATTCCGCGGAAGAGTTTGAGTGGATCGATTTACTGAGTTTTTCTGCATTTATTTGGCTGGTTTTTCTTGTAGCAAAATTCATTATTTTCAAAGTTTTAGTTATTCAGAGATTCGGTAAAATTTCTTTTAAAGGTGTAACCCAATTTTTTCAAAAAACCCAGGGAAGAGCACCCCCTTTCGCTGTGGAATTCTAAGTTAAAACATACGGGCTATTTTTTTCGATCAAAGCTGGTTTTCAAGGCTATGCGCCACGCTGATTATTCTATTTCCATACCTGATTTCTACTCATATAAAGCAGATTTATGCGCTACCTATACTTACTTCTATTCCTTTATAGTACCAATCTCACTGCCCAACAATCGGGCATTCTCGAAGGGAAAATAACTTCCAAGGGAGCCCCTGTTTCATTCGCCAATATTCTATTGGAAGGACTTACGATAGGCACTAATGCCAACATCGACGGGGAGTTTATTTTTGAAAACATTCCTACGGGTAAGCAGACTATCAAATTCAGACTACTCGGCTATCAGACCCAAAGCAAGGTGCTTGTCATCAGGGCAGGTGAGAATGAATATTTGGAAATCAACCTAGCTGAAGACAATCTTAACCTGAGCGAGACGGTCGTCAGTGCGACTCGCTATGATTTGGACAAGGCTGAGGCTCCTGTCATTGTCAATGTTCTCAGCAACAAAATCTTCAAAGCCACACAATCTATCTCCATCTCGGAAGGACTTAGCTATCAACCTGGCGTGCGAATGGAGAACAATTGTCAGAATTGTGGTTTTACCCAAGTGCGAATGAATGGATTGGAAGGAGCGTATTCACAGATTTTGGTGAATAGTCGGGCGGTATTCAGTGCCCTCAACAGTGTCTATGGCCTGGATCAGATTCCAACCAATATCGTGGAGCGAATCGAAGTCGTGCGCAGTGGAGGTTCGGCGCTTTTTGGGTCAAACGCAATCGCAGGCACGATCAATATTATCACCAAAGATCCTGTGGAAAACCTCTGGGAGATCGGTTCCAATTTTGCCTCCATCGATGGGCAGTCTTCGGATAATTCGGTCAATTTCAACGGTTCATTGGTCAGTGAGGACCTCAGCAATGGGGTAACTTTCTACGGAATGACCCGCAAAAGACAAAGCTATGACGCAAACGGTGATGGATTTACCGAATTGGCACTATTGGAGAATAACGTGATCGGTGCAAAATTCTATGTCAAACCTTCGGATAGATCCAAACTAACGTTGGATCTCAATGCTGTCCAAGAATTCCGAAGAGGGGGAAACGAACTGGAATTGCCTCCACCTTTCACCGACATCACCGAGGAACTGAATCACAAAACCATCATCGCCGGAGCAACTTATGACCTCTTTAGCAACGACAAAAGAAATAAAACTTCCATTTATTTTTCCTCCCAAAATACCGAACGAAAAAGTTATTACGGAGGCTTGGGCGGCGGTAGAACAAAACAGGACAGCACCACTGCGGCCAATGCCTATGGCCTCACAAATGATATTGCATTAGTGTCCGGGGTTCAATTCTCCAGAAGCTTTACCAATGAGGACGTGGTCGTTATTGGTTTGGAAAACCAATTCAGCAAAGTCGAAGATGAAATCAAAGGCTATAATCGATTTGTAAATCAACGGGTAAACAGTCTAGGACTTTATGGGCAATACGAATGGAAACCGATCGAATCCTTCACTGCCTTGTTAGGAGGCCGCTATGATTATGTGTCTGTTGATGGAAATTACGGGATTGCATCGATCACCAGAACATCCAAGATCAGCACCGGAGTCTTTAGCCCCCGATTTACAATTCTTTTGGATCTGACCCCGACACTTCAGTTTCGTGGGGGCTATGCCAGAGGATTCCGCGCACCTCAGGCATTCAATGAAGACCTACATATATCTTCAGTGGGAGGAGAACCGCAATTTGTAATCCTGTCGGAGGATTTGGAAACGGAATTTTCCAATGCCTACACCGGATCGTTAAACTACACCCGAAACTTTGGTAATACTCAATTCAATCTGCTTTTGGAAGGCTTTTACACCGCTTTACAAAATCCCTTTACCATCGTCAGCTCAGGAGCAATTTTACCAAATGGCTCGATCTTAGGCGAAGTTCAGAATGGAAGCGGTGCACGAGTAAATGGCGGAAATTTCCAAATAAGTGCTTCCCCTTCTAAGGAATTTACCTTTGTAGCCAGCGGCACTCTCCAGCGATCCAGCTATGTAGAGGCTCAAATTTTATTCGAAGCTGAGGAAATTAATGAGGCTGAACCGGTAGTATCCACCAAAGATTTCGTCAGGGCGCCAAATTCCTATGGGTACTTTACCAGTATCTGGAGTCCTTCCGAAAAGATTAGCCTTGACCTGACCGGGACGTATACTGGCTCGATGATCGTTCCTTTGGTGATTTCGGAATCGGGATTTATCGAATTGAGAGATTCCCCTGCCTTTTGGGATGTCAATCTTAAGTTTTCCCATCATGTGCATTTATCCAAAAGTTTGAAGATGACACTCAGCACAGGTGTGCAAAATATTTTCAATAGCTATCAGGATGATTTTCAAATTGGTCCTTTGCGTGACTCTGATTATGTCTATGGTCCAGCAAAGCCAAGAACCTTTTTTGTGGGCATTACGCTGGGAAATTTGAATTGATATGAAAGCCATAGCCCTTCAAATTTGCCTAATCGGTTTCATGCTACAGGATGCTGAAAATCTCCATCAAACAGAATCTGATGGAATAAATTGGTTGAGTTTTGAGGAATTGGACGAAAAAATAGATCAGGAACCCAAGAAAGTCCTGATCTATTTTACCACTTCATGGTGTACTTATTGCCGTAAAATGGATAAGGAGGTGTTTACCAACGCTCTAGTAATTAAGGCGATTAACCAAGATTATTATGCTGTGAAATTTGATGCTGAATCCGAAAATGAAGTGAAATTTATCACAAAGGGCAAATATAAATTATCAATTTAGGTTTGTGGAGATACAAACCGAAGCGAAAAATAAAAAAGGCTCAATGAACAATGTTCAAACTCCATGTCAAGTACAATCCCACTTGAACTTTGAAAATTGAATTTACTAACCGATAATTTGAAAAGGCTGAATCTAGGCACCCATCCGCCGTTTTGTAGTAAGTATGATTTTGGCAAATAGTGCACATAGTTCCTCTGACTATTTGGAAATCATATTTCGATGATTTGAATCGCCAAAAGTAGAATAGATCATAATTTTTAAAGTCGATCTTGTTTATTTTATAGGTATATCCTCATAAGTGCGCGTACGGAATAATAACAAAATCTTGATTGGAATCGGATCAAATTCCCCTCCCGATGGCTATCGGAATCAAAGGGGGCTCGGGGGATTCTTCAAATCAAATCAGCAACAAATTTGGCTACGTGAAGCTTTGCGGATATACATATTCTTTTAGTTTTTTGAGAATAATCCCGTTTTTGTGAATAAAATCTTTTGATTTTCTACACCTTGGACCTCACCCTAATTTAAACATGCACCAGTTGAAGACCGTATCAACTGATTTATCAAATGGTTTTCCGCAAATGTATTGACTTAAGAATACAAAACTTAATGCATTCTCCCGCAAAACGAACCAAGCGATCTTCTAAATCATACTTCTTCTCCGTAATTTATAATAATTAAAGCAAAATAAATCTAATTTTTTAGGTAATTCTCAATGGACTTTGCCCAATCTCAATAATTATCTTTGACAAACACACCCTGATTGGAACGGAGATGTAAATTAAACTTGAAAATTGATAACTCAAAAGGCTCAAGGACAACGAACAAAGGTAGCGATCGAGAAAGGGCGCACACTTGAAAATTCAAAAGTCTCAATGTACAATCCTCAAACTCAAAGATCAATTAAGGTCGAATACTTGAAAATTGAAAATTCCTACGAAATCATTGAGCCGTTCGCCGTTCCTTCGTGTGGCTGAATTAGCTTCAACTTGCCGTCTTTGTCTTCCGCCATCAGGATCATGCCCTCGGAATCAATTCCCATCATCTTTCGAGGCGCAAGATTGATCAGCATCGTCACTTGTTTTCCGATCAGATACTCAGGTTCGAAATGCTCCGCAACCCCACTCAACACAATACGATGACCAAGACCAGTATCGACTTTGAGCTTGATCAGCTTCTTCGATTTTGACATTTTCTCCGCTTCCAAAACCGTCACGACACGCATGTCAAGTTTTGCAAAATCATCGTAAGTGATCAGGTCTTTCATCACCGCAACCGGCACATTTTCAGCTTCATTCATTTTTTTGGCATCTAATAATTTTTGAACTTGTTTTTCTACGGTTTCGTCTTCGATCTTGTCAAAAAGCAACCCCATCTCACCCAGCGATTTCCCACCTTTGATCAGATCAGCAGCACCTGCATATTTCCAAGTGATATGCTTCATGTCAAACAGTGAAACCAATTTGCCAGCGGTAAATGGTAAGAATGGCTCGGAAACTATTGCAAGGTTTGCTGCAATATTCAGAGCAATATTCAGAATCGTTGCAGTTCGATCAGGATCGGTTTTGATTACTTTCCAAGGTTCGGTATCGGCCAGGTATTTATTGCCCAGGCGAGCCAGATCCATCATAAATCCCAGTGCTTCCCGGAATCGGTAACGCTCTATCGAAGCTGCAATCTTCTCAGGAAATCCTTTCAAGGTAGCAATCACTTCTTCATCGTACCCAGCTAATTGTCCCCGAAGAGGAACAATTCCCTGGTAATACTTATGCGTCAAAACCACAGCACGATTGACAAAATTGCCATAAATCGCCACCAACTCGGAGTTATTGCGTGTCTGAAAGTCTTTCCAGGTAAAGTCATTGTCCTTAGTCTCTGGCGCATTGGCAGTCAACACATAGCGAAGTACATCCTGCTTTCCCGGAAATTCTTCTAAATACTCATGCAGCCAAACCGCCCAGTTGCGTGATGTGGAGATTTTGTCTCCCTCCAAATTCAAAAATTCATTGGCAGGTACATTATCAGGAAGGATAAACTCGCCGTGAGTCTTTAAGATGGCGGGGAAAATAATACAGTGGAACACGATATTATCCTTTCCGATAAAGTGTACCAATTTGGTATCCTGGTCTTTCCAATAGGGCTCCCAGTCAATCCCTTTCTCCGCTGCCCATTCTTTGGTAGAAGAAATATATCCTATCGGTGCATCAAACCACACGTAAAGCACTTTTCCATCGGCGCCGCCTACTGGAACAGGAATTCCCCAATCCATATCGCGAGTCATCGATCTCGCCTGCAAGCCATCGCCAGCTTCCAGCCAAGATCGACATTGCCCAAGTACATTGTTTTTCCAATCATCGGCATGCTCCTCCAGAATCCATTTTCTCAGAAACTCAGTGTATTTCCCCAAGTCCAAAAACCAATGTTTGGTTTCTTTTAACACCGGAGTTCGACCGCTCAATTTTGATCTTGGATTGATTAGATCTGTTGGGCTCAGCGAAGTGCCACAACGCTCACACTGATCGCCATAGGCGCGCTCGTTCCCACATTTTGGGCAGGTGCCCTCGATGTATCGATCTGCTAAAAATTGTTCTGCTTCTTCATCGTAATACTGCTCGGTGGTTTGCTCCAGGAATTCGCCTTTTTGATATAAATCCTTGAAAAGTTCCTGAGCGGTCTCATGGTGGATTTGGGCAGTAGTTCGGGAATAATGGTCGAAACTGATTCCAAATTCATTAAAACTCGCCTTCATCATTTCGTGGTATCGATCCACGATTTCCTGCGGGGTTTTACCTTCTTTTCGGGCTTTGATAGTGATGGCTACACCGTGTTCATCGGAACCGCAGACATAGGCTACGTCTTTTCCTTTACTTCGCAAATAGCGCACATAGATATCCGAAGGGATGTAGCAACCTGCCAAATGACCAATATGAAGTGGTCCATTGGCATAAGGAAGCGCGGAAGTGACGGTAAAGCGCTTAAAATTAGTAGAACTCATAGTATATAAATAATCGAATCACCGATCAGATTGACGATAGCAAAGTCTGTGATTGGAATAGGCGCAAAGATAGGAAAATCAGCCAAAGGAGGCTTCAGGCGTTTACAAATTCATTTCTGGCGGCCTCGGTCAGAATCCCGTTGTAGATGATCGAAATCGCCTGATCATAGATTTGAGACGGACTTAATTTCATCTGATTGATGATATCTGCCGGGAACTGATTGATAAACTTAGGATCCAAAAGCGATTGAATAGCAGAGGCATATAGCATGACCATCAGGCTGACGTTGATTCGTGGATTAACAAGTCCCTGAGCTACACCTTGGGAAATAAGTTTTTGAAAACGGATGTAGGCCGATTCGTTGATGTAGATTCGAAGTTCCTCCCATATCTCAGGTGCATACTCGCGAAGATCTTCGAAAAGCTCGGGATTGATTGGAGCGAGATGAGTGGCGACAACGGTAAGCGTAGACTTCAGTTTGAGTGGAAATGGGATATACTTATTTTCCAGAATCGCCTCCACCTTAGCAGTCAATTTGGTTTTGAGAATTTCAAATGAAGCGGAAAGCAATTCAAGTTTGCCCGGATAGTATTTGTAGAGCGTCTTTTTACTCATCGACAAAGACTGAGCAATATCATCCATAGTGGTATGTCGGTAGCCTTTTTCCAAAAAAAGAGCATAAGCCGACTCCAAAATACTACGCTCAACTGCTGGTTTTTTGCTCATGGAGATTTAAGAAGAAAAAGAAAGCAAAGGTTTAAAATAAATGAAGGATATGCAATCAAAATAGTTCTCGCAGCGACGAACCCTAGACTTAACCTTTAATTCTTCCCGCAAAGGCTATCGAGGTCAATGTACGTTGGGTTCAAACCAGTTATTATAAAACTCTATTTTTCTGATACTACTTGAGTAAAGACTTACATACCAGCAGAATATAATTATTCTTTCGAATTTTTCAAACCATGTAGATACATTAAATATATTCTATTTACACGATTAATTGATTTGAAAAATGGCTTCATATTCCAAAAAATCGGGGGAAATCCTGTGAATTAGCTTCAATGGACTTGTCAAAATAAAAAAATACTGAGAATTATTTCCCCCTCGGCCTTGCTCTGAGACCGGCTTCATTTGTAGAAAGTTTGGGGCGTCGGAAACCTAAAATCGAGAATAAACGATACGTCTCCGCCGACCTTAAAAGTCCAAATCACCCACGGGCCGAGCGAATCGAACTAAGCCGAGGCCAAGTTGGACATACTTGCAGCTTTGCGGATATACTTACTCGACAAACGCACGGAAGCAAAGTATTTAATTTTTCAGCATGTTCAATTTATGAGCAACAATATTGCTTTATATTTAAAGCAAATAAGTTGTGCCATGGGAAAAACAAAAATTTTCGACACTAAAAAAAGCATCCAAAATGCTGCTGACAAATCTGCCCAAAAGAGGTCTAGTCTCCATATCGCTGGGCAGGAATATCATTGGAGTAGCAAACTAGAGCGGGTGGATGTGATCAGAGCTGGCATTCCTTACGACAGTATTGAGGCAGTAAGCAAACGCTTAAATAATCCTGTCAAAACTGTCTTGGCAATCATGGGTATTCCTCAGACCACCTATAATAAGAAGAAAAGCGAACATTTATTATTGGATAGCAGAGACAGTGAGCTACTTATATTGATCAACGAATTGATTGATTATGGACTGGAGGTCTTTAATAATGAGGAAGAAAAATTTCAGCGTTGGCTGAAGAAGCCTAACTTATCTATTGGAGGAAATTCTCCGGAAACCATGCTAGACACGATCACTGGAATCAACGAAGTTAAATTCAGTCTCAATCGGTTGGAATTTGGAAACCTGGCCTGATGATAGTTTTCAGGATTGAAAGAGAAGAGTATCTGAAGACTACCTTGCTTGGTTTTGGAGCCTCAAAGACTGAAGGGTATCGCTGGAATAGTTTTAATACCCGAATGGCATATACCGCAGAAACCAGAGCGTTGGTAACTTTGGAGGTTTCTGTTCATTTAGACCTGAGCGAGGATTTACCAGACGATCGATTTTATGTGCAGATTGAGATTCCAGACGAACTTACTATCCAAGAAGTAAAGCTGGAGGACTTACCAGAAGGCTGGAACTCAAAACCACCGGGCTTAGCCACTCAAACAATCGGAGACGACTTTGTGAATTACAACGAATTTGCGGTTTTGAGGGTGCCAAGTAGTATAGTCCCGGAGGAATACAACTATCTCATAAATCCCAACCATCCAGACTCTTCCAAGATAAAAGTACTAGGAACCACAAAGATGGACTTTGATATCCGATTGAAGAGTGGAAAGAAATAACCTGCTTAAAAAATTCAGGTCCAACGAATCCTTAGCGGCAAAAAAAACCTGCCAAGGATGCTCCCAAAAGTTCTAATCAAAATCAAACCATTTGCGTTGTGCTCTTCGAGAAACCTTCTCCCCCTTTGCAGTTAAAAACAAAGACCATTACCGTGAAACACAAATCTCTCATGTGTAAGAAATCCAAACCAAAATTCGATAGTTCTCAGTAAAGCCAAACCGTTTACTTTATGTCCTTCGCGTTCTTTGCGGTTAAAAAAAACAACCCATCACCGGGAAACTCCGATTTCTCACTTGAAACCAATCCGAACAAAAACCAAGTAGTTCTAATCAAAATCAAACTATTTGCTTCGCGTCCTTTGCGGTTAAAAAACAAAACCGTTACCGTGAAACCCCAGTTTCTCACTTGAAACAAATCCAAACCAAAATCCAATAGTACTCAGTAAAGTCAAACCATTTACTTTGTGTTCTTCGCGTTCTTTGCGGTTAAAAAAATCCTACAACCAAAAACCATTGCTCCTTCCCGATCGAAATCCTATTTTTACGAGC
>Ga0136560_1000829_pt1 | contig 15639 bp, 4 predicted proteins | sample AntRauMeHopE1497_FD_104925 | JGI IMG/M metagenome (GOLD analysis project Ga0136560, IMG submission 104925) | Saline lake microbial communities from Rauer Islands, Antarctica - Metagenome Hop E1 #497 | ecosystem: Environmental > Aquatic > Non-marine Saline and Alkaline > Saline | place... | reverse complement strand
GCCCCCCTCCTGCCCGCCCTCCCTGTGGGCCCCGCCGCCGCCCTCGCCGCGCCGCGACCCGCGATCCGCGGGCCCGCCGCCGCCCCAGCCGCCACCCTTGCCGCGCCCTTGCCAACACCCCTACCGCCCTGTCCGTCGCCTCGGCGGCTCACGGGTGCCTTTGGCCTCGCGGCCCTGCCCGTTCCGGCTCTACCAGCACCGGCTCTGCCTGCGCCGCGTCCTGCTGCCGCCGCTACCGCCTCCCCGGATGACCCTGCCGCCCGCACCCTGCGCCGCCGAGGCGCCGGCACGTCCGATGCCGCTCCGCGCGTCCCCCTGCCGCGCCCCGCCTGCCGGGAGCCCACAGCGGCCCGGGACCCGACGGCGGCAGGGGGCTGCGTCGGCCCGCCGCTGCGCTGCGCGGCGTCCGCCCCCCCCTCCCCCCTGAGCGCTGCGGCGACGTTGGCCGCGCGGCGCCTCGGCGACGGCTTCCACGCGCTGGGCCGCCCGTCCTCCCGCGAGAGGGCTCGGGAGAGCCGGGCAGCCTGGCGCGGAGTGTAGCTGAGCGGAAGGTCGCCGCCGTTCGCCATGGAACGGGGCGGCGGCGACGGGGACGCGCGCCGCGAGCCGTGCCTGGAGATGGGTGCCGAGCAAGGCTGCTGGCGCGTCGCCAACGGGCGAGCGGGCCCTCCCGCACGAGCGAGCACAACGCGAGCCTTGGCGGCAGCCACAGGACCGTTGCCAGCCGCGACCGGCAGCCGCAGGGACACGCGGGCAGGGGAGACAAACGGCGCGTGCTCATGCCGCGACTGCGGTGCCGACGGCGGAGGCGAAGGCTTGGGCGCCGCGGCCCGGTGCGCCGGAATGTCCCCGGTGCTCAGGTCGTCCATGGCGTGACGACCGGCCATGATCTGGCGGGTGCTGCTGCTGTCCGCTGACGGGCCAAACGTTCGGCAGCCGGCGTGGTCAGTTGTTGGTCAAACGAAGCCCGAAGGAATGCGCGCGACCTTTGCGCTGCGTCCCGTTTCCTGCGGCGCGGTTGCTGCGGCCCGCACGCCTCTCCGGCGCGTCAGTTGCTGCGGTAGCGTGGCCGGCGCGGCCGGCTGTGTGTTCCCGAGGCCTTGCGACAGCCGCTGGAAGGCCGGAGTCCCTGCAGTCGGGCGCCCGGAGGGCCGAGTCGCTGGCGGGGGGCTCTACCAGCCCGGGACATTTCGTCGCCGCTCCCAGGCTCCCACAGGCGGCCTTTCGGCGGGATGGACGTGGAAGGGGCGGCGGATGCCCTGACAGACAATGTCATTGTGACGCCGGGCGATGTGATCTGCCCCGCTGCGGGCTACGTCCGGTGAGACCGCCCGATCGCAAACCCGGCCTCGCCCCTCCCCGGCGTGCCGCGCCTGGGCGCGCTGGCAGGCGGGTCAGCCGCGGTGAGTGCGGATGCATCATGTGTGCCCGTCCGTGTCCCTGCGACTGCTCTTGTGCGCAGTGGGCACGGCACGTTCCTGCGGGAGGGCACGCTCGTCGCGAGCGTCGCCGGCTTGGTCCACAGGGTAAACAGGGTGGTGTCAGTCCGGCCGGTGTCGGCGAGGTACGTGGGCGAGGTCGGTGACGTTGTGGTGGGCCGGGTCACGGACGTAGGGGCGAAGCGCTGGCGGGTGGACGTTCGCGGCCGGCAGGACGCGGTGCTCCTGCTATCGGGCCTGTACATGGGCGAGGGCGCGCAGCGGCGCATGACCGCGGAGGACCAGCTGAGCATGCGGAAGCATCTGCAGGAGGGGGACCTGGTCAGCGCCGACGTGCACACGTTTTTCAGCGACGGCGGCATGTCGCTGCACGCCCGCTCCGGCCAGTACGGGCGCATGGAGAACGGCTGCGCCGTCTCCGTGGCGCCCTTCCTCATCCAGCGCCTGTCGGCGCACTTCGTGGCTCTGCCGTGCGGGGTTGACATGGTGGTCGGGATGAACGGCGTGGTGTGGGTGGCGGCGTCGGTGCCGTCCGAGGAGGTGGAGGCGGCCGAGGCGGAGGCGGGGGGCGCCCGCGGCCTCAGCTCGGCGGGGAAGATTGCGCTCCGCAGGTCCGTTGGGGCCTTGAGGCGGGTGCTGCCCGAGGAGCGACGCCGCGTCGCTCGGGTCAGCGCGGCCGTCGCGTGCCTCGGCTGGGCCCTGCTCCCCGTCACGCCCGCGTCGGTCATGGCCGTGTACTCCGCGGCGGAGGAGGCGGGTGTCGGCGCGGCTGCGATGGCCGACCCGGCCGTCATGGCAGAGCTCGTGAAACCGCTCTCGGGCGGCGCCGGGCCGGAGGCGGGCTCGGCCTCCTCGTCGAGCAGCTCTGCCGCTGCGGCTGGGAGCGACGACAAGGCCGTGTTTGACTCGTCGGCTGCGGGCGCCGTCGTGACCATTGCGTGATGCCGCGTGTGGCAAGAGCCGTTGTGCAGTGCGCGCCGCCGCTGCCTTGCATGCGCGCGCTCGTGCCGCGGCCTTGCTGCCTCGGCCCCAAGTCGCGCACACAGCCCACATCCACGGGCTCGGCCCGCCAGCCCTGCTGGCCATTCCCCCCCTCCCGGCTCGGCACCGGCCGCAGCGTCGGCTTCTGCGAGCCCCGCTCACACGCCGGGCACCCCTGCCCACGTGGCCCCCGGCCCCGCCGCCACCCGCGTCCGGATCACGCCCCTGCCCCCCGTCTTCCCCTCCGCTGCCGGGCTGCCCCCTCCCCGGTCCCCCGCCCCGGCCTCCGCATCCGCCTCAGCGCCCGCCTCCCCCTCCCCGTGCCCGAAGATGGTCCTGTGCAGAGCCTCGAGCACCAGATCGTCCTCCAGAAGACGCCGTACCACCAGCCGCTTGTCCTCGCCGCCGAGACCCGACCCGCCCACGTCGGCCGCCGTCCTCGCCGCGGCGGCCCCGCCCGCCCGCCGCTGCCTCCTCTCCGACCGCACGGCGTCGACGCACTCGGCGAGCGTCCGCTGAAGGTCGCGCCGAGCCCGCCCTGCCGCCGCCTCCGCCTCCCGGCTCCTCCTCCCCCTCCCCCTCTCCGCCTGCAGCTGTGCCGTCAGGCGCGCGACCTGCGCCTCCATCTTGGCCACCTGCGCTGCCGCGCGCCCTGTCAGCCGCGCCCCGCGGCCCGATGCCCCCGATGCCTCGCCCGCCCTTGCCGCCCCCCTTCCCGCCATCGCGCCCATACCCAGCGGCGGCAGCACCCCGGAGCTGCGCAGCGACGCCGACATCTCGGGGGACACGGGGTGCGCCGCGGCGGACACGCTCCCGCCCTCGTCGACGTCGGCCGCCCCCGTCTGGGTCAGGAACAGCGACGACCGCGGCCCCACGCCCGCGGCCTCGCTCGGCTCCGTCATGCGCACCTCCAGCTCGGCCCGGAGGAGCTTGTTGTCCTTTTTCGCGGCCTTGAGCTGCCGGTCGAGCCACTGCCTGTCCTCCTCGACCGCCCCGAGGCGCTCCCGCAAAAGCTGCGTGTCGCGCTTCAGCGCCGCGTTGAACTTGTTCAGGCGCAGCGCCTCCTTGCGGAACCACGCGCACTCCTCCGTGAGCCGCTGCATGCGCTGGTCCCGCTCCTGGCGCAGCCGGGCCGCGTCGGCCTTGTCCTTCCAGGTCTGCAGCTCGCGCTGGACCGAGTACATGTGCCCGCGGTACGCCGAGAGGAACTCCTGCTCCTGTTTGTGAAGGACCCTGCTGACCTTGGAGTTGAGCATGTGCACCACGCCGGCGAGCTGGTCGTGGAGCTCCCGCACGCGGGACATGGACTCGGGTTCCGCCACCACCCGGTCTCCTTCGTCATTGATCGCCGTGAGGCGGAATGCCCCGGCCCCCGTTGCCGCATCGTCCCCTGCTGCTGCCGAGGCGGCGTCCGCGGACGCAGCGTCCGCCATTGCTCGCGGCTTGCCGGTCGCGCAACGGCAAGCAGGCTGCGCCAGCCCCCGTGCCCGAGCCGCCCCTGTGGTCGGCACGACCCCGTCGGTGTGCGCCAGCGACGAGCCGGTCGGGGTATTCAAGGACTCTGCACGCTCTGGGCCGGGCTTTGCGCCTCGAAAGACGTGTGCGGAGCCGCCGGGCGCCAATCCGTCGGACAGGGATGCTTCTTGCTCTGCGCCGGGCTGCTCCACGGTTTCTCTCCGCCGGCTCGCCGTAACGGGGGCACACGACCGCCTCGGTGCGAAGTGAAGTGCACCATGCCGTCGAAAAAGGGGGAAGACCTCGACCACATGAGCCCCGGGTGGGGGGGAAAGGCGCAGGAACTCCGGTTCCGGGGCAGGCGCAACAGCGGCGACTCTGACACCTCTGATGTGAGCACGTCGTCTCCAAGGCCCGACTGTGCATCCAGCTCGTGCATCCGGGCCGGCACCCGGGCGCTGGCGTCGGGCTAGCGCTCGTTCGAGCGAGAGTGACCGGACCATTCATTTCGCCGCCCCTTTCCCGGCCCCCACGACCGCAGACGAGCACCGACTCGGAGCCGGCAAAGGCAGCGCCCAAGCTGACGGCGGAGCAGGTCAGCCGGAGCCAGCCGTGCCGTGTCCCGCCGCTTTGAGGCCTCATCAGCTGGTTTTGATCACCGCCGTCCCCGCGCGCCCTTCCCCTATCGTTGCCCCGTCATCGCAGCCCCGCGACCAGTCGTTCTGGCGCAAGTGGAACGTTCGCGTGGTCACGGCGCTGGTGCTGGTGATCGCGTCGCTGGCGCTCGCGTACTGGGGCAGGCACACCGGCGTGCTGATCCTCATCATGGTGGTGCAGGGGCACGTGTACCGCGAGCTGGTGCTCATCAGTATCCGCCGCGGGGAGGACAAGCGCCTTCCGACGTTCAAGCTCTTCTACTACTACTGGTTCGCCGTGGTCACGTTTTTCGTGTACGCCCGCGTCATGCGCCCGCACTTCGAGCCGCTCTCGGACTGGCCCGTGCCCGTGCGGTACGTGCTCGCGAACCACGTGTTCGTGTTCTTCTGGCTCTACGTGGCCGGGTTCGTGGCCTTCGTGCTGTCGCTGCGCCGCCGGCGGTACTACCAGTACCAGTTCGCGCAGTTCGCATACTGCCACGTGGCGCTGCTCGTGGTGGTAGTGCAGGCCGGGCTGCTGGCGTCCAACCTCTTCCACGGCCTCGTGTGGTTCGTGATGCCGTGCGGCATGGTGGCGTGCAACGACTGCTTCGCCTACATCTGCGGCGTCTGGTGCGGCCGCACCCCCCTCATCCGCCTCAGCCCCAAGAAGACCGTGGAGGGCTTCATGGGCGCATTCGTGGCCACCGTGGTCTGGGCCTTCTGGTTCTGCAAGCTCCTGGAGAGCGTCGACGCCTTTGGCGTCCGCGAGCTTGTCCTCTGCCCCCACCGCGGCCTCGGGTGGCACGTCCAGCCGTGCGACGTCGACACCATCCGCGGCGGGGTCCACCGGGCGTCGAGCATCGCCGAGTGGACGACGGGCCTCGGCCTCCCCGGAGGCGACGGCCTGCCCCCTTGGCTCGCCGAGCACGCGGTGTCGCCGTTCCAGCTCCACTGCGTGGTGATGGCGGTGTTCGCGTCGTCCGTGGCGCCGTTCGGTGGCTTCTTCGCGTCGGGATTCAAGCGCGCCATCGGCGAGAAGGACTTTGGGTCTGCGTTCCCCGGGCACGGCGGCTGGACTGACCGCATGGACTGCCAGATCGTCATGGGAACGTTCAGCTTCATGTACCTGCACTACGTGGTCCTCCAGCCGGGGTCAGGGTCGGAGCTCACCACCCAGGCGCTCGGGCTCGACGAGGGCGGCCGCACCGCGATGATGAACGCGCTCGCCCAGTCGCTGGGCATGGCGTGTGGCGCGGCATAGAGCAACGAGCGAGCAGCACGTGCTGCCGTGAGGTGTGTGCCGACGAGATAGAACGAGCTACGCAACAAACGCGCGAAAGCTTCCGATCAGCCTGACTGACTGACTTCGCTGAGGTCACGGGTAGCTGCGCTGGTTTCGGCAGAGAAGCTGCGGGGTGTATCGCTGCAGTGCAATTCACCCAGACGCCAGAGCATGCGATGCCAGTCATCTGCGCTGTGACCCCTACGGGCCGGGTGGTCGACGACGTGACCCGTCGCCAGGGGGGGCGCGCGAGCCCCGCAGCCAGCCACACCCAGGCCGCAGCAGCTCCACGCTGTACAGCGCCGTGGCAGCGGTGGTGTCAGCCAGCCTACGAGGCCGGGCCGCCCACAAGAGGGGAAGGCTTTGTCGAGCGCACAGCGCGGATGAGCGCCGCAGTTGTGCCCTGCATCATCTCGGAGGCCGTGACCCTGAGAGTGCCGGCCGTCGGCCTCCATGCGGCAGACAGCGAGGCAGACTTCCCGTGCCGACCTTGGGTGAGCTTGCGGCTCGCAGCGACCAGCTTGTCAGCCGAGAAGAACCCGGCCACGTCAACGGGTGCCGAGCCCTCCCTCAGTCGACGCCAGGCCGCTGCACGGCGGCCCTTGTCCGCGGCGCGGTTTTGCTTCAGCTGGCGGGTCCGGTGGAGCTCCTCAAGCTGCTCAAGCTGCCTCCGCTGAGCCATCACCGTGTCGAATCGCCCCCCGGGCAGGAGGATTCCGGTCTGCGCTGAAGGTCTCGTGGCAAAACCTGACGGAGCTCCGTGGCCAAGGCTCGAGCGGGATGCCCCACGAGACAGAGCCCCTTCCGCTCCCGGGCCGGAAACCGACAACGCTGCCTTCAGCTGCCGCAGTCGCGACGCTCCTTCGGCCTCCCAAGCTGCGGCCGCTTCGTGACTTTCCGCTCTGTGAAGTCCACCCTCGTGGCCGCGGGCTTGGGATGCACCCCGTCGCTCGGGCGGCGAGGATTTCGTCGAGGGCGAATGCTCTGCTCGCGAGCGAGGCGACAAATCCGAGGCCCCCGGCGAGCCGGCATCCCGCCGGGCACCAGCCATAGCCCACCTTGGTCGAGCGGTAGTTCCGTCCGGTGACTCTTCAGTTGGCAGCCTGGACCGAGGCGAGCGCCTGCTGTGGCCGTCTCCGCGGCGAAACGGCTCGGGGTGATGCACAGCCGTCTCCTCTGTCTTGATCGCGTCCGGCACGCCGAGAGAAGCTGACAGGAACGGCCACGCTGCTGCGTACGTCGGCTGGCGGATCGCAAAGGCCAGCCGTGCAAGCTGCTCCGGTGTCATCAGGTCCAGGTGCCGCGCTTCCAGGCCCAGGGCGGCGAACCGATGTGCAAGGCTCATCGCCGACCACCTGCCGGCGAGGTGCCGCGCTCCGACACCGCCCATGCCACGAAACACTTCGGGGGTGCGGCCGTCGGCGACAGCGAAGCGCTGCCGCAGCTGCAGGTCTGCCACGACCTTGGTCTTGGCGGCATCAACCGCAAGCTCGTCATCGGTGCGCCATGCTGCGGCCTGTTCGACCAGGCTCTCCACCTCGCTTAGCGTAAGGCCTGCAGCCATGGCCTTGGCCCGGGCGGCGCGCACGGCCTGCTCACGCTTCCTGGCAGCGATGAGCGACCGCGCGTACGAATGACGGAGCTCAGGGTGCGCGGCCAGCATCGCTCCGACTACCTCGGCCTCGTCCGCTTCAGGGCTTGGTCCCTCTGCCGCCGCTCCCGGGCTTCCCGCGACGAAGCTGCTTAGCTGCCCCATCTGGCCTGGCTGCGACTCGTCGGGGCGCCCGCTGTCCGACATGATGGACTCCGCCTCGTCGGCGACCCGCGCCATGGCAGCACAAACCATGTCGTCCGTGATGCGCCTGGCTGAGAAGGTGACCAGCGACGCTGACAGCAGCGGACTCCCGGTGGCCATCACCCGGACCGGCAGAAATCCCTCGGCGTGCGCCAGTTGCATACGCACGGGCGACGGATGGACGATGCGGGCCAGAAACGTGTCTGGGTCAGCACCGTCAAGGGCCAGCCCAAGCTCCTGCCTGCGCTCGGGCTCAGCCGAAGCGCCGCAGTGCCCCCAGGTGTACACGTCGTGTGACGCCGTCACGGCACAGCTGCTTCGCCAGCCAGCGGCGATGCTTGCCACCCGCGAGTCGCCTGTCCTTGACCCGGCAGATGCCTTAGCTTCGGTGTCGCCGCGGGCGGCCCAACCCCTCGGGACGGCGCAGGGGACCAGCCTGTCGTGCAAGTCTCCCAGTCCCAGCTGCCCGCAGTCGTTGGAGCCGAAGGCGATGACAACCCCGTCAGCGGTAAGCGCGAGGGAGTGGCTGCCTCCGCATGCCACGTCGATGCACTTGACGGAGGGGCTTCGCTTCGCTGCGGCAGAATTTGCAGCCGATGCTGCGGCCGCCGACGGGGTCAGAAGCGCCTTCATCGTGAGGCGCTCCTCCCGCGACAGCGAGAGCTCCTCGCGCCGCAGCATCGCGGCGTGCTTCTCCGCCCGAGCCTCCGCGACACGCTGGGCGACGTCCTGTGCTGCCTTGAGCTCCTCGATTGCCGGCTCCCTGGCATGGCCCAGCTTGCCTACCTGGACCTCGCGATCGATGCCAGCGTCGTCGGGGTCGGCGGCCGGCCCGGGGAAGAGGTCCACAAGGCACGGCAGGGGACGCGAGCCGCGCCGACCCCATCCTAGCTGGCCGCGGGACCCCTCTCCCCACGCAAACACCTCGCCAGTGGTTGCAAGAGCCAGGGTATGCTGCCAGCCGGCCGCAATCTTCTCAATCTTGTGCAAGGACAGTGCCGCGACCCCCACGGGGCTTGCTACGTCGCCGCCCCAGCCTCCCTCGCGGCTTGGCGCAGAAGTGGCACCTCCAGCATTCACACCGACGACGTTGCGCTCGCCACACGCGTACAGGCTGCCCGCAGAGGTCAGAAACACAGTGTGCCTCGACCCCGCAACGGCGGACGAAACCCTTCTGCGCATGTCCATGACTCCGGTCGGCTTAGCCACGTCGGCGAAATGACCGAGGCCACACTGCCCGTGAGAGTTTGCGCCCCACGTGTACGCGACACCGGTCGAAGACACAGCGACGGTATGGTCGGAGCCGGCGGCAATGGCAACAACCCTGGTGCGCGGCGTCCACGCGGGGACCACCGCCGGCCGGTAGCCGCCCGTTCCGTGAGACAGCGCGGTGACGAAGACCGGGGTGGTGGATGCAACGCCGGGCCGTCCCGTGCCGAGCTGACCGCGGTCGTTCCAGCCCCACGCGTGCACCCTGCCCACTGAATCAAGGACCACGGAGTGAGTAGAGCCGGCCGCCACCGCCACGGTGTGGCGCCCCTGACGCGCCAACGTTGTCTCCACCACCTCATGGGCGGCGCTCCAGCTTGCTGAGCCGTGGTTCTGGGTCAGCTGCCGGGCCAGCTCGTCAGGCTCCGGAAGCCCCGCCAGTGCAAGCTCGGCGGAGTCCATCTCGGCCCCGTCCTCAAGGTTCTCGGCCGCGTTGAGGGCCGCAACACCATGAGGTCCACCATCGCTGATGACGTCGACATCCAGCGGGCGGGTCATGTACGCGGCTGACTTAGTCGCCGACAGAAGACCCACCAGGCCTGGGTCAGCAGTGGCGATGTGTTTCCAGAACGCAGCCGAGTGGAGCGTCGATGCCACGGCGTCGAGAACCGGACGCTCCGCCGCCCGCAGCCGCTGCACTGACCAGGCCTGCTCGGCTGCCAGGTTAATTGCGACGACGTTAGCGACGGCACGCCGCGCCAGGGCGCCTCGGAAAACCGCCTGGACCCTGATCGCGGCGGCCCACGCGCGCCAAAACCTTGCTCGGTGCATCTGCGACAGGAACCACCTCTGGATGGACCTTGCTGCCTGGACCATCTGAAGAAGGCGGCGCCTGACCATTCGGCCCCGCCAGGTCGCCACCACGTGCCGGAAGAACCTCAGCTTGGCAACCTTGACCCTGAACTCGCGGATGTGCGCGACGGTCTGCGGGTCCGCCCGCCGCGTGAGATAGCCTCGGAGCAGCGCCTGCATAAGCAGCACGGCCCGGATTCGAGCCCACCGCACACGATTGCGGACCAAGAATTCGCGGACCGCTCGCTGCATGACCAGCAGGCTCTTGTGGCGCGAGAGAATCGCATGCCTCACCAAGAACCCTCGCGCAAGGACATGCACGGACACGGCAGCCTCGCGGAGGCGCAGGAACGCGGTCCTGCGCCTGCGGCGCCGCCAAGCTGCCTTGACCATCGTTGCTGCCCATCTCGCGCGGATGAACGCCCTCCGCCGAAACCGGCCGGCCAGGAAGCGCGCCACCACCACGGCGTGGAAGCGGAAGTACAGGTACGCCTGCCGCTCCCGCCAGCACCGAAACAGGGACTGGATGGCAATTGCCGACTGCCACCTGTGCCTCACGTCGCTGCGAACGAGAAGGGACCGCACGTGGGTCTGGATGCGGACCGCCGCCCGCTCCATCCCGCGCAGGACCGCTGAGCGTGCGGCCTCGAGCGCAGAAAGCGCCCTTCCTGTGAGAAAGACGCGGGTGTGGCCGACCTGCAGCATCTCCGCGACCGACTCAGTATGATCTGAAAGAGCTGGCACGGTGACGAACAGTGCCGCGGCGAGCATTTCGCACATGGAGCGCTGGAACTCGCTAGCAGCCGCCTCGTCGTCCGAGGAGCTGCCGGGCGCGACCGGAGCCACCAGCGCGGGACCATGCCTGGCAAGGATTTGCCGGCTGATAATCACGTAGCGCTCGTAAAAGTCCGCACAGGGCGACCGGAACGGGAACCCGTGAGCGCGCATCGCGACCGCGGGAGGCAAGGCTGAGCTCGAGATCTGCGACAGGACTGCGCTCGCGTCGATGCTCGGACGCCGGACCACCGTCGGCTCGCCAGGCCCGCTCAGGCTCACCCGGTCAGGCTCGCCCATCCGAGGCTCCGCGAATGAATCGCCGGTTGCCATGCAGCGAACAACGTGAGGCTCCGACTCGTGGAGAAGTGCTTCGTCATCGGCGAGCCAGTCAAGAAGGCGAGAGATCGTCGGGGTGGCGTCACCGGTGGCCTCAGCGTGCTTCGCGTCGTCACGGAGAGCGCGGCCCAAGCGGGCAACGAAGGGATGGATCGAGGTCGCGAGCACCTCCCCAATGCCGGTCCATGCCAGCGTACAGACGCCGCGCATCCACCCGGCCGTCGAGTATGCCACCGGGCCGTGGGTGTGCGCAATGGCAAACCGCGCCCGGCTCACGCGCATCGAAGCCTCACGCGCCGCTTCGCCGCTGGCTCGAGCCGATCGCGGCAGTGTCAGGGCTGTGAACGACGGACTCCTCGACAAGAACTCCAAGCGCGTCTCCAGCGACGGCGGCCCTCCGCGCCCTGCCGCTCGGGGCCTCGCGGGGGGGGTGCTTTGTGCGAGGGAGCCGCCCCCCTGCGCGGCGGGCAAGCCAGTTCCCGCCTGCCCGCTGCCTCCTGCGGCGAGAGCCGAGATGCTGTCACGCCCGCCCCCGACGCCCGACGGTGATGCGGGGCCGATCCGGCTGTGGTCAACGCTGGGGGTCAGATGCAGGCCGAGCCCGTTGAACTGGGCCGTCTCCTGAAGGATGGCGAAGATACCAGGCGGAGCAGCACGGTCCTCAAAGAGCTTCAGCACTGCCTCGTTCCCGGCAGGAATGGCCTCCCGCGGGATCCCGACGTCGACTGCCTCGTCGTCATACACCGACATGTCCAGCTCGAGCGTCATGCCACGAACGGCGCTCTCGACCCTCTCCGCCGTGTAGTTGGTCAGCATCGCTGCGAAGCTGGCCACAGTGGTGTGGGCGCTGGCCGGCGTGCGCCTGCCGACGGCAGAGAGGCCGGGGCCATCAAGAATCACAACCCGGCCAAAGCTTGGCCCCTCTCTGCGCCCGCTCGTGCCTTCGGCCGACGAGGCGAAACCAGCGGCCGAGTCGTGAAGCGGACCGTCCCCATCGGGCGCTGCGCGATGACGGGCCGTGGTGTCTTCGATGAAGTCATTGATACTGGAGATCACGGTATCCACCGCCGCCACGAAGAGCTCTCGCGCCAGGATCAGCGCTTCAGCGCGGATTGCCTCGGGTGGGATGTCGGCGCCGGTCGCAAGCACGGCGTACGAGGCAGGCCTGCTCGAAGCTCCCGAAGGCTTGGTCGGGCGTCGCTTTGCGGCTCGCCTGATGGCACCATCGTGCAGGGCCTTCAGGAGCTGCCCGCGACCCGTGAGCCCAAGAAGCCGAGATGCCAAGGAAGCCGCGGCGGCATTCTCGAAGATGAGGGGCACGGCCCCCCCAGGGAGCGAAGCCGCAGCCTCCGGCGTCGCAGGCGCCACCGGATTCAGCTGGCCGAGGTGAAGCACGGCCGCCAGCGTCTGCCAGAGGGCCGCACGTGCGGTCAGCGACATACCACAGAGCTTTAGCCCGTGGACCACCCCCTGGAACGAGTGGGCGTCCTCGATCACTTGCGCGGGTCCGTACCCCTGGCAATCGAGGAGGGCGAAGTCGAGGGGTGAGCCGAGACCCAGACGCTGCTTCTCTGCGGCATCAAGCCCCGCGACCATCTGGTAGAGGATTCGCATGGAGCGGCAGCCCGGCCCCAGCGACGTGCCCTCCGTGAGCAGCTCGGCTCCGACAAGGCAGGCATCGATCCTCGCCCCGTTCATCCGGCCGGCGCCGTTGACTGCAGCCTGCACTCGCAGCGTTGCAGTGGACGCAGCCGGGCTACCTGGCGCCGTTGTGGCCGTCAGGGCGGTGACGACTTCGAACGCCGTGACGAGGATGTGCTCCGCACTCGGTCGGAGCGCAGCGCTCACAGAGCATGACAGGTCGGACGCCGCTATCACGACGGCGTCTGCTGCAGCCGTGCCTTCGCGCTCCAGCTTCCGCGCGACGCTCGCCACGGCCAGGTACCTCAGTGCCTGCGCGGCGACAGTCGATTTGCCGCTCCCTGCCTCTCCTGCTAGCACGATGGCGTGAGCAGACCCCGATGCACCTGCCTCGCGCATTGCTTCGTCCACGACCGAGAAAATGTGGGGGTGACGGCTCGTCGTCGAGCTCAGGCCGGCGGCCGGGGCAATGCGTTCGCCCGACGGGCGTTCTGCCCCGGGGCCGAGCGAGGGCGCGGGCCCCCCCGCCGACCTTGTCGTTGCGGCCTTACCCAGCTCGTAGGCGGCCACCATGAGCTGTGTGCCATGTGATGCTGCGGCTTCACCGGCGCCGGCCTGGCCCACCGCTCGAGGCACACGGCAGGTGAGCCTGCACCTGGGGTTGACGGCGACCAGAAGGACGCCGGCGCTGGTGTACTCCTGGCCGAGCTTGAGCCTGGCCATCAGCGTCGCCAGCACAGACGCCTCATTGATGCAGCCGAGGCTGGCGAGGTCCGACGCTGCGAGCTCGTCACCGGACCGAGGCAGCACGTCGTCAGCGCGGACTCGGACCATCTGCGTCGCAGAGTCGTCCAAGCACACGTGGACCCAGTGCTCCCCGTCCGATACTTCGAGCCTCTGGACAGTCCCGCTGCGCCACGGCAGCGACCCCAGGACGAATGGGCCTCCGACTCGGCCGGGCTTGTCCAGGGAAAGCCCGGGGCTGTCGTCCGCTGTCGCTGCTGATGCGCGGGCCCGTGTTCCGGGGGGAACGAGCACCCAAACCAGGTCGCGTGCCCGTGAGTTCGAGAGGACCGTGACCTCTGGCCGGCCGGACTCGTGCCGCCCCGCCGATCGTGGCGATGGTCGTTGTTCCAGCCAGCTGTCCTCGTGCTCAGCGTTGCTTTCCACCGCAGCCGGGGACCCTGGCCGATGGGGCGCCGCCCGAGCAGGCGGCAGCGCCCTGGAAAGGGTCGTGGAGGAGTCTGGCTCAGTCAGCCCAGGTGCCCTACGAGCCGCCGCCGCCGCCGCCACCGCCGCCGCCGCTTGCCGAGGGGACGGGCCAGACGGGGGTGGCGGGGGAGCTGCGCTTGTTGTCCTCCGATAGTTTGAGCGCGACCCGAGGCCGTGCTGGGTGGACGCCCAAGCCATCAGTGAAGCTCAGCACCTCGGCCGTCTGCGCTTGGCGCGAAACAAGTTGCAGGCCAGTCAACGACGGGATGGGCGCGGCGAGCGGGCAGTAGATTGGTCAACCGCCTTTCGGCGGATGGCAGCCGCCACGCCGAAGCCCTCTGGCAGGGCAGGCGTGCGGGGTCCGTGCCTGTGCGGCGCGCAAGGCCCCGCCGGTCTCCACCGGGAATGTTTCTGACGCAAAGGTGTCACAAACACCCTTTCATGGCGCAGGCACACGCCACGCTACGCCCAGGGCCAGAGCGCGCCATGCAGCGCGACCGGGCGCCTCGACCCCGGTCGCACAGACCGAGGCACTCCTTCCGTCCGTTCGGCCGAGGCACCGGGCGCATGGACTCACCCCGCAAACGCCAGGAATGTGACGGCCGCGTTTGGTGCGCCGTTGCCAGGTTCCAAGTCGCGGGTTCACGGTGCATCGCCGCCATGCGTCGCAAAACCCGTGCCGGCAGAGCAACCCTGGATCCACAGAGGGCAGAAATCAAACAGGGCTGCCCGCGAAATAGCGGCCGACCGCACGCCAGGCCAGCCCTACGCGTCTGCCCGGACCAGCCCCGGGGTGCAAGGTCAAAACAATGAGCGGAATGTCTCGCACGTGAGCCCATCGCACCGCCGCGTGGCATGCGGCTTCCGTGCCGTGGGCGCGCCGCTTGCTACCGCTCGGCAACGCTGCCATTGGCGCCGCCGCTGGCTGTCCCTCCCCGGCGGAGACCCGCCGCGCGCGAGGCTTGGGAGCTGCCAAGAGCAGGCGTCCTCAGCCTCATCGTCAGGCGTCAAGCAGTCCCTGCGCGGGCGCGAGCCTGAGCGGTCGGCCTCCACGTGCACGGAGGCCGGCGGCGATGGCCTCGACCGCCGCCCGGGGGGCGGCCGCCCCGCGGCTCCGGTGCCCCTTCTGTGGCCGTGTGCTTGGCGTTGTGTCATGCAGCCGGGTCAGCCTGGGGGGAGCCGCTGGCGTGCACCGATGCGGCGCGGCGCACAGACCCGTCGTCCCGCCGTGACGACGGGCTTGGCGCCAGCCCCTGGTGCCCGTTCCTTTCCTCGCGTCCGGGCCTGTGTTGAAGGGACGTCCACAACCTGCTGCTCCGCCGCGTGCGGCGGGCCAGGAACCGCGTGCGGCGAACTTTGGGCGGCTTGAGGTCGGTCCGACGCTCCACTTTGAGATCGCCGGTCCGCACCAGCAATGCCGAGGGCCGGGCGCCCCTAAGGGGGTGCCGAAGCCGTCTGCCTTTCGTTCTGGGCGGCCGGAGCGGGCTTGCGGCATCGAAGGCGGCGCCGCGGGTCGGCCCCTGCCGCAGCGAGCGCCCGAGACGGTTTCCACACGCCGTCTACCGTCCGCTCTCTCGCCCTCCCCTTTTTTCCGCTTCGCAGCGCCGCGCCCGCCGGGTCGTCCAAGTCCCGCCGCAACCGCCGGAAGCGGACCAAGAAGGCCGGAGAGGCCGGGTCCGGTGCCGCCGCAGGTGACTCTCGCGCCGACGCCTCATTCGACGCCAAGCTGGAGGCCGACGTGATGCGCGCGGCGCAGTACGCCGGCGTCAAGACGACGCAGCCCGAGATCGCGGAGGTACTCAGCGGCATGTTCGGCCGCGGCGAGGACTACCATTCGGTCGACGCCGTGGTCAAGGCGGTCAGGCGCTTCCAGTCGGGCGAGGACGACACCGCCGACGACGCGGGCGCGCACTCCGAGACGAAGCGGGGCGAGGACGACGACGCCGCCCGCCCGGCGGCCCCCATCCCGGCCGCCAAGCGCTCCGCCCCCGCCCCCGCCCCCGCCCCCGCCCCGGCCGCCTC
>Ga0136560_1000828_pt1 | contig 15646 bp, 12 predicted proteins | sample AntRauMeHopE1497_FD_104925 | JGI IMG/M metagenome (GOLD analysis project Ga0136560, IMG submission 104925) | Saline lake microbial communities from Rauer Islands, Antarctica - Metagenome Hop E1 #497 | ecosystem: Environmental > Aquatic > Non-marine Saline and Alkaline > Saline | place... | reverse complement strand
CTCACCAAAGGCCTACCGACCAAATTGATTGGAAAGATTGATTTTGCAGTTTCCCCAGCGGATCCTGCGGTCGTCTATGCGAATATCGAAGCTTCGGATAAGCAAGGTGGATTGTACCGCTCGGCAGATCGTGGTGCGACTTGGGACTTTGTCTCCGATAATTCCAACCTGACCAATCGACCTTTTTACTACACAAATATCTACGCTAATCCGAAGGACGCGAATACAGTTTATAACAACTCCTTGAGATTTCAACGCTCTTATGATGGCGGCAAAACTTGGAAATCCCTTTCCACTCCGCACGGAGACAATCATGATATTTGGCAAAATCCAAACGATACCACGATCTGGATCCAAGCCAATGACGGCGGGGCGAATATCACTCAAAACGATGGGAAGAGCTGGTCCACGCAGTTTAATCAGCCTACCGCCGAACTCTATCAGGTCGAAGTAGACGATCAATTTCCGTATTGGCTCTATGCGGGCATGCAGGATAATTACAGTACGATTGCCGTGCCGAGCATGCCGCCGCTAAGTGTGCAGGGCGGAAGTAATGCCTATATCATCAATACAGGTGGTTGCGAGACGGGACCTGCCGTACCCAAGCCGGGCGATCCGAATATTGTCTATTCAAATTGCAAGGGAAGGTTTGGGGTCTATGATAAGCGGACCGGTCAGGAATTGCAGTACTACGTTGGCGCTTCCAATCTCTACGGGCATAATCCCAAGGATCTGAAATTCAGATTTCAGCGGGTGGCACCGATTCATGTTTCCCCGCATAATTCGGGGGTGATTTACCATACTTCGCAGTATGTGCATAAGACTTTGGATGAGGGCAAGACTTGGGAAATTATTTCTCCAGATTTGACTGCATTCGAGCCGGACAAGCAGGTGGTGCCGGGTGGCCCGATCACGCGAGATGTCACCGGCGAGGAATATTACAGTACGATTTATGCCATTCGGGAATCTCCGATTCAGGAAGGTTTGATCTGGGTTGGCGCCAATGATGGACCAGTCCATGTGACCAAAGACGGAGGCAAGACTTGGGAGAATGTCACTCCAAAGATGCCGAAAGGTGGGCGAGTGGATTCCGTGGAGCCATCTTCGCATGATCCGGGAACGGCCTATGTGGCGATCCTTCGCTATTTGTTGGGTGATGATCAGCCTTACATTTATAAGACTGCTGATTATGGGAAAACTTGGACCTTGCTGACGGATGGGAAAAACGGAATTCCCGGAGATTTCCCGACGCTGGTCGTTCGTGAAGATCCAGCCAAAAAAGGCATCCTCTATGCAGGAACGCAGTTTGGCCTATTTATTTCCTTAAACGACGGCAGCACATGGACGCCTTTCAAAAGCAATCTACCTGTCACGCCGATCACGGATATCAAGATTCATCAGGATGATTTGGTGATGTCCACGATGGGAAGAGGTTTTTGGATTTTGGATAATCTGATGAGTGTAAGAGGGATTTCTGAGATTGGAAATCAAGCTATAGTCATGTTTGACACCAAACCAGCCATCCGAAATATGATGTCAGCACAGCGTGAAACCAATGGTCCGGAATATCCTCGGGCTGGCGCAAAGTTGGATTACTACTTGGCAGAAAATCAGGAGGGACTTCGATTGGAATTGGTGAATGCAAAAGGACAGGTTGTCCGAACGTATAAAGCCGATGCGCCGAAAGATGCCAAAGTAGATTCGACTCGAGATATGTCCACGGAATTCACCGAAGCACCGGCTTCAGGTGGCCTTCCAAATAAAGCCGGGATGAATCATTTCAATTGGAATATGAGACATCAGGGCGGTTGGAACAAAGACCCGAAAAAAGCCTATACCGGAAATGGGCCGATGGTTTCGACCGGTGTTTACACGGCAAGATTGATTTCGGGAGAAACGGTTTTGGAGGAGAAATTTGAGGTGATCCTGGATCCACGGGTGACTTTGGTGACGGATGCGGATGTGGCAGAGCAAGAAGCCTTGACGCTGGATATCCAAACGTTCCGCAATGAGGTGGATCAGTTGATTGCTACCATTGAAAAAGAAGTGGAAGCGCTGAAGCTTATGATTGAAAAAGAAAGTCCTTCCAAGAAAATAGCGCAAAAGAAAAGCGAATTGGAGACCATCTACAATCAATTGGTCACCGAAGACGGCACTTATATGCAACCTATGCTGGAGGATCAGGCGAGCTATTTGAATTCGATGCTCGGTCAAGCCGATCAAAAGCCGGGTCAGGATGCCTATGAGCGACTTGAGGAATTGAAGGCTTGGTTTGGAAGGGTTAAGGGGCAGTTTGAGGGAGTGCAGTAGGCGGTGTTCAGTGTGGCAGTCTTCAGTTCGCAGTGTTACAGTCTTCAGTTGGCGGTCTTCAGCGTCATTGCGAGGATTTAATTCAAACCTTCGGTTAGGCTTTAGTCATCCCCTGACTTTTGCGATAGACCACAGCTTTACTCTGGATTTCCAGTGCTTTGGGATAGTTTCGCATCTCGAGATAAATCACCCCAATATTATTTCGGACAAAATCAGCATTTCGATCATTACCAGTTCACTCAAAAAATAAGAGTGCTTTTAGATAGTTCACCATTGCAGAATCAGATTGAAAATCTTGCTGATACTCTGATCCTAGATTGGTGATGGTTCCAAAGATTTTGGACGAATCTCCGATTTCGTATCGAAGGTCAAGCGCAGTTTGGTAGTTTTCACGGGCGTTGAATAGATCGCCCTTTCTACATCCAAGCATAGCCCAGGTCACTATAGAGTTGGCTCAGAAGGACAGGATCATTTAGGGATTTGGCTGTTTCTACTCCTTTTCCCCAAAGATTATCGCCAAATCCATGGAGACCGGGACATAGTTCCATACCAGTTCGTAGAGGATAGCAGCTTAGTCTTTATCGTCATTGGTCTTGTTCAATTCGGATTTCAAACTGTCCAATACTTTGCGTTGGCTTTGGGCGAGAGTAGGGTGAAAATTTATGGCAAGCAAAAAGAAGATCGTGGTGTAAAATTTCCTCATAGATTTTAATTCAGCAAGGAAATAAAGTAAAAATGAGGGCATTGATAAATGGTAAATATTATTTGGTCTGAAAGACAATCAAAGTAGATAGAATCTGAAATTATATTTTTTATCTACTAAAAATATTGGAACATACTTATTGAATTATTTTCCGTGTGTATAATCGCACTTGTAAATACCGAACTTATTACAAAACTTGTTGTTAAATAAGACCTTACAAACCCAAATAAATAACATGATAAATTTTTCAGAAAACGAAAATCAACAGATGATCGCCAAGATGATCCAAGATTTTGGTGCCAAAGAGATTACTCCATTTAGAAAAGAGTGGGATGATAAATCGCATTTCCCAAAGCCACTTTTCAAGAAGCTCGGTGAACTAGGATTGATGGGCGTTTTAATCCCTACCGAATATGGTGGATCTGGATTTGGCTACTTTGAATATGTGACGGCTATCGTGGAGCTTTCTAAGCTAGACCCATCCGTTGGCCTTTCTATGGCGGCGCACAATTCACTTTGTACCAACCATATTTTTATGTTTGGCACTGAGGAGCAAAAACAAAAATATATACCCAAACTAGCTACCGGCGAATGGCTTGGTGCTTGGGGTTTGACTGAGCCAAATACAGGTTCGGATGCCGGAAATATGAGGACAGTTGCTATCAAAGACGGTGATCATTATGTCCTAAACGGTGCTAAAAACTTTATCACTCATGGTGCATCTGGTGAGGTGGCGGTAGTAATCGCCCGAACTGGAGAAGTTGGAGATTCGCATGGCATGACTGCTTTTGTGATTGAACGCGGCACGCCAGGATTTGAAGGTGGACGATTGGAAGATAAACTCGGTATGCGAGCTTCTGAAACAGCTGAGATGATTTTTACAGATTGCCGAGTGCACGAAAGCCAAGTCTTGGGTGAAGTAGGGGATGGGTTTATTCAATCTATGAAAGTGCTTGATGGTGGTCGTATTTCTATTGCGGCTTTGTCTTTGGGAATCGCCGAAGGAGCACTTGAGGCATCGATTACATACTCAAAAGAGCGTCACCAATTCAATAAGCCAATCAGTTCTTTTCAAGGAATTTCCTTCAAGTTGGCCGATATGGCAACACAGGTGGAGGCTTCAAAACTATTGATTTACAAGGCTTGTGATTTAAAAAATAGAGGCGAAAAAGTCACTTTGGCAGGAGCTCAGGCCAAGTTGTACGCTTCGGAAGTTTGTGTTTCAGTTTCCAGTGAAGCAGTACAAATCTTTGGAGGATATGGCTTTACGAAGGATTATCCGGTAGAGAAATACTACAGAGATTCTAAACTTTGTACGATTGGAGAAGGAACTTCAGAGATTCAGAAGTTGGTGATTTCGAGAGAAATACTTCGTTAAATCAGAAGTCTTAAGTCAGAAGTCTAAAAAATTGAAAAGCTGAAATCCGAGAGGGTTTCAGTTTTTTTTGGTTTTGATAAGTGGGTGAGGGGAAGTTCTCTTTAAAACGAAATCTTGATTTTGAATCGAGTTTGATTCCCCCTTTGCCAAAGGGGGTTGGGGGATTTTGAAGAAAGAAATTAACTTAAGTTTTCTAAGTGATATTTTCGAGTCCTTTCTAGTATCACAGATTTAAAAATCCCTAGCTGAGGTGTGCGGAGTGATTTTTTTTGAGTTGTTTGACAATTTCAGGATTTCAGATAGAGTTTTTTCTTCCTCAGAAAGTGATTCACTTTTCAGTTTATCTAAAATCTGAATCAGATCTTCATCGGCTATATCTCTAATCCAATCAATAATTCCAGCTTTCTTTTCTGTAGTGTTCATACTTAAAGGTAGTTAAATGAGATATTAAATTCAATTTGTGCTGATATTCCAATCTGGATTCTTTGGTCCCCCTTCTGGGTATAGTCAAAACACCGTGTTGACTGGGTGTGATCCGTACAGTAGTCGGATGTAATTCCACCCTACTATCCTTCCCAATTTGCAATTGAAAATCAACCGCAACTACCAATAAATCACCTCAATTAAATCTATCATTCCCAAATGCCTGCCCGCGTGGCTGGATTTCGAGCACTCAAATAAAGGAAATCTTCATGCTTTTCACCTAAATAAAGCTAATTTAAATTGCATGAATTACAAATTCTACAGGATAGGAAGGTGTAGATGCTCCCGTACAGCTGTCGGGACTACACCTAGTCAAACGCCCATACTACGATCAGTGGGGGGAAGTCCATAAGCCGCACGTGTCATGCGGCTTTCATTGGATTGATGTAGAAGACCTTTTCTGATTTTAGTTGGAGGCCCTCAATGTTGTAATCTGAACTCCAGTTCCTACAAGTTGCCAAGTCTTACTGTTTAAGATGATTTCTGAGTTCTGGTTTTCGAGATCAAATTCAAAATTGAACCAAGAATCAAATTGAGCAAATTTTGTTAGCTTGGAAGTTAGTTCAAGTTTCGAGTCTCCGCTTGTTGCCCTGATTTCTAATTGTCCCACGGCATAGGATCCAGCCTGATTTGGTATGTTATATACGAAAAAGAAAATTTTTCCAAGTTGCTTATTGAATATGAAAAAGTAAGGTCTTTTTACTGGAGATTCTACAGAACCTAGGTTTGAAGATATCATTTGCCAGCCACCGGCAGGGTTTATCTTGTTGTTCACTAGATTCAGGGCATTTCCCTGAGTAAACCAAGGCAAAGTTATATTTCCGGTTCCGATTTGATCATTATAATAAAACGCAACTATGTTGATCAATTCAGAACCATCCGAGAACCAAGTTTCCGATGGGGATGTATTTTCTTCTTTGATGGTGTGAGCTATCCCAAATTGAAAGACCGTGTCTGCAATCTCTATCGGCTCCAAATTTTCAAGATTTTGATCCAAATCTTCTTGATCCCGACAAGAAAGAAGTCCTGCTAATCCTATGATTGCGAGCAATAAAAAGGATAAATTTTTCATAGTTGGTTGAGTTGTGAATGGAGCTAAAAGACGTGGAATTGGACTGCTGAATATAATTGCTAACGCGTTGAATGGATATGAGGCTGGAGTTTTTTTTAGTTTATAGAAATACCTTAGCTAAAATTGAAACGATAAAGCCTACTACAAAAGTCAGTAAAACTACGAATCCTAATCCGCCTTTAGGTGATTCAATGATAGGCTTTCCCCCTTCTGGGTATAGTCAAAACACCGTGGTGACTGGGTGTGATCCGTACAGTAGTCGGATGTAATTCCACCCTACTATCCTTACCAATTTGCAATTGAAAATCAACCGCAACTACCAATAACTCACCTCAATTAAATCTGTCATTCCCAAATGCCTGCCCGCGTGGCTGGATTTCGAGCACTCTAATAAAGGAAATCTTCATGCTTTTCACCTAAATAAAACTAATTTAAATTGCATGAATTACAAATTCTACAGGATAGAAAGGTGTAGATGCTCCCGTACAGCTGTCGGGACTACACCTAGTCAGACGCCCAAACTACGATCAGAGGGGTGATTTCCAGAGAAATTCTTCGCTAAGTCGAATATTTGAAATCAAAAAGCTGAAAAATGTAAAAAGCTGAAATCCGAGAGGGTTTCAGCTTTTTTGGTCAATACGGATAGCTGCTAAGCCACTCCCAGAAGTTGCCTTTGTGAATTATTCTTAGGGGTTCAGGTTGATACTTATCCACGAAAGAATTTGGGATTTTTGCCTTTGCATTGGCGTTCCATTTAAATTCAAAGGGGTAAATTTTCCCATCAATTTCTTCGAGGTAATCAATTTCTTGCCCCCGGACTGTTCGCCAAAAATAAGTTTGTCCATAAAAACCTGCATAGCTTAAAAGCTTTTGGCGCTCGGAGATTAGGAAGTTTTCCCAAAGGCCATCGATGTCATTTCGCGAGGCTATTGGAGCATAATTTCCGATGATTGCATTTCTGATTCCGTTGTCCACAAAGTAGAATTTTCTACTCGAACTGATTTCAGATCTTAGGTTTCTTGAAAAAGGTGAAAGCTTTTTGATGATAAATGCCTTCTCTAGAAGATCCAAATAATTAGCCACGGTATTCTTGTCAGCCTGCACTGTTCGACTCAGTTCATTGAAACTTACCTCCGAACCTACCTTCCAAGCCAACGCTTGAAGGATTTTATTTAATAGTTCAGGTTTTCGAATTCCCTCAAAGTTTAAAAGATCTTTATACAGATAGCTCGTTGCCAAATTATTTAAGGCCTCAATTTCGTTTCCATTTTTGGTGATGACATCAGGATAGGTTCCAAAAATCAAATACTTTTCCAAGCTTCCCAAGGTGACTGGTATTCCAAGTGTCTTAGTCATTTCCGACCAGCTTAAGGGGTAAATTCTATATTCCCATTTTCTTCCAGTTAGGGGTTCATTGATCGACTCAGAAAGCTCCAAAGCAGAAGAGCCGGTGACGATGAGTTGAAGGTCTGAGAAGTTATCAATAATCAATTTGAGCGAAAGCCCAATATTGGAGATTCGTTGTGCTTCATCTACTATCACAACTTTAGATGTTCCTAAATATGATTTGAGGAAACTAAGATTAGGATTGGAAAGAGCCGCTTGTATTGGAAGTTCGTCTCCGTTTAGATATAAAAATTGGTCAGAGATACTTCCAGCTAGCTTTTTAACCAGAGTAGTCTTTCCTACTTGATGCGGGCCTAAGAGCAAAATTGCCTTTTTGTAGTCAATTTTATCTTTTAGAATTTGAAATAGTTCTCTATCTATATGCATAATCGGTGATCGTAATCACCAAATATACGTATTTTTGGTGATTATGATCACCAAAAATCCCATTTTGAGAAAGCTCTTAAGAAAATACGCTTAAACCCCTGCCACCATAAATACTCCTGCCGCTAAAGCTGCTCCTGCGATTGGTCCCAAAATTGGAACCCAAGCATAGCCCCAATCAGTAGCTCCTTTGCCTTTGATTGGCAAAAGCTGATGCATCAATCTAGGCCCAAAATCCCGCGCTGGATTGATCGCATAGCCCGTAGTTCCGCCTAAGGAAAGCCCAATCACCCAAACCAGAAATGCGACTGGGATAGCTCCCAGCGAACCCATTCCAATCGGTGTTTCGGTAGCGTCGCCGATCTTTACTCCAGAGTTGTATAGAATGACTAAGATCAATACAAACGTTCCGAGCAATTCAGAGAGAAAGTTTAGCTTGAAATTTCGGATAGCCGGAGATGTTCCAAATGGACCTGCGATTACCCCGGGATCAGTCTCCACTTCATAATGGTCTTTATACATCAGCCAAGCTAGTCCTACCCCAAGCATCGCTCCAAGAACCTGAGCAATAATATATCCAGGCGCCAAAGCCCAATCAAACTTCCCGGTGATCCCCAATCCGATCGTTACGGCTGGGTTTAAATGCGCGCCACTGTATGGCCCAGCGACTACAACTCCCACAAATACAGCAAGTGCCCAAGCCGTGGAGATCTCCATAATTCCGCCACCATTTCCTTTGGTTTCGGGTAAAAGCATATTGGCAACGACTCCGGAGCCTAAAAGCAAAAGTAGGCCGGTTCCGACAAATTCAGCGAGATAAGGGTTCATAAGGTTGATTGGGTGGGTTTATTAGCAAATCGTCTCCAAGATATGAGGTTTTGCTTATTCGATCCAATTTTTAGATCGTTCCACCGCTTTGTGCCAGAAATGCAACATTTTTTCTCGCTTTTCATCGGCCATTTCTGGAGTAAAGCTTCGATCTGCCGTCCAAAGTTCTTCAAGCTCGGCTCTGCTTTCCCAAAACCCAACTGCCAATCCCGCCAAGAATGCGGCTCCAATCGCCGTAGTCTCAATGATCTCAGGTCGCTTGATTTCGCAACCCAACAGATCAGCTTGAAATTGCATTAGGAAATTATTTGCTGTAGCTCCACCATCCACCCGGATTTCGGCGGTAGGTTTTCCACTGTCTTTTTCCATGGCTTTCAGCACATCATTGACCTGATAGGCGATCGCTTCCAAAGCTGCACGAGTGAAATGTGAAATGGTGGTTCCTCTGGTAATTCCGAAAAAAGCACCTCGAGCATTTTGATCCCAATGTGGAGCGCCTAAGCCAGCTAGTGCCGGAACGAAATAAACTCCATCATTGTCATCGATGCTGGTGGCAAGCTTTTCTGTTTCCTTAGCATCTTTGAATAGCTCCAGTCCATCACGAAGCCATTGAATCGCCGCGCCTCCAATGAATACAGAACCTTCCAATGCATAATTGATCTCATCACCAATCTTCCAAGCCACAGTAGTGAGCAATTGATTTTTAGATCTGACGGCTTCTGTTCCGGTATTCATCACTAGGAAGCAACCAGTTCCATAGGTAGTTTTTGCCATTCCGGGCTGAGTGCAAAGCTGCCCGAAAAGTGCGGCCTGCTGATCTCCGGCGATTCCTGCAATTGGAATCTTGGTTCTGAGCACATCGCCCGCAGTTTCGCAGTAGATTTCTGAGCAAGATTTCACCTCAGGAAGCATGGACGCAGGTACGTCAAATAGCTCCAACAATTCGTTATCCCATTCTTGGGTATGAATATTAAAAAGCATGGTCCTGCTGGCATTGGTAATATCAGTCAGATGGTTTTTTCCAGCGGTAAGCTTCCAGACGAGCCAGCAATCCACTGTACCAAAAGCTAATTCTCCAGCTTCAGCCTTTGCGCGAGCTCCATCCACATTTTCAAGAATCCATCGGATTTTTGTAGCAGAAAAATAGGCATCTATAATCAATCCAGTCTTGGAAGCGATGAGTTTGGCGTGACCTTTTTCTTTTAAGCTATCGCAAAAAGCAGCTGTCCGTCGATCTTGCCAGACTATGGCATTGTAAAGTGTCTTGCCTGTTTTCCGATCCCAGACAATGGTTGTCTCTCGTTGATTAGTGATGCCAATACCGGCAATCTCATCTGCTCGAATTCCTTTATTGACCAATGCCTCAATCATCACCGCTGATTGTGATGTCCAGATTTCTTCCGGATCATGTTCCACCCAGCCTTGCTTTGGGAAATACTGTTTGAATTCTTTTTGAGCGCTGGAAACGATTTTTCCTTTTTTATCAAAAACGATTGCTCGAGAACTTGTCGTTCCTTGGTCCAGCGACAGGATATAAGGTTTTGTTTGGGTCATTGGGTTTTTGGGTTTGTTAGTATAAAAAGGTGAACCCTACTCGTCTATTCAGCCCTTTTCCAAAAATCTTAATACGGGTTAATAGTTGAATGTTCGCCTTTGCATTTTCAATTTTAGAGATATAACTCTTTTTTGTGCCAGTTTTAGCGGCAAGCTCAGCCTGAGTTAATTTTGCTTCTTTTCTAGCAGATTTTAGCATTTCGCTGATAATAAAAAGCTGAGCGTTTTCTTCAAATTCCATTCGTTTATCAGAATCACCAGGCTCATATTCGGAATTTAAGAGCTCTTGGAAATTGGTTATTTTTTTTTCCTCTCTCATAGTTTTTCCAAAAATTGAAATCAAGGTATAAATAAGTTCATCAGTTTTATCTAAATCAGACTCGATTGTTCAAATTGCGAGATTGGATTTGACCTACTTCGGTCATCCGACATCGGTCATCCAATCATCCAATCCCCTATTTAATCAAATACTTCGATGCCGTTTTCTGAAAATCAGCCAATTCATTTTCTACCCAAGCCGCATTCATTCCCATTTCGGTAGCCATAGCTTCCGCTACTTTTGGAGCAGCATCGATGGCGGCCTGTGCATCCAAAACAAGAATTCGGATTCTTCTGGAAAGCACATCATCCACTTTTACGGCCATTTCATTTCGAACTGCCCAGACGACCTCTGCGACAATATTTGGAAATTCGGGATGAATTTTTTCCTTCCATTCAGGATGGCTTTCAGCCAAAACTTGAATCGCCTTGGCATCTGTGCCATAGACCTCCCAATGTCCCGATTCAGGCTGACTCGTATTTCCACGGATGCTCATCTCGGCGGAGGAGGATTCTTGCGGTTTTTCTCCTGTAACTCGTTCAAAATAGTCTACGGTATCTTCACCCATTTTCCGGAAAGTAGTCCACTTACCACCAGTCAGCGTGACCAAGCCACTTTCTGAAAGAATAACTTTATGGGAACGAGAGATTTCCTTGGTCTTGGTGCTACCTTCTTTTGGTCTGGCCAGAGGTCGAAGTCCTGCATAAACTGCTTTTACATCAGCTCGAGTTGGTTTTCGAGTGAGGTAGCCCGCGGCTGTTTCCAGCACAAAATCGATTTCTTTCTGAAGTGCTTCGGGTTCTAATTTTGGTTTTTCACGAAGCGTATCGGTCGTCCCCACCACCAGTTTACCATGCCACGGCACTGCAAAAAGTACACGCCCATCGCGAGTTTTGGGGATCATCAAGGCATCGGTTCCGCCCAGAAAATCCAAATCCATTACCAGGTGAATTCCCTGACTGGGTTGGATCATTTTTCGAGCTTCCGGATTATCCATTTGTAGGATTTTATCTGCAAAAACGCCTGTGGCATTGACCACCATTTTGGCTTGGATGGTATAGTTTTTCATCCCGATTTCGTCTCGCACTTTCAAACCGGTGATCTTACCTTTCTCGTTTTTGATCAGATTGTCGACTTTGGTGTAGTTCAGAACACAAGCGCCAGCTTCATCAGCAGTTTGAGCAATCGCCACAGCCAATCGGGCGTCGTCAAATTGTCCGTCATGATATACTACGCCACCCATCAATCCTTTTTGAACAATGGCTGGCATTCGGGTGATGGTTTCTTCTTTGGAGATCCACTTGGACTTTCCGAGCCTGAGTCGACCCGCCATCCAATCGTATATTTTCAAACCAACGGTATATTGAATCCTGTCAAACCAAGTATAAATCGGAATGATAAAAGGCTGATCATGTGCCAAGTGGGCTGCATTTTTCAATAATCTTCCACGCTCTTTAAGCGCTTCCAAGACCAAGCCCACATCTCCTTGTGCCAAGTACCGCACGCCTCCATGAACTAATTTGGTACTTCGGCTGGATGTGCCTTTGGCGAAATCTGCTTTTTCCAAAAGTAAAACCGACATTCCCCTGGATATGGCATCCAATGCCACACCCAGTCCTGAGGAACCGCCACCGATGATGGCAATATCCCAGATTTTAGTTTCGTCGATGAGCTGGCTTAAGTTTTCTTCTCTATTCATATCTATCTTCTTCTTCCACAAAAATAAGCGAAAGGAAATAAAAAGAAAGTAAAAGAAATAAAAATATTGGTATATTTTTCAAAATCGATTTCTTTTTGAGTAGTTTTATATATCAAAAGAAACTGGAATGACCATTGCTGAGCGACATAAATATATTTTGGATGATCTGAAAAGTGCCGGATTTGTAACGGTATCTGATCTGGCACATCGGATGGAAGTGACCATGGTGACGATTAGAAAAGATTTGAAAATCTTGGAAGACAAAGGTTTGCTTTACAGATCTCATGGGTCGGCTACCCCGGTTTCGCCATACGTATCCGACCGATCGGTTCAGTTAAAAAAGCTGGAGCAAGTGGAAGAAAAGACAAAAATCGCTGTCAAAGCTTTGGAATATCTAGAAGCGAACGAAGCGATTCTGATCGGATCGGGTACCACCGTAGTTGCTTTCGCACAGGCAATTCCAAAAAATTTCAAATTGACCGTACTTACTGCGGCGATGAATGTAAATCTTGCCTTGATGGACACTTCTGAAATCGAGCTGGTACAATTGGGTGGCGTGGTGCGGAAGAGTAGCAGTTCGGCGGTGGGGCATTATGCCGAGGAGATGCTACGAGGTTTTGCTTGTAGTAAGCTTTTTCTAAGCGTGGATGGGATCAGCCTGGAGCATGGCTTGACGACTTCCAATATGATGGAGGCGCATCTGAATGCGCAGATGATTCGCTCTGTTCAAAAGACGATAGTTTTAGTGGATAGTCAGAAGTTTGGGCGTAAAGGCTTTGGCAAGATCTGTGAGCTCGAAGACATAGATGTGATTATCACCGATGCGGGTATTCCGGAGATTTACAGGGAAAAGCTGGAGGAAAAAGGTATCGAGTTGGTGGTGGTGTGATGATGGATGCTGGATGTCCGGTGTTTGGTGTCCGGTGTTTGGTGTCCGATGTTTGGTGACCGGTGCTGGATGTTTGGTGCTGGGTGTCCGATGTTTGGTGTTGGATGTCCGATGACCGGTGCTGGGTGACCGATGTGGGATGCCGGATGTCCGGTGTTTGGTGCTGGATGTTTGGTGCTGGGCGTCCGAGGTTTGGTGATCGATGTGAGATGTGGGATGTGTCGGGTGTTTGGTGACTGATGCTGGATGCTGGATGTCGGGTGTTTGATGACTGATGTGCGGTATTTGATTTTTATGTTTGATGATTTGAAATGGCCTACTTGAACTAGCGGCTTTATATAATGAGAAAGGCAAATAGCTTATAAATGTTGTAAACAAATTTGTAAATTCAAAAAAAAATAGCTATTATAATAGGTAAAATTTTTAAGCGCTTAATCATTTATCGCAGCTATTAGCCAGGCTGGGAATTGGCTTTTGTCCAAACTAATTCGATATGAAAAGGTTATTATTAGTTATTATTTTTACTATATCAAGCTTATCAGTTTCACAGAGTCAAAGTATAGATGTGCCCATAATTACTGGGGAATCAGTCTGTCGATGTCATGGTGAATCTTGTCAAGGGGGGAATCAAATTTCCTTAAGGCGTAGCTGTGGAAGAATTACGGGCACGGGGGACTGTGGAGTTAGTCCAAATTGCTAACAAAGAATGGCTGGTCCTAAATGGGCCAGCCTAATTTTCACTATAAAATTACGGCTGTGAAAAATTATTATAATCTTTTCCTGATCATGACATTGCTTGCGTGCAAGTCGAATATAGATTCAGATAAGAGTGAATCAGATAAGGAGGACTTAAAATCTGCAGTTCAATATGAAATGGTTTCTTTCGATACTGTTTATTTGGAAGCTCCAAATTCAGCTTTCGTTGGATATTTATTCTTGACCAATCGTGACATTAATTTCATTGATAGAATTCAATCAAAAGTTTTCCAATTTGATCATCAGGGTAATTTTAAACAGGAATTTTTAGGCAGGGGAGATGGCCCAGATCGACAAAATGGGATTTATGGAATTGTATCGGAAGGCAATGAATTAATTGTTTTAAGTGATAATCATATCTCCATTTTTGATGCTTCATTCAAGCTGAAAGATCGATTGAACTTTACGCTTGGCGGTCAAGAATCAGTGGAGGAAATGCTTCATGCCCCAAGATCAGATATGTTTGGTCTTTATGAGATTAGTTGGATTAGTCAGGAAGTCAATATGCCGGTTTTCCCCTTAGCTGAGGGGCAAGGATTTATTCTTCCCGTGATGATGACACATCCAGAACTAAATGGCTATTGGACCAAGGAATACTATGAATCTGTCGCCATTTTTGGACTTTTTGATGAAAAATACAATCTGCAAAAGCTAGGTGGAAAGCGTTCTGAAGAATACTTAAAACACAATTACTTGCCGAATTTTGATTACTCCTATTTTACGACTAGGGGGGATAGTCTACTGGTATCCTTCCCGATAGATCCTAAAATCCATATATATGATATGGAGTTTAATTTTTTGGGGACATTCGGAGAGCCTGGAATAGCTATGAAGATGGATTATATCCCTACCCAAACGCTTGAAGAAGCGGAAAGTCAATGGGGAACTGATCGAGATCAATTTGGGCACTATGATCATATTTTTTATGATACTAAGGAAGATTTGGTTTTTCGTAGCTATCTGCCGAGCGGGAAAGGGGCAGAATCTGCTCGTTTGCAGATTTATAAGGGAAATCAACTTGCAGCAGATCTAGCAGTACCAATTAGATTTAGCGTATTGGGTTCGGTCGATGGCGTTTTTTACGCCGATGGGATCGTAGATGAGGAGAATGAAAAACTGGCATTCTTTAAATTCAAGCTCGATGAAAAATAGGCAATACTTGGTTTTATCACTTTGTTTTCTGACTCAATCTATTTGGTCCCAGAGCCTAAAAGTAGTAGACGTTAATACAATGGAGCCGATTCCATTTTTTCATCTCTATGACCCTCAAAAAAGTAAGGTGTTAATGGGCGGCCCTGAAGGAACGGTTTCACTCGACGAATTGATTAGCACTTATGCTGACTCACTTTATGTTTCTCACTTGGGATATGAGACTATGAGCTTGAGAAAGGGAGATTTAGATCTAAACAGTCCGGAAATACTAATCAAATTACAGCCTCTGGTATTTGAACTGGAGGAAGCCAGTGCCCAGATTTTGGATGAAGAGCAGCTTTTGATCCGGTTTCAGACCAAACTCAAGAATCAACTCAGTAAAAATTCTTGGCTAGTTCGTGTCCATTCCTGGGAGTTTATTGATGGATCAAAGCAAGTAATAGATCAATACGGTTTGTTGGGTTTCGGAGGTTTGATGGAGCGAAAAGGGAAGTTAAGCGAATATGATGGTTCGAATTATTTTTTGATCTCTGAACACGCTCGGAAAACAGCCGTCTTAGCGTATGAAGCATTCTTCGACACCAAAGACCTACTTGGGGTTGTGCTGAACGAACTATTGCAGGGGATAGCTCAGGCGAAGCCAAAAAAAGTAAGTGTCTTGACTTCTTCGAGAGAAAAGTTGACTTTTGCGGTAAGCTATCGCATTGATGAGCTGAAGGTCGAGTTTATGATT
>Ga0136560_1000827_pt1 | contig 15653 bp, 24 predicted proteins | sample AntRauMeHopE1497_FD_104925 | JGI IMG/M metagenome (GOLD analysis project Ga0136560, IMG submission 104925) | Saline lake microbial communities from Rauer Islands, Antarctica - Metagenome Hop E1 #497 | ecosystem: Environmental > Aquatic > Non-marine Saline and Alkaline > Saline | place... | reverse complement strand
TTTGCCTGGGTAGCCTTTCCCAGATGTGAATCATGATAGCGTGTACTTTTGATGATTGAGATTAACAAGAGATTCCCCCCCAATGACCAAACCCGTCAATTTACAGGCGATACAACCGTGTTTGCGCGTAGAAACGTCAGAAACCAGCGGCTTCGCGACACACTGAGCACCCTAGCGGCTCCTCCTACCCGATGGGTGCGTGGTTCCCACCGAAGGGGCACGGCTTGCCCAAGGGCTTCCCAAGCGGACCTGCAGGACACTTGGGCAGAGTCCCCTTTTTCTTTTGATCGGGGCCCGTACCTGGGCTCCTATGGCAGGGGTCACAGAAATGCGTCGTCCCGAAACAGTACCACACAGCCGGCGCACAGCAGAATTGGCAGCGCCACTGGATGAAATCAGTGCCGTGCTTAGGGCAAGCAGCATCCGCGGCCATCGGCTGGCATGCAGCACAGACAAGTTCGCTCTTGTCAAACTTGGGTCCTCCAGCCGCTCGGCACATGTGCTTCCCTCCGAAATACGGCTTGCTGCATTTGAAGCACATCATGTAGTCAAACTCGTGAAGGGCGAATGCAAGCTTGTCACCCCCGAAATCTGACTTGATCCGCGGGTCGCTCTCTAGCTCTTCGTATCGCAGGCGCAGCAGCGCTCTCTTGTGGTGCTCCGCTTGCACTTCCAGCAGCGGGTCAATGAGGTCTGCAAGGGCAGGGTGGTCCACTTGCTGCCTGCACGAGGCGCACCCCAAGAACTTCCATGAGATCTCCGGACCCAGATAACCAGCGTTAACTCTCGCCCTTGCGCACTCCGCGTGGAAGTTGTGCCCACAGCCCAAGTGCACGCACGGCGCCTCGTTCATTGACTCCGTGTAGCACATGCCGCACATGTCCTCGCCTTCGATGTCTACACCGTCACAACCCTGGAAACAAGGCATGTGCACCGATTCCCCCTTCACACCATAACATGGGTGGCCGCATTCAAGCAATGCCCCACATGAGTTGCCAGCCTTTTTCTCGCAATCCTCGTCATTGCATACGTCCTGCAACCCAGGACCCTCATACTCGGTCGTACTCCTGTTCTTTTCCGAGAGGACCTCGTGACAGAATCGACACTCAACGACCCCCGCAGAAGTTCCGTCCGGACCTGACGACTTGGACGTGGGGTGCCGCTTGAAATCAAGAACCGCGAGGCACTTGCCATCATACACGACGCAATGAAGCCACGAGAACTTCGCCCTTGACGTGTCTCCACCCTGCTTTGTCTCGATGCGCGGGAGCCGCTTCTCGAGGCGATGTCTTACCTCATCTTCGGTGGGCAGCTCCAGCTTCTTACGAAGCTCTTCCTTCGCCTTGTCGGCCGCTGCCTGTGCTTCTGCCGATAGTTCTATCTCGCCACCACCGACCGCCTCCTCTCCGTCTCCACTGGCAGACACACGGAGAGGCTTGCGGACGTGGCCTTTGAGGCTCTTGGGCAAATGAAGCACATCATCGCACTTGGAACACGAAAACATAGGCCTATCTAGGCCTCGAAGGATGCCGCACTCGACACATTCCATGTCCGCCTCCGTTTCCCCGTCGTCGTGCTGGTCGCAGAAACATACATTCGGCCGCACGTACGACTTTGTGCGCTCGAGAGCGTCGAGTTCCACCACGGGGGGCAAGATACTGCCGGCCTTGGCTCTGTCTACCAGCTATTCGTCACCACGGAGGAGGGACAGGGCACCAACCACGAGCCAAGGCCGGACAAAGTACGCGGCCTTGACGGGTGCTTCTGCCGCTTGCTCTACCCTGCCTGCGAGAGAGAGAATAGAGGCGCCAACGACAGCCTTGATGCGGGCCGACCACCCGCCGAAGCCAGCCCGACCAGCATCCAAGGACCTTATGCTCGCAAGGGCTGTCTTCTCGATGCGACCAGAGCGGAGATCCGCCTCGATGTCGGCGTGAGAGAGCAAGGGATACACAATGCGACGGGTAGCCAAGCGCGAGGCAGCAGCGAGGTCTACGCCGCGTTCCACGCTCAGCAAGCGAGCACTGTCCCCTGCTGCGAAACGAGCGGCCGACACAGCGGCGGTATCCCTAGAGCCGGCAGCAGCAGGAGCAGGGGTCGAATCTACTGCACCTGCCGCCTCGCTGGAGCCGGAAATAACCTCATCTGCCTCTGCTGGCGCGTCTTCGCTTGTGCCAGCCGGCGCATTGACCTCTCCTTCTCCTCCTCCCGCCGCCGCTGCCCCGAACGGGTCCACCAGCCCACCCCCGAACGCATCGGCTGCAGCGGGAGTGGAACTGCCGAAAGGCGCTGCGCTGTCAGACGCACTAGCAACAGGGACAGGACTCCCTCCCCAGACATCGTCCTGCGCAGCACCCCACCCAGCTGCGGCTGCAGCTGCCCCGCCTTCGCCAGACCCCTTGCCTTTCTCCTGTTCCTCTGCTCGAGTCTGCTCCTATGCTGCCTTGGTGGCTTGGGCTGCGTCGGTTGCCGCGTCTGCCGCCGCCTCTAGCTCAGTGACGGCATCTGCCGATGCGCCCGCCCCGGCGTCGCGCACCCATAGCTCCCGGAGCAGCCTCACCAGCCCTCGGGCCACGCCTGAGTCTACCGCTCCAATGACGCCAAGTCGATCGCTCATTAAGGCCTTCCCGCTGATCGATCGCCCCCCGGCTTTGCCGCGGACCTGCATTTCGAACGCCTTTGCGACAAGGAGCAAGAGAGCCACCACGATACCGCCTCGGCCCGCCGTCGGGCGTGCCGCAGCTTCCGGCTCCATAGGTGGCAGCGGCGACTCGGCATCGACCCCTCGCATGGCGTCTTTCGCCATCGTCTCCGGCAGGCATTCGAACGGCACCTTTACAGCCGCATCTAAGCCAGATGGAGGTACCTGGGGCAGCAAGCGCCTTAGCACGCCGAGGATTGATCGCTGTATCCTGGGGGATGACATGGGTAGGAGCTGCAGCAGAGGTGGAAGAATGCGGACCGAAGCTTGGACGGCTTTCTGCTTGCCAGGGCGGGTGCCGACGAGAGCATGGAGCATCTCTACCATCTCGAAAGTGTGCGATTCCTGGGACGGCGTGGCTGCATCCTACACAGCGAGAGCACCTGCAGTGGCGCTCTGCTGGCTGCGACCCGCCGAGCGGATGGCCGCGTGCGCAATTGCACCTAGCCGGTCTGCCTCGGCCTTAACCTCGCCTGCCACCAGGCTGAAGACGTTCTGCTGCATGCCGGAGAGAGCCGCTCGTGCTGGAGCGAGGGCGGCTGATCGTCCCGCCGCGTCCGTTCTGTCAGTCGGCCCTGCGACTCCGAAGAGCAGGCTTGCTACCCTGTGCCTCACGTCGGAAGCCTCCCTAGAGAACAAGGGGGACGCGATTGCCTGCATGGCAAGGTCATCGTTACGGTGCTCGTCCTCATCCTCCTCATCGTCCTCGACGTGCTGCAGGTTTCCGTCAGCGTCCACCTTGATCACTGGGGCATTTAGCGTGCCAAACACACGCTCTGCTAGCTCCTTGAAGGTGGCCATCGCGGTCTCGCGGATGGTTTCGGCCCTGGGTACCACGGGCAGAGATGTACACAGCAGCTGCATGCCCCGAACCCGCGGCTGACCGGCCCCCTTCTGCACTGAGAGCTGTAGGAGCCGAGGCAGCCTGGCGAGCGTCTACCGTGAGAAGCTGTTCACGGCCGCCGCAGATACATCCTCAGATCCTGGTCCCGGCTTTGCTGACCCCGCCTGTGGCAGATTCCAGCCGTCAGAAGCCAGTCGCATGGATGCAGATGAGCTGCCTCTGCGCGCGGTCAGTGCAAGCGGGATCCAACCGCAGAAATTGGCCGGCACTTCGACTGAGTCCGATTGCTTCAGGCTTGCAATGTCATGTCCGGTGGCAAGGACCAACCTAGAGGGCGCATTCGCCGCATCTCGTGTCGTGTCGACTGCGACGAGGACGCATGCCACCTCGGGCACGGTGTCACTTGGGAGACCAGCCTTTGCGCAGATGGCCACCATGTCCGGCCTCACGCTGATGGCAGGAGCAGCGTCGGCTCCTGCGGGTTCCCAGTACGTGTCCGTGGCTGCATCGATCACAAACCCTTTGCGGTCATCGTTCGACGAGACGCTGACGTCACAGTCCTTGATCGCGTTGAACTGCGACGACATAGCAGTGCGAGACCCCCCACGCATCAATCGGTACTTCTGAGCCTGTGCTCGCTTCCCCGCGAGCGCTTCCTTCGCCCGGTCTGCCATGTCATGGGCCGCCGCGCGCCTGGCGTCTCGGACAGCCTGCGCCTCCTCGCCATCGTCCTCGTCTTCATTTCCACCGCGCGCTAGGGCGGCGGCAGCGCCTCCAACGGCACCGGCAGCTCCACCAGCTGCCCCGTGCTCCTCGTCATCGCCGCCACCCGCACCGGACGCCGCCTGTTTCTTCGCATCCTTCGCATCCGGAACGCCTTCATGAGCCCAACCGGCCTAATCATTGTCGTCAGCGTCATTCTCCGACAGCTCTGCTTCTGCAAGTCCGAAGTCTACGTTGTACGACTGCCACCATTCGTCATCTGAAGACACGCCGTCAGCTGCGTGGGCATGCATCAGCTCCCGAAGCCGGTCAAAGATGGAGGAGGCAGCCAGCAGAGGGTGATCTCCCGCATCGAGACGGAGGGTCCAGCTCTGCAGGGCTAGCTCCTAAATAGACCGAAGCATAGAGCTAGGCGCCGCGAGGTGCGGAACCGGCACGAGCTGCACCTCGCCGCTCTTGGATTCGGTTGCACCGTCCTAGCTCTCACTGGTGCCCCAGAGGTCTCCCTCCTTGCTCTCAGAAGCACCGGCCCCGCCGTCCAACGACTGCATGCGACGCGGCGGCATCATCGAGAGGTCCCCGGGATCGGCCGCCTTCACCTCTGCATCTGCGGCACCAGCTCCGGATGCCGGGAGTGACAATGCCAGCTACTTTCTCGCGTGGCTTCGCGCCGCAGGCGTGGCGCGGATGCTCGTCAGCCTGGCAGCGACCTCATCGAGCAGCAGATGCATAGACCGCCTGGCGGCCGCAGATGAAAGAGCACCTGCTGCTTTGCAGCCCATCAGCACCGGAGCCCCTCCTCTCTGCGTGCTGGTGAGATACATATCATACGCGCGCTCTTGGGGCTTTTGTGCGGGTTTGGCATCCATGATACGCTGGGGCGGCTGGCCATGAAGCTCGCGGTACTCGCCGAAGGCAGGGTGACCTGTGGTTTCAAGTGCCTCTGTGAGTACCCGGTGAGAGCAGTCTTGGCTGCCCAGCGCGATGTTGACGTCCTCAACGGCGTGGTCAATGTCTCTCTCGCCACGCAACGCGGCAGCAGCGTGCCACAGAAGCGTCTGCAGGAGGGCAGGGGACCTGCAGTCTGCAATAGACGATCGGATCAGATCGATCCCCCGTCGACGGTGCCCAGAATGCATCCCGGCACCCACCGCGGCGGCCCGGATCGCCTAGGTACTTGCAGGCAGGTCTCCATTCACAAAGGCCAAAACCCCAAGTATCGTCCGCGGCAGCGAGGACCCAGGACCGGACACACCCTATGCGGCCCCCGATGCCGCTGAATCAGCCTCGAGCGACAACTCCGCCTGGCCACCCGCACCGGCGTTGTTCCTCAGTAAGGGTGCGGACATTCGCACGTTCGCTGTTCGCAGCCCGAGGGTGCGGCCGGTCCCGTCGAAGTCACCGATCGTGCTCGCTGCCCTAACAAGCTTCACGAGCGCCTTCGATGGCGTGTCTATCAGTCGGGAGTAACGCCCGTCAACAAGAGCCAGGTCGAGGCCATCGCTCCGCTCCATCCCTCGAAACGAAGACTTCTTCCTCTCACCCACCTCCCCACTACCATCAGATTTCGATCGCATGAGACGCGGAGGCCCCACGACCGGTAATTTCTGCCCAATATCAGTGGCAGAACCTGAACCAGCTCGGCGACGACCACCGCCCAGCCCCGAGGCACTGGAATCCCCTCTGGCGCCGCCTACCGCTGCCATGGACGGATCATAACTCTTTCCTCGCATTAGAGCAGCAGGCAACGAGTCACCACCGCCGAGACCATAGCCCAGCTCTTCCAATCGACCGCTCCCGCTTCCGTCTCCAACCTGCGTCTGGTTGCTATGCTCAGCCTCTTCTGCCAAGTAACTCGCCCGTCTAATCAGCGGAGGGGCCATATCCCCATCCCTCTGCATCAGCTCTAGCACTACGTCGTCGGCAACGCCGACTTGAGCCGCTGCCGCGGCCGCCGTTGCCTACGATCGCAGCACGGCGTTTGTTGCTAGCCTAGACAGCGCTCTCGCCTCCGCTGAGGCCCGTCCGGAGGAATTGAACTGCAAGAGCAGGAGGGCTCTCGCTTCGACCTCGGAGGCTGTAGCCATGCCAGCCGTTGTAGCTGCATTCAAGAGCCCTTGCGCAACTGATGCCTTCGCCGCAGCTTGGGATAGCTTCGCCTTGGAACTCACGGTGACGTCTCCGATCAGAGCCTCCTGCTACTACGCTCGAACGACCAGCACGTGCATCAAATGGGCCTATAAGGCCCTCGTCCTGGACTTTCCAGTCCAGGTGCGTCCGGCTCCTTCTAGCGCCAGCTGTACGGCAAGGGCCTGCGCCTCAGGGGACGCACGTTGATCGATTGCGCCCAACCAGCTCGGCACGTTAAAGCCCTTCTTAGCCAAGACTTGCTGAATTGGTAAGTGCACGGCTGCACCACCCGGGCCCTTCTCGCCTTCAGCAATTATATGCCTGTACCCTGCTGCTGCGATCGCAGCGCCTCGCTGTGCCTCCATTCTCGCGAAGCCGAAAGGTCTCGACCCAAAATTGAAGTTTACCTCGGTATTGTGCGACATGCACACGCACGGGCGCACGCAGGCAAACAACGGAGGGCCACCGCCCTCCCTGCTCGCTGCGTCATCACTTCCCTGCTGTTCGAACCACTCTGGCGTGTAGACAGGAGGCATCTCCACGCCGTTGAGCGTGAAAAATGCGGCCCTGAGGGATGGACAATATCCCACTCCGATCGTGTCCCCGACTCGTCCAAACCTGGGCCCGGCAGGCATCCCTGAACCGTAGAAGTTGCCGTCTCTGCCGTACCACCCTAGGCTGCTCGAGTCACCCCCTAAGTGGACAGAGGGACCAGCTGACGCGCTGTCGTCAATCAGCCCTACAGAAATCGACCGCCTAACACCTTGCTTCCGAATTGTGCACTCAAAGTAGACCACCCCGTCTGGAGCGCGAGCGCGTTGGTCGAGAGGAAGGTCCGTTTTACCAGACAGCATCCATTCCCACGTCTGGAAGGGAGTGCCTATGGTCCTGCAGTCAGCCGTGGCGGGACGTCCTGGTACCACAGGGTAACCTTGCTTCGGGTCTACGGGCTTCTTCACGGGAGCCGGCCCGGTCCTGCCCCCAACGGCGCCGGTGAAGTCACCGGCTGCACCGTCAGCTGTTGCCGTGGCCTTGGCCCCGAATGACGCCCATGGATCCTCAGGCAAGGGCACCGCTACTGGCGAGGGCTCTGCAGTGGCTGCCCATGGATCGACAGGAACAAGCTCCTCAGCAAGCTTGGGCTCGCCAGCTCCAAACGCCTCGGCGTCACCGAATGCTTCTTCTGCTGTGATCACCCGATCCAAGGCAGGAGGACGCCCTGCTTCATCGTCAATCGAGAAGCCACTTTCTTCCTTGCCAAATAAATTGCCTACACCCAGATCGACTGACGATCCATCCTCGCTCACTGATGCAGCCTTGACCGGCTTTTCCGGTGCCTTGGCGATGGCGAGGGGGATTCCAACGCTAGGTGATCTCCGTGATCCTCTCTTGTGCTTCTTGCCGCCGCTCAACCCACGATGCGCTTCGCCAGGGGACTCCGGCTGTGCAGATTCCATGCCGAGAGCACGTAGCTGCGCGGCCTCGCCACTGTTGACGTTAGCCCTCGCGAACAGAGGCAATTCCAGCTGTGAAATAACACCGGACGATACGAGGCTAGGGTCAAGCCCCGCCAGTGTCTTGCACACGACTTTAGAGCTGAGCTTCGAATCGATGCGCTGTCCCACTGTGATCGACAGAGGCTGTTCCCTGACCTATCGCCACAACTCTGTCAGCCGGCTGCGTGCCAGCTTGGAGAGCCTAGCATCAGATCGTGCAGGATTCGAGCCGATGCTGCCGCCCTCGACCCCGAGAAGCCCCTATCTAACCGGGTCTTCCAAACTGGCAAATCCAAGGGTGGCAGCGCCCCTAAGTGGGTCTGATGTATCAGCGCCTGCACCTGCCGCAGCACCAATACCGGCTGCATCGGGGTCCTCGGTTGCAACAGCGAACGCAAATGCGATGCCTAGGTCGTCGCTTGACGTAGGTATGCTGGTCGGCTAAGGACCGATTGCAAAAGCGGCGAGTGGGCCGCTCGCAACCTCAGAGACGAACGGCTGCGGTCGTGTCCATGCCCCCTCCTTGGCCCCCTCTCTGCGGGAATCACGATGCTGCAACCGCTCGCTGAAGCCCTCGTGAACGAGTCTTATTGATTCCGCCCGGTCAACGCCCGCGGCAATGGCAGACTGCAGCAGCCGCCAGAGATCCACCATACCATGGAGAACGGGAGGCAGGGCCTAGAGGAGGGCGTGGGCAGCCTTGGCACCAGCTGCACGGGCGGCGGCTGATGGCGACACACTGACTTTGACCTTGGCCTAAATGTCATCTATCATAACATCCAGCCCAGCACCAGAGGACGGCCCGGGTTTCCCATCACCTTGCCTGAAGCCGCACGCCGGGTGCAGCTCAAGGTAGGACGCAGCCACCCTCACATCCTTAGCGATGTTCATATGCCAGCAAAGTGCTGCGAAAGAAGCAAGCACGGCCCTGAAATCACCATCGTCAGGACGATACCGGCGTGGTAACACGGTATGCATGTGCTGCAGCTTCTCAGAGGGGGGTTGGTCAGAAGTACCGCGGTCGGGAAGAAGCTCAGCCACAGCGTCACCCCCACCTCCCGCGGCAGGGTGCTCTACCTTGGGGATTTCTTCCATCAGTGCCTTTTCTGCGGCCTGCATGGATGCATGCAGCTCTCCCGAATCTTTCCAGGAGAATACAAGTTGCATGGCTTGGTTCTGGTCGTTATCAGATGTTCGAATTGCTTCTGCCATTTTGTCCAATGGGCACCAATGGAGCCCCATCGAATCGATCATATCTCGGGCAATGATGTAATGCGGCTATTGCAGCAGGTCTGCTTTCTCTTTTTCCGCTTTCTCCTGCAGCTCACGAGCAAGCGCTGCATCCCTCTCCTTTAGTGCAGCCTCCTCCTTCGACTTGCGCTCTCGCACCTCCTCAATCATGCGCCCAGAGGCATCCTAAAGGTTCGAACGGTAGAGGATATACGCCTCCCTGGCTGCTGTCGACTCATGGAGCCAGGTCAGGCACAGCCAAGCCCCAAGTCGCTGACCGGCGGGGAGCACCCGAGTAGCCTTGGCCACTGCCGCCACCTCCTCGCTAGTCAAAAGCGGAAACGTCATGCCGGCGGATTCTTTGGCATCCTGAAGCGCAGCAGCTCCAAGGCAAAGCTGCTTGAAGAAGGCGAGCGATTTATCTTCCTCTTCCAGGTGGCTGGTGCTCGGGCCATATCCCTAATGCGCAGCGGCTTCGCGCATCCTTGCTGTCGTCCACTGATAGCCTCCCGAGAGCAGTGGTGATTCCAGCAGGGGCCTTGAGCGGAGTGCTTGAACTACTAGTGGTAAGTCATCCGCTCTGCCATGACCACCCATGACAGCAAGCCCGTCCAGCTGAGCATCGAGCTCAGCGGCAGCTCCAGCTTCCATGGACCGCTCGCCCGCCAAAGCTAGCCACATTCCAACGGCGGCCTTGATCGTGAGCTCAGGACCTCGCTGTGGCAGTGCTGGCTTTGACACCTCGATCTTGAATTCCTCTACAGAGGCGACTTCAGCGTCTGCGTCATCGTCACCATCTGCTACCAAGGATCCTTGGTCAGCAGGAGCACCGGCTCCCCGAGCAGCCATCTCATCCTTGGCCACTTGGTTCGCAAACACAGCCAATACCTTGATCGATCTCTTGCTGTTCATGCAGACGAATGTAGGGAACACCAATGCATCCTCAAACGCGGCAGGAAGCTTTTGCAGGATGTACTTGCCAACCAGAAGCGGAGTCTTGTCATCACCGAGGACGAGGTTCTCAAAGTATAGGCTACCCCCGCTGTCACTGCCGCTGTACGTGATACGCACAATGTCGCCCGTTCTTGGCTTGGATCTGGACAGGCCTTTGACAGACTTGGCTACTCCAGCCTAGTACCCATATCCGTTGTTGGCGCGGTACAGAAACAGCTTTTGCGATGAGAACATAGCTGGGTTCGGCTCAGGTTTGAAATGATCCCCGAGCTGTAGGCCGACCCCGTAGTTCCAGGCCATCGAGTGAGACGGGTCCGCCTACACCTTGATAACAACCTGGATGGTGCCTCTGCGAGCACCTGCCTGCATCTGGGCCATGGCTCCGTTCTTTCCGTCTGATGAAATTAGGTGCCGCCCCTCCCCGTCCTAGCTTATGGTCATCTCACCGACAGACTCAGTGAATGAGATGTCCGACGACGGGAGCTTCTCCAGTGCTCCGAATTGCTCCGAGTGGCCAGAGGCCAACACGGCTACTTCCTCTGATACTGCATTCGCTTTTACCACCCTCATCTTCTTCGCGAGCTTCTGGTCTTTCCGTTTTTTCTGTGCCAGAGGACCTGCGGCCTCCTTACCGCTCTTTTTCTGCGCATTCTGCAGCTTTGACTTGCTAGCGTCACTCAGCGGTGCTTCGCCGGCATCTGCTGCTCTCACAGATTCATCTCGAGCGAGCATAGTCTATCGTAGCAATTCTCGGTCCTCGGGATACGAGAAAACTTCGTCTGGGGCTAGATTCTCGACGCGGTCAATCGTATCGACTCTGGCTACCGCAGCAATCAGGTCGCCATACATGGATGAATCACTTCCACTGCCGCTTGCAGACCAAGAGTATCCAAACGGATCTCCGGCATCGCTGTCACTAGAGCCAACGCCCGGCTATAGCAACATTGCCCGATGCAGGGACTGAACAGGTCCAGCAACGACGGAGGGTAAGCTAACCCCGCAAGCCGCAACCAAGCTCTACCCCAGCGCCAAGGAAGCTGCGTCAAGAAGCCTTTGCACAGGTTGCAGGGCCACAGGATAGCTCGCATGCCCAGTGACGACCGCTCTCAGACCAAACCTATCACTTGCAGGGTTATTCACATAGTCAGTCACCGTTGACAGAGTCAACAAAATGGAACGACCCGGAACCAAAATGTCGGCGGTGGGCCATTTCTTGCCGACAGGGCCGTTGAATCTCGCCAGTCGGTGGGTACCGGCGAAGTCAGAGAACAGCTCTACCACGTCCTCGCTCTATGACGTGGCACACCGGGGGTCGAACTTGATCGAGAGGAACTGTGTTCCCTCGGGCAGGCACACTTCCCAACGGTAGTTCTCGCAGGCTGCATACGGAGATGGAGATTCTACGAGAAGTGTTGGTCGTGCGCCTGGAGCAGTGACCTCCCCGTGGAAAGGAAGAAGGGCCGCCGTCTAGAGCGGTACGCCGCTGCAGATAGCTTCCTCGGCAGCAGCGGAGCGCAGAGGAAGTTCTGAACAGACCTAATCGCATGCATCGACAAGGAGTCGAAGGCGTTGTATGATACGACCGCCAAGACCGGCGCATGCTGCTGACAGTTCTGCAATGATGGTAGCGGCTCGTGGCGCCACGGAGGTCACGAGCGGGCTGTTCCTCGCTGCTGTAGCCGCCAGCGATGGGCGGCCCCTTGATACATCCAGCAAGTCATTCAGTTCCGATTGGGTCGCTTCAAGAGACTATCCGGCGGCGAACACCAACCTTCCTAGCGCATTTGCACGTCTGTGCTGGTGCTGAATGTAGGTTTGCAGCAGCAGCTGCCTCGCACTACGACGCGGATCTATCGGAGCACCTGCTTCATCTCCTGCTGCAGGTTCAGAGTCCTGGGCGTTTCTAGTGCTTGCCTAGCCAAACTAAGGCAGGGACGCGACGTTGGTCATTGAAATCACTCGCCTCTGGCGGGAAGGAGCAGAAACGTTTTCCTCTGGGTTCAAGGTTTCAATACAGCTGCGCTCAGCCTCGTCAAAGATACGGGCATTAGCCGGCACATGGTAATACATCCTCGGCATTTGACCACCAGACGTGCTAGTGCCATTTGTGCTCCCAGTGGCCGACTTGAATTGGAACTGAATGCCATCGTCCTTGACTGGAGGCTTGGGGGTGCAATTGCTCGCCTACTGCGTAGACTATGAGCCGTGCGCTTTTTGTATTAGAACATAGTCCTTCCCCTTCTAAATACGAGCAGGTTTCTAGAAGAAGCAAACCAGCTTGTCGGCATAACTCTTATCAGCCTTGGCGCATGCCTGTTGACCAGAGTGAGCGAGCGCCTTGTCAGGTGTCACGGCGGACGATTTCCCTTCCCCTATCATCACCGTCCGCACGAACTCCTTGCTCGAATCAGGGATGCACCCGACGCCAACAACGAGTATTTCATCGGGACCACTTGTATAGGAGAACGCCACCGCGTCAGTAGACCCGTTACTGTAGCCCCAGCCGCCACTATACGAATCTCCCCTGTGTACGCAGCGTAAGGGACCCATGGTCTGTAACAGCTCCTTCGGGTAATGCGGACAAGACACCAGTGAAGAGTCCTTGGAATGCACTGCAATACCGTGCTGCTTGCCTGGAACTTTGTCTGAGAACGTACCCAGATAACCATCCGCAATCTCAGGCGCATCGATGCCATACCCGGACGTCCCAAGCCCGACAGTCGTGGCCGTGAATGCCCCCGGAGTGAAGAGGGAGGCCAAGGGCCCGACCAGGCTCTCGACCTGATCCTCTTGACTCGAATCGTCGAGCAAGTGGTTGCCATCGGCGGATAACTGGTCCTTGTGCGCTGCAAGCAGCTTCGACAGATCTGGCAACACCATAGGCTGGTCCATGATCGACTGTTCTCTCTGCAAGCCCTAGAACACGGCGAGAAGCGTGCTGACAAGAGCATCTCGCAAGAGATCTCCTTGTTCTCCGAGAGCCTGAAGCACGGCCATCGTCCCTTTATGTGCCTCAATCGGAGCTGATGCTACTGCTAATCTTTGAATTCCTCCCATGTGCCTTAGCAGGGCTACGAGGGGAGTCGTCCCAACCTGTCGCAATTGCTCGATCGACATGTGTGAAACCACTCCCGGCGCCGCACCAGATGCCCCAGGCGCGTCTGACAGCTGCGCCCGAAGTAAAGCCAGTTCCTCTTCAACCTAGCCAAGCCCACTCTCACGCAAGGGTACGGGGTCAAGTAGAGCCGTTGAGTCGAAAGCACCAGAATCCCTCGGATCGATGCGACCCTCGCCGCCTTGTGGCGCCCCGTCATCGTCCTCGTCCTCGTCCACGTCCTCGTCCTCATCACCATTGCCACCGGCCTATTTCGATTCACTAGCACCAGAGTCTACTAACCTTGGAAGTCCCGTAGACCCAGGGACGTCGTTTTCAGTGACGAGATCGATGCAGTCCAAGGAATCTAAAAGAGCATCAGCAGGGAGCTAGTCGGCAGACACCCGAGGGAACATGGTAGAAAAAGCTTCATTTGGCGGCAGATACCCGGCAAACATAGAAACTACGTCGGGACCTGTCGAAACGCTGTTGAGCAAAGCAGTCAGCACTACTACGTTCTGGGACCCTTGGTCAAAAGTACCCTCTTCGCACTGCTGAAGAACAGTGGCCAGTACCTCGTGCACCTTCCTGAGTTGCGATGCGGGAGAGGGCAGCAGCAAAGGCATGAGAGCTCTGGAGCATGCGGCAGCCTCCTTCGCGATAGTGCTGTGACCAAGACCCATCGCGTCGGTCAGTGCTTTATCCAGCGTCCACAGCAGCATCGCCACGTCCTGCGGGTCTTCTGTGCACCATGGAGGAAGCTCTGCCTCTGGAACCCCTCTAGATGCGTCATTATCCTTACCCTTGCCCTTGCTCATTTCCTCTTTCAGGTCCACAGCAAAGTCAGTGAAAGGCTTTGTACGGTCCTTTGAGGGAGCTGACAGCGGTAGCACCATCTTGCACATCCGCAACCCCGCCAGCAGCATGGCTCGATCTGATGCCCGATTACCTGCAGATACCTGCTTGCTTCCACTGACTCCTACTTGTAAGCGCTGTGCCGCGCCCTGCACCAGAGCAACGAGTGCTCTGGCAGAGCCCATGCTTGCCCCGGAAGCCACAACATTGGCGAATTGTGTCCTCACCGCCTGAACCATTTTCGCGCTACTCTTCCCGACAACCATCGACGGCAGGTTGAAGCGGTCCTCGATCAGTCCCGATGTCGACACAGCCGCATGTGAGCTTATTCGGCTTTGAGCCTCGGCTATATCACTGAGCTTGACAAAATAAAAAGCTGGCAGTCGCCCAGAGCCCGTCGAGGTTCCGTTACTACGGGGGTCCTTGCTCTGTTCGAGGGTAAACGAGACACCGCCCGCAGTAAAGCTCTTACCATCAGATCCACCACTCAGAGAGCCAGTCCAGCCGCTGGAGCCCGAGCTGTACTTGGACGCAAAATGGTACTGCTCGTTGGCCTGAAGCACCACCGGTGATGAGAAGTCAACCCGATTGAACTTGCGCTCAGCTTGCGAATCAAGTTTCACTGCTTGAAACGCCAAGCGGTCCAACTCTCCGCTCTCTCTAGCGCTATCGCCTTTGTGTATCATGACGTGCCCATTCAACTATCCCGATCTGCAGCCATAGACGGCAAATCCAACAACTGCGATCGGTTCAGAAGACTTCATGGTATACCCATCCCAACCTCCAGTTATGCCCCAGCTATTGCTCCCCTTACCAAGATCTGGAAATCGCGCGAGCGAGTGCTCAACTACTCGCTAGAGAACGGATTTCACGGTGTGAGCCTCGATATTTCCTGGTGATACTGCGGCTGCAGCTACATGACCGGTCGTCCGCCCCCGTGACAACTCGCTGCCTAGTGCAAACCTTGGGTGGGCGTTCAGATGGTTTTCAGCTGCCGCAGATATCGCAGCGGCCACTGACGGGGAGAAAATCGTGAGCTCCCGTTTCTTGATTCCTTCTCGCACAGCCTTCTCAACGGCATCTGCAAGCGCTACTACCGTGAGTCCGGCAGCATCATGACTGTCCAGCCAGCCATCTGTAGATATGGCGTCACCACTCGGCCCTACGCTCGCCTGCAGAGCTTCGGTGAGAGGAGAAGAGACCGGCAACTTCGATGAGGCCGCCTGCAGTCGAGACATGATCGACATAATGCTAGGTTGGAAACTGGGCTCCTGCATGGTGTTTATGGCCTACCAAGACCCATTGTAGTCTTGGCTTAAATCCTGAGCCGCCGGGATGACATGCATTGAAATCCCAGCATGGCCAGTTTTCTATTTAGACTCGCAAGCAAACACATAGGACACCCGATTGATCGGATCGGCTGCAACGAGGGCAGCAACTTCGTCGAGGTTGGCGTGTTGGCCGGCCACGAGAGCCACGTCAACAAATTCCGTCGTCATAGGAGAGGATAAATTCATTTTCTGCACCAGATCCATCGTGTTGCCATTAAATGCAGCGATGGCGTTCATCGAGATGCGGATGGATGACGAGCCAGGGGGCACTCTTGCCGCCACTTCGTCCGAGTAA
>Ga0136560_1000826_pt1 | contig 15655 bp, 6 predicted proteins | sample AntRauMeHopE1497_FD_104925 | JGI IMG/M metagenome (GOLD analysis project Ga0136560, IMG submission 104925) | Saline lake microbial communities from Rauer Islands, Antarctica - Metagenome Hop E1 #497 | ecosystem: Environmental > Aquatic > Non-marine Saline and Alkaline > Saline | place... | reverse complement strand
CAGCCTCCTTGGCCTCGGCAGCCTTCTTGGCCTCGGCAGCCTTCTTGGCCTCCGCAGCCTTCTTGGCCTCCGCAGCCTTCTTGGCCTCGGCAGCCTTCTTGGCCTCGGCAGCCTTCTTGGCCTCGGCGGCCTCGCCTTCCCCGTCGGTCTCCGCGCCGCTGTCGTCGTCGGACTCCGTGTCGTACGCGAGAGTGCCCACGTGAGTCGATGCCGCCGACGGCCGACCACCGGCACCACCGCCGGAAGCACCGGCACCCCCGCTCACCGCGACGTCATCGGCAAGCGCCTTGGCCCGCGCCAGCGCGTGCTCTGCCATGGCCTCAGCCCCGGTCGTGGACAGCGATGCCCTGCTCTGGTCGGTGGCAGGCGGCGCCATCGGCGCCCCGATGGCCCCTTCTGGCGGCACGAGGTCCTCTTCAAGCTCGTCATCCGAGTCGGACTCGCCAGCCGCGTCCTGCAGGCCCGCCTCCTCCGTCGCACCGGCATCTGGGCTCAGAGCAACCGGCGCTGCCATCGTCGGCGCGTCGTACGCGTCCTCCTCCACATCCTCGTCGGCGGCGGCAGCCCCCGCTTCGGGCTTCATGGTCAGAGTTGGCAGTGGCTCGTCCTCCTTGGCTGCTGCTGCGACGGCAGCGGCGCCCTTTTCGGAAGGCGCAAACGACACCCTTCCGGCCTTGCGGCCATCCTGCGACCCAGGGCTCAGATTCGGCGCCGCACCCTCCGGCGACGGGGGAGCCTCGTCGACGGGCACTGTGGCCAAGTCGTACTCGGCCGTGGGAGGCCCGTAGTCCTGCGTCTCGGGGTCGAGCAGGGCGGCGGCCGGCCCGTGGCCAGGCCAGGCCAGGCCGGCCCCATCGTCGTCCTCGCCTGAGGCTCTAGACCGGAAGGACGGCGCCTCCTCCACCGGGGCGGCGGCTGATGCCGCGCTGGACCCGCCCGCGTCGTCCTGCCGTGCCTGGACCTCGGCTGCCATCGTCGCCATCGTCGCCGCCCCGGCATCGGCGCCGCCGTCCGCTGCCATCGTCGCCATCGTCGCCGCCCCGGCATCGGCGCCGCCGTCCGCTGCCATGGTCGCCATCGTGGCCGCCCCGGCATCGGCGCCGCCGTCGCTCACCATGGTCGTTGCCATGTCCTCCGCTCCGGAGTCGCGGTCTTCGCCGTCGCTCAGCGTCGCTCTGCTCCCCCCCCCCGGCTCCGAGTCGACGTTGACCGAGCTGAAGCTGTCGCTTGGCGGGACGAGCGGCCCCCGCTGCGCCGCGCTTGGCGACGCCTGGGCCCGCGACTCAGCCGCGCGCAGCCCGGAGCCCTCCCCCACCAGCCCGGGGGGCTCGTTCCTCAGCCATAGGAAGCGCATGGGCGTCCGCCCGAAGTGGACGACATCACCGTGGCCCAGAGACCGCGTCGCCGCTCGAAAGACCTCCGTTTTGGTGTTGGTGTCGTGGCGGTGGATCACGGTGCCCGATGTGCTCCCAACGTCGCGCAGCGTCGCGATGCCCGATTCCGCCGCGAGCGTGATGGCCGCATGCGTCCCAGACACATGCGGCAGAGGGATCACGACTCGGCTCGTCTCGGCACGGCCGATCAAATGCTCGCCGGCGGGCAGCTCAAACCTTGCCTGGAACTGGACCTCGTGCGGAAGCTTTGCTCGACCCCGCCCGTCACAAATAAACAGACAAGCCACCTGCGGTCCAATTGCCGAGCCCAAAGTTGCGGTAGCTGGCGAGGTTCAGGCCGAAAGCGCTGCGGGCCGGCCGTTGCCTGCCCCGGCGCTCGCCACCGAGCCCAAAGCCCGATACAACTCACGACCTGCTCGCCTTCGTCTAGATCTACGTCATCTCCAAGGTCTGGTTCCGCTGCAAGCGTAGCCATTCGGGCGCCTGCGGAAAGCAATGTGCAATACGCGCTCTGCCGGAGAACGGCAGGGCAGAGCCAGGAGCTAGACGTCGCCGCCGTGATGCCCGGCGCCGTCCGCCCCGCCCTCACCCAGCAGCGGCCAGCGAGGCGGACTGTTTGATTCTCACCATGGCTGAGACCTCCGTTCTTGACCAGGTGCGTCCCCTGTTGCCGAGCAGACGCGTGCCTATGGCTGGCGTGACGGCGCGCGATGCGGGCGCCCGCCCCAGGGTTGCCTTCAGACCGGGGCGGCAGCATCCCGTCGCCGCTGGGGACGATGGGAAGCGGTCACCATTCGGACAGGCGCGTCCTCGCACTCGCTGCTCCCGTGGGCTGGGCTTGGGATGCAGTGGACGGGTGCTGGGCAGCCTTGCGGTCGTCCCAGGGCAGCAGGCCGAGCCCTGAGAACGCATCCCGGCCCTGGCAACCGTATCATGCACCACTGCATGCCTGGGGATGGTGCACCGCGTCAGCCTCCGGCTGCTACCGATCAGCGCCTCCACTTGTGGTCACCCCTCTCTTTTCGATCTCCGTCTTGCCGCCACCCGCCACCCGCAGACGGAGAAGGCGTTCCAGAAGCAGCCGAATGTGTTCGTGGCTCGCTCCAAGCCCGTGCGCAAGGGCCGCGGCATGCGCTGGGTGAAGAGCGTGGGCCTGTCCTTCAAGACGCCCCAGGCCGCCATCGATGGCCACTACATCGACAAGAAGTGCCCGTTCACCGGCAACGTGTCGATCCGCGGGCGCATCCTCAAGGGTGTCGTCGTCTCGACCAAGATGGACCGCACCATCGTCATCCGCCGCGACTACCTGCACTTCATCAGCAAGTACCGTCGCTTCGAGAAGCGCCACAAGAACATCACGGCCCACTGCTCCCCTTGCTTCCGCATCAAGGAGGGTGACATCGTGACCGTTGGCCAGTGCCGCCCCCTCGCCAAGACCGTGCGCTTCAACGTGCTCAAGGTGGAGGCCGTCACCGACGCCAACGCCATCGCCTCCAAGAAGGCTTTCCGCGTCTTCTGAACAACCTTGGGCAACGGATCTTGCGGCTTCCTCGAGCCGCGGCCTGGAGGCCGGGCCACGGGTGGGACAGTGATGGATGAGGGTCCCGGACGGGCGGAGCCTCGGCTCCACCCCCGGGCCGCCGCATCCCGTGTCCTTCCGATTCGGATGGCGCCCTCCACCTTCCGGCCGAGGCCAGGGAGCCGCAATGCTGCTGGGTTTCGTGTGTGACCAGCTGCTCCTTCCTCACACCGTCGCTGCTGCTGAAGCCGCGGTTCTGCCCCACGCACCCTCTCTCAAGCCGACACTCTGCAAACATCCGCGGCCCCGCCGACCTGCCGGCAAGCAGCCCTTGCCCCGCCTTGAAAGCCCCGCCTGCCCAATCGGCGCCCTGGGGCGCTGCCTTGGCAAGCCAGGAGGGTTGTGAACTGCCTCAAGTTGACGGGGCGCAAACGATGAGCGACAAGGCCGCCTCTGGGTGAGAACGCGAGCGTGCGGAGTGCGGCGGTGCACGGCCCTGCCCCCGGGGATGCGATCGTCGCGGAGCCGCGTCAGTGGCCGGGCGCCTCGGCGCTGGGGGGGAAGCGTTGCTGCCCTCTCCAGGTGCTGGCGCTCCCATCCACCGAGCCCGTATCCCGCTCTTCGGACCACGCAGTGCTTCGCAAGGAACGGTGACGATGACAGCGGCGGAGTTCGAGCGGTGAGGCGGCGGCACGGCCCCGGATGCCGGCGAGAACGGGCGTTCGCGACGCGGTTTGATCATCCCCCTCTCCCGGCCGTGGAACTATCGCAGGCTGAAGGACCAGATTCTGAAGCAGCAGGCGGTGATCACCCGCCAGAAGGATAAGCTTCGGGAGCTCAAGCAGGGCACGGCGCCGACCCGGTCGAGATCAGCCCGCGAGGTGAAAAAAATCAAGCGCGAGTTCGCGCAGATCAGTATGGAGCGCGCCAGGCACCTTGCGGCCCTGGAGGAGGATGACCAGGGAGAGGCGGCCGAAGGCACCGAGGGCGGCGCCGATCCGGTGCGGGACGAGGGCCTGGCCGCAGGCACAGCGCGGCCCGCCGCCGCAACCGCGGCGCTTTCGGCGATGCTGCCCCAGCACGCCGGGGCGAGGACGCCCGCCCTGAAGGCAACACCAGGCGAGCGGCCGGCTGGGGTTCCGCCCCCTCCGCCCGCCCGGCACGGCTCGACGCCGCTCCCCACGCTCGCGCTGCCGTCCGGGATGCCGTCGCGCGTCTCGGACCCGTCGGACTGGATCCTGCCGACGCGATCCCGGCTGTGGGCGTGGGGCGGCGGCCCCGTCCCGCCGGGGAGGCTGCTGCCGTCGCCGGTGCCGCTGGGGCAGCTGTCCGCCCGTCGCCTCGTCTCCGTCGCGGCGGCGGGGCACCGGGCGGCGCTCCTCACCGAGACGGGGGACGTCTACGTGTGGGAGCAGCCCCTGTCCGCCCCCTCCGGCATGGCCCTCCGGGACGCCGCAGACCGGATGCGGGTCTCCCGCCCGGACCTGGACATCGCCCCCGCCGCGTCCCTGGCCTCCCCGCCCTCGGCGCTCCGCTCCGCTCCCCGGGGCCGCTCCGCCCCCGACGGCCGCGCCACCTCCCCCTCCACCATCGTCCGCCTCGCGTCGCTCACCTCACGCTGGGTCCTCGACCACCGCCCCGCCGCCGACCCCCTCCTCGACCCCGTGTCCCGCGGTGGCTCGGGCGCCCCCGCCTCCCCCGCCCTCTCCACGGGCAGCCGCCCGGCTTCCTCCTCCTCCGTGGGCCGCCTCCTCGGACCTCGCGAGGCCGGCCGGATCCGCCACTCCGCCTCGGCCCGCTCCACGGGCGGCGGCTCCCGCCGGAACTCCACGCCGCAGGCGCCGCACGGGCAGAGCGTGGCGGAGGACCCGCGGCTGCACTCCAGGGCCGCCGACTCGAGCATCGGCCGCCTCCACGACAGCATCCACGCCGCCTCGGAGCGGCTCGTGGAGCTGCTCCGCACCGCGGGCCGCCGCCCCCGCGTCTCCTCGGCGGCGGGGGTGTCGCAGGCGAGCCTGTCTGCCGCGTCGGAGAGCCTCCGTGCTGCCCTCTACTCCGCCCGGGCCGCCGGGAGGTCCCTCAGGGTGGCATCGACCACCCTGTCGCGGGCACTGACCGGGGCACCGTCCAGGGAGGACGTGGCGAGGGGGGCCGCGCTCTCCACGCCGGCGCCCCGGCAGCTGGACGGCGTCGACGCGCCCCCGTCCCAGGCCGAGACCGCCCACCGCTGCACCCTCGCGCGCGTCACCGCCCGGGCGGTGGTCGCCGCCGTGCTCTCGGCGCAGCAGCTGCTCGAGGACTGTGGCGTGGAGCTCGGCACCACTGGGCCCGGCAGCCCGCTCACGCCCAGCCGCTTCGCCACGCCGCCCCGCTCCCTCCCCGAGTCCCTCCCGGCCCCCGCGCTCTCGCCCCTCTCCGTGGGGCGCCGCCCGGACACGCCCGTGCGCCCGAGGTCGCTCCTCGGGGCGTCCGCGGCGCGTGAGGGCGCCCTTCCGGCCTCGGCGGGCATGCCCAAGGCCGCCGGGCTGGCCGCGGCGGTGGCGGCTGCTGATGCCGACGCCTCGGCGGCGCACGGCTCCCTGCCCCCGTCCTCCTCCCTCGGCATGCCGTCCCCGTCGCGCTCCGTGCACGGCGTGCTGCTCGACCTGCACAGGCGCGTGGGGCCGACGGACGACGACCGGCGGGCGGCGGAGGACGCCTGGAGCCCCGGGGGCTGCGCGGTGCGCGCGCTGTCGCACCTGCAGGCGGCGGCGGCGCACGGGGAGGCGGCGGGCGCCGCTCTGTGCCGGTCGGTCTGGGCGCTCCGGCAGACGGTGCGGCGCGCGCGGCGGGCGCCGGCGCTCCACCTCGTTCGCGCGCTGCTACTGCACCGCGCGGTGCGGGGCGCGGCGGGGCGCGTGGTGCAGGTGGCGGTGGGCGAGCGGCACTGCCTCGCCCGGACGGCCTCTGGGGAGGTGTTCTCCTGGGGCTCGGGCTCGCGGGGCCAGCTGGGGCACGGGCGGCCGCAGGACGAGCACGCGCCGCGTCTCATCGCGAGCATGCTCCGGAACAGGGCGCGGGCGTCGTGGGTGGCGTGCGGCCCGAGGCACTCGGCGGCGGTGACCACTGACGGCGCGGCCTGGGTGTGGGGCAGCGGAAAGATGGGCAAGCTGGGCCTGGGGGACTCGGCGCAGCAGAACGCGCCGGTGCGCATGGCCCACACGGGGGGCGGGGAGACGGACCCGTGGAGGAGAGGGTACACCACGGCCCCGGCGAGGACGCCGGCGGGCGCGCCGTCCGCGTCGACCTCGCCCGGTGCCGGGGGGGGCGGGGGCTCCCCGTCGGCAGCGTCGGCCGCCGCGGGGCCCGGGGCCGGCGGCGTCCTCGGGTGGATGTTCGGCCGGCAGCGTTCCGAGACGGAAGAGGAGGAGGCGCCTGGGCTGGACCCGCAGGAGCGCCCCTGGGCCGCCGGCGTGCTGGTGTGGCGGATCGAGTGTGGCGCGGCGCACACCGTCGCCGTCAGCCGCAGCGGCGACGTCTTTGCGTGGGGCTTCTCCGAGGCGGGGCAGCTCGGGTGCGGGGAGCTGGGGCGTGGCAAGTTCTCCCGCCCCCGGCGCGTGCCCATGCCGGCCACGGGGTCGACCTCCTCGGCGTCCTCGGGCCGGGCGGACCGCGGGGCGAGCGTGGCGTCGGGGGCCGAGGCGGACGCGGCCGGCCCGAGGGGCTCGTCGCCGCCCCCCGCGGCGATGCGTCTGGCCCGCGCCGCGCGCTCGAGCTCGTCGGCGGCGCTGCGGTGGAGCGAGTGGCGGCCCGGCAAGGGCGTCGTCGGCCTCGCGTGCGGCATGGACCACACCGTCGTGGTGTCGGTGGACGGGCGGTGCTTCGCCTGGGGGAGTGACGACCACGGGCAGGTCAGCGGCCGCGGGCTGGACGCCGGGCAGCCGGACGGGGCTCGGGGCATGGCCGCCGCCACGGTCCACCGCAGGGTGTTCTCGCCCGCCGAGCTGCCGGTCGGACCGCTCTTCCGCGGCCTGGGGGCCCGCGCGGCGCCGGCCGTGATGAGTGTGGCGGCGGGCGATTTCCACTCCCTCGCCGCCACGGACACGGGAGCGGTCGTGTCGTGGGGGCGCAACGACAGGGGTCAGCTTGGGGAGGGCGTGAGCGTGGACCCCGCGGCGGCGGAGGCCCGGTCGGCGGAGGGCGATGACGACGATGAGGACGACGAGGACGACGACGAGCTTCGCGAGGATGACGACGCCTTCGCGCCCAGGCCCCCCACCCGGCCCGCATGCTGCGTGGTGCATCTGCCGGGCGGGGCGACGTCATGGAGGGTGCCCGCGGGCGGCAGGTCGGCGGAGCACGCCGCGGCGTGGAGCGCGGCGCTCGCCGCCTCGGCCCCCTCCGGCTTCGTTCCATCGCCGCGGCTGAGGGGCCAGTCGGCGGCGTCGGCCCCGAGGTCCCCGCTGTCCCCCGCGGCGGCGGCGGCGTCCCCAGGGACCCGCTCCCCCGGAGGTACCCGCTCCCCCTCCGGCCGATCCCGCCGCCCCTCTCTCCTCGACCACCCCACAGACGGGGCCCGGGTGCGCGCCGCCGCCGTGAACATGGGCGCCCACCGCCTCGCGGGCCGCCGCAGCATCCTGCTCGCGGCCTGTCGTGACGTCAGCTTCGTGCTCGACGGCCCGGTGCCGGCGTCAGGCTACCGCCCGGAGGGGCACAGGGGCGGCCGGCACGCCTCGGGGGGCGGGCGTTGCCTGCTAGACGAGTCGTCGTCCGCGCTCGACGCCGCCGACGCGAGGCAGGGAGACGCCCCGGCGGCGTGGGAGGCGTGCTGCAGGGCGACGCTGACCCAGGGGGAGCGGGAGCGGAGCGCCGAGCTGGTGCTGCGCCTCGGGAGGCCGGAGAACATCGTCAACGCCCTCCGCCCCGCCATCGCGCCCAACGACGAGGCGGGCACCCCCGGCATCCCCGCCGGCGAGCTCAGGGCGATGCTGGCGACGGTCGGCGGCTTCCCAAGCTCCGCCCGCCGCGCCCTCTGGCCGTCCCTGGTCGGCAACCGCGCCAACGTCACCCCGGAGCTCTACCGCGAGGCGGTGCGGCGCGGCAGAGCCCTGGTGGCGGCGTTCCTGCGGTCCAGCGTGCACGGGAACATCGAGCGGATGCGCGGGAAGGCGGAGCGCATCGTCGTCGGCTCCCGCGCCACCCCGCTCTTCGCCCCGGGAGGCGACCGGTCCGCCTCCCCGTCCGGCCGCCTCGCGCAGCGCAGGCAGCGGCGCCGCAGCGGCTCCGGCTCGGACCACGCCTCCGCCATCTCCGACCCGGACGCCGCCCCCGCCGCCCCCGCGCCCGCCACCGCCGGCACCTCGGTCCCCGCCCGCCCGGCGATGTCGCCCCGCCTCCACTCGCCCGCCGGCCCCGGCAGCGCCGGCCGCAGCCTCGACCGGGACCGCCTCACCGCGCTGGGCGACCGCACGGGCGTGGTCACCACGCCGTCGGGCCTCGCGGGCGGGCCGCCGATGACGTCATCCGCGGGCCCCGCGCCCCCGGGCCCGACCCCGCCCCTCCTCCGCGTCCCCTCCAACCCCGGCGGCTTCCTCCGCGGCGTCCACGTCCGCTCCCACACTGCCGAGGGGTCCCCCCTCCTCCGCTCCGTCGCGTCGCTCGGGTCCATCCCCTCCGCACGGAACACCAGGCCAGCCGACTCGCGGCACGCGTCGCACGCCCCCGCGGCCGCGGCCTCGGCCTCCGCCTCGGCCCGTGACATGCGCACGCCCGGGCACCAGTGGCAGGGCCACGCCGGGGACGACGACCCCCCCGCCACCGCGCCCCTCGGGGCCTGGGCGGAGGCCTTCCTGGTCGGCTCCGACGACCCGACCGCAGCCGAGGTGGACGCCGCCGCCGCTCTCGACGCGTACTTTGACGGCAGCGCCGAGGGGGGCGGCGCCACGGGGGGCGGGAGCCTCTCCTTCCTCTTTGGGGAGCACGACGACGACGACGACGGGGCCGACGAGGGCGTGGGGGCGCCGGGCACGCCGGGGCAGCCGGGCTGGAGGGCCCCCGCCGCGGCCGGCTTCACGTCGAGGATGGACCCCGCGGAGGCGGCGGGCGCCCTCGCGACGCTGAGCGGGCCTCTCGCCGGCCCCGCGGCGACGGCGGCCGCGGGCCCGAGCTCCGACGAGCGGCGGCGCATCGCGGACGTGGCCACCGTCCTCGTCGACCTGAAGCGGACCATGGGGGCGCTCCGCCTCTTCGACTGCGGCGGGCCGCTCCGCCGGGAGCTCTCCGAGGTGGTGGCCGCCCTCCTCGGCGTGCTGGTGGACATGGGGTACGGCCAGGCCATGCCGTGGCAGCTCACCCCGCTGCTCCTCCACACGGGCAGCCCCTTCCTCGCCTTCCAGGTCTACCTCAACATCCTGCAGCGCCCCGAGATGCGCATCCTCTTCCGGGGCTCCGAGCGCGGCACCGGCGGCGCCGACTCCCGCCTCAAGCAGCTCACGCAGCGCCTCGGCGGCATCTGCCTCCGCGCCGTCGCCGACCGCGGCCTCCCCCACTACGACGACGACGGCGGCCTCCACGTCACGCACTGGCTCTCCGCCTTCTTCAGCAAGCAGCTCCCCCTCGACCAGGTCGCCGACGCGATCGACTTCTACCTCGCCACCGGCGCCCGCGGCCTCGTCGCCCTCGTCGTCGCCTGCCACGAGCTCCTCGCCCCGCTCCTCCTCCGCCGCTCCCGCGACCGCGTCCGCACTGGCGCCTCCACCGCCGACGACGTCACCGGTCCCTCCGCCCGCGGCGTCGTCTCCGACGTCCTCCACGAGGCCCTCTTCGCCCACGACGGCGCGCAGGAGATCTGGAAGGAGGCGGTCGGGTCCGAGCGCGTCGTCCGTGTCGCGTCCAGGCGGCTCGAAACCCTGCCCTGGGACCTCGTGGCAGAGCTGGACGCCTTCCTGGGAGACCCCTTCCTCTTCTCGCCCACCGCCAGGCCCAGGGGCCTCGGCCCGCTCGAGACCGCGCCATTCCCCGGCTACACGTCCGAGCCCGACCCCGCCGCCGTCATCGCGCAGATGAGGGGATCCGTGCAGAGCGTGCAGAGCACGCGGAGCATGCTCGCCGAGGCCGTCGCAGGCTCGTTCGAGTCAGCCAAGATCGGCTTCCGGCTCGGCTCGGTCAACGAGGCCGGGCCCGACGCCACGTCGCCCATGTCGGCCCCCTCCATGCCCCAGGGGCCGGCCCCGCCGCAAATGTATCAGGACTTTTGAGACCCGCGGCGGCTCGTCCCCGCCTCCCTTGTTGAACGTCAGACCTTCTGCCAGGCCTGGCCGCGCCCCGCACGCATCCGCTCCTCGAGAAACGCCACAGCCATGCGCCCGCAGGCCTCCACGCCGGGCCCCACGCTCAGGTGACAGAGCGCGGTCCTCGCACACTCTTGGGGCGCGGCCACACTCGAGCCTGAATCATGGCCGGCCCGACGGGCCGGGCCTTTGAGATGGCGCCGTCCAAGCCGGGGAAGCGCGAGCGGGGGTGCGGCGGCTCGGGAAGCGTGTGCGGGCGTTGCTGCCCGCGAGTCCGGGATCCCTCCCTGTTCTGGTGGGAGAAGGGCATGGCCCTGCTCGCTTACTTCCAGATGTTCGGTCTCATGTGGGCCTTGTCGCTGCCCTGGCCATGGCCGGGGCGCTGGCAGCGGTGGTCGAGGTGAGACGGCGGTTTGCCTTTTTGTGGGGTGCCTCCTCCGCGCCCCCGGGCCCCCTCCGACCGCGCCCGCGCGCCCCCGAACGCGCCCCGCTCGCAGCTTCTTGCTAGCCTTCAACTTGGACAGCTTCATGATTCAGTTCCTCGCCGAGCGCGAGGCGGGAGTCGGCCTTTCCGCGGGCTCGGCCGCTCGCTACATCAGCGTTTGGGGCGAGCCGACGTACGCTTGGGCGCACGCGGTGCCCTGGATCGCTATGGTCCCGCTGTTCGCGTTCGTGGTCTGGTGCAGGCGCCCTGTGGCCACCGCTTGCTGCCCGCGGGACGTCCGGTGCGGCCGAGCGTGGCTTCTCGACGCCGGACTCTTCGCGTCGGTGGCGCTCTCGCTTCCGGCGCAGCTCGGACTCCTTCGCGTGTTCAGTGAGGGCGGACGCGTCGCTGCGCCGAGCGATGCGACGGCGGAGCGTGACCACCTTGACGAGCGACTCCTTCCAACCTTCCCTCCCCCCCCCGCCACGTCCGCAGCATGCGAGAGCAACCCTGACTTCGACGGCGCGCTCCGCTGGGCCCCGCTCCCTGCCTGGGCCTGTTTTTCGTCCGACGGCTCGGACCATCGGCACACGATCCTCGCGGCTTGCGCCGCCCCCGCTCTGCTCATCGCCTGCACCGCCCCCATGGTGGCGCTCGGCCGCTCCGCGTGGGCGGCGGCGCCCAGCCTGTCGGGGTCGGCGGCGTTCGAGCGTGCCCTGCGGTGGCGGGAGGCGGCGTACGAGCACGGCCTGGGCTACGCCTGGCGGCGGGAGGGGATGTGGGCCGCCTCCTCCTTCGTAGGGGAGGCGGGGGCGGCGCAGGCGGTGTGCGGCAGGTGCGACGGCGGGCCTGACGCCCTGGGCCGCGGCGGCGGCCTCCCCGGGACGCTGTCGTGCGGCGGCTTCTGCAGCGTGCGCTCCCGCTTCCTCGCGCCCTCCTTCACGCGGGCCCACTGGGCGGCCACCACCACGGCGCTGGCCCTGCTGTACACGCTGCTCCGCTCCTGGCCGCTCGCGCAGGCGCTCGTCGTCCTTGGCGTCCTCTCCGCCTGGGCCGTCCGCCAGACCCTTCGCCCCGTCTTCCGCGTGGCGAGCAGCAACCGCCTGTGGGGGCTCGGCCTCTGGGCCCTGGCGTGGGACGCGCTGCTGTGCGTGGTGAGCGCCTCCGGCTTCCGCTCCGGCTTCACGGTGGACAGCACCTACAGCCTCGTCATCGCGGGGAGCAACGCCCTTGTGGCCATCGCCGCGGCCGCCATCTGCCTGCACGCCGCCGTGGCGCAGTCCAGGCGGGGCGAGGGACCGTGCGCCGCTCGCTCCGGGCGGGTGGGGGAGGCCGGCCTGCGACGGTGGGCGGCCGTCCCCGTCCCGCCCGGCACGGCGGAGGCGTGGCCGCGCGGCACCGTGACGCCGCCGCGCGGCGGCGACGAGGACGACGAGGGCTCCGAGGCCATGGGGACGACGCACCTGGTGTCGCTGGACCACGAGGGACGGGCGCTGCTGGACGCATCGGCGCGCTCCGGTGTCTGGTACGCCTCGGGGCCGCAGCGGCACGACGCGCTGGAGGGCACGCCGGGGCAGCACGGCGGCGGGACGCCGGCCGTCGGCGGCGTGATGGGCGGGAGCCTCATCGTGAGCAAGCCCGGCCCGGCCGCCGCGCCCGGATCGTCCACCCGCCTTCGCCGCGGGGCCGGGGGCGCATCCTCCGCGGGCGGCGGGGCCGGTGGCGCGTCGATTGGCGGCGGGGCGCTCGCCCCGCTGGTCGAGAGCGACGGCGTGGAGCCCGACGACGACGACTACGAGACCGGTCTGCAGCAGGTGGAGGAGATGGAAAGCGACGAGGAGGACGAGGACGAGCAGGACGAAGGAGCGGGAAGCCGCGGCAGCGGCAGCGGGGACATCGACGTCACGGACGCCGCTGCCAGCGCCGTTGGGGCGCCCCCGGCCGAGGACGGCGGCGCAAGGGGCCCGTACGGGCTCCGTGGCTCCGCCTCTGACGGCGACCTCGACCGCATCCTCGCCTCGGGCCGCGGCAGGGCCGAGAGGACCCTGGCGCTCGCCCAGGGCGCCGCCCCGTCGTCCCTCCTGGTGCCCTCCGGGCCGGGGACCAAGACGAGCGACCTCGCGTCGCTCGCGCGGCTCGAGCGACGCTGGATCGCGGTGATCCGCCAGGCCCGCCGCGCCGCCACACGGGCCAGGTACGCTCCGTCCCTCGTCGTCGACGTGGCGGCTCTGCAGTCCGTCGCCACAGCCGCGCACGCTGAGCTTGCGGCGGCCTCGGCGGCCCGCCACGTGCTCGCCCTGCCCCTCGCGGAGGCCGTGGAGGAGTGCTCCGCCCTCGCCCGCGCCGCCCCGCACGGCTCCATGCTGCCGTGGCGGGAGGGCGAGGCGGACCTCGACGCTGCCCGCTCCCGCCTCGCCGCCCGGCCCCTCGACCTTTCACTCGCCGGCCGCCGCTCCCGCGTCGTGCTGCTCAAGCTCCTCGCCCTCTCCGCCCTCATGGGCCGCAGGCGCATCAGGACGCTCCGGTTCCGGCCCAGGGACGCCCGCGGGCACGCGGCGCGCCGCACCCCGGCAGAGCTCGCGGCCGCCTCCGTGCGCGGGCCGGGGGCCAACGACGGGGCCCCGTCCTCACGGCACGCCCGGGGACGGTCCTTCGCGGCCTACTCGGGCGACGCCGAGACCGCGGCCATCGACCCGGCGTCCCTGGCGGCGGATGACGTCCTCGCCATGCCGCCCGGGAGGCTGCTTCACACCACGGCCGCGGCCACGAAGCGCTGGCGCAGCCGCATGAAGGCGGCCGAGGCGCTCAGGGTGCGCGCCGTGCTGGAGGCCTGCCGCACGCGCTGGGAGCAGCACCTGGAGGCCGCCGACGCCGGGCCCGACGCTGGGAACCGCGCGGCGGAGCGGCGCCTTGTGGCCTGGCACGAGGCCTGGGAGCACGCGAACAGGGCGCTGGGGACGATACCCGGCCGGCGCTGAGTGGGACGGAGTGTTTGTGCGGCCCGTCTTTGCGCGGTTGGGCAGGCGCATGACAGAATTGAACTGCCTGGCAAGCGTGCACTCGGTCGAGCCGCCGGGCCGGGCGCCCGGCGCAGCCTCAGGCCTTGGCACCACCACTCCGCCTGGCCTTGGCAGCGTCCGCCACCTTCTTGAACATGGGAGCCGACTGCAGGATGTCCGGAAGCACCACCAGGCGGACCTGGCTGCCCCGCAAGAAGACGTGCTCCATCCGCGTCCGCCTCCCGTCCCTGGCCGTGAAGGTCACCGCCTTCATGTGGCAGTTCATGAACTGGTCGCTGTCCGTGAGCCTGCCGCGGTAGGTCTCCCCGTTCTTGAGCTCCAGCGTCACCGGGTGCCCCTGCGCCTCAGCAAGCAACTTCACTGGCACGCCGCGCTCCATGGTTCAGAGCCCTCCGCGCGGGCGCAGGGAAGAAAGATCCGGTCAGCTCCGGATCGGGCCTCGAGGGGACGTTCGGGGCGTCTGGTGGCGGGCGGGTGGTCGTTCCTCGGTCAAGGCCGCAAAAACGGGGCCGATGAGCTCTGTCCCAGAACAAATGTGACCTTGAAAGTAACGTTCTTCAGTGTTGCCAAGATTATTGATGCCGTGCGCAGTCGGCTCGCCCCCTCAGCAGGCGTCCGCTGCCACTCCGGGCAGCGCTCGAAGCGGCTTATCATGGCAGGTCTCCCCATGTTCCCGTCGTACTTTGCACCCCTCGCCCCGGGCGCCCGGGCTCTCCTCATCGGCGACGCCGCGCTCGCAGACGCCGAGGTGCTGCCGCTTCTCCAGAGCGGAGCGGCCCTCCAGTACATGCGCATGCCGTGGGGGCATTCGGGCGGTGAGCGGTGCCCTAGAGCGCCCCTGCGCGCGAGGTCCCGTGGACACGCGCCCCCCCATTCCAGCCTGTGCCTGTTCTCACCGGCATGCGCCAGAGCCCGGCTGCACTTAGCGTTTTCGTGTTCCTCTGTTGTGTGCGCAGTCCTGAGCGGGGTCGAGGCGGGGTCGCTCGATGCCGTGTACGTGCTCAGCCTCGGCGGCGGTGGCTCGCCCGCGACCAGGGCCCTTGTCGACGGGTTCGACCACATTTCCAAGGCCCTGAAGCCCGGCGGCTCCTTCGCCGCGTGCGTGGTCGGCACTGCGGACCTCACGGTGGCAGACGAGCTCAGGCTCAAGGGCTTGATCGCCGGCCTGTCCGAGCCGTACGCTATGGCTCAGCCCGCCGCCGCGGGCCTCGGCTCCCGCGTCAGCCTGGCACTGCGCAAGCCTGCCGAGGCCGCTGCCGCCCCCGTGAAGCTTCGCCGGCGCAAGCGGGCCGCGACCCCGGCGCCGGCCCCTGCGGCCGCCCCGCTCATCCCGGCCGCGGCCTCGGCCGCGTCCAGCGCTCTCGCCGAGGCCGTCGCGGCCGTGTCCGGCGGCGCCGCTGGCTTCGCCGCCGCCGTCATCGACGAGGCAGGGCTGCTCGCGGGGGATGACGTCGGCGAGGCTCCCTCCGCCGGCTGCGACACCAAGCCCAGGGCCTGCAAGAACTGCTCCTGCGGCCGGGCGGAGCTCGAGGCCCAGGCGGACGTGTCGGGCACCGCGGAGGAGGAGGGCAAGTCCGACGACGCGGCGCCCGCCCCGGCTGACTTCGTTTCGGCATGTGGCAACTGCTCCAAGGGCGACGCCTTCCGCTGCGCCGGCTGCCCGCACAGGGGGAAGCCGGCCTTCAAGTCCGGCATGGGCGCCGCCCTCGTCCTCGACCTGGCCACGGGGAGCGCGCTCGACGAGGAGGTGGAGACCGAGTGACGAGTGACGCGTGACGCAGGCGTGCTTCCATCACCAGCGCACGAGCGCTGATCGATTTGCAGCCTCCACGCACGCGCTCACAACGGCCCTGGATTGCACGGCACCCGCTTGAACCCCCCCCTCCTCCTCCACTTCCCCCGTCCGCCTCGCCCCTCTCCTCACCAGCTGCTCCACGTCGACCTCGTCGTCCTCATCCGTCCGCCTCCACCTCCTCCAGCGCCCCTCTCCTCACCAGCTGCTCCACGTCGACCTCGTCGTCCTCATCCGT
>Ga0136560_1000825_pt1 | contig 15658 bp, 9 predicted proteins | sample AntRauMeHopE1497_FD_104925 | JGI IMG/M metagenome (GOLD analysis project Ga0136560, IMG submission 104925) | Saline lake microbial communities from Rauer Islands, Antarctica - Metagenome Hop E1 #497 | ecosystem: Environmental > Aquatic > Non-marine Saline and Alkaline > Saline | place... | reverse complement strand
TGATGCTGCATAGCCGATCTTGACTTCTTTTTGATTACAAGAAGACACGAGTATACAACAACATAAAATAAAAGGGAATTTAGCACTCATTAGACACGGTATAATTTTATTGGATAGGTTTTGCCGGAGTTCCACTGGGCAACATATACATTTTCGTCCTCGTCTACACATACATCATGTGGATGATGAAACACTTTCAACGTCTGATACATGGGACTTAGCACACCCTCCTCATATACAGGAGTACATCCGCCAGGAGCCGATACCAGTTCATTTTTTTCGTTTAAAATACTAATGAAGCCTGTGCCTTCTGAACCGTCTCCGGACCAAATGGTTGCCAAATAAATATCTTTCCCATGTATTACGGGCCTGCAGATATATGCACCCGGTAAATCTATGCTGCTCAAATACTCCCCAGAAAGACTAAAACGCTTCAATTTATTCTGTTGGCGTGCAGTTATCAAAAGTGTAGGATTAGCGCCATCTCTAGTATCCAAACAAATACCGTGTGCGTTATTGAAAAGGTGATCTTCTTCTCCCCTTCCACCAAAAACGTTTAATAGTTCCCCTTTGGAACTATAATGCATGATGTATTGTTCGCCATAACCGTCGGCAATATATACATCGCCGTTAGGGGCTATGGCAGTTTCTGTTGGTACATAACTTTCCTTGGTCTTATATTTACCGGATTCCTTTGGATAGGGAAACACCTGCAATACCTGACCTTTTATAGTGGTTTTTATGACTTCATGCCGATTATTGTCGGCTATATAAAGTACATCTTCCCCATTCTCTACATGCAAGGTCAATCCGTGGGCACCGGGATAGTCCGTTCCCCAGACTTCCAAGAGTTTTCCGGACTTATCGTAGACAATAACATTATTTTTGGTGTGATTGGTCAACAATAGAATTCTCCCTTGGGAGTCCTGCACCATTTCGTGACAATCGTTTACAGGATGAAAATTGGAGTTCAGCGCCCCCCATTTCAAATCTATTTTATACTGATGCGAATTATGCCCTATAATCACATCCTTATACCCAGTTAAAACATTACCATGGGCCATTCCACTTACGATACCAGCAGAAGCAATGCTGGTATTCCTAACAAATTTTCTTCTATCCATTAAACCAATATATCATTTAAAACATGGCCTTCCACATCTGTTAATCGGAACCTCCTACCTTGATACTTATACGTCAGTTTTTCATGGTCTATGCCCAATAAATGTAACATTGTAGCTTGGAAATCGTGCACATGAACAGGGTTATCAACAATATTATATCCAAATTCATCGGTCTGACCGTAGACCATGCCTGGTTTTATACCGCCACCGGCCATCCACATAGTAAAACACCTTGGGTGGTGGTCGCGACCGTAACTGGTATCTGTCAATAGCCCTTGGGAATAGTTGGTCCTACCAAACTCCCCTCCCCAAATAACAAGGGTATCTTCCAATAATCCGCGTTGTTTTAAATCGGCGATTAGTGCAGCGGATGCTTGGTCTACATCCTTGGCCTGCTTTTCTATGGCGCCTGGAAGGTTATCGTGTTGGTCCCAGCCCATGTGGTACAATTGTATAAACCGGACGTCCTGTTCTGCCAATCTTCTTGCCAATAAACAGTTCGCGGCATACGTACCTGGAATTTTTGCATCTGCACCGTACATTTTGTAGATGTGATCCGGTTCGTCATCGGTCTTCATGACATCTGGCACCGAGGTTTGCATTTTATAGGCCATTTCGTATTGCGCGATCCTGCTCTGTATCTCTGGATTTCCAAAATCCTCAAACTGCTTTTCGTTCATTTCGGCAAGTTTGTCCAAAATAGCCCGTTTCCCTTCCTTGGTCATTCCTTTGGGATCGTTCAAATAGAGTACAGGGTCCTTTGCAGCCCTGAATTGTACCCCTTGGTGCAAGGAATGTAAGAAACCATTGCCCCATAGTCTGGTGTACAAAGGCTGACCGCTTGGCCTTCCGGATCCTCTGGACAACAAGACCGTAAAGGCGGGCAGGTTCTTGTTCTCGCTCCCTAGTCCGTAACTCAGCCAAGACCCCATACTAGGACGGCCAGGTTGCTGTGAACCAGTCTGAAAAAAAGTGACCGCAGGATCATGGTTTATGGCTTCCGTATACATGGACTTTACAATACAAAGCTCGTCTACCATCTTGGCGGTGTAGGGCAGTAAATCGCTGATATAGGTGCCGTTCTTTCCATATTGTTTAAAATCGAATACAGAACCTGCTAAGGGAAAACTGGACTGACCGGAAGTCATTCCCGTTAACCGCTGACCCTGTCTAATAGAATCAGGTAATTCCTCTCCCCTACGTTTGATAAGGGTGGGTTTATAATCGAACAATTCCAATTGGGAAGGACCGCCACTTTGAAAGAGATAAATGACCCTTTTCGCTTTTGAGGCGTGATGCAGCGCGCCCATCATTCCGTTATTACCGCCAAAATCATCAGCTTTGGTAATGATACCGTTCTTGTCCTTTTTAAAAAATTGACTACCCAACAAGGAAGCCAATGCAACAGACCCAGCGCCAAGAGCGGCCTTTCCTAAAAAAGACCTTCTATTTAATAGTAGCGAATTCTCCTCTAAAATTTTCTTTTCACTCATACCTAACCTCTTGTAATTGTTTCGTCTAAATTGAATATTGTGTGTGCTACTAGTGCCAAAGAAGCCAATTCCTTTTCCGGAAGGCTCGCATCTTGCTTAAACTCCCCTATGGCCATGTACTCGGGTGCTTCAAAAACACCATTATCCATTTTACTACGCATGTCCTTATAATGTTCAGTAAGCATGACCATTTCCTCAGCATCCGGCAACCTAGAGGTAGCCTTCTGGAATACATAGCCAAGTTGTTTTTCTACATTATCCGGAAACTTTTCTACCGTATTGGTCGCCAAGGCCCTTGCTGCTTCTATCATCTGCGGATCGTTCAAGAGCACCAAGGCCTGTAAGGGTGTATTGGTTTCCTGCCGCTTTACGGAACATAAATCCCTGGAAGCCGAATCAAAGGTCATCATGCTAGGCGGGGGAACCGTTCTTTTCCAAAACGTATATAAACTCTTACGGTACAGGTCATCTCCTGTTCCTTGAACATAACTGGAGGTACTACCACCACCGCCACCGGTAGTCTCTTCCCAGATACCTGCGGGTTGATAGGGTTTTACACTTGGTCCGCCCACTTCCTTAACCAGCAAGCCACTAATGGCCAACGCTTGGTCGCGAATCATTTCGGCCGTTAACCTAAGTCTGGACGCGCGCGCCAGCAGTTTATTTTCAGGATCTTGTTCCAAAAGTTCTGGTGTGGTTACGGCGCTTTGTTTGTAGGTTTCGGACAGTGCCATATACTTCAACATCTTTTTCGTGTCCCAACCTTCGTCCCTAAATTTAATAGCTAAAAAATCTAAAAGCGCTGGATGTGTTGGTAGGGATCCTTGGTTTCCAAAATCGTAAGAAGAACTTACCAATCCCACTCCAAACATGCGTTGCCAGTACCTATTTACGGTTACTCTGGCCGTTAACGGATTATTGCCATCAAACAACCATTGCGAAAGGCCCATTCTGTTCTTTGGATAATGCTCGGGAAATTCCAAAACGGAATTTGGGGTATTGGGAAATACCTGATCTGTGGGCTGGTCGTATGCGCCCCTATTCAAAATAAAGGCTGGCTTCATTTCTTCCCTTTCATACATCACCATAACGGGCACCTCTTTAATACGGGAGTTTTGCATGTTTATGAAGCTTAAAACACCGTTAGTTTCCTTCTCGGTAACGGTAATAAAAGGCTCTGGGGTTTGCCCTGGCAAGGGAATAGTTAATTTTTCCTTGTTATTGTTGAAAAAACTAAAAAGCTCAAAATGCTCCTTCTGACTAATAGGATCGTATTTATGATCGTGACAGCGGGCGCATTCTAAGGTAAGCCCTAAGAAGGTGGTTCCAAAGGTCGTTAACCTATCTTCTACATACTCTATATGGTATTCTTCGGGAATAATTCCTCCCTCAAAAGTAATTTTATGGTTACGATTAAAACCTGTGGCCAATATTTTTTCTAGATCGGCATCGGGCATAAGGTCACCTGCCAACTGGTACGTAACAAATTCATCATAGGGCATATTTTTATTAAAAGCGTGTATGACCCAGTCGCGCCAAGGCCACATGGTACGTTCAAAATCGTCTTGATAGCCATGGGTATCGGCGTACCGCGAAATATCCATCCACTCGGAAGCCATATGTTCTGCATAATCATTGGTCTCTAAAAATGTGTCGAGCATACGTTCGTATGCGTCCTCTGAAGTATCGTTTACAAAAGTTTGTACTTGTTCCGGCGTAGGTGGTAATCCTGTTAAATCAAAAGAAACCCTACGCAACAGTTTTTCTTTAGATGCCATTGGGGAAGGAGAAAGTGAATTCAATTTCAATTTTTCCATCACGTACGCATCAATTTCGTTTACGCCCCAATCAGATTCCTGAATTTCAGGAACTTCTGGTTTTCCAGGAGGCATGAACGCCCAGTGCTCTTTATATTCCGCTCCCTGGGCGATCCATTTTTCTAATATGGCCTTTTCTCTTAATGTCAGGCTTAGATTGGATTCCGGCGGCGGCATTACTAAATTTGGGTCTTCGGTGTACATTCTATGAACGAGCTCGCTATTTTCTGGTTCGTTGGGAACAATGGCAAACCTGTCCTTTAACTTTCCGAGTGCTGCAAAGGCGTCCTCTGCGGTATGCAGGGAGAGCCCGGCCTCAATTGCATTCTTATCCGGCCCATGGCAGGTGAAGCAGCGGTCCGAAAGAATGGGTTTAACATCAAAGGTAAAATCGATTTTATCCGGAATACCTTCCACATCGGCCATGGCCACCATCTTTTCCGCAACGGAAGGCGTTTCTTTGCAGGCATAGTAAACAACACAAAAAAGGATAACCAAAAGAGAAACAGATATTCTTTTAAAAACAGTGTACACATTCATCTTTTTATTGGGTGTTTTAGCCAGAAAGAATCAAGCTTCTTAGTCATAAAGCTACATAACAAATAGTTATGTTGATATGCAAAATCGACCAATGACAGCTTTTAGGCCATTAACAATTATCACCTAAGCCCGATACCAAAAAGACAATTACACCAAAAGAAGACCCTAACGGGATTATTTTTCCCAACATATATGTTCATTGTACACCGTGAAAAATCCATGAATCTAGCACAACAGATGGAAATATAGTGCTACGAACCGATTGATAACCGTTAATTAAAAGTTGCGTTGACCAATGCCACTTGAGAGGGCTGCCCTCCTTCGGGCACTTTGTAAACAACATATAAATTCACGGAATCGTTTACCATACTTGTCAGGGGAACTAGTGCCATACCGCCAGCCTCCCCGGCATTTGGCGTGTTCATTTTTCCTTCGCCTACCAAGGGGCCGTCCGGTGCATTTAGGTGTAGCCCGAATTCATAACCATTTTTTGGTGCTTCTTGCCAACCTAAGGCCATGGCCACATTGGAAACCCCTTTTAAATCGATATCCTTAAGTACCAACCAACCCTTTTCCGAGGTCAATATTTGTAAATCCATACCATTGAACTGTACCGCCTGCATGCCATTAGTTTCCGTGGCCCGCGGAAACGATACCGTATTACTGGACAGCGCGACCGATTTGGATGCTGTTAGCGGAATTACACCATTGGCGCCTTGATCCGTATAGCTTGCGGTGAGCACCAGCATTTCGCCGGGATTCTTCGCTTCGGCAACGATGCTGCCTTTGGCCGGTAAGGACTGTTTTTTAACAACATTGCCAGCCAAGGATTGGATATACATGGCGATCTGCCTGGATTCGTCCGAAGTTACGCCGGGGTGGGCGGGCATCATCACCTCGCCCCAAACCCCGGAACCACCGGAAACGATTTTCTTTTGCAGATAGGCCATTGCCCGTTTGTTTTCCTTGTATTTTTCCGCGATCTCCAAATAATTGGGTCCAATGGAGGTGCCTATTTCCTTATGGCAGGTTTTACAATCCATCGTCTGGGTCAGGGCCTTACCGGTTACCGCTGCCGAAACTTGTTGGTGCCCAAGGGACATGGCCACCTTATCCATCCCCTCCAAATAATCGACACTTACGTAGACATTGGCATCGTTCACGGTACCATCCGTATCGGTAACGGAAACTGCATATTGCACAGCTTGTCCCGGAATAAAGAAATTATTGTTACCGCCTATGATATCTATGGCAATTTCCGGTCTAGAATTCCCTGCCACCACGGAAACAGATTCGCTTTTGGCCATCTCTCCTGCTGCATCAGTAACCGTTACCGAAATTTTATAGTTTCCGGCATCCGCATATATGTGGGAAACTGTTGGTTGTGTTGTTTCCTTTGTCTCGCCGTTCCCTAAATCCCAAACATAGGACAAAGCATCTTTCTCGCGATCCGCGGCGTCTACTCGGGCTGTGATTTTCAAGGGTAATTGTCCCGATGTTTTATCGACAATCATATTGTCTATAACGGGAGGCCTGTTACCACTATTAAATTCAACGTAACTAAGTGCCGAATTTTCATTTTTAGTAAACCAACCACTGCCATACTCTAAGAGATATAGTTTTCCATTGGGGCCCACTTCCATATCTATAAGGTTATTGACTTTAATATCCGAGGCAAAAGGTTCCATTTTACTAAAGCTTCCATCTTCGTTCAGGTGTATGGCTTTCATCCAGCCCCGCATCCAGTCGTATATAAGTACCTTGCCATCATAATAATCCGGCAGCTTTTGTGGGCCTTGGTACAAATCGGAATAGTAAGTAGGTCCCGCCATGGCATTTCTGCCACCACTTCCCATTTGTGGAAAATCTTGGGACTCCGCATACGGATAAAAAGCATAGGCAGGCATGGCCTTTGGCAATTCTGTAAGTCCGGTATTGTTTCTGGAATTGTTTATTGGTTTTTCTGGGTCAAAAGCTTCTCCAAATTCTCCAGTTTCATAATTGTATGAGCGATAGGGTTTATTGTCCCCAATAAATAAAGGCCATCCAAAATTACCCGCTTCACGGGCTTGGTTCATTTCATCATAACCTCTCGGACCACGGGTATCCAAGCTATCTGCACGGGCATCCGGGCCTACGTCGCCCCAATACACATACCCCTTTTTGGCATCTACAGAAATACGGTACGGATTACGGTGTCCCATGGTATATATTTCCGGTCTTGTCTTAGCTGTTCCTACCGCAAAAAGATTTCCCTCCGGAATATCATAACTACCATCCTCGTTTACTTTGATGCGCAATATTTTACCTCTAAGGTCATTGGTATTGCCGGAAGATCGCCTTGCATCATACTGCTCATGACCGGGGTTATCATTTAAGGGAGCATAGCCCCGATTCACATATTTTTCCCCTTTTTCGTCAAAAGGAGTGGAATTGTCCCCAGTGGATAGGTACAGTAAATTATCCGGTCCAAAAGCAATGGAACCAGCGGTATGGCAGCATATTTCCCGATCACTTGCCACGTCCAATATAATCTGTTCGGACGCCATATCAAAAACGGCGTCCTTAAACTTAAAACGTGATAGCCTGTTGACTTCGGCATCGCCCGTGGGTGCGTAGTATACATATACCCAATGGTTTTCATTATAATTAGGGTCTTTCTGTATTCCCATAAGTCCTTCTTCCGCATTTACGCCCGGGGTATTCAATGTTTTGTCATACACATTTAACTTGGCAACCTGCGTTAGTTCTCCTGTATCGCTCTTATAGAGCATTACCTCACCTCTTCGCTGCGCTACGAGCACATCATTATTGGGAAGAATGGTCATTTCCGTTGGCTCGAAAAAATCGCCTTCGTTTAAAACTACTTTAGAAAATCGGTCTACATCTGGCGGAATTTGAGAAGATACTTTTGCATAATCCAATGCAAGATTGTCCCCTATAGCATATTGGATACCGCCCAATACATGTTTTAGAAACAGTTCTTCCGAATAGCTTTCGTCCGTATGGCCTGCGCCTGTGTAAAAAGCCCTGCCGCCATCAAATTCATGGTACCAGGCAAAAGGATGAACAGCACCGTTTTCGCCACCTTCATAGGAAGATTCGTCCACGGTCATGATGACATTTACACCAGGATTTATTTTTTTGTAATTATAGATTTCATCCGCTCTGCTCCAAACACTATCGGTAAAGAATTCCGTAGCTATAAAGTTTTTATCTTTTATAATGAAATCCGCTTCGGGCGTTCCGGGAGGGTGACTAAGAAAATAAGCGCCTACCAGTTTATTGTACCACCCCCAATCATATTCCGTATCGGCAGCGGCATGTACGCCTACAAAACCGCCACCCGCTTGGATATAGCGCTCAAAAGCCGCCTCTTGGTAATGGTCCAAAACGTTACCCGTTGTGCTTAGGAAAATAATGGCGGAGTACTGTTTTAGGTTATCCTCGGTAAACATATCCGCATTTTTGGTGGTATCTACCGCAAAACCATTTTCGGCACCTAATTTACTTATCGCAGCAAGACCGGCCGGAATAGAGGCATGGTTGAAGCCCATGGTTTTGGAAAATACCAATACTTTGGGCGTACCTTCCCTTTTTTGGGTACAGGACTGCAGGACTAAACAAACTATTGCTATGCTGACGAGGATACTCTTTTTCATTTTCTTTTTTTTTTAAAGCAGGCTATAAATTTACATATAAGCAACGTCAAAAACCAAACGTTTGTATGTAGACCTTTACATTTTTTAGGATTTCAAACCTAAAATGGTATTATTGTCAAAAATAACAGTGCTATATGTTGGAATTGATATCAATTTTCCAAGTATATTGAATATTAAATAGTCCATTACTTTAATTGGAGCTAATTCTTTAAGACCCTCTATATATAATCAAACAGGCAAAAATGCCTTGGGACTTAAATTGCGAAATAAAGTATTACTTTTGCATACTATTTAAAGGGTGTACCAAGCTAGCGTGTTTCCGTTATTGGTTTTCCGTTTAGATTCCCTTAGCATGTCAAAATTACCCCAAGAGCACCAATTCTTGGATTTATCGGATTACGGAAGACCTGTCGCAAGGCTCATCGCAAAAAATCTAAAACACACTTCGTTTACGCCCATCCATGTAACCATCATGTTTATCATTGCAGGACTCATAGCGATCACCTGCCTGCTGAACCAGTATTATTGGGCCACATTGTTTTTTCTATTATTAAAATCTATCCTAGATGCTGCCGATGGTGAGCTGGCACGGGAAAAGAACACGCCTTCCTATACGGGGCGGTACTTGGACTCCGTTTCGGATATTATTCTGAACCTGCTTATCCTTATGACCATTTGGTATGTTACGGACGGCTCACTTCCCTTGACTTTGGCTGCCTTTTTTGGCATTCAGCTACAAGGCACACTCTATAATTACTACTACGTAATACTAAGGAACAAGCACCAAGGCGATACTACCAGTAGGATTTTTGAGACCGAGACTCCCATAGCCTTAAAAGGTGAAAGTCAGCGAAATGTGAATATTTTATTTTCGATATACACCCTTTTTTATGGACTGTTTGACCGCATCATTTACAAGCTGGACAGTAAGGCTGCTGATGGCGAACACCTTCCACGTTGGTTTATGACGGCCCTGTCTACTTTTGGACTAGGATTTCAACTACTCCTTATAGGATGCATGTTGGTACTTGGACTGGATCAATTTATCATCCCTTTCTTTATAGGGTATTCCGCTTTTATTCTGGTATTTATCGGGATTCGGAAAATGATAAATCGCTAATTCTGTTTACCTTTCGGGCATACACCGTTTTGTTATGACGAAAAAGAGTTTTACAGGTCTTAGCCTGCTATTTATTTTGATTTTTGTTTTGGGATGTACCATCGATACACAAGTACATTATGACATCCTTCTGAAAAACGGACGTGTTATTGATTTGGAAACCGGGGCAATATCCGTTAAGGACATCTTGATACGCGACGGAAAAATCATAAAAGTGATCGATACGAACAGCAACGAAAATGTATCGGCCACCGATAGTTTGGATGCCACCGGTAAATACATTCTCCCAGGCTTTTGGGACAACCATGTCCATTTTAGGGGCGGAGATTCGCTAATCGCTGCCAACGAGGAATTTTTAAAGTTATTTATTGCTAATGGAATAACCACCGTACGCGATGCCGGTGGCGACCTTACCCCAGCAGTTTTAGAATGGCGAAACAGTATGGCAAAGGGAGAATTAATAGGTCCTGATATCCTTACCTCAGGCCCAAAAATTGACGGCCCCAACAGCACTTGGGCAGGCTCCTTGGAAGTGAGCGATGAAAAGGACATCAACAACGCCTTGGACTCCCTAGAACGCATCCCTGTGGATTTTGTGAAATTGTACGATAGCCGAATTTCTGGAGAAAACTTCCTAAATACACTAAAAGAAACAGAAAAACGGGATTTGATCACTTCCGGACACATGCCTTTTACCGTTACCTTGGATGAAACCATTACCGCAGGTATCGATGCCGTTGAGCATTTATACTACATAATGAAGGGCTGTGCCGCCAATGAAGTGGAAATAACGGCACAAGTGGTGCGGAAAGAAATCGGTTTTTGGGATGCCATGCCTTTATTAATGGATAGTTATACCGATAGTGAGGCACAGAACACCTTCGCCAAGCTTAAAACAAACAATGTTTATGTGGTGCCCACCCTACACATTGGGCAAACCTTAAGTTATTTGGACGAGACAGACCACCAAAACGATGCCTATTTGAGCTACATGGACGAGGGAATCGTACAAACCTACCAAGGGCGTATACGTGGAGCGCTAAACGCAAGCGAGGCACAAAATAAAGACCGCAAGGCACTTCAACAGTTTTTCGGGGAACTGGCAAAATCCCTTCACGACTCCGGCGTGGGGCTTTTGGCGGGTTCGGACAGCGGAGCTTTTAATTCTTATACCTATCCCGGGATTTCGCTGCACAAGGAGCTGGAGCAGATGGTAGCTATAGGAATGTCACCTTTGGAAGCTCTAAAAACCTCAGCTTACAATGGATCTAAATTCTTAAAAAAGGATACGGAAACCGGAACTATTACAGCCAACAAAATGGCCGATTTGGTAGTGCTAGAAGCCAATCCAATAGCTGATATCCGTAATACCCAAAAGATTGCCTACGTCATCAAAAATAACAAAATCTACTCGAAAGAGGATTTGGAAGGGTTACTGAAATCTGTGGAGACGGGCAAATAGGAATAGGTTCAAGCCTGCCTGCCGTAGGAGGGTGTCAAGTGCAAGTATCAAGTTCAAGGTTGAAAAGTTCAAACTCAAATGTTCAGCCTCTCCGCTGTAGGAGGATTCAAGTTCTAAATCCGCTTTTTGCTATATGCTAATTGCTTTGCGCTTTTTGAAAATCATTCACTTTTCACTTTTCCAACTTACTAGCTTCTACAAACTACGCTCTACCCCCTCTACCAACTAAAACGCTACTGCACCTCCTTCAAAAGCACCTCAATAGATTTTTCCAGCTGCTCGTCGCGACCTTTTGCAATAATTTCCGGCTGATTTTTTACCAAAATCTCTGGATCTGTCTCGTTATTTTCCATCCACTCCCCTGCCTTATTTTTGGCGCTTACAGGAACTACGCCCCATACTCCGCCGTTGGGCAAACGTTCCCAACCTGCAAAACTACAGGTGCCGGGAACGGGCATTCCTACCGTTTTTCCTATTTTCAAATCCACATATCCGCTGGCGAAACAAGAGCCATCACTATACATGGATTCGTTGAACATGGCCAAGGTAGGCTTCGTCCACCTGGAAGTTGGCTCCCCGCCTACTTTCCGGTCTTCGGTCTCATAGGATAAGAATGGGACACCGGTGAAGAACATGGCCAGATCTGCCACGAGGTCGCCTCCACCGTTAAAACGGGTATCCACAATCACCGCTTTCTTATCGGCAAACTTGCCCATCATTCGGTCGTAGATGGTTCGGTATGGGCCGTCGCCCATTCCAGGAATATGTACATACCCTAAGGCGCCCTTACTTTTTTCCACAACCTCCTTTTCGTTCTGGAGCACCCAACGCTTATACAAAAGCTCCCCTTCTTCCTTTAGGCTTATGGGTTTTACCGTAATCTGCTTTCGATTTGCTTTTTCGTCAAGGATATCCAAGAGCATAAACTGTCCTGTCTTTCTATTTAGATAACTCGCGATATCCCTAGTGGGCAGGACAATTTCCCCATTTATTTTTTCAATGATCATTCCCGATTTTATATCGAAACCTGCCTTATCCAAGGGGCCTTCTTTAATGACCTCTGTAATTTTGATGCCGTTGCCCTCGTGACCATAATCCCTGAAAATACCCAAAGAAGCGGTTTCATCACCATTTTCCATTTTGTTATTATACCTTCCTCCGGCGTGGGACACGTTCAATTCGCCCAATAGCTCGGACAGCATTTCGGCAAACTCATAGGAATTTCCAATGTGGGGTACATATTTCTGATACTCGGCTCGCATCGCTTCCCAATCGATACCGTGAAAATCCGAACGATAAAATATGCCGTTGGTTCGCAACCACACATGATCAAACATGTGCTGCCGTTCCGCATTGGCATCCAGCACCATTTCCGACTCCAGTTTTACGGGTTCCGCCTTTGCAGCCTTTAGATCTATTTTTGCTATTTTGCCATCGGCCAATAAAAATAAATTCTCTTGATCTTTATCCCAATACAGACTTCCGGATTTTGCTCCTAATGCCACCAACTGTTTGGTACTCTTTGTTCGTATCTCCGTTTCCCATAAATTCAGTTCCTCTTCAAACCGAGTGAGATAATAGAGCTTTTCTCCATCTTTGGAGAGCACGGCATCGGCCAGTTTGGAGGAGTGTATGGTGAGTTTGGCTTTTCTATCGCGCACGTTTTCCAAATCAAACTTTAAAGGGGTTATCGGTTTTTCTTTCTCCGCTTCGTCTTTCTTCTTTTTCTTTTTATCCGGTTTTTCATCGGAGGTTTCTTCGTCCTTTTTATCACCCTCTTCTATAAGCTTCATTAAATCGTATTCCTCTTTAGACATATTAAATTTATCCCAGCCGTCTTTGGTCAAAAACATACTGTACACATCAAACTCAGAACTACCGCTGGTCGCATAGCTCTTTAATCCCTCCCTATTGGCGAACCAAATTAATTGCTTCCCCTCATTTATCCATTTTGGAGAAATGTCGGTATAACCGCTTTCGGTTAAATTCATACGGGTTTTTCCATCTGCGGAAAGCAACAGAATTTCATTGTTGCTCAACGTTACGCCCCAATCTACCAATAACCATTTACTGTCCGGACTCCATGTAAAATATTGGTCGCCATCCGAAAAGTGATACAGATCGTCGGGGGTGAGTAAGGTGGTCTCTGCATTAGTTTTTAGATTCCTGCCTTTCAATGTTCTACGCCCCTCTATATAAGCCATTTGTTCTCCATCCGGTGAAAACTCCGGCAGGTAAACATCCGTTTTGGCCGCCAATAAAGTGTCCTCTTTTATGAGGGTTGCCGCAAAGAAATAAGGTTCTTCCTTTCGGGTTTTGGTTGCCTTGTAGATGCTCCATTTACCACCACGTTCACTAGCATAAGCGACCGAAGCGCCATCCGCTGTAAATTTTACGAATTTTTCCTGTTCCGGTGTATTCGTTAAGCGTTTTGTAAGCGAGCCGTCTACCGAGGTTACAAATACCTCTCCCCTGCTAATAAAAGCAATTTCCTTACCGTTGGGAGAAATATCCATTTCGCGAACGCCGCCATTGACCGTCACATATTCCACGGTATTTTCAGCGTTTTGCGTGCGGATGGTAATAGTCACTTTTTGCGGTTCATCACCTTCCCTATACGTGTACAATTCGCCGTCATAACTAAAGGCCATCGTATCATTTCCGATGCTTAAATAGCGTACCGGATGTTTTTTGAACTGGGTCAACTGCTGATTGGAAGAAGTATTTGCCAAATTCATTTTGTGTATATTGAACGAACCGCTTTCCTCACTCAAATAATAAATAGAAGTTTCATCGGATGCAAATACTGGATTCCTATCCTCCCCATTAAAATTGGTAAGCTGTTCATGCTTTCCTGATACCGTATCATATTTCCAAACATCACGGGTTATGGACGATCGGTGATGTTTTCTAAAACTATCCTCATATCCCTTTTTATCGTGATAGAGAAGTGTAGTGCCGTCTGAATTCAGGTGCACATCCTCCGCAGGCACCGTTAAGATTTGATGTACCCGCCCACCATTTGATGCAACACTATATAATTCCGGTAGGTCACTGTCCGGATATTGTCTATGTGAAGCCGCATCTAAACGGGCTGCACCAAAAAGCACCAAGGAATCCCCAGCAGAGAACGTATATGGTATTTCATCTACGCTATGAAAGGTAAGCCGTGTTGCACCACCACCTTGGGCATCCATCTTAAAAACATCAAAATTCCCAAACCTGTTAGAGGCAAAAGCAACAGATTTCCCATCCTTGCTCCAAACCGCACCATAGTCGTGGGCCGTATGAAAAGTGAGCTGTCTGGCCATTCCTCCCAATGCGGGAACGGTGTAAATATCCCCTTTGTACGTAAATGCAATAGTGCCACCATCTGGCGATATAGCCGGATATCTAGCCCATTGGGGTGCCACTTGGGCGTTCAAGGCAATTGAAATTAAAACTGAAATTGTAGTAATTAGATAGTTTTTCATATGTATAAACAGTGTTGTTTTCCATAGGCCAAATGTAATTCCCCATGCAACATCCCGGTTGGTTTAACGGATTATTTTGGATCATTCCATGGCTGGTTTTCATTGATGATTAAAAATGTTCGGAAGATAGTTTAAAAATACAAATTCAAATGTCAAACTCAAATACAATTGAGATTGAGATTCAGGCGGTATCTAAATTCAAGTGTCAAGTTCAAGTTCAAGTGTCAGGCTAAGTTCAAACACAAATACAAATGTCAAATTCAAATACAAACGTCAAGCCTGCCAACGTAGGAGGGTTCTAATGTAAAACCAAACCACTGCCAACTACGGGTCTGTGATGAAATAACCTGACTATTTCTACTGGTTCTATCGCTCGCCTTTTATCGTTTGGCTAAAACCTTGTTTCAACAGATTGCCATGTTGCGATAGCTTTCGTTCATTACTTCAACTCAGGTTTCGCTGCTCGCAAAGACCTCCCTAGCCTTTCCGAAACAGGGGATGGCCTTCCGTCCATTCCAGCTTAAATATACTTTATTTCAGCCTATCAACCGTATTATATCATTTTAATGCTTCACTATTATACGATTCAACATCGAGCATCGAGCATCAAACATCACTTCAATTTTCCGTCCACTTCCTGCAATTACTGCCTCCTCCTCCTCCTTCATTATTCACGCTCCACTTTTTTCACTCTGTACCAAAACCTTCTTTTTACCTTGAACCGGAAACCTGAGACCTGGAGCCTTGAACCTTGAACCTTGAACTTGAAACCTTGAACCTAAAACTATTTCTACATCTACATCTACATCTACCAAATACGCACTACCCCCTAAAGTCTACCCTTTACAAACTACCCAACACCTTAAAAATGCTTTTAGCACCTAAGACCAAAGCCAAAGCGATGATCAGTACACCAAGGATATTTTGAAATTTGGTATTCATATACGCACCCATGACCGAAACCCTA
>Ga0136560_1000824_pt1 | contig 15660 bp, 20 predicted proteins | sample AntRauMeHopE1497_FD_104925 | JGI IMG/M metagenome (GOLD analysis project Ga0136560, IMG submission 104925) | Saline lake microbial communities from Rauer Islands, Antarctica - Metagenome Hop E1 #497 | ecosystem: Environmental > Aquatic > Non-marine Saline and Alkaline > Saline | place... | reverse complement strand
AGCATCAGCGCACACAGAGCTTCAGCAGACCATTCGAGCATGGAAAGTGCAGGGTCTGCGGACATTCGCACCACCCAGGATGGTCTGATGTCGGGGGCGTCCATGGGGGAACAAGGGAGAGCATCGCTCATCCACTCCATGAACTCGCCTTGGATCTTGTGCACGCTGCATCTGGTCCACTGGTACAAGGGGTCAAACAGAAGCATTTCCCCGCTTCCCTATCCATTCCGGATTGTCATCATAGCGAGGGTGCTGTCTGGCGGAGTGCCGTCTCCAGCTCCCCACTCGGGGCCGTCAACGTTCCCCGTCATGCTTCGAGCCTACATGGCCAGGAGGCGAAACGTCTCTGCTGTCGCTAGAGCAGAGGCGGGCTTAAGAGCCGAGCCGTCCCCGTCTTCAGAGTCTATCTCTCGTGCTGCTCGCACCATGTCTTCTCGCAATGCTTCGCGACCGGCTGAGCCGGAAGGCAGATGCCTCGCAAACCCGATCTCTTCAACGTCCATTAGTTTGGCAACATCCTCAGGCTTCTTAACAACTGGAAGGGCAGTTGCCCTTTCTGGCAGCCTGAGGTATCCAGCCCTGGCGAGGTATGTAAACTGTTCATATTTTTGAACTAGCTCCTCCGTAACCATGTAGGCGCACATAGCTTTGGCCGAGGGGATTTCTCCAGGCATACCAACACCAACAGGACTGACTGCCTTGCCTCGTTCGATTGCAAGGCGTCGATCCAAGCGGCGTCGCGACTGCAGTGACCAGGGCGCCATTTCAAGTTGTTCTCGAATCTGCCTGAGCCTGTTTGCAGCTCTAGCCCCTCCCTTTGGCTTTATCACAGCGGAATCAGCGGAATTTAATGCTGCTACTCGTCGCTTGGCAGCTGCTCCTTGCCTCCGTCGCTTGCGCACGGGCCTACGCAGGATTGGAAGTAAATTCGAAAAGGGCAAGCCACGTGGAATTGCGATCAAAGATACGGAGCGTCACACTTCATATTCTTCAAAACAAATGCGAGATTATTGTGAAATAACAACTCTGTATGACATCCGATGTTAAACTTTGGACTTACATTGATGTTTTGCTGTGAGAAATATGCTAATAGTAGTTCGTCCATTGTGCATGGATGGATCCATATTATTGTTCCGCTCGCCAAGTGGCGCCGCCGGCATGCCGGCATGACCTAGGTCTATCCAGATCTGATTCTGATTCTGATTCATGATGCCGCGCAATGCGGCGCGCATCCAATGGTTTTGTGCGGCGTGTGTTACTTCCGTACGGATGGCCCCTACCCAGGCTCTTCTATCACACCAAATCTAGCAGCTCTGCGACGGCAAGGGCCGTCATGTTTATGTACCTCCTTTGCCTCTCACTAGGTCAATCGCTTCATCGTCGATAGCATATGGGAAGCTGTTCAGACAACAGTCTGCCCGTAGTCGTCAGGCTCGATTGGGTCGTCTGGTCTCTAGGCCAGCTTGGTGATTCTTAGGAGAACCTCTGGTGAGCGATGCAGTCGGAGAAGGAGCCTGTAGAGATACATTTCGTTCTCCAGGTGACGCTCAAACTTCGTCTCATTCTACGCAAGCCTGATTCCATCGCACAGTTCAAGAAGGTCGAGGACTTGTTCCATTTCCTGGTATGGTACTCGCTCCACGGGTAGCAGGAACAAGCCACGAATCAGGCCTCCGAGCGTGACGATGATTAGCGTGTACACAGCCAGAATGGAATTGCCGCCGAGCGTTTGCACGAGAATATCCGGGGCTACCTTGTCGTTGATTAGGTTGAACTCGAGTCCGTCCCCGAACTAGGAGCCAAAGCGATCGGCCGGAAACGGGGCAATCTCCAGGGTCCACCACAGCGAGGAAGAGAGGGAGCCACCTTGGGCGTTGGCCGCGCTCCCGGCGTGCAATTGCAATGCCAGCGTGCGCTGTAGGTCTGATGTCAGCGCGATTGGGTCTGTAGTGGCCGGGTTCCGCTCGATGTATGCGTACATGTTCTCGAGATATGTAGGCAACCCCACCTCTGTAGACAGCATGCCACGAGCCCCGGAGGCCGCAAGTGTCAGGTTGACGTCCTCTGAAACGCTTGGCGCGTTTCGCAGAGACTCGTACAGGGCTAGCGATGTCACGGGATTCAGCTCGATGGAAGCTGTTTTACCTATTTGCTCGTAGGACTGCGGTCCATCGCGCAAAAATGAGTAATCGAGCTATGCGGTGACCTTGGGCAGCGTGCCCTGCGTCGCATTTCCGCTGGCATTGCCGGCTCTGCGTAGGAGGTCGACGAGCTGGTCAAGGGCAGGTGGGGCAATGATCCAAGCGTCCACGGGATACGGTTCCATCCCGATGAATTGCGCCTGCGACTGCATCTCGCTGCTGAAGCCGAGACTCTCGTCTCTAGTCACGTTATCAAGGAGACTGTTCCAGTAGTTGCGCGTGAAATTGCCAGAGACGCGGCTCTCCTTCACAGTGTCAGTTTCGAACAGATTGAACACTCCAACTTGGGCCCCTTCGGCTTCAAACCCTCGCAACGACAGCCCGACGCGGGCGTGAAGGACAGGATTCTGCACCAGGACGGGGTTCAGCGTGCTGAATACGATTATCGGCGCGATAATGATGGCCAGCAGAAGCAGTACGATCAGCCACCCATTTAAAAGTTTCATATAGAATGGCATTTGCTCCCTACCATTGAACACCGTCTTGAATGACCTGCGATACGTCATGTCTGTCTGGACGCGGAACAGGTTGGCCTGAATTGCAGCGAGCTTGAGCCACATCCATACGTCCATGCTAGTGCTTGCGGTCGTCCAGTCTAGAATCTAACGAAGCTCAAACAGGAACGGAATCGCAGTATAGATGCTGAATATGGTACCTCGCACCCAGTGGTACCCATGCGAAAACATCGAGTCTGTAGGCGGTGTTCGGGCGTAGCCTACCTGGATTTGCTTCGCTCCCACCAAAAAGTACAGCACCCACAGGCAGTAATATACGATCAGGGAGACCCGGTCGGAGAACTCAACATTTGTGTTCAAAGGCGTCTGAAAGAACACGACCCAGTGCACGGCGATCACGCTGGCCCAGTGGATGATCACTTTGAGAAGCAGCGATCGCCACAGGTAAGCAAGCCTCTCACATACAATGCAAAGTATCTGCAGGATAGCCGCAAGGACCATTCGTCCACTGAACTGATTCTGCGCGAGCTCTTGACTAATGTCTGTCCCGCCTCCAGTCATGGCACCATAGAAAAGCACAGTGTATAGCAGTACGAACAGTTGAAGGCTAGCCGACCAAATATAGAGGTCTCGTCCTGGTTTCGTCGTACGAGTTGGCTCGCCATGCTTCTACTTGGGTCTACGCTCTGACGATGCGGTCGACACAATGGTGCTGCTGCCCTCCTGTGCCAACGGGAGCTATGCCAAGGACTGGTGCAAGCTTGCAGCAGCGGAATGGCGAAGTCTAGTAGGGTCACCCCTGGACGCTGGAAGCCTGTCTTGCACTTGAGAGTCTCGAGTTATCTCTGTGTCATCATGTCCTTGTGGAGTCGTGCCAGGCGAACTTGAATGCAAGATCCCGCCTTTCTGCACCCATGACCACGTGCCCCCACGATGGTCTGGGTTCACAGTAGAAAAGTAGTAGTCCACGACCGCCCAAACGAAGAGAGTGAGCGAGTACCAGATCAGCTGAATGACAAACTCCACCATTGGGATGTCTCTAACGCGGTCTAAATCCAGCCTGCGGCCAATGCCGCGTTCTGCATCAATCCGGGAGACGGTACCATTCCGATGTGCGTTTAAGTGTGCAGTCATATCCTTAACTGTGTACATTTTTCCGTCCTTGCCCAACGGTTGCTCCTGTTGGGCTAATGATGCCGCGTGTTCCGGCTTTCGTGCACGGTAGCAGCAGCCCAGCGATAGCACGCAGCAGAATTTGGCACAACACGACCTGTCGTCAACACCTGCGGCTTGCCTTCGAAAACGGGAGTCCCGGGCAGGCGTCTCGGTCCCGATCGTGACAGCAATGGAACGTTCGCTGGGTGCCGCCATCCTACGCCGACGAAGCTACTGAGCTGCAGGAGATCTCGAAGAACCTCCGCCAGCTGCCATGCCTGCATCATCTATGTCATCTATGTCATCGATGTCATCCTCGCTGTCGGCAGAGCCTACAGCACCATGGTCTGGCTCCGCGGTCTCTGGAATTATGCCCTCGTCTCTGTCATCGATGATCTGTGGGCCGGTCGTGTCCCCTTCACGGACCTGGACGTCTAAGTCGGTACTACCATGAGAAGCACTGTTGTCGCCCAGTGTTTCTCCGCCTTCCTCACGTTTGCCTTCATCGCTATCATCGCCAGCATCGCTGGCTGGTGCCGCGGGTGAATGAATCGGGGTATTCTCGGCAGATTGCTGTCGGCTTTGCTGCTCTACGTACTCTTGCGCATCCCCACTGTCTCCTGTTAGCCACAGCACCCAGGATCGGGAATGAGCCTGCCCCTCATCAAGCCAGATGCCGCGCTGTCGAAGAGTTTCTCGATGCAGAATCAAGGCAAGGAGAGAAAGAAGATCCCACAGCACAGAGCTAGCAAACCCGCTACCACCATACACGGACTGGTACTTGAAGAGACCGAACAGTAGAAGTGGCTAAATCCCTGCGCCCTCCACAATACCCGTAGGAGGCACATAGCTCACTCCGCAATCTGGGTCGGATACCAAACGGAGAGCCCAGGTCGAATCGGTCGGACCGGATCCGATCATGCAAAATACAGGGAGCTGGACCACGAATTTCAGAAGAAGCACGAAGATCAAGTAAATGATTATGAAGTCCCACTGTGCAGCAGATGGCCGAGGATAAGCTGACAAATGGATCAGCACAAATACTCCGAACGGTGCCATCGATAGGAAGTTGGCCTGAGAAACCGTTGATAAGAACAGTGTGAACCCTGCCAGCGCCTTTGTGTGGCTTAGCAGCACGCGAACGAACAGGAAGACGATCAGGAGCATCTTTGACAAAGCTGATGACGGATAGGTCGGATGATCGGCCAGGCTATTGCTGAGTCTGGGACCCATAGCAGTGATGACGGTTGACTCTCCATCGGCTATGCGTACCCGTTGAGGTGCCGCCGCAATGGGGGCTTCGGGGCCTGCAGCTGGGGAGGCCTCCAGCGATGCGTCAGTAGCATGTGAAGCTCTTTGGTTGGGTTGGTCGTCACCTAGTCGCGATGCCTCGGCCGTCACAACCTCCCTGCCAGACCTGAAAGGCTGACCAGCCCGAGAATTACTGGACCTGCTCTCGCGCCTTGCTTCTGCCAGCAAGCCAGGCCCTGATTGTAACGAGGCAAATGAACCTATAGACAGTCGCCTAACCTCTGACACCGTCGGAGCTCTAGGTCTCGGGCCCGTGAATCCGAAGAGCTCAGGGTCTCCTCCAGAAATACCCCTCCCTCTTGCGTCGCTGAACACGCTCTGCCCCGCAAGTCTGGCATCTGCATCATCTTGATCATCGACCTCGCGACCCACATTGCTCACTGCGTCATCATCTCTCAACTCAGGGTACTCCTCTCCAGGCCCAGATGAGGTCATTCCCATGGCCATGGACTCCCTCGCTGCAAGGCGAAGGTCTTCAAATTCTCTCCCATTCGACTGCAGCCAAGAAGACCAAGCATCATTGTCAGCTTCATCATCTGAGGACTCGGCTCCAACTTCTTCTTCCTCCAATGTAAGACTTTCTGGCTCTGGATCGCCAGCGCCACACAGTCCACATACCAAGAATGACCACCACGCAGGGCCTTGTCTCTCGCGATCAGCATCATCGGCCTCATCATGCTGGCAGCATCCGCAGCACCAGTATCCGGTGCTCTCAGTGTCTGCAGCTTTTGCCTCATCTTCATCCATATCATCTTCTTCCGCCTCAAGTGACGAAGACTTGGGCCCCGCTAGCAGCGAATCAGCAACGGCCGACACAGCAGAGGAGAATTTGTCGTAATCCACGATACTCTTTGGGTACAGAATCCGGTCAACGCCATTGTGGAGCGAGTGGATGAATGTGTCTAGCATCCACATGCTGAACCCTGCACACCCACCTTCGCACCCGCACCCGCTCTCTTCAAGCGCATTCTCATCGAAGATAGGTCGATCAATATCCTCATCATCTCTATTCTCTGGTCCTTCTGCTGGCCTGGCTGCTCGCCTGGAAGTAACAGGCAACGGCTTGCTGTGTGCACCCATACGTTGGACTTTCTCCTTTACCTCTTCACGAAGAGCGAGCCTTCGATCAATAAACGCAGCAGGCCGTTCCCCTTGCTTGATGGCGCGGTCCACTTCTACGTTAGGCAGCTACACGCCGCCCTCAATCCAATGCGACAAAGTAACGTGCGTAGATTCAGCAAATCGGCCCATCCCCGCTTCCGTCATTGCTGCAATTTTGATACGGTAATCGAAAGCAGGATTTAGGCCACGGATTACAGCAACCTTGACCCCAGGATTTGTTCTCTTCGCCACGGTATAACCAAACATAGAATGAGTTACCTGTGTCTGAGAGTGCTTTCGCAGCTTGCGTTGCCACGCTACGATATATTGCACCTTTGCATCATCCACGTCAGCGCCTTCATTCGATAGTTCGCTTCCATCCGTATTGGTGACGGAAGACCTGTCATCGTCGTTGTCATCATCGCCAGCAAGCTAGTCATCGGCCGGAGCCGGAATGCCTGGTGCGTCTGCGCCGCCTTCATCCCCTTGGCCGTCACGCCCCTCTGCACCCTCGCCGTTTGCAGCACCACCGTCCATTGTCTACAAAAATGCATCTCGGTAGCCCTTTGGCGGCGACCACCTTACTCGCACACTTCCATCGGGAAGCACGTCAACCGTTAGCTCCCTCGGAGGCGGAGGCGGTGAGAAAGAGGCGCCTCCCTCGTCCGTGTCACCAGATAGCAAGTTGTGCCATTTCTCGGTTTTGCGAACAAGGTTAGATACACGCATTCGAAGTCGCTTCTGCTGCCTCGCCAGTGACCTGGCTTGGTGGGCTCGTGCATCTGCTTCCATTTCCATACACACCTGTCCACGCCTGGTGGCTCGATGTTGCGACGAACTCAAGTACGCTCTGACGGACATGTACGAATCCGATTGATATATCTACAGCTACAGCGACACCAGGATAAGCAGCACGAACGAAGTGAGGATCCCGTTCTGAGCATTAAACGGCGTCGGACAATCCACATTGCTTGTTACGCCCGTCCCGGCTGAGCTACTGTTGGATGGGAGGAGCGCTTCAGCCTGTGTACGTCGCCGCCAGTGGCCCTCCTACGACCCTTCCAGGTCAGGGGCGTTTTCGTCGGTCCATGCTCCGGTGTACTACACGTCTAGGCTATACATTTCGGACATAGATATCAGCCCCTCGTGGAACCCGCGGAACTCGTGAAGCTGCCGCGGCATTGCTTCAACGGGGTCTCCATCTGCCTGAAAAGCCCCGCTTTGCACTGAGTCAGAGGCCAAGCACGGCTCCGAGCCATTGATGGTGACTACTCTGAACTTCTGCAGACCAATGACTGTTTGCCACGAGAAGCAAAGGGTCGTCGTCGAACACTGCTCAGGCGCGGGGATGAAGGGCGCCTGGTACAAGATGTGCATGAATATCACGAGCATGTTGAACCACCGCAGTCCCAAAAACATGGGGTCAGAAGTCGTGCGCTTTCGGGTAGCCTCGGGTCTGTACATAAACCAGAGGGAGAACAAAAAGTAGCCGCCGATGATGAGATTCTGCTCCTGTTGAACGGAAGCAACAAGAAACAACACCAGGATTACGACGTTCCAGCTTAAGAGTCCGATCGTAAGCTGAACCCAATCCCAGGCACTTGCCATGGTCTGAGCCAGAGCTAAATCTTGGGTCAAATCTCCTTTGCTAGAGCCGGTACTGCCAGACATACTAGTCCGAACGCTCTGCGTACCAGCGGCCGAGGCAGCAGACCCAATCAAACCCCCCGCCTGCTAGGCTGGGGAATCGGATCCACCAGTACCAGCACCAGAGCCAGAACTAGCGCTTCCAGTTGCATGGTGACCGGAAGTGGATTTCCCCACTGTTGCCAAATGCTCGGTTGGTCGGACCTATGATGCAGAAGCGCTCTACGGCAGAAGACGCCTGCTGCTTTGCCTGGAGATATGGTGGCTGTGATGATGCTTTACCCTGAAGCTTGCATCGGTGCCTGTCCGCTGGGCATACTGAAGGGCTGCAGCAATCTTTAACGCATAACGGTTCAGCTGCTCGTTCTTAAAATACTGCTAGCGACCGAAAGCTCTCGATAGTGCCCCAGCTAAAACCTCTCCAGCGTACAGATGCATTGCTGACTGCCGGAATCGTCGAATCTGCTGCCGTTCCACCATGGCTTCAGGCTGGCACAGCCAGTTCAAATCCTCAGCATTCAAGACAGGAAACTCCGTGGCAATGTGCTGCCTAAGTATCTAAACATCTAAACTATCGCCAGCACTGTCTGAATTGTGTCGCTTGATCGGACCACCACCGGTATCGGCTACCGATTCAGCCTTCGCATCTGCCTAACTGATGCCGCGGAGCCCAACGTTCGGTGCCTAGGCCTGGTCCTTTTGCACCCTTGAGAAGCCAGCAGTCAGCTCTAACAGAGCTTCAGCAGCACTTTGATCTGTCCACCACTGCCGTTTGGTCAGGCTTGCAATCAGTAATGCGATGAAATCGGGAAGGAGCTGAAGACCGGTTACAGTCTCCCCAACGCCAAAGTAATACTGCATAGCCTCATCATCAGACCACGGCCACACGCGGTCTCTCACGGATCGAAGGAATGGAGGCCATCCTACTGTTGCCACGTATCGCAGCCCGATCATAACCGCCAATACAACCGTCATTGCTGGCCACAGCCAAGACCGGACAACCCCGCCATTCGCTGCCAGGTGCTGCATGACTGCAGACCTAGCGAAGCTCTGGGCTGGAGATGCTGTCTTTGCATCTTTAGGTTCCTCGCCAGCCACAGTGCGATGGTGGCTGGTCATAATGCGTCTCTTCTCCGCTGGCTTGAACAGATGAGCACTCGCCTTGTCGTCTCCAGCAACAAGCAAAGCGAACACCGCCATCACCAGCAAGACGACGGACCAGATGTCCAGGTGGCAGAAGGCCGCAACAATAAGGGCGACCGCGGTCAGATCGTTAAAAATTCGGGCGGCGTGTCTCTGCATCGCCTTCCGAAGTCCTTGCCACATGGTTACACGGTGTCGATTCAACCTGGCTCTCAACGCCAGCACGTGCTTGCCTGCCGACAAAATAGCCCGGTCTCTGCTGCATAGCCCGTAGCGGAACTGATACGCACTGGCAGCATGAGACAACCCAGAGAGTTTGGAGTCCATTTGATCGACTGCATCGCTAACACTGCGCCTCAACCGAGGACTGCCATCTAGAAGAGAAGCTATTGCAGTAGCTGACTCGCTTGCATCTGCCGCTACAAGACGGTGCAGGATTGGTGCATTATACATGACATCGTACCAGGCCGCTAATCCCAGGACAAGGCGTGGATCGGTCATATCGATATCTTCCAGCCCTTCTAGCTCTAGCTTCGGCAGGCTTTCTCTCGAGGGAAGCTTGCCGTAGTACGACTACACGGATGCTGACACAAATCGACTTGAAGTCGATTCGGGATTAGAATCATCTGCAGCAGCGCTGCTTGTTGGCTCTTTCGCTTCAGCTGGAGCGTCACTACTGGTCGCAGTTGACGCTGTCGTGGCCGCAGCGTCAGCAGGCCGACCACCACTAGCGGCTGCCGAAGAAGCGCCCCCCCTGCCGTGATCGCCACCCCCTGCAGCCCGAAGTTTTATTCGCTGTATACGCTGCTCACCAACACGTCGAAGAAGCTCAACGGCTCTTTTCTCGTGCGATCTAACCTTGACTTCTCCGTCGTCAACCAATCGCTCCATTGCAAGAGCGTCCAAAGACCCAGTGCGTTCTAGCCGCCTCAACTCGAGTGATTCTGCCTTCATCACGTACGATTCGTAGTCGTGCGACCAGCGCTGAAGTACGCAAGCAGCAATTACTATAGCATAGCCGAACAACAGGCCCCACATATCATCGTACGTTATGCGTTCAGGGTTGCCACTTCCCCCGTTGAACTTTGACTCGATGCGGTAGAATCCAATCCACTGTGTTCCTTCGCTTTCCCCGTACCACGTCCCGTGCCTGAACACGCGGAACTGGTACGCAAAGCTCAGCAGAGTCATGAATATACCGTACAGAACGATCAATAGCCACACGTCTCTGAATGGCCGTCGAGGAGCCGACGCGATCCGCTCCCGTCGAAGCAGCTGGGGCATATAGCCCGCCCGGTACGCGGAGATCGGCGCCGGCGGCAGCCGAACGGACGTGGCAGCGTGGTGCAGAAGATGCTCAGTCGCGTGGTCAAACAAGCTCGTTGCAGCAGTGCTGCCTTCACGGTAGGCCTTCCCAAGCTCGCGGGCAGCAGCTCGCCTTGCAGCCTCTACTGACGAACGGCTACCATCCGACCCGCTGCTGGAGCCGCTGCCTTGATCAGAGCCCTCCTGCAGGGCAACGTACCCATCAAAACCGGGCTAAACCCCCTCTTGTTCAGCTATCTTTCTTGCCTAGTGCCGACGTTCCGCGTCGAGTTGAGCGAACATTTTCACACTTGATCCAGTGCGAGCACGATCGCGTCCAGTCTCAGCTGCCAAGGTATCTGCGAAGAACTGTACTAGCACGGAAGTCAGACTCCGGCTTGACCTCAGCTGCTTGCGGCGCTAATATGTTGCCCTTCCGCCTGCATGCAATGATCCAACACCACCTCTGCGGGTTTGAGGACCGGCGGCCACTCGAGCTTCCGCTTCGTCTTCCGATGATGCGTTGGCATTCTGCCACACGGTGGCGGGGTCTGGCAGCTCGTCCACGAGGCGCCGGATCTGTCGGGCAGGCATACCTCCAATCTCAACTGCACGAGAGACCGACATTGATGCCATCTGACTCTACCGCCTGTCATAGCTCGCTGGCTCCTCCATTCCCCCAGTAGTGGTGCCGCACAGCCAGCAGCAACAGCACAGGCACCTGCATGTGATTAGGTGGTCGAGGCACGATGTGTCCAGAGCTCCTGGATCTTGCCGATACGTCATGATCGCTGCGTAGGTTGTCACAGCAAGAGCTAGGATAGCTGCGGTAACTGTATCCTGCAGGGTAGCCACTATAAAGCAAAGGAGCAAAGTCAGCTTGCCCGAATGGTAGAATGCAAACTTCCTGTAAGCATCGAAACCACTGGCCAGAAACCGGACGCAGGCATTGTTCGAGCTAAGGAGAAGGTCGTCATCCACCTTAAGCGTTGCTTCTTGGTCGAATTCGCTCAAGTTGACATCGTCAGGGCTGACGCCGCGGGCATCTGCCATAGTGGCTCGAGATCCGCCGGCCCTGCGCCCACGTATGGACTGTGAAATGGAACCTTGATTCATGGCTGCGCGGATAAACTCTTCTCTCCGTGCCAGGCGCTTCGCCATATCGCTGAGGAAGCCGATCTGAACCACTGTGAGGAGAAGCATTACGAAGGAGTCTAGTAGTGATACGTACAGGTCCCCAGAGTAGTTATCGTCAACGTAGCGCTGCAGTCCCAGCTCTCGCACCGTCAAGAACTTTTGCAGATCCAGCTGCTCCCAAAACTGGTCCTAGAACCAAGTAGCTAATCCTCCAAATTGGAATACGTATCTTGCTACGAGATAGCTTGCCTATATGACGGCCATGACGGTCAGCAAGTACATGATGGCAGAAGTCGCCGAGCTCTTTCTAGTTGGAGCAGACACTCCCATCGACAAATGAGTTCCCAAGATCACAAATAGCATGACCAAAGTGACCATCCCAAGGCAGTCCGGCTAAGGGAGCAGCGAAAGGCAAAAATACACCGCGTAGCACAGCCAAGTACCATAGCGTCGCATTGCTTTCGCTACAAGCGCTCCACCCCCAGAGAGCCACTGATACCTTGCCATGACATCTTCCATCTGCTCCGAATAGACGCCCTCTTGTTCGTCGATGTACTGAGGAAGCTGAATCATACTAAATACCAGAATGATCCCGTTCGAGACGAAGGTCGTGCGCCAGAGCGGACTGCTATCTGGGCCCACCACGAGTCCGACCACCCACGGCGGTGTATTTTCAGTCTCGGGGTTGATCTGATGCGCGGCCACGTGCCAAATGAAGAGAAAACCAATCGCTAGGCTCGTGTACACCACTAACCACCGCCAATAATCTCTCCTTAGGTCGCTGGAGACGAAAAACACGATAAAGATGATCACGTAACCGGTATGGATAAGGTCAACGTGCGACAGGCCTAGTACATACAGCACGGTCAAGGCAATCACAAATGCATACCCGCGCAGCAGGACAAGCAACCCTGAAAACAAAGAGTATATGCTGTATGGTCCTGGTCCACACGATATATCCCAGCAAGTCGTGTAAGTGTCATCCTCGCGAGCGCTAGCAATGGATGACACTTCGGTCTCGGTAGTAGAGTATGACCTGATGCTTCTATCAGGTCTGGAGTCGACACCAAGCTGTCCATCCGGACTTTGACCGACCAGGGACCTAGAGAAAGTAGACATTCTTTTCTTGCTCGTTCTCTCGGCAGACTTCGGGTCGGACATTCCTGCGAGACGAGGAAACAGCAGCTACAGCACGTGGACACGCAAATGGTCAGCAAGCTCATTGGCAGGACCAGGGGGATGAATACAGTGGGACTAGGAATACGTAGATTGGAAGGAACTCCTTATATCACGAGCATAGGTAGCAGGGGAGAAAGAGGGGTGCCCAAATTCCTCACGGTTCACACTGGCGTCAAGTGGGTTCGCAGACGGACCTAGTTCATCGTCTTCATCATTTATCGCAGAAGAAGCGCCAACCGGAGCGATCTCGGCTCCAGCGATATTCTTGCCATTCGTGAGTCCTCCATTGGACACGAGCGCATGCAACGGGCTGTGGGGGCGGTTGTACCTCCTTGATCCACCTTCCTCTGCGTCTCCGGCAGCATTGCCTCCCGTGAACTGCGAATGTTCCCTCGCCACCTCCTGCAAGATGGTGACCTTGTGGTAGGTAGCCAGGACCATGATAAGGCCGAAGTTCAGCAGCAGACGAACAACTGGCCTTAAAAGAGGGATGATTCCAGCGAGCTCCCAAGCGTTTGAATATGTGCTCCGGATTGGCGCGTTACTCGCATAAGGTCCTCCTGGGTACGTTGCTGATTCCAATATCGCATCAGGCACTCGCCACGCCCCGAAAATACATGCAACATAGAATGCAATCGCCGTTACGGCAAGATACGGAACGAAGAAGTATAGCTCTGCCCTCGGCCGATCAAAGCTAGACTCGCTACTGTAAGTCGAAGCAGTCACGAGAACCCAGGCAAGCAGTGGCAGGGTGGTCAAGCTCGGGTAGGTCGTGCACCATGCCAAAACGAGGACACCAATGAGTGAAAAGCCGAGCCTTCCTCCAATCACGCGGCCCGCTAGCTCTGCCACAAGCCCTGACACGGTCTCTATAGACTGACCAGATCTCGACTTAAGCATGCCGTAGCAATTGATGCAGGAGGAGGTTGGTGCCGGTTCAACTGCGCCGTTGAACATAGCGCCAGATTGGGACGTCATCAAGGATGCAGCAACACTGATAACGCTAAATCTAGTGTCCTGCCTCGTGCGATACCGAGGAATGCGAACGGCAGCAGGATCTCCGGAACCCAGCCCAAGCCGCCCCCCCTTGCCCTGGGGAGGCAACTCCAAAGAGCTCATCTGTGACGAATCCCGCCGAACGCCCTCCCGCTCCAACAGGTCATGGTCGTCTGGGTGCTCGGGATAGTCCGGAACCTTCCCACCGAGGCTACTAGAAGATTTTGCAGCCGAGGGGGGACCATACAATCCGGAGTCTTCACCGATGGTGGGAAGTGGCTGTCCGTCGCTACCTCTGTTTATCGCTGCCATCGCCGAGTTGCGCCCAGGCGAAGGGCGATCAGCGGGTCGTGGTGGGGTAGCAAACCGGCTCCTTGCCACGACGGAGGCAGACCTACCCCCACCCATTGCAATCCCACCAGTACTACGCTCCTCAGATTTTGCCAGTCTTCCTCCCCCGCTCGTCTCGCCTCCAGCAGCGTCTGATCTCGTAGCCGTACCTCCCCCTACACCCCCCGAGTCATCCGATAGCAGAGAAGCTTGTCTATCAGCGTGGCTGCCCTCGATCCACACGCTGATCTCGGTATCGCGCCTCCCCATCGAGGGAGGCTGTGATGAGGGTGCTGCAGCTGAGGCAGATGTCCGAACAGCGCCGTGAAGACCAGGCGACCGCTTGGACATGGCCACGGGGGATTGGTCGCCCACGCTGCCAGCGAGAGATGGGTTCGCAGCATGCCCAGTTTGTATTGCTATCTGCGCAGCAGCTCTCACTGCGTGAAAGCGTTCACCCATTTTTCTGGCCAGCGCGACGTCACCCAGCACACGTTGCGACACAGCTGCAGCGGCGGCATGAAGCATTCCAATGGCGGCGTAGCTAGAGTACACGGCCCAATCTGCAGCGACCGTCTGCAGCTGCACGAGTCCCAGTCCTGCCCCGACTCGGCGAACACGAAGTCCTGCACCTGGGCTTGCACCGCTCGCATCAAGCATAGTAGGCATGAGTTGCCAAATGTGTCTGCGCGGTTTGTGAGTGCATTGGATGAAGATACAACAATTTAGGGTGGTCGCAAGGTGAGATCATAGGGAGCCGAAAGGGAGCCGCGGAAGCGGGGGGTTTCCATCTCCCTATGACAGGACAGCTAAGTGTTATGCAAAGCAATGCTAGATGTCCCAGCGGTGTGTGAACGTGTGAACGTGTGAATGTGCACACTCAAAGCGGTGCTTGCAGCTACAAGTCCCGTAGCTACGAACACAAGTGCATAGGCAGGGCAAGAGCATGCATCTCACATGAGTACTAGCAAGCATCCGGTGTACGCGTACACCGTGTGCGAGAACCACTGTTCGTGCGATATGAACGGTTCTTTGAAGCTCGTAGAGCGCGTCAGTCCCCAGCGCAACACTTGCACCATCAGTCCCACGAACAGTGGAGCAGTCAGTGTGGTCGGTCGAAGTATGGATGCCGCAATCAGCGCGCAAATAAAAGTAGTTGAAGTGACACCTCGAGAAGCTCCCAAGATCGTCCATGATTTGCGTATGCGATGGTGTTGGATCGTTGAGCTCCAGATTATCCAAGCGACTCCAGCAGCGAGAACTGAGATGTCTGGAGCGAGAGCTAGCACCCAATCCCCAACACTATCATTGCGAAAGTAGCCTGCTATTCTCCAAGCAAAGACATTCCCTTGATCAACGCCCTCTGATAACAGAGCCTAGAATATCACGTGTAGAACACATGCAATGCCTGCCACAATTGTTGCAGCGATCGCAATTATGTACTGCTGCTTTGGTTTCCGGCCGAAGAGACTCAGAGGAGAAGAAAACAGCGGGGCTAGACAAAAAGATGCTATGGCTAGTAGGCCGTACACTATAGAAATAATGGATGGGCGCAAACATGCGGCCCCAACCAGTACTACCCTACCAATCCATGTTGTGACAATATATCCAGAGGATGAAATACTTCGATCGGAAACTCGGGCCATAATCAAAGTAAGATCCACGAATTCTGTCGGCTGAACCTCGCTCGGGAACTATTT
>Ga0136560_1000823_pt1 | contig 15671 bp, 13 predicted proteins | sample AntRauMeHopE1497_FD_104925 | JGI IMG/M metagenome (GOLD analysis project Ga0136560, IMG submission 104925) | Saline lake microbial communities from Rauer Islands, Antarctica - Metagenome Hop E1 #497 | ecosystem: Environmental > Aquatic > Non-marine Saline and Alkaline > Saline | place... | reverse complement strand
AGACAAAGTTGAATTGCCCGTTTTCTTAATAAAAATCTAGTTGATTCGCCAACCTTCCTAAAGTCTTCTTTATCCATATATAAATATACAAAAATTACCTTAGATTACCGTCAAGTTAATAATCTAGAAAGATTTGCTTTCTCCTCTTCCTCTTCCTTATTTGCCGGAGTGAATAACCAATGGCTCTCAGCAAAAGCTTTTTTTCAATTATTGACTTTGAGAAAAGTCTGGAACTACACGCTGTTGCGGGTTTCATTTCAGATTTCAAGACTGGCCGGCAAGCCGATTCTTTGGGGCAAGCCGACCACACTTTCCATCGAACCCACCACGAGCTGCAACCTTCGCTGTCCTGAATGTCCATCAGGCCTGCGGTCATTTTCCAGACCTACAGGTATGCTTCAGGATCAGCTTTTCGAAAAAGTCATCGACCAAGTCAAAAGCCACCTGACTTGGCTTCACCTCTATTTTCAAGGCGAACCTTTTCTGAATCCTAGATTTCTGGAAATGGTCAATTACGGAAGCCACGCCGGGATTTTTACTTCCACTTCCACCAACGCCCATTACCTCGGCGAAAAGCAAGTACAGGGAATCCTGAAAAGTGGTCTTCGCCAACTTATCGTCTCCATGGATGGCATCACTCAGGAAGTCTATCAGGACTACCGAGTCGGTGGATCTTTGGAAAAAGTACAACAGGGATTGAACTTACTTTTGACCGAGCGAAAGAAAGCAAAACAAGATTTTCCACGAGTCATTCTCCAGTTTTTGGTCACCGGGAAAAACGAGCATCAGCTTCCAGCCTTGAAAGAATGGGTGAAAGAAATCGGTGTGGATGAACTGCAGCTGAAAACCACTCAAATCTATGATTTTGAGAATGGCTCGGAGTTGATTCCATCTGATCTCGGCTATTCACGCTATATCCCTGCGGGAAATGGAAAATGGAAACTCAAGAAAAAAATCGAAAACAAATGCTGGCGAATGTGGCAAGGCGCAGTGGTTACTTGGGATGGCAAAGTTGTACCATGTTGCTTTGATAAAGATGCCAAGCATGTGATGGGCGAATTGAAAGAAACGTCGCTTGCATCTATCTGGCGTTCGCCGAGCTACTTTTCCTTCCGAAGGCAATTATTGTTAGATCGAAGCCAAATCGATATTTGCAAGAACTGTACGGAATAAGGAAAGTACTAGGTTTTCCCTGCCAATTTTCTTTCAAAAAATACCTTACCAATTCTTGAAATATGTTCCTTTAGTTGCGGATTGTCTATAGTTGTGTGGAGTACCAAATCGATTTTCCAGGGAAGCATTAAGTCGTCTAGAGCGATCTCTATTTTAAAGAGTGTTTTTAAATCAAGCTTGTCACCAAAAAGTGCCAAATCAATGTCTGAGCCATTTCTGAAATTTCCTTTCGCCCGAGAGCCAAAGAGTATCACTTTTGAGATTTCAGGCATTTGTTCAAATACTCCAACTAATTTCCCAATCGCTTTTTCGCTCAATCCGTACATATTAATCAAGAGTTAGGCGCTAGTTTCTTTTCCAAAGTTTCTTTGAAATCCACAAAAGCCGGATAATATTCTTCCAGTATAAGCTCGAAAATTTTGTCGGCGATTTCTTCATTATAGGTATGTGATGATTTATTCCGACTTTGAATCATATCCATCCATACTTCACCGTTGTGAATCAAATCTGACCCAAAAGCTGCCTTAGTGGCATCCTTAGATCCATAGAGTTCCACATTTCCTTTTTCACTCAAAAAATCCTTCATCACATTCCACGAAAGCTCATGTGTGTATTCAAATCGCTGAATCAGACCTTCTCTTAATAGATCATCCCCAACCTTCAATTTTCGAAGATCTAAAACACCTTTAGAATAAAATTCAGTTTGCATTCTTTGCACTGCTTCTTCCAGCTTTTTAAAAGCTTTGCAAAAATTTTTAAACCGTTGTTGCCATCTGATATCCTTGTGCTGCACCGTTATAATTCTTTAAAAATGAACACTAATCTATAAAATTTTCAGGGGTAAGCACCTCGTTAACTTCTACCTTTTTGGACCTATATTTGGTAGACATAAGAAATTCACGGATTTTTGCAGCCTAAATTGTTCTAGATTGACCCGGAACCGCCTTTATAATATGATCCAAACAAAACGATTCTGGTATTTTTTCAGTGTACTTCTAGCCCTAGTATTTGTATCTCCTCTGGTTTTTGCGCAGCAGACTACCGATCTGACTCAGCTCAAAGTCGACGAACTATCCGACGAGCAAATCCAACAACTCGTTGCCCGGGCGGCTGAAGCAGGTTTATCTCCCGAAGAATTTCTTCAAATGGCACAACTTAGAGGAATGCCTGCAGAAGAAGTATCGAAGTTGAAGAATAGGATTGATCAGCTTAATGCCCCTGGTGGAAATACCAGATCGTCCAATGCCTCCAAAAGAAAACCCCGACAACAGGTCGATTTCAATACGATCACCCAGGGTATCTACCAGCCTCAAATGACGGCTGAGTCCGAATCTAAAGGCCCTAAAATTTTTGGAGAATCACTGTTTTACAACAACAATAGACGACTGAGCTTTGAGCCAAGTCTGAACCAAGCTACTCCGAAAAATTACATTTTGGGGCCCGGAGATATGATTTATGTCGATATCTATGGGCAATCCGAGCAATATTACGAGGCTTCGGTCAATCCCGATGGCTTTGTGTTGTTGGATAATATCGGCCCAATTTCTGTTTCCGGCAAATCCATAGAAGAAGCGACAGGAATCATCCAAAATCGTGTTTCGAGATATTACCCAGGACTTACCGGCACCAATCCCAGTACTTTTCTCCAAGTGACGCTTGGCAATGTCCGCACCATCAAAGTAAATATTCTGGGGGAAGTTCGGCTACCGGGCACATTCACGCTCAGCGCGTTTTCCACTGTATTCAATGCACTTTATGCAGCCGGTGGACCAAACGAAAACGGATCTTACCGTGCCGTACGACTCATCCGGAATAATAAGATGATCGCGGAGATTGATGTCTATGACTTATTGACGAAAGGCACTGTCGATTTGGATGCGCAATTGAAAGATCAGGATGTGATTTTGGTTCCGCCATTCATTGCCCGAGCTCAAGTCAATGGGGAAGTCAAGCGTCCGATTACCTTTGAGATTGCTCCTGAGGACACTTTCGAGGACTTGCTGAGCTATGCCGGTGGATTTACCGATGCAGCATTCAAGGATCGTGTGGCGATCTCTCGAATTACCGGCAATCAACGCTCGGTGTCGGATGTGTATCAAAATCAATTTGGAATGTTTATCCTCAAAGGAGGCGATGAAATCACCGTTCAGCGGATTCTGAATCGCTATTCCAACCGTGTTCAAATCAAAGGAGCCGTATTTAGAGAAGGTACTTTTGCTTTGTCCGAAGGATTGACCCTATTACAACTCGTGAAAAATGCCGAAGGTCTGCGTGGCGATGCTTACACGGATCAGGCAAGTATCCTACGCACCAAGACTGATCTGAGTACCGAGATGATACAGGTGAATCTCAAATCAGTCCTTACCGGAACTGCACCGGATGTAGTATTGCAGCGAGAGGACGTGGTACGGATTGCAAGTATTTACGACATTCGAAATGAGCAGTACGTACAAATTCTTGGTGAAGTGCAGCGACCGGGAGTCTATCCCTATTCAGAATCCATGAAAGTGGAGGAGCTGATTATCCTTGCCGGAGGGCTTCAGGAATCCGCCAATTCTCAGGATATAGAAATCGCCAGAAGACTCAACGATACCGATATGGGTACGCTTTCAGATATTATTCCCACCCAAGTGAGCCCTGACCTGATCAGCTCGCAAGCTTCTCAGCCTTTGCAGCCGTTTGATCAGGTAATCGTACGCAAGCGTTCTAATTTCACCATGCAGAAATTGGTGGCTGTCGAGGGCCAAGTCAATTCTCCGGGAATCTTTGCCATCCAAACCGCCAGCGAACGAATCTCTGATTTAATCAGAAGGTCGGGCGGATTGAATCAGTTTGGTTATGCCAAAGGCGCAACGCTGATCCGGAGAACTGAATTTTTCAATACCGAATCAGAGGAAATCCGTAAACAACGAAACTTGGAAGCGCTTCGGATGAAACTGGCGGCAGATCCATCCAATTCTGAGGCCCAAGAGGAACTGCTACAGCGGTTGTTCAAAGATCTACCTGGAGTAGCAGATCCCGTAGAGACACAACTGGCACAGACTAAGCGGGAAACACTGGATCAGATTGCAGCTGAGACTCCGGGATTTGCGGTGAAGCTCAAAGAAACCGAAGCAGTAGCAATTAACTTAGAGACTATTATTCTTAATCCGGGATCCGAAGAAGATCTGATCTTGGAAGAGGGCGATATTTTATCTGTTCCGAAATTATTACAAACTGTGCGGATGCGGGGAGATGTGGTTTACCCGACGACCCTACGTCATGAGACTGGCCGAAGTCTCACCCATTACATTAATGGTGCCGGAGGATTTGAGCGGCGGGCCAACCGCAAGCAGACATATGTAGTCTATGCCAACGGAGCGGTGAAGCGAACCAAAGGTTTCCTGGGAATCCACCATTATCCTCCTATTGAGCCAGGAGCAGAAGTCATCGTGCCGACCAAAGGACCGAGACTTCCGTTGCGACTGGGCGATATAGTAGGAATCACCACAGGTTTGGCCACATTGGGTTTGGTCGTATCGCAAATTAATTGGCAATGACAGGATCTAAGCATTTTTCGGATAATCAGTTCACTATTAAGGAAGTATTCCAAAATATGGGTGTCTGGATTCGCTTTTTTGTTTCCAAATGGAAAGTTTTGGTTTTTGCCGCACTCCTTGGTCTAGGGATAGGAGCGCTGGTTTCTATTTTCAAAAAACCTGTTTTTCATGCAGAGACTTCATTTGTATTGGAGGAAGGCGATGCTGGGGGAATGGGGCAAATGTCAGGCTTGGCCTCTTTGGTGGGTGTCAACTTGGGTTCCCTAGGCGGGACAAGTGGTCTCTTCCAAGGAGATAATATTATGGAGTTGTATCGCTCTGACCGAATGCTTGGCGAGACGCTACTCAGCCCATTTGATGGGGAGCAATTGCTGATTGATAGATATGTGGCTTTCGAAGAGTTGGATGAAAAGTGGGCCTCCAAAGTGGATATTCCTGCAATGGATTTTACTGTTCCCAGAGAAACGTTTACCATTTCGCAGGATTCAGTGATCAAAGAAGTATCCAAATTGATTCGGGAAAATCAACTGTCTGTGACCAAACCTGATCGCAAACTTAGTATTATTCAAGCTTCGATTTCGTCAAAGGACGAGCTGTTTGCCAAAGTCTTCAACGAAACGATGGTGAATAAGGTAAATGCTTTTTACCTCGAGACCAAAACCAAAAAGACTGGAGAGAATCTTCGTATTCTGCAAACTCAGGCGGATAGCGTAAGAATGATTTTGGATGAAAGTTTGGGAGCTTTTGCAAGTGCTACCGACCGAGTACCTAATGCCAATCCGCTGCTAAGCTCAGGAATGGTGGAAAGCAAGAAACGTCAAATCGATGTGCAGGCGACTGGAGCAGTCTATCAAGAAATCGTCAAAAACCTTGAAATCGCCAAAGTCAATCATCGCAATAATTCGCCTTTGATTCAGATCATCGATCAGCCTAGACTTCCGCTCAAGCGGTCGGAGATTCGGCTGGTGAAGGGCATGGTTTTGGGAGCGGTAATCGTAGGATTGCTGGCAGTTTTTTCACTTTACTTTCGCAGGCTGTATCAGACACATGTGCAGGAAAGCTAACCTTGAGCTGCCATGTTTGAAAAACTCTCGCTTCTCCCGCTAGGACATATCATCCGAAACAAATCCATACAGAACTTTCTGTTTCTGGTGGTGATCCAATCTTCCAATATTCTGATTTCGATTATTTCCATGCCTTTGTTGATTCGAAGTATTGGACTGGATCAGTTTGGATTGGTTAATCTTTCGCTTTCTGTCATTATACTTCTGAATATATTAGTAGGATTTGGATACAATCTTAGTGCACCAAAGGATGTGGCTGTCAGTCAACTAGACAAGACGGCCCTGTCGCATTTAGTTTCCAATGTTTTTTCTGGAAAAGTCCTGCTTGCTACCTTAGCCACCTTTTCGATTATAGTAGGAGTTTTGGGGTTCAATCTCTTTCGTGAATATCAGACTATTCTACTTTTCTCCTGCCTTTTGCTTTTCTCCGAGGCCACACTTCCGCTTTGGTTTTTTCAGGGGATGGAAAAAATGAAGTTGATCAGCATAGCCAATATTTTCAGCAAGCTATTATTTCTAATGGGGATTGTGCTATTTATCCATCATCCCGAGCAGAGCAAATGGGTTAACTTTTTCATGGGATTCTTTGGATTGAGTATCAATATTTTTCTCTTGTTCTACATTCATACCTTCTTGGAAATTCGCTTTTACCGGCCTCAATTTTCGTCGATCTGGAAAAGTCTTAAGGAGAATGTCCTTTTCTTTTTCAGCAATCTGGCCAGCCATATTTCTATCAACGGTGGTCTGATCATCCTGAGTTTTTTCTCTTTAGCGGAAACGCTTGGCATGTATAGCTTGGCAGAGCGTGTAGTAATGGTGCTGAGACTATTTCCTTCACTGGTTGTTCAAGCGATTTATCCAAATGCATCCAAATTATTTAAAAAAGACGAGCCCCGATTTTTCCGGTTTTTGAAAAGTATCTACTTCAAAGTATTGATTTTAGGTGGATTCATTGCCCTGAGCACACATTTAACGGCGCCTTGGATCATCACGGTTTTGTCTCGATCCGAGCTGCCAGAGTCAGTCAGTTATCTCAAAATCCTAGCTGCCATACCATTCCTGGCCTGCCTGAATGTAGGAAATGTAACCATCATGCTAGTCGCTGATTTGAAGAGTTTGCTATTTAAGGCTTCTTGGATGATGTGTGTGTATATGCTGATTACCGCCACTGTTTTCACTTCGATTTGGGGTGGTGTTGGTCTTTGCTTCGCAATTATATCCACGGAAATTGTCGTATTTCTGATCTGCACTCTGTTGCTTTATCTACGTAATCGTAACTTATTCCGTGCCTTTTACACCTAATCCTTCTGTTGCGATCATTTTGGTCAATTGGAATGGCTACGCATATACGCAGGCCTGCCTTGAATCGCTACGCTTTGTAGACTATCCGGATTTCCGAGTGATCGTAGTTGACAATGCATCTGAAAATCAGGAAGGGAGACGCTTGAAAGCTGAATTCCCAGAGCTTGATCTGATTGAAAGTGATTCCAACACAGGCTTTGCCGGAGGCAATAATCTGGGTATTAGAAAAGCGATGGCAGAAGGCTATACCCATCTTATGCTTCTCAACAACGATACGGAGGTGGCACCGGATTTTCTGAGCGAGATGCTGCGCAAATTTATTAATGCTCCGAATCTTGGGGTGGTGCAGCCATTGATTTTCTTTTTGGAAAATCGAAAAAAAATCTGGAGTGCAGGTGGCAAATGGGAGGCTTTTCTTGGCCGGGCGATCACGCTGGGAGATCGTAAATCAGAAGCCGAATACGTGCCTAAAGATCGAAAATTAGACTGGGCCACAGGGTGTTGTTTGCTAATCAAAAGAGAAGCAATCGAAGCTACGGGTCTGTTGAACGAGCAATATTTTGCTTATTTCGAAGATGTCGAGTGGTCTCTTCGATTTCGTGCCAAAGGTTTCGAGATCGAACTGGCTTCCAAATCCCATATTTACCATGAGGCCGGAGCTTCTTCCAAATCCAAGCATTCGGAAGGGACTCTGAGTCCACGGGTGTTTTATTTTCATGTCAGAAACCAGCTTTTACTTATCAGGGCACAGGTAGACTTGCGAGCCAAGCCATTTGCTTTCGGCTATCATCTGACTCGCTTTGCAGCTTGGATGCTATATTTTGGAGTTCGGGGAAGATTTCAGAAATTGAAAAACGTGGCAAAGGGAATCCGTGATGGATTCACAGAACCACTCCAATCTTTAGAAAAATGGCACTAATCTTCTTTATTCTGATTGCAATCTTAATCGGTGCAGGCTTTCTCTGGACAGTTCAGGAGATGATTTATAAAGGAAAATGGTCTTATTTTATTTATTTCCTGACTGCTTTTTTACCATTTTATATTACCAGTCTAAGTCTGGTCTATTTGGCAACCAATTCCAGCTTAGTGTTGACGGTATTCCAGATTTTGAAGGAGTTGATTGTGATTCTGTCGGTTTTGGTGTTTATTTTTTATCGAGAAAACTTACTTTCTTATCCTTTTCGCCTTAGAATCACCGACTGGATGTTGCTAGGATTTCTGGGGTTGGCTTTTGTTTATTTACTTCTCCCGATCGGCAGTGCTTCGTTGATTAACAAGGCACTGTACTATAAAAGTATATTGATTCCCGGATTGGTTTATTTTTTGGGTAGAAATACCCAGTTCTCAGCTTTAGAAATCAAGCGGATCTTTGGAATCATTTTCGTCATTGCAATAGGAGCTTTCATCGTAAACTTGATCGAAAATTTTATTTTAAATGCACATATTCAGCAATTTACAGGATATTCGATATACAATCTAGCTATAAATGATATTGATCCAACAGGAAATTATGATTTGACGTGGACTTTTGAAACTACCGCTGCGATGAAGAGATTGGCTAGTTTTTTCTCCGACCCCTTGGAGTTAGCAAGTTCGGTGCTGATGGGTTTTGCTGCGGGGTTGATTTGGTTTTTGACAAGTAAAAAAGGGCAAAATTGGTTTTACATTCTGATCATGCTATGCTCTCTGGCGAGCTTATTTTTCTCCGCTTCCAGAGCAGCCTTTGCAGCGTTTTTTGTAATGATATTCTTTGTGGCTTTAGTTTTTGGATTGTACAAATTGATTGCTGCTGGGCTATTGGGCTTAATTGGGTTTGTGATTTTTGTAGTCTTTTTTGCGTCGGAGGACTTTTACTTCTATGTGATTGATACGTTGACCTTCGAAAGTACTTCGAGTATGGGACACGTGGTGGAGTGGTTGCTCGCTCTGGACTCTATGATCGCTAATCCATTTGGGATAGGTCTTGCGATGAGCGGAAACTTTGGAAGCGTCAGCGATGAGTTGCGGGTTGGAGGGGAAAACCAATTTCTGATCTATGGAGTGCAGTTGGGGTGGATTGGGATGATGCTTTACATACTGGCGCTGGCCTCAGGTGTGATATTAAGCCTGCGGGTTTTTTATAGAACAGACAATCTCGCTATTGCCCGTGTAGCATTTGTAGGTGCGGTAACCAAAGTTGGTCTATTTTTGCCCCTATTCACCGCCAATGTCGAGATCTACACCTATGTCTCCTGGGTCAGCTGGTGGATGATCGGTCTCGCTGTAAATGAATATTCATCCTTAAAAACGCATTCAAATGATACTTCATCGCAATTGTCCAATCTGTAATCATACGAGTCTCTCTGCTTTTGCAATGGATACTTGGCGGAAAGGTCCACATATCTCCCGTGTCCGATGTGAAAATTGCAAATTAGTATTTGCCAATCCCATGGCCGATGCAGACGAATTGATAGCCTATTACGATCAGTATTATGAGAAGGATTCTTACGAATCCATGGGTTATAAGCAACAAATTTTGGACCTTTTTGATCGAATCAAGACGCTGAATACTGTAGAAATCAAGAAGGAAGCTAGATGTCTTAACTCATTAAGGGGGGGGGGCTAAGTTTTTAGACATAGGATGCGGGTTGGGTTTGGGCTTGGCGTATGCGAATAGGATGGGTTGCGAACTGTATGCCACTGAGTTTGATACGGGCGCTTTAGCGTTTGTGAGAAAACATTTTCAAGTAGACACTTTTCAGGGAGACGTATGGGCAGCAAATTATCCGGATGATTTTTTTGATTTTATCCATATTTCCCATGTGATAGAGCATGTATTGGATCCAAGAGCTTATGTGAAGGAGATGAAGCGGATCGTAAAGCCCGGAGGATATATTGCGATAGGTACGCCTAATATGTCGAGCAAACTATATCAGTTTCACAGATGGGCAAGCTTTTTACGATTTCAGATTCCAGGCGTGGTGGATGGACTGGAGCATACTTTTATCTTCCCTAAATCGGTTTTAAGTTCTTTATGCCAGGAAGAGGGACTGGAAGTGATGGATCACTACACGCATGGACTGGGCGAAAAATTAGGCAATCTAATTCGCTATCAGATGCCGCTTTCCAAAAAGATAATCGATTGATTCAGAATTTTTTTCAGGTCAATCAGTGGATTGTGTGTAGGAAGTAGAGCGAAAGGATATGATCGCAGAACTACCAAATTTTGGATCGTTATACCAATTTCAGCCATTTCGAAAAAATATCATCGGACTATCCACAATTAATACAAGTCAAAATAGCTCTTGGGCTAATCCTTCTTCTGAAATTAGTCCTTTTAGCAAATTGATTTTCAACCAATAAATCGAGCTACCTGAATAAATAAGTAAAGCCAATTTGTCCCACAAAATTTTGCCGATCATAGCCAGGTATAAAATATTCCTCTGGGTCATTTTCTAAATACCAAGTGTAGTTCAGCGTATTGACATATTGGATCCTGGCACTGAGGAGAATATTTCCAAATCTCCAATCCCCAACAAGAGAAGGGACGATATCCACGTATTTGTTTCTAATGTCCTTAGAGGCTTCGTATCGGAAATAATAAAAGTCAAGATTGTAAACAATTCTTTCCACCTGAAAACCTATCCGATTCATCTTGTGTACCCAGGCAAACTCTGCAAAAATCTGATTGCTTGCAGGACCATTTCCCACTCCCAGAACCTGACCATTGTGAGTATAGCCATGCCGTACATGATCGTGAATATACCAAGTCTGCAAATCTCTGATATCCTCTCTGATGGTTTGACCGGTTTGAGTCATTTCCGAACTGATTTGGAGGTAGCGACCTTCCTTTTTCAAATTCATCAAATGTGAAAATCCAAAAGTAAATCCTCGGCCTGACTCAGGTGTAATCATGAAATCATTTAGCTGTCGGCTATTTCCAAGTGTCCCGTATTCCCCATAAAATTCAAATTGCCCTTCCGGGCTAAGCCATCTAAAAAAGCCCGAACTGAACTGCTGACGCTTATCCCGAATTGGATCAACGATATTTGCAGATCCTTTTCTTCCATTTAATACTGGCAAGACATCGCTGATATTTGAAATGTCGTCATTGTAAATATTACTGGTGGAGCCATATCCCAGAAATAGTCCCGGAACCCACTTCGGCTGATAGGTAAGCACAATTCCGGATAACAAGCGATTGCCATTTTCAGGCTTAGGAATATAGACTGGATTTTCCTGTATTCGATAATCAGGCCATGGAGGAAGATAACCTGAAGGTTTCAAAAACCCGGCGATTATTTGCCCCTCAAATGAGCCAATCTTGGTTTTGACTGGTTTTCTGGTATTTGCAGTAAAATGCACAAAACCAGGTGCGTTGTTGCCCAGCAAAAGTGAATTTCTTCTTCCCGGACCCCACCAGAGGCTTTCAGAGGAGATACCAACAGAAAACTCGTTGAAATTATACCGCAGACTGGACTGCCCCAAATAAACCCGATTGTAAGATCCAGTACCAAATCGCTCTGGAGTGTCGATGCGATTCATGTACTCGTAATAATACAAAATCGTAGCTTGATGCTCGATTGGAAAACCATCAAAAGCTTTGTTTTGAGCAATTAATATCTCAGGCTGAAACTGAAGACTGAAGCCCTTGTATTCGGCATAAGCTCCTCCGCTGATGAGGTTTTGCAAACCCCGATTGGGGATGAAAGCTCCATCATTTACCCCAAAAGCATACTCGGAATTGTATTGCATCCGAAGTGTAACAGGCATCATCAGAAATTTACCTTCCCCATTATTTCCAAACCGTCGGTGAATGGTAGAATTATCGAAGTCTACTACAGAACTGTCCAGATCAAAGCCATCTTTTACACCAAATGCTTGGACTGGATAAAGCGGGCGAATCATAAATGAAGATGCGGAATCTATTTTACCGAGTAATTGAGCCCTTCTGAGATAATCATCCAAAAGCGGTGTGCCAACCGGAATGGTTTGTGATTTGGCTTGCTTGAAAGACACAAGTACCAAAACCAAAGAAAAAAGCAACCGCAATATCTTCGTTTTATTCATTACTTTAAAGTTAATGCCTCCACTTTAACACCAGCTAAAGACCACGATTCATCACAGATAGGGTCTGGAGAATTGGTAGCAACAAGCTCTGAATTCATGTAGATGCGAACTTTGGAATTGGTATGTTCTACAATCTGGGATATGCTGTATCGAGTCGTGTAGCCTTGGAAAGCGCCAAAGAGACAAAGTCCTGGCATGTTAGTATTTGTAGCACCCGTTTTTGGTCTGTTTTGTTTAAAATAGGTACTAGGATAGGATTGATGCAGACAATACGTGGATTCGCAGGGGGTATTTGAAAAAGTAGTTCTAAATACCTCCTTATTGTCTACTCCAAAAAACCAAAAATCCGGGCCACCAAGTCCGTCATCCGGATTGCCATCCCAGCTGTCATGAATCAAAATATCCAGTGTAATTTTTAGTAAATTATGATTTGGAAGATTATCCAGATTCACTGCAATTTCTTCATTATGGTAAAAGCCAACTACTGTATCTTTTTGGAATATAAATAATCGTGCATTCTCAAATCCGGCTAAATCCAAATCAGAGAAATCATTGGTATAGACTACCTGTTCTGACTCAAGTGTGTCAGCGCATGAGGTCAAGAAAAAAAATGCAATATACGCAGCAAGGCATGCTCTACCAACCAACCAACTTTTGAGAACCATCAAATTTCTATGTATTGAGGAAAAGAATAGTCACAAAGTAACGAAAAACCATCCAAAGGAGAGTAAACAAATGAATGCAATTTGGTTAAACCCTTGAATAGAATCTAACGCTGTATACATTCATGCCAATAATGTTAAATCGAAGTGATACTATTTGGTCAAAAACTTTTCTACCAAAATATCTTCGGTTGACCGAATGCCAAGACTTCTCAGTTCGTTCGGTACCATCCATGCACTTTTTCTTCGCATTTTCCGCTAGCCTCGCTGTGGCAAGCAGCTCTTCGGTCCCAATAAGTAAACAAAAATAAGGCTACTGCCATCATTATAGATACCCATATTTTGGAATCTTATTATCCGCTACTTTGTCAGTAAGCAAAAAAGACAAGAATATATTTGGTGCCAAATTGATATCTGGGCGTTTCGGTCTTTCCTGCCTACCGGCAGGCAGGCGTCTTCCCTGCCTACGGCAGGCAGGCGTATTCTAATAAGCACAGAAAATAAGGCTACTGCCTACTTGTTTCACTTAAATAAATCTATTTTTTGCAAAAAAAGTAACTTCGATTTCTAATTTTAAAACAATAAAATCAGTTGAAAGTACTCCTCGATCTACAATACCTCAACGTCGCCACCGCCTGCATCAAGACCTACATGATGGAGCTGGCTTGATGATGGCATTCTCCATCCAAAGTATCCTGTATATTTGTCTAAATGAAAAAGCTTTACATTATTTCAGGTTACATTGGGGCTGGAAAAACTACGGCTTCATACACAATATTGCCAGAAATTCTCGATTGTAAAGAGTTCGTCAATGCAGATGAGATAGCGAAAGGGCTTTCCCCATTCCAGCCTGAAACAGCGGGGCTCGAGGCTGGTAGGTTGATGTTAAAAAAAATCAATTCACTGCTTGTCTCAGGTCAAACCTTCGCTTTTGAGACGACGCTAGCTGCTCGGAGTTATATTGATTTCATTGAAAAAGCCAAGAATTTAAATTATCAGGTAACATGTCTATTTTTTTTGGCTTCCTTCTCCAGAGTTAGCAATTTCTAGGGTGAATATCAGAGTGCAAGAGGGAGGACTTGATATACCCGAAGCCGTAATTAGAAGGAGGTAAAAGAGAGGGCTAGGGAATTTCTTCAATCTTTTTCTTCCAAAGGCAGATAATTGGTTGTTTGTGGATACTTCGGGTGAAAATTACGAGATTATTGCTGAAGGAACTAGTAATGAAATCAGCATAAATAATAAAGAACTTTGGAATAAATTAACTAGCGAATATAATGGGAACTAAAGAAGAATTGAAAGAGGAAAGAGATAAGATTGTGAAAGGTCTGGAAGAAACTTACAAACGACTTTTAATATTTAAAAAGCAGAAAAATAGCCCTATGATCGTAATTCGAGATGGGAAAATTCAAGCAGTTGACCCGAATGACTTAGAGCCAACCATTTTTTATCGACGTGTGGTAGGATGATACCTTTGGATTCAACGGAAAAGGTTGTAAATGAATAGCATGAAAGTACTCCTCGATCTACAATACCTCAATGTAGCTACCACTGGTATCAAAACGTACATGATGGAGTTGGCAAAAGCCAGTCAAGCTTATCCAAATTCGGACATTGAGTGGATTTTTACCCACGATCCTGATACCCAGGCTGCCGACCAAACCTTCAAACCTCCAAATTCCAAAGTACAAAGGCTTAATTATCACTTGGATTATTTCCGATGGAAGGAGTTTAGCCTTCCCGATCTAGTAAAAAAGCATCAGGCAGATGTGTTGATTTGTCCGGATTTTGTAAGCCCTGCGGCAGCGCTATCCTGTCGGAGACTGACTGTGATCCACGATGCGTTTTTTTGGCAAATGCCGAAAAATTACCCTGCTTGGTGGCGAACTTATTTTTTGAGCTTGATTAAAAAAGGCCTGAAGCAAAAAACCCAAATCATCACCACAACGAATTATTCAAAGAATGCCTTAGAAAAATACCTTCCCAAGCAAAATCCTATTTCCGTTATTTACCAAGTGCCGAAAAGCCAAAATGGAAAAATAGAACTGAGTTTTCTGGAGAAGAACAACCTTAAACCACAAGCTTATTTTCTCCATATCGGCACATTTGACAAGCGAAAAAATATTCCATTATTGATTCGGGCTTTCAAACTTTTCCTAGACAGAACCCAGTCAGACTTCAAACTTGTTCTCGCTGGCGGTGAGGGTCAAAGCGTGCAGATGAACGATTGGCCAAGAGTGAAGCAGCTACTTGGTGAGCTGAATCTCACCGACCGGGTTGTGCTACCTGGATATGTAAGCGACAGTCAGGTCAATGCGCTGTATCAAGGTGCCTTTGCTTATGTATTCCCTTCGGAAAATGAAGGCTTTGGAATTCCCATTATTGAAGCTATGGGCGCTGGACTTCCGGTGATTCACTCCGATCAGCCTGCCCTCGTGGAGGTCAGCGGAGGCGCAGGTATGACAAGCGAAACTGGCAATCTGGATGATTTGGCAGAAAAAATGATACTTTTGACACGGGAAAAAAGCCTTAGACAATTGTTAATCAAAAAAGGATTGCTTCGGGCTCAAGACTTTTCATCTCAAAAATTCATAGAAGCTTTCCATAATCAAATCTTTATTTAAATGAGTTCGTGTCGAGCTTGTCGGGCTGTAGCGTATTCGGAATTTATCGGACAGGAGCGAATGTTTGGATTGGGAGATCGATTTAAGGAAATATTCATTTGAAAGCCCGTGCTGGATATGAATTTAGGTGAATCAGAAATATGTTCTAATGACTATTTTATCTTTGGACCGATTAGGGGAGACGATCCAATTGGTTTTTTTAAAACTGATATTCATATTATTCAAGTCCAACATTACAGGCACCCGACAAAATCATTT
>Ga0136560_1000820_pt1 | contig 15713 bp, 7 predicted proteins | sample AntRauMeHopE1497_FD_104925 | JGI IMG/M metagenome (GOLD analysis project Ga0136560, IMG submission 104925) | Saline lake microbial communities from Rauer Islands, Antarctica - Metagenome Hop E1 #497 | ecosystem: Environmental > Aquatic > Non-marine Saline and Alkaline > Saline | place... | reverse complement strand
GAACATCGACACCACGAGCTCATCAGCGGCGCAGCCACGCGCCATCAGGACGGCCGCGACGACGCACGCCAGAGCAGGTCGCATGTCGGCTGGGGGGTGTCGCGGCGGCCGACCGGGAAGGCGAGGGAGCCGGCCAAGTCGTTGGCTTCGAGCTTGCCGGTTTGAGGGAAGCGCCTGAGCCTCCCGACGATGTGGCCTTCACAGGAAGCGGCCCCAAACCCAGGCGCCCCTTTGGCGTGGGCCCCTGCGGCGGTGATGCCTCGGATTTCAGAGGTTTCGCTTCGGGAGCCTTGATCAGCCCCGACACTCGCGGCAGCGGCGGAAGGAAGACCTCAGGCGGCTGGCCAGCAGCAAAGGCGACCGTTTCCGGCAGAAAGATAGAAAGCCTTACGCTGATCGCGGTCCGCGCGATTGCTGGAAGCGTGGCGCGGGCCAAGTTTCGAGAGCACCGGAGCAACGCCACAGGACCTGCCCCCTTAGCTCTGCTTTCTATCGAACAGAGCCCTTGTTGTTGTATTGAATAAAATATCAATATCACCTGCCTAGCTTCACACGGCAGTGCCATCCTCGCATCCCGCGACACACACGCCCGGCTTTCCGGTTGCTCACACCAGACAGGTCGATGCAGCGCTCGCCAGGCCGGCTCGCCGGTTCTTGTTGGAATGATGCTCAGGGCGACTCCGCGAGGCCGGTGAGCCTCCTCACATTCATCATTGTGTCAGCGGCCACCGCCCTCGCGCGCGCCTCACCGGCAAGCAAGATCTCGTCGACTGCGGAGGTAGTGCCTAGCGCTTCCGACACGGCTGCAGCGTCACCCCGCTCCAGCGCCAGCGCCAGGGCCTCCAGGTCGTGCGTCCCCAGCAGCTCCCGCATGCGCTCCTGGACCGGGGCGAGGTGCGAGACGACGGCATCGGCGAGGGCGGCCTTGAAGGCCAGCGAGTCACGCCCCTCGAACTCCGCCACCAGGGCCTCCACATTCCGCCCCGACACCGCGGCGAAGATGTCCAGGAGGTTGGCGCGCTCGGGACGCTGCTCGTGGTCGTACACGAGCCCGGGGAGTGCGTCCGTCTTGGCTCTGCGGAGCTTGCGCGCGACCGTGTCGGGCGAGTCCGTGATGTCGATTCGGGCCATGGCCGACGGGTCGCTCTTGCTCATCTTCTTCCGGCCGTCCCGGAGGCTCATGATGCGGGCCGTGTTCCCGGGCGGGAGCAGGGCCTCGGTGACGGGGAGGGAGAACCCGGCGTCGTCGGGGAAGAGCGCGTTGAAGGCGCCCGCCACGTCGCGCGTCAGCTCCAGGTGCTGCAGCTGGTCCTCCCCGACGGGGACGGCAGTCGCGCGGTACAGGAGGATGTCAGCAGCCTGCAGCACGGGGTAGGCCAGGAGCCCGAGCCCCGCCTCGGAAGTGCGCCTCATCAGCGGCGAGCCAGACGACCGGGCGCCACCCTTGGCGCCCGGACCCACCACCCGGGACTTGTCCTTGAACTGTGTCATGCGCTGAAGCCACCCGAGGGGCGTGATGGTGCTCAGGACCCACTGAAGCTCGGAGTGCTCCCTGACGGCAGACTGCCTGAACACCGCGGCTCGCGCAGGGTCCACCCCGCACGCTAGGATGGACGCGGCAGTGACCTTGCACCTCATTGGAAGCAGCGACGGGTCGTAAGGCATTGTCATGGCATGGAGATCGGCTACCATGAACAGGCACGGCGCCTCCGCCCTGGCCTGCACCGCTGTCCAGTTCTCGACGGCTCCCAGCATGTTCCCAATCGTGAAAACACCCGTGGGCTGAATCCCGCTGAGGACCTGCGCCCGTGCGGAGGCGCTTCCCGACGCGGCTCGTCCCCCGGCCCGGCCGGCGGCAGCCACTGCTGCCCGGGCTGCCATGGGCGATCCGTTCCGCAGCCAACGGGTGTGGTGGGCGCAAGCCAGGCTGGCGCGAGTGGGAGGCCCGAGGAGGAGGCCTGCGGGGCGCGACTCGGCGACGATGGTCCTCGCCGCGGATGACGTGGGCAGGGCGACAACCGGCCCGGCCGCACCTCTTCGAGCACCAGCCCGCACACCAGGCGATCACGACACCCAGCCGCGGCCTCCACGATGAGCAGCGACTGGCAAGTTGAATGGCGCACAGGCGAGACGTTGGCGAGCGGAACAGCCCCCGCAGCTGGGCTCGTCGGCGTCGAGTCCACGGCACACTGGGGCCTTCGAGCGGCCCTCTGTGCGTTTCCGGAGAAGCAGGACGAGCTGCTTGCGAGCGCCACGGCCGAGGGCGTCGGGCTCGATGTCGTCGTCGATGAAGGTTCCCGAACATTGCGCGTGTCGCCGGTGAGCCAGCCCGCGCCGCCGGCCCCTGGTCCGGTGGTGGTGCGCCTGAGCGACATCCGCAAAAGCCGCGACGCAATTTTTACGGACTCGGACCTCGGGCCGGATCCCCCGGTCTACATGGACTACAACGCGTCGACTCCCATCGCCCCGGAGGTCGCCGCGGCGATGGCTTCCGCCGGCCTCGGGCTCCCGTGCAACCCGTCAAGCTCGCACGCGTTCGGCCGCCGGGCCCGCGAGCACGTGTCGGGGGCGAGGGCGGCGCTCGCGTCTCTGACGGGCGCGCCCTCTGCCGACTGCGTGACCTTCTGCTCGTGCGGGACGGAGGCCAGTAACTGGGCGATTCAGGGCGCGGTCAAGGCGTGGCGCTCGGCGGCGCCTGCCGGGTCGGGGGCCCCGCACATCGTGACGCTGACGATCGAGCACCCGGCGACCCTGCGCCAGTGCGAGGCGCTGCAGGCGGAGGCCGAGGCGACGGGCGGCGCGGCGGGGGCGACGTTCACAGCCGTCGGGGTGGACGCGCGGTGCGTGGCGGACGCAGAGGCCGTCGCGGCCGCCGTCACCGGCTCCACGTGCCTCGTCACCGTGATGCTGGCCAACAACGAGGTGGGGTCCGTCCAGCCCGTGGCGGACATCGTCCGCCTGCTCGACGAGAGGGCCGCGCGGGAGGGCGGGCCGGGCGCCCGGCGGCGCGTCGCCGTGCACGTCGACGCGTCGCAGGCCCTGGGCAAGCTCCCGGTCGACGTGGCCGCCCTCGGGTGCGACTACCTGACAGTGGCAGGGCACAAGATGTACGCGCCGCCGGGGTGCGGCGCCCTCGTCGTCAGCCCCGCGGCGGTGTGGGGCGTGCCCCCTCCCATGATCCTGGGCGCGCCGCAGGAAGGCGGCAACCGCGCCGGCACCGTCTCCGTGGCCATGGCCAAGGCCCTGGGGGTCGCATCGTCGCTCTCGCAGGACTTCCTTGCCGGCGGCGGCTCGGGGCGGCTCTGGGCCATGCGGCAGCGGCTCGTCGACGGGCTCGCGCGGGAGTTCGCCGCCGCCGGGACGGAGGCCCCCGTCATCAACGGCCCGGCGGAGCCCGGCGAGGTGCTCCCCAACACCGTGAGCGTCAGCATCCGGGGCGTGTCGTCGGCAGAGCTGCTGGAGCGGCTCGACGGCGTCCTGGCGGCGTCCCTCGGCTCCGCCTGCGCGAGCATCGGCTGCAGCAAGCGCAAGGCGTCGGGCGTCGCCGCCGCCATGGCGCAGACCGCAGACCTTGCGATGGGAACGCTCCGCCTGAGCACGGGGAAGCACACCACGCCGGCGGAGGTGGATTTCGTGGCCGCCGCGCTGGCGAGGGAGGCGGCGGCGATGCGGAGGGGGGGGGCGCCCGCGGCCGAGGCGACGGCCGGCCCGCGCAACCCGCTCCGCACCGAGCGGCTTTACTTCGGGTCCACGGCCCTCCTGGCGTCGTTGGGGCGCGTCCTGGACTCGTCTCCGGCCCTCGTCTCCGACGCGGGCGGGCTCGTGGCCACCCTGGGGGGCGAGCGGGCGGAGCTCAAGCCCGTTGACGGCTGCGTGGGCGTCGTGGTGCTGGACGCCACGGCGGCGCACCCGCAGGGCGGCGGGCAGCCCGCCGACAGGGGCCACCTCGTCTTCGCGTCCGGGCCGGGCGGGGGCCTCGTGCGTCTGCCCATCCTCCACGTGTCCAAGGGCCCCGCGTCCTCGGACGCCCTGCGTGACGCGATCCTGCATTTCGTCGGCGCCGCCGATCTCGAGGGGGGGCGTGCGGGCGGGGAGGGCGGCGGCTCTGACGCCGATGCCGTCAAAGCGGAGGCCGCCGCGGCGACGGTGCCGGCCGCTGGCTCCTCCTGCGCCGTCCTCGTGGACGGGGCGTGGCGCGCGCAGTCCGCCCGCCTCCACTCTGCCGGGCACCTCCTCGACGCCGCCATCCGGCCCCTGGCCCCCGCCCTCGTCCCCACGGTCGGCTACCACTTCCCTGACCGGCCCAACGTGTCGTACGACGGCAAGCTGTCCAAGGACGAGTGCGCGGCGCTGGTGCCGGCCCTGCAGGCGAGGTGCGACGAGCTCGTCGGCGAGGGCGGCGCCACCACGGTGAGCGTCTTCGAGGCCGGGGACGACGAGGCGGCAGCGCGGGCGGGCCTCGGCCCGGAGGCCACCAAGGGCTACGAAAAGGGGAGCACCGTCCGCGTGGTGGCGGTCGGGGAGCCGTCCAACGTGTGCCCCTGCGGCGGCACCCACGTGCAGAGCTCGGCAGAGCTCCGCGGCCTGACGATCACGGGCATCAAGTGCAAGAAGAACACCACCAGGGTGTCGTACTCGCTGCCGCTGTGACTGGCCAGCGCCCCAGCGGCCGCCCGCTCGGCGCCCCTTGCGTGATCTTCTGCGATTTCGCTGGCTTGCAATGGCGCCGCCGGTCACTCGATCACTCGCTCACTCGCCCACTCACGATGCAGCTGCGGCACGCCGCGCCTCACGCCCGGCCCCACACCCCACCTAGGCCAGCATCGCGGCGACGCGCCTCGCGACGTCGGCGTTGTGGGCCTGGATCACGATGGCGTCCGTGACGCCCCGCTTGGGCCGGACGGCCGCGCGCTGCCTGGGCACCACCTCCACCTCGACCTCGGTGTCTCTCACCTGCAGCCGGCGCAGGGTCGCCTCCTCCCGCTTCCGCTCCGCCTGCTCCTCGGTCAGCGGCGCGACGCCCCGCACCTCGGCGAACCGGAACGGCACCGACACGAACGGCCAGTCGCGCACCGCGAGGAGCAGCGTGGCCCCAAAGGCCTCGCCGTAATCCGACCGCAGCTTCCGCCCGATCCGTGTCATCACCGCCGTCGTCAGCTGCTCGGGGGTCACGGCGCCCGACGTGAGCGCCGCGCTCCACCTCGCCGCCAGGGCGGCGATTGCCCCGGCGCTCACGATGCGGGTGAGGGCGCCCATCGCCATGTGGTGCCCGCCGGCGTCCCTGACAATGGTCGTGGAGCGCTCCGAGTCCGGACCCGTCATGATGGGAACCAGCTGCTGCACCGTTGCCACGAGAGACGCGGCCGCTTGGTGCACGTCGCGCTCGCCGAAAAAGGACCGGATCATGCCCACGAGCGTCCCGGCGTGGTCGGTCGCGCGGCCCATGTTCTCGTCCGAGAGCATGGCCAGGCCGGTGCCTGGGATATCCAGGTCGTAGAAGCGCCTTGCCACAAGCTGCTCCATGATCGCACGCGTGGGATCATCCAGCCCGTCGTCTGCGGGGAGCGCCCCGTCGTCGTCATCCGGCTTCTCCGGCATCGGGCCGTCAAGGACAGCGTACAGCACGCTGATGAGCTGAGGCATCTGTGCCACGAGCTCATCCGATCCGCGGAACACGTAGACCGTCGCGGCGGGGGCGGGTGCCTCCTTCACCTCCGTGCTGGCCGCCGATCCGGCTGCTCCCGCCTCCCCCGCTGGCGCCGGCACCGTCGATCCTGCGTCCGCAGCTGCAGAAGAAGCCGAAGAGAGTCCCTCTTCGGCCGGTGCCGGCGGCTCTGACCCCTCGGGCGCTGGCGGAGCCGCCGTCGTCGTCGGTCCATTCCCCGGGCCAGGCGCTTCTGCCGGGTTTGACCCCTCCACGTCGAAGCCCATCGCGCTCAAAAGACCGAGCCCGGTCGGGTGGCGCCCGATGGTGTCGGCAAACTCAGGGTCGTCGGACTGGAACCTCGTCTCGGCCGGGCTTGCGGCCGCGGACATCAGCATCCCGCACGCCCGCATGTACGTGTCATCGTCCTGCAGCGCCCCGCGGAAGCGCGAGGCAAGGCGACCCATGCGGGTCGGAAGATTGGCCATGGCCGGTCGCGGAGTGAGTGGTCTGGCCTCGGCGCAGGCAGGATTGCGCAGAGTCTCTGAAATTTGTGTTGCCGCCGCTGCTGCTCGCACGACCGTTTCTGGCGTCCGCGCAGGCTTGGCATGCAGTCCGCACGGCTCGCCTCACGCGGGGGGTTGCGCGTCCTTGGGGCTGGCCAGGTTCCATAGCCGCTCGGCGCCCTCACCGCCCTCGCACCGCCCCGGGAGCAGGTGCGCGAAGTGCGCGTGGCCCTCCAGCACCGGCCTCGGGAGGCCGACGGCGGTGACCTGGACGTCGAACCCTCGCACGGGGCTCGCGCCGAGGGGGTCCTCCCCGACGCAGTACGCGTCGTACATGGCACGGTACGCCCCGGCGGCGGAGGACCGCTTGGCGCGCCCGGCGCCGAGCCACGAGCGGAGCGAGGACACGGCCGCGGGCTCGAGCAGCGACCAGTCCGTGGTGCAGTGCTCGCAGGTCCACCCCGCATCGGTGAGGCAGGGGAGGCCCGCCCCGCGGAACGATCCGAGGTCGAGGCCCGACCAGGGGCCGGCCCGGCCCCCGGGCCCCGCCGCCTCAGCCCGCCGGGCGCCCTCGTCGACGAGGGAGCCCGCCTCCAGCACCAGCGGGGAGTGCCGGAAGGCCTTTGGCTTCCGGAACTCGAACGACAGCGCGTACGTCGCCGTGGCAAGGCACATGCCCGCCCCCGCGGGGGCGCAGCTCTGCAGTAGCTCGATGGCTCCCGCCCTGGGGATCTCGTGCGCACGGCCCAGGACGAGCAGCGTCCTGCGGTCCGCCCCCACGCTCTCCAGCGCCTCCCCGCCCGCGGCAGTGAGGAGCCTCCGCGCGTAGGTGTCGTCGCCGTGCCAGCCGCCGCTCCGGTCAGCGGAAACGCGGCGGCGGGGCGAGTCGGGCGCCGCCCCTGCGTCCGGCTTGCCGGACGGCGCGGGCGCCCGTCCTCCGGCCACCTCGCCGGGGACGACTACGACGGCAAGCTTGTGCGAGTAGTCCGCGATCAGGGACTGCCACTGCGGGCCGCGCATGGCCGCCGGGGCGCCGTCGCCGCCCTCGGGCGCCGGCGAGCCTGCCGACGCCCAGACCCACGGGGCCTGGGAGCCGGTCACGGGGTCCGGCCCGCCCCGAGCGACGAGCACAAGCGTGTCGGCAACAGAATCAAGCTCCTCGTACCTCAGCCGAAGCAGGGATGCGTCCGTCAGCCCCGGTTCAACAGCCACGACATCCACGACCCGGCGCTTCCCATCCTCCCGCGTGGCCATGCCGTGCAAGTAGCAGCTCGCTGTGGACTGGAAGCCGAGGGACACGACGTACGAGCCCTTCGCGAACTCGTTCGAATGCTCGTTTCGGAGCACTGCTACCGCCGCGAGCAGCGAAAGCACGAGCGAGCAGACGATGGCGGGCCCGGCCCTTGACACCGCTCCTTGGTACCGCGCGCATCGATCTGGGCGCCGGCGGCCCGTCGTCGCCGGGGAGCGGTACGAGTCCGCGGGCACCCTCCGCCGCGTCACAAGGGGGGACTCGTCGCCCGGCATCCTGCCCCTTATCCCGATGTTAAGCACCGCTGAGGCAACGGCGCGCCACGCGCAGGCCGGTGTGGCGGCCATGCGCGCGCAAACGGCGCAGAATGGCAGAGCGTGCGACGCTCGACGGAGTTTTGGGCCGTCCAGTGGCATTGGCGCGAACTCGACGGGAGCGCGCGCTCCCCGCCTCACACCCATCCGCCTGAGCGGCTGCCGAGCCGGCCAAGGGCAGTTCACCCCGTGGAAGGATGGCCCACCAGATGAACGCGGGCCTCAAGGTGAGACAGCGGCGCCAAGGAACGATGGCGCAACGCTCACATCACGAGTGTCGGGGCCGACCCGCGAGAACGCTCGGCCGCCCTGCACCGAGCCCGTCCGAACGCTGCACGGTGTGTCTCGCAGGCATTCCTCGCCCCGGCAGGGCCGTCGCACTCCGGCGAGCAGGTGTTGCGAGCGAGGCAGCCCCGCGGCGGAGAACCGCCCCCCCGGCCCGCTCCGCGGCCCGTGGGTTCGCTGCGCCGGAGGAAGGAAACGGCGACCCTGCTGGTGCGCAAGGTTGGGCGCGCGTTGCCGCCCGTGTCTGCGGAGCAGCAGACGCTGGACGGTGCGAGGCAGGCACTAAGCGTGCTGCGCACGCGCCAGCTGGCAATGGACGCGACAAGAACGGCGGGGCTGGGAACCGGCGACGCAGCCGCACATCGCAGCGCAGCGGCCTCCGGCGGAGCGACGAGGCAGGGGGGCCGCAGGCGGCGCCGCGGGCCCGGGGCGGGCAGCCACGCGGCGGCAGCGCAGGCCGGCGCGCGCGCGGGAGCGGCAGCGCGGCGTGGCGTCTGCGCTGTGGCGTTCCCACTGTCGGACCGCAGCCCGTGGCCCCGCCTGCGGACCTCGGACCCGCCCCCGTCCCTCGCCGGCGTCCCCGGCGCGACGACGATGCACACGACGGGCAAGCACGACGTGCGGGCGCTGGTGGACGCCGCCGCCCTGGACCCGGCCTACGTGGTGGCCTGGGCCCAGAGCGCCCGCGCGGCGCTCGGTGCGGTGGCCGACCCGCGCGCCTGCTGAGGAGAGGTAGCGGGGCGGTGGCGGCAGGAGGGCGGCTGGTGCGTGCGTGCCGTCCGGTCGCGCGAGCGTGTGTGGTGCGAGGCGGGGTCGGCAAGGGGAGCCCAGGCGGCCTGGCTGCGGGGCGCGTTGCGCGACGCGTGAGGACGGGCCCTCGCGGCGCGCCGACGGCACTCACTCGCGCCGCACACACAGTCCCAGTACGGCAGCCGCGAGTTCAGGACCCCATCCGTGCCCGCCATTGGGTGCGCGCAGCGGGCTCCCACCAGTGCCTCGCCCGAGAGCCAAGCAACCACGTTCACGCCGACAAGCGGATCAAGGTCAGTTCCTGCTACATCTGCCAGGATGTCCGCCGGGACCGTATCCATGTGCGACTGCCCGAGCCGAGCAAAGTTGTCAAGCGCGTTGGCCCAGCAACCTTGAACGAAGCGCCGTGTGTCGGCGTATCCGCCTCCAGTATCGATCTGCGAGGGTACATATGCACCGGCGAAGCGACACCTGTCGCCGCGGCAGCGCCCACGCAGTGTCATGGCCGGGTCGGCGATGCTGCCGCCGTATCTTGGACGGCGACCTCATACTCGGCCGGCCACACTCAACCCGCGCCTTGGCGAGCTCCCGCGGGGCGGCTCAGCACTGCCGCGTGCACTGCTGCACATAGCACACACTCATACATGGAATCATCGCTTACTGCGTTGAGGTCGGCGGCCATAGCACCTGGCGGCGGCTTGCACGAACGCCGGCTTGGCAGATGCAAGTCGCCCGCGAGACGACAGGGTGATCAAGCAGCGGGCCTGGGCTTCCCGGTCGGTCGGTGCAGGACACTGCACCGGCTGGGGATGGCGTTGGAGTGCTGGCGTTGGAGTGCTGCGGGCGGGATTGAGCGCAGCCCCGCAAGCCGCTGGCACTTGCCCACCTGCCGATGGAGCTCTGCCTACAGTCTCGAGCCATAGTGTCGGACACCTAATATGGCTCGCTGCGCTCGCGTCAGCTCGACGGCCACACCCCATCCGGGCGGCGTCCCGCTTGGACGAGGGCTGCTGTCTTTAGTGCACTTGTCGTCGGTCGTCACTGGTGGAAAGCAGCAGCGGTGGCCGTGTGATGGCCACTGCCGTGGCGTCCCTGGGCGTCGATGCCAAGGAATCGTGCCGGCGGCAGGCTGGGCCTTCGGACGCTGTCGTGGGGTCTAATCGAGTGTTGTACTGTCGTGTGCTGGGGCTGACGCGCCTTCGCCGCGCGATCGTGGCCTTCCCGCGCGGCGAGGGTCGGGGCTTCATCCGGAGCTCTCTGGTCTTCGTCCGCACCGACAAGGACGGCGGCTGGGCCGGCTGGGCCATCGATCCGACCAAGACTTCTGTTATCGGGGCGGAGACCAAGCGGCTGCTGGCGCTGGGGAAACCTGTCGGGGCCCGATTGGATGTCCTCGCGGTTTGCCTCGGCGACCTTGAGCCGGCGGACCGTCCCAGGGACGAGCGCGTGTGCAACCCGGCTGTCTTGGATGCGGTGCGCACTCACAAAGGGGCACTGGTGACGGCAGTGCGTCGGTGTGAGCTCTTCACGGGGGAGGGCGTGCCCTCGGAGTCGGGCGGCTTCTTTGTGGCGCCACGGCCTCGGCTTCGCCGGTACGTGCTGAGCTGTCGTGTCGTGGCGGCCTCGGCGCGATTTCGCGCGATCGTGGCCTTCCCGCGCGGCGAGGGTCGGGGTTCCGTGCGGAGCTCTCTGGTCTTCGTCCGCACTGACAAGGACGGCGGCTGGGCCGGCTGGGCCATCGAGGAGAGCGAGACCGTCGTAATCGCGGCGGAGGCCAAGCGGCTGCTGGCGCTGGGGAAGCCTGTCGGGGCTCAGTTGGAGGTGCTCGCGGTTTGGCCGAGGGACCTTGGGACAGCAGACTGCCCCAAGGATCAGCGCATTTGCAACCCGGCTATCGTGGATGCGGTGCGCACTCACAAGGGTGGAATAGTGACTGCAGTACGTCGATGGAAGCTCTTCACGGGGGAGGGCGTGCCGTCGGAGTCAGGCGGCTTCTTTGACGACCGGTGGCCAACTGAATCTCCGGCCCCCTTGTCCCCTGCTTACAAGGATGGGCGGGTGTCCTCTTCACGCTCTGTCGGTGAGCCGATCTCGCACATCAGGCTCCGCCGACGGGTGGCTCGCGTGGAGCGCATCGCGTGAGCGTGCTGCGGCAAGATGCTTCCAGCCAGCCAAGCATCACCATCACGCTGCAGCCGTGCCCTCGATCACACAGCTGCGCTCGTGTCGGCGTCGCATGCTCACTTCTCGTCCCTCCTGCCGCTCACAGCCGCCGCTCCATGACCGACGCGCGCTGTGCGTCTCACCGCGCCTGTCGGGCTCCGGCACCACCAACACGTAGTACCGCCAGCACCGGTCACACCTGTGACACCCCTGCGCCGAGGACGGCACCACACCCGCGCTGCTTGCACCGCCCACAGCGTAGCCCCCATGTGCGTGCGTGCCGTCCGTTCGCGCGAGCGTGCGTGGTGCGAGGCGGGGTCGGCAAGGGGAGCACAGGCGGCCTGGCTGCGGGGCGCGTTGCGCGGCGCGTGAGGACGGGCCCTCGCGGCGCGCCGGCGGCACTCACTCGCGCGGCACACACAGTCACACAAGCTATCATGCGCCGGCCGGGTGACGCGCACCAAACACACGGCGGCGGCGAACAGAAAGGCGCCGCGTCAAGGTCCGCTCTACTTCTGCGGCCGGGAGCCGGCGCGGCGCAGGGAGCTGCGGGACTCACGGGCCTTCCGCTTTCGGAATCGGCGGCGCGCTCTGACCCAGACGAGGCTCGACTTGACGGCGCGCTGGATGGAGACGAGGGCGGCGTTGATGGGGGAGCAGTTGAGGCGGGCGAGGGAGAGGACGAAGATGGCGTCGTCTGCGCCGACGAGGCACTCGAGCGGCGGCGCCGAGTAGACGTAGGGGCGGGAGGGGACGCTGGTGGCGGCGGTTGCGGCGGCGGCGCGCTCGGTGCGGAGGAGGTCGAGCCCCGTCGCGAAGCTGACCCCCGGGTGGGCGGCGTCGGCGTCGTGGTGGGCGGGGGTGTGGGCCTTGCACCACGCCCCGCTCTGGGACCCGCGCATGGCCTCGCGGCCGTGCCGGAGGATGGCGGTGGGCATGAGGCCGAAGGAGAGGAGGTACTCGTACATCTCCCCGTAGGTCAGGGCGTCGCGGGGGAGGGCCATGGCCGGGGTGGCGGGGGCGGAGAGCCAGCCGGGCTCGTCGTCGCTGCCCGGGTCGTGCAGGTGCGCGATGTGGTCCCGCACGATCTTGGGGTCGTCGGGCACGGCGGTGAGGGTGAAGCAGGCGCCGCCGCCCGAGACCAGCTGCGTGATGATGGGCATGACGTTGGAGTCGAAGAAGGACTTGGCCATGAGGCCCTCGAGCATCGTGGAGGCGTAGACGGAGCCGTCCGCCATGTCGGGGAGGGCGTACACGTCGTCCTCGTCGTCCCCCGGGGCGCCGTCGTCGCTGTCGGACCCGGCCTCGTCGTCCCCGTGGTCCCGGCCGCCGACGCTCTCGGCCTCGGGCGGCGCCTCGCCCGTCGCGATGGCCCGCACGAGGGGGGACATGCGGGCGAGGGTGACGCCGCGCGGGGGCAGCCGCGCGCCGATGCTCACGGCCGCGGGTAGGACGGGCACGGCGCGGCCGTGCTGGCGCCGCTTGGACGCCATGGTGGCCGCGTGGGCGACGGCGTTGACGCTGGCGGTCATGGCCACGACGAGCTCCAGGTGCAGCGGCTGCCTGAGCTCCATGACGATGGGGGGCGCGGCCTGGTGGAGGGAGGACCGGATGGACTGGGCGGTGAAGACGGTGAGGGCGTCGTGCACGATGTCCTGGTCCGAGGAGGAGCGGCGGGTGCCGGAGGGCCGGGCGTCGCCTGACGGCGAAGCCTCGGACCGGCCGGAGAGGACGAGGACGCGGCGGGCCGTCTGGACGCCGGCGCGCCCGAGGTCCAGGCTGTCCTCCGGGCTGCCCACCACGAGGTAGAGCGGCACGTCCTGCCGCCGGGAACCGGCGGCGGACATGACCATGCTGCCCAGGGTCATGGCGACGCTCGAGGTGCCGGAGCCGTGCGGCTTGGCGTCGTCGTCGGGGGAGCGCCCGGCGGGGGCCGCGGCGTCGCGGGGCGCCGTCTTGGCGTGGGAGATCGGGGCCGCGGAGGCCGCCGCGGCGGAGGCCGGGCGGCTTGCCGGCACCGTGGCGGCGCGGCCGAGGAAGCGCTGCGAGGGGCTCACGGCCACGGCGGCGCCCGAGCTCGCCGTGGGCGACCGGGCGCTCGGCGGCTGGCGCATGTGGTTTGGGCGATCGCTCCAGCCCATGACGCGGCGGCGGCTCTTGGAGGCCACGCGTGGGTCCTTGGCGGCGGCGCGGACCTGGAGACGTGCCCAGTCGCGGCGGGAGGGGCGGCGCGGGTGGAGGACGACGACGCCGGGGAGGCGGGAGCGCCTGAGGGGGCGCAGCACGTGGACGAGCTGGAACCAGTCAACGGAGGAGGGGCAGAGCACGACGACGTGCCCGCCGGCGCCGAGGAGCACGGCGGGGGGCTCCAGGTTGGCCTCCCTCGTGGCCGGGTCCGGCGTGAGGCTGTACCGGGTGAGGTCCGCCACGAGCTCGCGGGTCATGCGGTCCCGGCGGAGCGTGCCGGGGGAGTGGGGGCGGCGCACCGGGGGCGCCGGGCCGTCGGCGACGCGGGAGGCGGGGCCCACCTGCGTGCCGGTCGTGGTGAGCGGGGCCACGGCGGGGGACAGGGGGGCGCGGCGCGGCTTCGTCCCGCCCTGCGCGGACGGGGTCGAGGCCGCCGCCGAGGCCGGTGCGGCGGCCGCGGCCTTGCCGTCCTCCGCGGCGGCGGCGGCGGCGCCGGCACCGGCATCTGCAGCGGCGGCGTCGGCGTCCGTGGCCCTGCCGTCCGCCCCGTCCTCCGCCACCGTGCCCGTCCCGCTCTTCCCCTCTGCCTGCCGCGTCTCGGTCGCGGACCGGCCCGCTCGAGCCTTGGCGTTCCGGATCGCCTCCGTCTGAGCCTTGACGTTCCGCTCTTCCTCCTCCGCGGCCTCGTCGCGTCCCATGGCTGCAGCTTCCACCGCCCCGGGGGACACGGGGCTGCCCCCAGCCTCTTCCAGCGCCTCGGCGACCACCACCGCGGCGGGCGGCACGGGGAGGCTGCGGCGCGAGCGCTCGGCCACGCGCCGCTTCGCCCGGCTGAGCAGGTCCCGCTCGTCCTCGGGGTCCGTCGTCACGCTGCTCACGAAGCGGGCCATGGCCTCGGACGCCTCCGCCGTGTCCGAGTCGTCGTCCTCGTCGTCCCCGGGGCCGCTCGCGGACACCACGCCGCCCTCCACCATGGTCGCGTCGCCGACGGCGGCGGGGCCCCCGAGCCCGTCGTCGCCGTCGTCGCTGCTGTCGTCCTGCCCGCCCGGCCCCGGCCCGCCCTCGCGCCCAGCACTCTCCCCCGCGGCCTTTCCGGCGGCGCCGTGCGGGTCGCCGGGGCCCGGGGCCCTCTGCATGGTCGCGATCCGGACGGAGGGGTCCTTGGCGGCGGACTCCGACATGGCACGGCGGATCCCGATGGGACCCTGGGGCCTCTGGGCGGCGCGGCGTTTCGCCGCCAGGCGCCGCCGGGCGCGGCAGTGTGCGGCCTCGTGCGCAAGGGCCTCCGTGACCGAGAGCAGCGACGCCCTGGCGGTCTCGAGACTGTCCGTGAGGACCACGAGGCGGCAGCCGGTGGCGATGACGACGGACGGCAGGCCGAGGAGCAGGCGGCTGTGCTGCATGCCCGCGAGGGAGCTGAGGGCGGCGACGTTGGCCGCGCGGGTCGCCTGCGCGAGGCTCTCCAGGCCCGCTGCCCTCGCCGCTGTGCCGTCTTCGTCTTCCTGCCTGCCCGTGGCGTCGGCCACCGCCTGCTCGAGGATCTGCTGCCGGCCTGGGTACTTGGCATCACGGAGGGTGCACCCCAGGACGTGGACCGCGCCGTCGGTGCGCCGGGCGAGCGCGAGGGCGACGCGGCCGACCGTCATCCCGTTCAGCTCGGCTCCCATCCCAACGGTGTAAACCTCGCACTCGGCCCCCGTCTTGAACTCCACCGCCCAGGCCTGGTCCCGGCTCGCGAGGGCGCTCTCGGAGGAGCGCACGAGGTTGGAGACGAGCGTCGAGACGGCCGGGGTGACGGTGGTGTGGCCCAGGAGGCTATAGTCCAGGCTGTCGCGGGCCACCACCTCGTGCAGGCCGCACGCGACGGCGAATTTTCGGCTCTCCGACGCCTGCACCGCCACGAGGAAGCGCGGCGTGGGGTTGGGCTCCTGGCTCCCGTGGCTGGCCTCGCCCGGGCGGCGCCCGCAGATGGACGACATGCAGGCGAGGAAGCTCGCGAGGCAGCTCCGGGGCCGGGCCTCGTCCTCGGCGTGAGGCACGATCTGGCCGAGGTAGCGCTTGATGCGGAGCACGCGGAGGAGGTTGGAGCGGTCCTCGCCGCGCCCGCCGGCCCTGCCCCGGCGCGGGAGGACGATGATGGCGGCCGCCTTCTCGGCGGCGGCGCGGTACAGGTCGGCGTCCCTCGCGGGTGAGCCGTCGAGGAGGTAGGTGCGGGCGCTCCAGGGCGCCTGCGTCTCCTCCAGCAGCTCGCGGACGTCGGGGGAGGGGCGGTTGAGGAGGAAGACGACGGGGCGGTCGCACAGCGGGGCGTGGTCGGCGTGGAAGAACTCCCGGAGGAAGGCGAGGACCTGGGTGCGGGACGGGTCGCCGATGACGAGGACGTGCCGCCGGACGTCGTTGTTGCCGAGGATGCGGCGCATGCTCTTTGGCTGGCGCTTCTCCTGGGCCACGAGGTCGAGGAACTTGCCCGTCTGGTTGGCAAAGGCGGCGAGGCCGACGATGAGGACGAGCAGCAGGAAGAGGCGGGGGAGGGACCCCGAGGGGCTGAAGTCGCCGTACCCGACCTGCGCGGCAGCGGGGCGGCGCGCTTCAGGGAGTGATCAGCGGGGGGG
>Ga0136560_1000819_pt1 | contig 15721 bp, 12 predicted proteins | sample AntRauMeHopE1497_FD_104925 | JGI IMG/M metagenome (GOLD analysis project Ga0136560, IMG submission 104925) | Saline lake microbial communities from Rauer Islands, Antarctica - Metagenome Hop E1 #497 | ecosystem: Environmental > Aquatic > Non-marine Saline and Alkaline > Saline | place... | reverse complement strand
GGGCGGCCAGGTTAACAAGGAAATTGTGTCGCTGATCAACGCCGAGGGCGGCACCGCCATTGGCTTGACCGGAAAAGACGCTAATTTGATCCGTGCCCGCAAACTGGAAGTGGTTGATCGCAGCCCGGAACTGGAACGCCCCGAAATTATCGATATTGGCCGTGTGGGTGAGGTCGTCAGTGTGAACGTGAGCGTTATTGACATGCTCACCCGCGGCAACGTGATACCGGTTATTGCCCCTATAGGCGTTGGCCCGGACGGCAAGTCTTACAACATCAACGCTGACTTGGTAGCTGGTAAAGTGGCCGAAGCCATGAAAGCCGAAAAACTCATTCTTCTGACCAACGTTTCCGGTTTGAAAAGCAAAGAAGGCAAAGTGCTGACCGGTCTGACCGCCAGCCAGGTCAACGACCTGATTGAAGACGGCACCATTCATGGTGGCATGTTGCCAAAAATACGCTGCGCTCTGAATGCGGTTGAAAACGGCGTGCGTACGTCGCACATTATTGACGGCCGTGTGGCCAATGCCTGCCTGCTGGAAATCTTCACGGATGAAGGCGTGGGTACCCTTATTTCACGGAACTGATTTGCCGGAACTGACGTTCGGAAACTGACCCATGCGCAAGGAGTGAAGGCATGAAGCGCCTGCTGTTATGGCTGCTGATTTTGACCGCTCTGACCTGGACCGGCTACAAGGCCGGCGTTTGGTGGCTGGCGGACCAGCGAATGAATGAAGCGCGGTTGGCCTTGAACCACTACGGTGCGTTGGAGCGTGGCGACATCCATTCAGGCGTGCGCGGCCGGTTATTACTGAAAAACAGTCAGTGGCAAGACTTCCGCCTGACCCAGCCATTGACCTTACCCGTTGCAGAGTTAAGCACCCGTTCGCCGTTGTCATTAATTAATCTGTTGCACACCCCGGCCGCAGAGACGCCTTACACGCTGAAGCTCGAAGGCCTGAGCCTGGCTCTGGACGCAGCCATGTTCCGCAACTGGGTAACGGCTCAAGGCGCGAACAGTGACGGCGAAGCGGCGCTCTTCACCTTGTCTTGCGCGCCAGACCCACGCCAACGACTGAGCAGTGTTGACTTGATACGCATGGGCATTGACGAAATGACCGGCGAAGTCCTGTTGCGTCAGAACGAAGAGAGCTTTTACGCTGAGCTGATCACCGATGAGCTCGGCAGTGTTGAATTGAACTGGCCGAATGCCTCGGTAGACTGGCGCGCGCCCAAAGAGGCGCTGGCTCGTGGTTCGCTGGACATCATCCTGCGCGACGGCGGTGTTATGCGACGCGTGGCGGCCTGGTGCGCTCGCGAGGCCGGGCTTTCAACCGAACAATGGGCCGGCCGTTCGGTGGCCCAGCTACGTCAGGGGTTGCTGGCACGAGGCTGGCTGGCCAGTTCGCAGTTGCTGGCACTTTACCGCCAATGGTTGCTTGAAGGCGGTGAGTTGAAAGCTACGTTGAAGCTAGCTGAACCCGCGCTGGGATTACCCATTTACGGGGAAGAAACCAACGCATCCAGCCGCCTTGGCGCGACCGTATATTACAACGACGCGAGCGTACCCGATGTGTTTTTGCTAAGCGATACCAGCTCTTCAGAAACGCCACAACAATCGGTCATCAGGGAGCCAAAGCCGCAAGCTGAATTCGCCGAGGGCTGGCTGGTGCAGCCTATCGCGGTAGCGGAACAGTGGCTTGGGCAAAAAGTCAGAATTACGCTGCGCAACAACAACCGTGTAGCCGGTCGTCTGGTTCGAGTACCCGACGATGAAATTGAAGTTGCTCGCCTGGTGGCCGGCGGCGAAGTGGCTTACCCCATGCAAAGAGCGGCGGTGGCCGGGTTTGAGGTGTGGCGGCGTAACCGCCCGCTGAATTCAAACAATAATGATTGACGGAGAACCCGCAATGGCTCAGTTAACGACAGTCTCGGGCAATGCTGCGAAAGGTGCTGTGATGCCGCCGTCTATTTTAGAGATGTTGACGGCGTTGATTGCTGCACCCTCAATTTCCAGCTCCTCGGCGAAGTGGGATTCCAGTAATCGAGGTGTGATTGACTTGCTGGCAGGGTGGCTGGGGCCCATGGGTTTTGTTGTAGAAATTTTGCCGGTGCCGAACATGCCCGGCAAGTTCAATCTGATTGCCACCCTGGGCAGCGGTCCCGGGGGGCTTGTGCTGGCGGGTCACACCGACACAGTCCCGTTTGACGAAAAACGCTGGCACAGCGATCCGTTCAAGCTGACCGAGCGGGATAACCGCTGGTATGGCCTTGGCACCTGCGACATGAAAGGTTTTTTTGCCCTTGCTATTGATGCCGCCAGGGAGTTTGTGGGCCAGCCATTGCAGCAACCGCTGATCATTGTGGCGACCGCCGACGAAGAAAGCTCAATGAATGGCGCTCGCGCGCTGGCGGAGGCGGGTAAGCCGAAGGCGCGTTATGCGGTGATTGGAGAGCCCACCAGCTTGCGTCCGATTCGTATGCACAAAGGCATCATGATGGAACGTTTGGTGTTCGAGGGGCAGGCAGGGCACTCCTCTAATCCCGAGCTGGGTCGTAACGCGCTGGAAGGCATGCACCAGGCGATGGGTGAGCTACTGGCCCTGCGCGTTCAGTGGCAGCAGCAGTATCGTAATCCGAGTTTTGACGTGCAGGTGCCAACCTTGAACCTTGGCTGCATTCACGGTGGTGATAACCCCAACCGCATATGTGGCCGATGTGAATTGCACTTTGACCTACGTCCGCTGCCCGGAATGGATATGGACGCTCTGCGCCAGGCCATTTTGGAGAAAGTCGCGCCAGTGGCCAGTGAACGCGGCCTGAAGCTCCAGTTTGAACCCTTATTTGACGGCGTTCCGCCGTTTGAAACAGCATCCGATGCTGCACTGGTTGCGGCTTGCGAAAAACTCACTGGCCACACCGCAGGGTCGGTCGGCTTTGCCACAGAGGCGCCGTGGATGCAGCGCTTGGGTCTGGAAACGCTGGTGATGGGCCCAGGCTCCATTGACCAGGCTCATCAGCCCGACGAGTTTCTGGCGCACTCACAAGTTGCACCGACCGTCAACATACTGCGTCAGCTTGTGAGGCAGTTTTGTTTGTAATATTTCTTTTGCCCGGAGATTTGAATTGAACGCCAACGGCTGGTTGCACGGCTTTCGCCATTCGTCGCCTTACATCAACGCTCATCGTGGCCGTACCGTGGTGTTGACCCTGCCAGGCGATGCCATCAGTCAGGAAAACTTTATCAATATCGTTCACGATATTGCCTTGTTGAGCAGTTTGGGCGTGCGATTAGTTGTAGCGTTCGGTGCCCGTTCCCAGATACAACAGCGGCTGCAAGACGCGGGCCTTGAGTCTACCTTTGCCCGCGGCTTGCGGGTGACTACCGAACAGCAATTGCCGCTAGTGATGGAAGCCATAGGCGGATTGCGCGCTTATATAGAGAGCCAGTTGTCTATGGGCCTGGTCAGTTCGCCCATGCACAATGCCCGCATACGGGTGTGCAGTGGCAATTATGTGACCGCTAAACCGGTTGGCGTATTAGACGGTGTCGATTTTGGTTATACCGGCAAGGTTCGGCGCGTTGATGTTTCCGGTATCGAAAAGCTGCTAGACCAGGGCCAGATCGTGTTGTTGCCACCCATGGGTTTCTCTCCTACCGGTGACGTATTTAACCTGTCTTACGAAGACGTTGGAAGCCAGGTAGCCGCCGCTTTACGGGCTGAAAAGCTGATGATTTTTATCGACGACCCCGGCCTGTTAACGGCAGACGGCACGCTGGTGCGTGAATTGTCCGCGGCTCAGGCAGCTGACCAGTTGAGTGCTGGCCAAGTGACAGGCCACGATGCAGAGCTGCTAAAGGCGGCTTGCGATGCCTGTGTCAAGGGTGTACGCCGCGCCCATATTATCAGCTATCTGGACGACGGAGCGCTACTGAAGGAGCTGTTTACCCGTGATGGTTCCGGTACTTTGGTCAGTGGCGACACTTACGAGCAGATCCGGGCGGCCAGGGTAGAAGACGTGGGCGGTATTACCAATCTGATTTATCCGCTGGAAGAGCAGGGTATTCTGGTGCGGCGCTCGCCAGAAATGCTGGAAACCGAAATCGGCCGCTTTGTGGTGGCCGAACGCGACGGCACCATTGTTGGGTGTGCCGCGCTATACCCCTACGGTCAGGATGACGCCGGCGAGCTGTCCTGTTTTGCGGTAGACCCCAATTATCGCCGCGCCGGACGCGGTGATGAACTCTTGGCGATGATCGAGCAGCAGGCTCGTGCTCAGGGTTTGCAGCGTCTGTTCGTGCTGACCACGCAAACCGAGCACTGGTTTCGCGAACGCGATTTTAAAGCGATGCCGGTAGAGTCGCTGCCTGGCCCGAGGCTGGCGGTTTACAACACCCGGCGCAACTCCAAAGTTTTTTGTAAAGCTCTTTGAGTAACGAGTTCATGAAATCTTCAGAAAAACGCAGCAGTCCGAGAAAACCCATAAAACTTGCGGCCCAACTGGATTTGGGGCGCGGTGAAAATTTCCCGTGCCAGATCGCAGATTTTTGCGCCGAGGGCTTGTTTATCCGCTACTCCCAGGCGGTTTCCCACAAGCTTGATGCGGCATTGGGTGACACTGGCGGGCAGAGCCTGTTGCTGCGTTTTCGCGGTTCGGACATTTCCGGGGTGCCGGGCCAGCGCCACCAGTTGCAGGTGCAGATGCGCCATCGCGTTGAACGTGCCATGGGCGTGTGCTTTGTGCAGGCCAACCCGAAGGCTGTCAGCGCCATGCTGCAGCAGTGCAGTGGTGCACGTGTGGCAGGCGATGCGCATTTGCGTGCACCCAGCGAGCGGGTGCAGTTCGTGCTGCACCAGTGCGCTAAAGCCGTGGTGCAGTTTATTGATCCTTTGATGCAGGAATGCCTGAATCAATCCGTTGCTGCGCTTCAGGCTCACGCCCGTGAAGCGGGTAACAATCAGCTGGCCAACGAATTGATGGACGCCTCCGGTCAGCTGAACAGCCGCCAGCGTATGGTGTGGCAGCAAATGGCAAAAAGTCTGGAATTCCCGCTAAAACCGGCATCCAAAGCCGGTCCAACGGGTTCTCTGGCGGTGGTCGACAAGAGCGAATTTGAAGACTGGCTGACCCTGCGGGTGATGATAACCAGGGCAGACACGATGTATCGGGAGCCATTGTTGCAGTTGAAGTTGCGCCTCGACAGCCTGAAAGTTGCAAATGCGACCGGCCACACCAGCCCGCTTGGCCCGTCATTAGTCTGCGAATCATTGCGGGATGGGCTGGCTCCCATGCGAATGTCTCGCGAGGTCGAAAAGGTTGTCTTCGGTATGTTCGAACACACCGTTTTGCAAAAGCTGGAACCGCTTTATGCGGAGTTAAATAATATATTGATTCGCCAAGGCGTTTTGCCTGATCTGGACCTGTCTAAATACCTGGCTGATGTCCAGCGTAGCGAATCAGCGTTTGAAGCGAGCAAGCCAGCCGAGCGCACTGCGCAGCAGACTGGTGCCCGTTCAGAGCCCGCGGCGCAACCGCAAACACAAACACAGCCAACGCCGGCGGCACAGTTGCGGCCCGCGTCAGAGCCAGGCTCTGGCGAAAAGTCTGCTCAGTTTCAGGAGTACGCCCGGCTGGCCCGCCACGCATTTAGCACGGTGCGCAGCCTGCTAGATACTCTGGCGAGCAGTCGCGCTGCAACAAACCAGGTGCGTGAAGATGAGTTCCCGACAAACACTCCGCCCTTAAGCAATGCTCAGTTGCAGCAACAACTGCAACAGCTGCAGACCCTGGATACGCCCGCCAGCAGCAGCTCCTTCAGCTTGCGGGAGCGGGTAGTCAGCAAGGTGCGCGCAGATGGTCAGGGCAAGCTTGACGCTGAACAGCAAGGCACGGTTGATGTGGTTGACCGTTTTTTTGAAAGCCTGAGCGAAAGTCCGAAACTGGACGAATCCACTCATCGCCACCTGCGCCAACTGGAAGTGCCGGTATTGAAGGTGGTGATGCGTGACGCGGACTTTTTTGAGGACGAGCAAAGTCCGGTTCGCGGCGTGCTTAACCGTTTGGCCCAGCTTGGTAGCCGCGGCAGTAAAATCAATCCGGTTATTCAACGCCGGGTGGAAGAATTAATTCAGTCTATTGTGACTGGCTTCGAGCACGACCTGGGCGTGTTTGAGCGCGCAGCGGAAGAGTTGGAAGAGCTGATTGAGCGTCAGAAACGGGTGTATCAGCGCAACGTTGAGCGGGTCAAGGCTGCTGCTGAAGGCGCACAAAAAGTCACCGAGTCTAAACAGGCAGTAGAAGACACCCTGCAGGCCCGGCTGGCGGATAAAATGCGCCAGGGTCAGATTGTGCCAGACCCGAACTATCAGCGGCCCTTGGTGGACGAAGGCCTGGACCGAATGGTGCGCAAAGTATACGACCAGCTGGCCAGCGCAGCCAGTCATGACGAGCTTACCGGTTTGCTGGAACAACGGGAGTTTGAGCGTCAGTTGGACCAGCAATTGACGTGTTGGCAAACGCCGCGAACCCTGTTGCGGATGAGCCTGCGAAACTTCAGTAAGTTCAACGACAGTGCCGGCGAGCAAGCGGGCGATGGTTTGCTGAAGCAAGTTGCGGCTATTTTGTCTGCGTGCTGTGCTGAAGATACTCCGATCGCCCGCTTGTCAGGCGCGCAATTTGGGCTCTTGCTGCCGGCAGGGGATGCCATGGCGCTGACGCGCGAGCTAAGCCGGCAGCTGTCAGCATTGCAACCGATGCTGCGCGAGAAACCGTTCGCTCTGGAGTTGGGCGCAGCGTTGGTCCCGCAGCTGGAAACACTGTTGAATCCCTTGCTCTGGCTAGAAGCCGCCGAGCAAACATTGCGCGAAAGCAGCAGCAAGCGAGAGGCCGTTGGGGAATATCGCCCAGCGCCGGCAGAGGAGGCCCAGCAGCAAAAAATTGCGGCGAAAGTGGTCAGCCTGCAGGGCCAACAACAGGAGCGTCTGTTGCTGCGGTGCCAGAAAATTATTCCTTTGCATCCGGAAACCCGCAGATTAACCCAGTACGAGGTTTTAACCGGCGTTTACGATGACGATGGCAATCTGATGGGCGGCAAAGACTTTACCCGTCTGGCTGAGCGCTATGACCAGATTCAGGCTCTGGATCGTTGGGTGGTGGGTACCATGCTCGATTGGCTGGAACACAAAGCGGATGATTTGCCGCAATTTGGTGGCATTGTCATCAACCTGTCCGGACATTCGTTGAATGATCCAGCGCTGCTGGAGTTTATATACGAGAAGCTGAGCGAGCGTGAAGCGCCCATTGAGCGTTTGTGCTTTGAGATTACCGAATCCTCGGCGATCGTTGATATGGCAGCGCTGGCGGGATTTGTGCGCGAAATGAAAGAGCTTGGGTGCTGTTTTTGCCTGGGTAATATGGGAAATGGCCCAGATTCCTTCCAGGCACTGCGCTCACTGCCGGTAGACATGCTGAAAATCGACAGCGCACTGACGGCGAACCTGGCCAACAGTCAAAGTGACCAGACCATGTTACGTTCAATGGTGGAGATGGCGCATTATCTGGAGCGCGAGGTGATTGTAACCCAGGTAGAGTCCCGCGAGCTGTTGGCATTGCTGGTTCAATTAGGCGTGGATTACGCTCAGGGTACAGCTATTGAAAAGCCCGGCATGCTCGACAGCCTGGTATAACCGCGGAAGCCAGAAGTTTATGTCGAAACGCCATCCTATTATCGCCGTTACCGGGTCATCGGGTGCCGGCACCAGCACCACCGGCCGAATTTTTAGCCGCATGTTCGACAGCGAGCGACTGAATGCGGCCATGGTGGGTGGTGACAGTTTTCACCGCTATACCCGTGAGCAGATGGCGCGGCTGGCGGCCAAAGGCCAGTTCGGTGCTCGCAATCACTTTGCCCTGGGTGCCAATCATATCGACCGCCTGGAATCGCTGTTTTACGACTACAGCCTGACCGGTAACGGGCGCTACCGCCAGTACGTGCACGACGAAGACTTTGCGCTGGCGGCAGAGGGCAATAAACCCGGTAGTTTCACACCGTGGCAGGACCTGCCTCCGGATACCAGCTTGCTGTTTTATGAAGGCTTACACGGTGGCGTGGTCAGCGATGCTTTTAACATCGCCCAATACGTTGACTTGTTAATTGGCGTAGTGCCGATTGTAAATCTGGAGTGGATCCAGAAAATTCACCGCGACACCCACAAGCGTGGTTACAGTCAGGAAGCAGTGGTTGAAACCATTCTTAACCGCATGAACGACTACGTTCACGACATAGTGCCGCAGTTCTCCCACACCCACATTAACTTCCAGCGAGTGCCGCTGGTGGACACATCCAACCCGTTTGTGGTGCGTGATGTACCTACCGAAGACGAAAGCATGCTGGTGATTCACTTCCGCGACGCCCGCGAGGTAGATTTCCCCTATCTGCTGCAGGTGATTCCTGACAGCGTGCTGTCGCGCCACGATACCCTCGCCATCCCCGGCACCAAAATGAGCCTGGCCATGGAGCTGATTGTGCGGCCTATGGTGCAGCGGCTGATGGCAGAAAAAGCCTTTGCCTGAAACGGCTAAACGTGAATAAGCTAGCTGGCCTGATGCACTTCATGGCTGTGGGTGATTTCTACCCCGCCGCTGGCCAGCATGATAGTCGCTGAGCAGTATTTTTCGGCGGACAAAGCCACCGCCCGTGCTACCTGGTTATCTTTAAGGTTGTTGCCGGTCACTACAAAGTGCAGGTGGATTTTTGTGAACACCGCCGGTACCGCGTCGGCTCGTTCCGCGCTCAGTTCGGTGTGGCAGGCAGTGACGTCCTGACGGCTTTTCTTCAGAATGGTCATGACATCAAACGACGAACATCCACCCAGCCCCATCAGTACCATTTCCATTGGTCGCGGGCCGCGATTCTGGCCTCCGAGGTCTGGCGGTCCGTCTAACTGCATGCTGTGGCCGCTGGCGCTGGTCGCTTTGAAACTGACTTCGCCGGTCCAGTCGATGGTTGCTTTCATCAAAAGCTCTCCGCAAATTTTATCGGGTGTTCATGTCGCCATAGCGGCGATGGAAACGAATGCGCAAGATGCTAGCACAGAGCGCGTGATGCCACAGCATCGCGATAATTCACTCAAAGCCAGCACGGGGCCTGAATAGGGCCGGGCCAACGGTTATAGCTGTCAGGAGTGAGTTAAGTATGAAAAATTTGTTAGAATAAGGCTATTATCAGATCAGAATCTTCCAGTGCTAATTTTACGGAGGTGCAGCGCAAACCATGGCCACAATTTTGAAGCCTATTGATGATCGTACCAAGCACCTGGATTATTTCCTGTCGCAATGCCATCGCCGCCGTTTCCCGGCAAAAAGCACCATCATTTACGCGGGTGACAAAAGCGATTCGTTGTTTTTCATCGTGAAGGGCTCTGTAACGGTCATTATTGAGGATGAGAACGGGCGTGAAATGATCATGGCCTATCTGAACGTCGGCGACTTCTTTGGTGAAATGGGACTGTTCGACAATCTGGATTCCCGAAGCGCCTGGGTGAAAGCCAAAACCGAGTGTGAAGTGGCTGAAATCAGTTACACAAAATTTCGCGAGATTGCCCAGCAGGATCCAAAGGTTTTGTATTTTATCGGCGAGCAGGTGGCAGCACGTCTGCGGGAAACCACCCGTAAAGTGGGCGATCTGGCGTTTCTGGATGTGACCGGCCGGGTGGCTCGCACCCTGCTGGACCTGTGCAAGCAACCAGACGCCATGACCCATCCGGATGGCATGCAGATCAAGATTACCCGCCAGGAAATTGGCCGCATTGTGGGTTGTTCCCGTGAAATGGTTGGCCGGGTACTGAAAACTCTGGAAGAGCAGGGTTTGGTGCGGGTAAAAGGCAAAACCATGGTGGTTTACGGTACTCGCTGAATTGTCCGTTGGCCCTGGCTTTTGTTTCAGCGTTGGCTTTGGTCAAACGGGCGGCTCAATCGGCCAGAGCCGCCGCTTTTATCTGCAGCCATATAGGCTTGCCCGGGGTCAGTTTCAAAGCGTGCACAGAACGTGTGGTCAAACGCGCCAGAAATGGCGTGTTGCCGGCCAGCACCCGCACCAGTGACGTGCCCGGGCTTATCTCTTCTGCAATTTCATCGATTCGGCCATGAATCAGATTCTGGATGCTCTGGTCATGATTGGCGCTCAGCGCCAGACTGATATCCCTCGCCAGCACCTGAACCCGCACATCGCTGCCTACCGGGATGCACGGCTCGCTGGGAAGCCACAGTTGGCCGCCGTCAAATTCCGCCAGGCTCAGATGCCACTGGGTATCTTGAGTGGTAATGCGGGCTGGCAAAATAATGGCCGCGCCTTCTTCCAAACCAAAGGGCTGATCGGTGCGCGCCAGGGTTTGCTGTAGAGACCCGCTTGCCGTTACCTGCCCCTGGTTCAGCATAACAACGTGATCAGCCAGCCTGGCGACTTCCGCCACCGAGTGGGATACGTACAAAATCGGAATGGCGAGGGTGTCACGCAGGCGCTCCAGGTACGGCATTATTTCGCGCTTGCTGGCCTGGTCCAGTGCCGATAATGGCTCGTCCATCAGCAGCAACCGGGGGCTGGTCAGCAGGGCGCGGGCGATAGCCACCCGCTGGCGTTCGCCGCCCGACAACTTTCGCGGCATACGCTTGAGCAAGTGCGCCAGTCCCAGCCATTCCACCGCTTGGTCAAACTGAATCCGGCGCTGGCTAACGGGCACCCGGCGGTAACCGTAGTTCAGGTTGCGTTCTACCGACAAATGCGGAAACAACGAGGTCTCCTGAAACACGTAAGCCAGCGGGCGCTGGTGCACCGGGCGACTTTCATGGTCGTTGTGCCAGGTGTCGCCGTTCACCACCAGCTCGCCAGCGGCCGACTGCAGCCCGGCGATGCAGCGTAGCAGGGTGGTTTTGCCGCAGCCGGAATGCCCGAATAGCGCGGTTAATCCGCTGCCCGGCAAATTCAGATCCACATTCAGCGTAAAGTCGCCAATGCTGCAGTGAAAACGGACCACAATTGTGTTGCCGGTGTTCATTTCATCATTCCCGAGTGCACGCGGCCATTCAGTGAATACAGCGCCACCAGAACCACAAAAGAGAACACCACCATACCGCCAGCCAGCCAGTGGGCCTGAGTATATTCAATGGCTTCAACGTGGTCGTAGATGGCCACCGACAAGACCTTGGTTTCCCCCGGAATATTGCCGCCAATCATCAGTATTATGCCAAATTCGCCAATAGTGTGGGCAAAGGAGAGTACGGCGGCGGTCAAAAAGCCCGGCCGCGCCAGTGGCATCACCACGGTGAAGAATCGGTCCATGGGCGAGGCTCGCAGCGTAGCGGCCACTTCCAGGAGCTGATTGTTGATGCCGATAAAGGCGTTTTGCAGGGGTTGCACGGTAAAGGGCAGTGAGGAAATCACCGACGCTACCACCAACCCCTCAAACGTGAATGGCAGCAGCCCAAGGCCCAGCTGTTCGGTAAGTTGTCCGACAACGCCTTTTGGCCCCATCAGCAGCAATAAATAAAACCCCAGAACGGTAGGTGGCAGTACCAGCGGCAGCGCCACCACGGCAGCGATCGGTTGCCGTAACCAGTGTTGGCTACGGGCCAGCCACCAGGCGATAGGGGTGCCCACCACAGCCAATATCAAAGTGGTAGCGGTCGCCAGTTTCAGGGTTAGCCATACCGGTTCCCAGTAAGTTGCCATCATCGTAGCGGGCCTGTGTTTGCGTCAGTCGGCAAGGTCGTAACCTTCGTCTTTTATGATTTTCAGCGCTTGCGGGCTGCGTAAAAATTCCAGCCATTGACGCGCAACCGGCTTGTCTTTGCCGTGGTTCAGTAGCACCGCTTGCTGGTCGATGGGTGCGTACATCTGCTGTGGTACCACCCACAGCGTGCCATTGGCGTCTGGCCAGGCATTCACCTGAGACAGTGCCACAAAGCCTGCCTGGGCGTTGCTGGTGGCTACAAACTGGAAAGTCTGTGCGATTGAATCACCTCGCACCAGACGCGGTTGCAGGGTATCCCAAAGGCCCATGTGACTTAACACTTGCTGCGCGGCCAGACCATAAGGCGCTGTTTTCGGGTTGGCAATGGCCAGGCGTTTGAAATCAGCGCTGGCCAGCCAGTTCTGGGGGTCGCTGAACACATCAGGTTCCGGGCTCCACAACGCCAATATGCCGCGGGCGTAAGTAAAGCGGCTACCGGCAACGGCGCCGCCACTGTTTTCCAGCATTTCCGGGCGCGCACTGTCTGCGGCCTGAAACACATCAAAGGGTGCACCGTTTTCTATTTGGGCGTAGAGCTTACCGGTAGAGCCATAACTTGCGGCAACTGAGTGGCCAGTGGTTTCTTCGAACAGTGCAATCAGGTCACGGGTGGTGTCGGTAAAATTAGCGGCAACCGCAATGCGTAACGGCTCGGCACCGGCCAGGCTGGCAGCACAAAACAGTAGCGCAGCGGCAAGGGAACGTGAAATCAGGCGACTAACGGTAAGCATGTAGTGAGTCTCTATATTCTGGTGGATAAAACAAGTTTCGCATCGGGTTTGGCTCACGGGGCTTTCGGTGGTGCCGTTTTTTGCGTATGACCGTCCGCCTATGACGGTTCGGCAAGAAACCAGTATAAGTTTGATTAGAGCGTTAACATGATGCCATCAACTTGATTAAAAGACAGGGTAATGGAATGAAATTAAAAAGACTTTTAGCCGTCGCAACCGCGGTCAGTTCCGCAATCTTTTTAAGCGCCTGTGCCACCACGTCGGGCGACACTCAACAGAGCGTCACAACGGACAGCTTGCTGCAGGGCGGCGAATGGCCTGCGCATAGAAATAATTAACGACTTCAATGCCGTGAAGCGCAAAGGCCTGGCGGGCAATATCAACCATGTAGCTTTTGCGGGTCGTGCTGACGAATACTTGACGGAATCGCGATAGTCGGCCAATCTTTCCAGGCTTTCGGGCTGATATATTCACGGGTAAGAGGTATTCACAATGATAAAAATCTACGAAACAAAAACCGCACCCAACCCAAGGCGTGTGCGTATGTTCATGGCAGAAAAGGGCCTGTTGGACGTGGCTGAATTTGTCGAAATTGATCTGCAAAAAGGCGAAAACCTGACGCCCGAATTTGCCGCCCGCAATCCGTTCAAAAAAGTGCCGGTGATGGAACTGGACGATGGCACTGCGGTGGCCGAGACCATGGCTATTTGCCGTTATTTTGAGGAAACCTACCCTGATTCGCCCACATTATTGGGCGACACGGCGCTGGAGAAAACATTGGTTGAGCAGTGGCTGCGTTGGATAGAGCATTACTTTTTTATGCCCACGGGTATGTGCTTCCAGCACACCAGCGGTTATTTTAGCGATCGCATGAATCCGATTAAAGAATGGGGCGAGGACTGCGGCAAAGCGGTGGTGTCGTTCATGGGGTTTCTGGATGAGCATCTGGCCGGAAAAGAGTACATTTGCTGCGACCGTTTTACGGCTGCGGATATCAATGCGTTCGCTACCGTTGCTTTTGCGCGGGTGGTAAATATTCGTATCGCGGCAGAACATCAGAACCTGCAAGCCTGGTTTGACCGCGTCAAATCACGGCCTTCGGCGAAGGTTTAGGCTCGCTATAAAGCAGCGGGTATTGAATCCGCGGCGCCAGCGCCGGGCTCGACACTCACCACACGGTTGCGCCCGCCCTGCTTGGCCAAGTAAAGGGCACCGTCGGCGCGCATGATGGTGGTGTCGATGTGCTCGCCGTTGTGGTAGCTAGTGACCCCGAAACTGATGGTCTGCTCGATGTTGTGTCCACCGGCTGCCATGGGCGCGTCCCCTACAGCGCAGCGCAGCTTTTCAGCGACCGCCAGAGCGCTGTCCAGTTCGGTATCCGGCAGAACCACAAGCAGTTCCTCGCCTCCCCAGCGGCACACGATGTCGCCGGCCCGCACGTGATCTTGCAGGCGGTTTGCGGTTTCGATCAGCACGTCGTCGCCCACATTATGGCCGTAGCTGTCGTTAACCCGCTTGAACTTGTCCAGATCACCCAATATCAGACTGAACGGATGCCCGTGGCGGGCATAACGAGCGACCAGTTGCTCAAGGGACGTATGAACGGCGTGGCGGTTGAGCAGCCCGGTGAGCTGATCGGTCGACGCCAGGCTTTTGAGTTGCTGCCGGGTTAAAAACTCGGAGCGCCGCAGTTGGCTGAGCGAACCGCTGACCACCATGCCCACAACAATCATTACCAGCGGATCGAATAGAAACGGGATAAGCGGTTTTAATTCCAGGCCCATAATAGCCAGGGCAGCAAAGAACAGCGCCAAAGGGATGACAAAAAAGATCCACCATTGCTCCAGACCGCGCACCGCGATAATGGACACACCAAAAAACCCGATCATCAGGACGTTAGACATTTGGTACAAAGTGTGAGGGCTGTAAGTTGCGTGCACCACAAACAGCGACAGTGACAAGCCCATCACCGACAGCGCTATCACGCGCAGCAGCAAGCCTGGGTCCACCTTGGGCTTCTTCGTGTAGTGAACAAACAAAGTAAACAGAGCCAGCAGCAGCACCGGTGCCCGCAGCAAGGTTTCGATGATGTAAACATTTCCGTCGATGCCCCGCTGATTGGGGTTAATCTGATAAATCACCAGAATGGCCGTTATCAACCACCCGGAAACCAGTGCGAGCTGTTTTTCAACCTGGTGCAGGAAGCCGTCATAAACGGATTGCCACTGCGGGGGGATGGGCGTGCGGCGAAAGATCACGACAGGTCATCCTTGTGAACAGTGTTCACTGGCATGTATATATTTACGATAGTTAACCAAATACCTACCGGTTACAACCGCAAGCGTCAATTTTGGTCAAACTGCGTCCGTTAAATATACTGCCCTGGCGGACAACGCGAAAAAGATTATGCAAACAGTTCCTGTAGCTTGGTTCCCGGGTCAGGGGCGCGCATAAATGACTCGCCGATCAGGAAGCCATAAATGCCCCGGCCGGTCATGGTTTCTACGTCTGCGCGGGTCATAATCCCGCTTTCGGTGATGGCTAGTCGCTCTGGGCCAATACGCTGGTGCAGGTTGAAGGTGGTTTCTAGCGAGACCTCAAAGCTATGCAGGTCGCGGTTGTTGATGCCCACCAGTGGGGTGTTCAGTGTCAGCGCATCGTCCATCTCTTCGCTGTTATGAACTTCTACCAGTACGTCCAGCCCTATTTCGTGGGCAATGCCTTCGAGCTCCTGCATCTGGCCTTTGGTCAGGCAGGCCGCAATCAGCAATATGCAATCGGCGCCGATGCTGCGGGATTCGTAAACCTGGTAGGGCGATACCATGAAGTCTTTGCGGATAACGGGAAGGCTGCAGGCGTTGCGGGCGGCTACCATGTAATCTTCGTGGCCCTGGAAGAAATCGTGGTCGGTGAGCACAGACAGGCAAGCCGCGCCGCCTTTTTCATAGCTTTCAGCAATCTGCGCCGGTTCGAATGGGTCGCGCAGTATGCCTTTGCTGGGCGACGCTTTTTTAATTTCGGCGATAACCGCAGGCTTTGAGGCTTCGATGCGCTGGCGCAGAGCCTTGGCAAAACCGCGGGTGCCGGGTTGGTCGCCGGCTCGTGCTTTGAGGTCAGCAAGACTGGCGGTGCGCTGACGCTGTTCGATTTCCTGCCATTTTCTGTCGACGATCTTGCGCAGGATGGTGGGGGTTTTGTCGTT
>Ga0136560_1000818_pt1 | contig 15727 bp, 16 predicted proteins | sample AntRauMeHopE1497_FD_104925 | JGI IMG/M metagenome (GOLD analysis project Ga0136560, IMG submission 104925) | Saline lake microbial communities from Rauer Islands, Antarctica - Metagenome Hop E1 #497 | ecosystem: Environmental > Aquatic > Non-marine Saline and Alkaline > Saline | place... | reverse complement strand
TCCCTGTCCCTGTCCCTGCGAACTGCACATCCTGTCGGTGCTCCGGGACTAGTGGAACCACAGGAGGCAGTTGGGTCCTCTTTGCCGTCCCTATTCCTGTTGATGATGATGATGATGATGATGATGATGATGACGATGAGGGGGGAATGGGTGGTTCTGCTGCTTGAGGAACAGGGTTGATGTCAGTGTCGGCATTTAATGCTGGCTCTGCTTCCATTCCTTTTTCCACTTCTGTCCCTCTCTCTCGGATTCCAGGTGATGAGGCAGGGGCTGCCTCTCCCTCTCCCTCTCCCTCTCCCTCTCCCTCTCCGGCCCCGGTACTGGCAGTGCTCATCCTATTCCCATCCTGACCAGATCCACCTTGACTTTGCCTCCCGCTGCTCAACGTGCTCAGATCTAGTTTCAGTCCTAGCTGTGCGGTGCGGCTCCCGCTCCCTGTGCTCTCGCCGTTGCTGATGCTATTGGACCCCCTGGACGCTGCCAGGCCCAGGCCAAGGCCAAGGCCGGGCGCACCCGCACCCTCGTCCTCGTCTGCAGCAACGCCATTGATGTCCACGATGGCAGACCCACCACCCTATCGCGGCAGCAACTCGGAGCCAGATCCCGCCCCTCTTCCCCTCTTCGACTTGGATGGGGATGGAGTACCCGCTGCCCCGAAGCTAGAGTCATCGAACGAATCGCTCGCGTAGTCCCCCGGGGATGCCAGTCCTGCTATGGCCTGGGCCGCAGATGGGGGTGATGGTGAGGAGCCGAACGAGGAAGGCATTGTGCCCGCCTCCTCAGGAGCCTCTGCGCTCACATCAGAAGCTCTGGGCGACGATCCCAGGCGGTGAGCAGGTGACGGCGAGGGCGAGGCAGACCCGTTGTCTTGTGACGGCACGCGAGGCGGCTGATGGAGGCGGGGCTGGTCCTCCGGTGAATGGGCCGCACCTGATCCGAAGGATCTCTTTCCTACCGTACTTCGCATGGGGTCCTCTGGCGTGTCTGGTGTTTTGGATTCTGCGCTGCCAAACGTTCGATGAGGCGACCTCGGAGGGCTCTTACTACCGGGCGAGCGCCCCTGTCGTTGGGAACTACCGATGGCGGTGCCAACCGCCTGAAGTAAAATCGGATAGGACTAGTCATCGCGTGTAGCAGAGCTAGCAGGTGATAGTTGCGCGATCATCTATGGCCGAGCCAGCAGGGATTCTTCATCGACTTGGGATTCCGATAGCAGGCAGGATCTCGTATAGCTGAGTCCGTAAAAGCCCAAGAAATCATCAACAAGAGATAGTAACAACATTCCTGCGAATGTTGAAGGCGTGAGCGTCAGCTTTGATGAAGTAGAGCGCCGTTGACGGACTGTCGGACTTGAACGAAACTGATACGGCTCACCATGTTTTGAATCTCTTAGCTTGGAAAGGCGAGTATTCTCCATGTGTACCCCATCTGCTCGCTCTTGCTCATCTATAGCAGTGAAAACTGCCGCTCGAACTTGTGCCTGCGAGTCACGGCTTGCGCAGATGTTACAACTTTGGTAAAAACACACATGTCGAATTGCGAAGCAACGCTCGTATCACGGCTCACCCTTATCTGACCCAAAACACCGCGATTCTCCAAGCTTTTAATCATCAATTCTTTCATTTCTTCCACTGAATTCATAGTATCAATCAATGCACTCAGGTTTCCCCTCAGCAGCAAATCTTGCCAACGTCTCCGGGATATACCATATCCATCAGTGCAAAAAACACGTTACCGGAGAGAACGGGGAATAGCATGCGAATGTTTGCACTCAATCTGACGCACCATGTAGAAAGGCTCTGGCGGGTTCTCTGCTTTCAGAAATGCTATACAGGCACGCGAGCACCAGGAGCGCGCGCAGCCTGCGGCGAGAGCCAAGCTTGGCTTGTTGGAAAAGAAGAAGGATTACCTCAAAAGAGCTAGAAACTATCACAAGAAATAGAAGCGAAAGCAGGCGCTCAAGAAGAAAGCAAGCGAAAGAAACCCAGATGAGTTCTATTTTGGTATGGTTCGTGGGCAAACTAAAGACGGGGTACACCAGGCACAGAGGGAAGATCCCAAACTGTCAAAAGACATGCTTGCTCTATTGAAGACTCAGGATGAAGCTTATGTCAACACTAAGCGCCAGTCGGACTTGAAGAAAGCAGATCGTATTAAAGAACGTATTCATGGGACCTCGGCCTTGAAACCAAGCACGCGGTTGGTCTTTATTGACTCTGCAGAGGCAACTACAGGAGCACGAGCTGATGAATCTGGTAGAAAGCGACAGCGGTCTGAAATGTCCACGAGCGTTGTTTCGAGTGGAGAAGCAGTACCTGCATTAATCGAACCAGGAAGTAGCATGGTTCTAAAGGGGAAAGCGGCCCAGCGGTTGGCTGCGATGGGCGTCCTCGGCCGTAGCGAGGGGCCCGTGTCTCAAGCCGCAGCCAGGGATATCCAGCGGGAGACCAGGCGCATCACTAAGAGAAGACGATTGAGCGCGAAAGCAGCAGATCGATTGGCGGTGCAGCGTGCTGATGTGGTCCAAGAAGCTACTCAGCGCTCAAAACGTGCCAAACTGCTTGGTCGAGCCCAGGCGCACCTGTAGCACCAGAAAGCGCTTTCTAGCAAAGGGAGGAGAATCAAGATAGCGGATGCCAAGGGCGGGTTGCCGGCGCAATTCAGGTGGAAGAGAGATCGCAAACGATGAGCGGCATCCATCCCTGCAGGAGTGTCCATCGTAGGGAAGAGTCATGGGATCAGTAGTGATAACGTGATTGGATGCGAATCGTGACAGGGTGTGATATTGTGATAGGATACGATATAAGGCATGTGACGTGATGTGATATGCGATGACATGATACGTCCCCGTATGTGATTGTCTGCCCGTGCGGTTCATGGGTCGGATGATGGATTTGGATTGGATGGCCAAACAGTGCGGATGTGCTACCTTGACTCTTTGTGTGATGATCACTAGTGATAGGGTCTAGTGGGGTCTATCATGACGGATGTTTTATTCTACATTCTAGGCTCTAGATGCAATCACCGGTATCTTTCTCTGATTTGCACGTATGCGCACAGTGCGATAGAAGGTCACGTCACCATCGCCTTCCTCTCTCATTCCTTCCTTTTCCCCTGCTCCTGCTCTTTGCCCTCACCGTCACCATCGCCATCGCCTTCCTCTCTCATTCCTTCCTTTTCCCCTGCTCCTGCTCTTTGCCCTCACCGTCACCGTCACCATCGCCATCGCCTTCCTCTCTCATTCCTTCCTTTTCCCCTGCTCCTGCTCTTTGCCCTCACCGTCACCATCGCCATCACCGTCTCCGCCCAGCTTTTGCTGATCGAACGAGAGGGCTGTGATCCCACCACTACTCGTTGCATCCAACTGAATCCCTGGGTGCTTCTAGGACGCGGCAAGAGCAGCAGCAGCAGCAGCAGCAGAGGAGGAGCTCCGGTTCTACGCAGCAGCAGCAGCGATAGCATCTCTCTCCGCCACAGCCCCGGCGGGATCTTGCAGTACTGCATCGATCAGTGCTTGAGCCCCCTCTGGAGCAGCAGCAGCCACAAGAGCTGCAGAAGCCCCCTCTGCTCTCTCAGCCCCTGTTCCTGCATCTGATCCACCGCCCGTACCCGTGGTTGCGGCCCCATGACCTGAGTCTACTTCATCCGCATTGCCCTTGGTTGCACCACGCTGCAATGCCACGTTACCATCTGCGCCAGTGACATTTGAAGTCACTCCTCTCGCCGAGGCCTGACCGCCTACTTCATCCCCATCCACATCCTCGTCACCCTCTACCACGGCTGGCAACGATGCGTCACCCTCCTAAAGCTGAGAGAACGACCGACTGTGAGACAGCGAATCCATCGGAGTCTAGTCCTGACCCAGATTCTGATTTAGGGGAGAAGGCTGGTCAGACTGAGAGCCGGAATTAGATGCCGGGAAACCTACTGTCCCAGGGCCACGGTGAGTGCCCGCAGCACCGGTATTGTGTGAGCCGGTGGACTGCAGCGATCGTTTCGTCTGTAGTCGCTGTTGTGCTGTGCCAAGGCTCTCACCTGCCGATGGATACGCCTAAGAGCCAGCATCTGCTGCCTAACTGAAGACTGGAGCCCCTCGCCACATGGGAGTAGTAGCAGGAAGTGTGTGCCTCGGGTCAGGCACCAGCGCTGCATCTGGATGCAGGTTACCGCCTGGCATGGTACTTGTACCCCCACCTGGTGAAGACAGGTCTGTTTGCAGGTATGGATTGGGCTATGGATTGCCTGGGTCCGGGTCCGCCATTGAAGCCCTCGCTGCACCTGCAGGCGCAGTACGAGGCAACCCAACGCCCCCACCCCCACTTGCACCTCCACCAACACTTACTCCGCCACCTCTTGCAGCGGCATCCCCAGGTCCTGCAGTAGCCACAAGTAGACGGCGCATGGTGTCATCACCGAACTCGTTCGGGATGCCGCCATTCCGAACAGGAACATGTGCTCTGGCCCTCCTGTCTGCCTCTGCCTTTGCTTCCAACTTTGCTTGAGCCTGAGCGTCGGGGTCGATACCACGCCTGCGCAGTGCTGCGTCTCGCTAGCTGCCCTGCATCTTCCGACTCAACCGACTGCGGTGTCCAGGCGGGGCAGCGGAACCTTCCGCCTTCTGTACGTCGCGGCGGCGGCCTCCCCGCTGCCCACGACCACGACCACGACCACGCCTTGACGAAGCGCCCGGGTCTCCATATGGCCCAGGCTGCGACCGTTTCTCAGAGAACTTGAGCGATCCTGCACCAGCGTGAGCTAGGCCGCTCCTGCTCCCAATTTGCCGGCCCCTGCCGGACGAAACAGATCCCAGCTAAAATCCAGCAGTACCCCGGCTTCCAGGGGTGGGCAGCTGAAGTTTAGGTGGCAGTCCAGGACCCGGTCCGAGCAATACCTTGTCGGCTCGACTGAACTGTGTGGCGATCGACTCTGGTTGTTCCCCGCTGAGACTATGACCAGACTAAGACATCAGGTGCCCATGCTATGTCTGCGACAAGCGAGACAACGCATCAGCACTGGCAGAACCACGCATGCTGCCTGCAGGTGCGGTCCGCATCATACTTTCCTACGCAGACCCAAGGACTGGGCCAGATATCTGTGCTGATGGTGGTACGTAGGCCGAGAGGGCCTGCTACTGCCGGAGACGCGATCCGATTAACTTGCCCTGGTCTGCTTCCCAGAACCGCTCCTCAGCTTCCTACATTCGACGCTGGCCTGCTCGGACTTCCTGCTACTCGTTGGCTGCACGACCTCGCTCCTTCCCCCATGCCTCTGCCCGTAGCAGCACCTGGGACTACGAGAGAGGCTCCTCTCGTTCCTTGCGTCCTTGTGCCCCGGCATGCAAGGCCCTCTATAGCTCCTGCTCCTCGATTATCGCCCGCTGAGCCGCCTCTTGCATCTCCTTCTCCTGTGTCTCCAGCTAGGACCGCAAGTCCTGGGCGGGACCTCCTGGTCGCCACTTAGGCTTACTCTTATTGCGCCTGCTGTGGGTCTTGCTGTTTCCATACGCATTGCCCCTGTTCGCACTCCTGCCTGTGCTTCGAGTCGGACCATCCGTTGTCCTGCCCGTGCGGAGAGGTGATCTCGGTGGCATCTTGTGTGACGATAACGACGACATGTGCGATGCCGAGGGAGGTAGGGTGCTGCGCTTGCGAGGTACTGGTGGTAGCTTCTCCCTCGCTTTGCGCTGCACGTCCAGCCGCTCCTACGTCTCGTCAGGGTGAAACACCGCAGTGCCATGCTCCAAGTCATCTTCCACCGTGCCCCCTAGCTTGAGGACAAGAACATTATCCTCAGGCCTAGATAGCCTGGATGGATTCAAACCCTCACTCAGTAGTCGCAATGTGGCATGATGTCTATCTTCATCATCACCCCTCCCGTCGGCATAACTGCTCGGGCTGCCAAAAACTCCCTCTCCGCCTCCTTTTCTAGCGTGCGAACCAGCAGCTGGACTGGCACTTTGACGTCCGGTTGCAACCGGACTAGAAGGCGCAGATCTTCCCATCCCCATCCCCATCCCTCCTCCGATGACTACGCCTGATACTCCCAGTCCTGCTGGGAGTTCCTCACCCGCAGCAGCCGCCCGTGCAGCATGGGCTAGTAGCCTCTACATCTGAGGCCGCGGCCCCTGGCCCCTGGCATGCCGCAGCATCTGCTTGTTTACGTACAGGATGGGGCTGGAACCTACCCTGGCTAGGGCTTCTTCCGCCTGACCGATGATGCCTCCCCCTGCGCTGCCTGCAGTTACCGTCTGTTGCCCCCCACTGGACCCCCCACCGTCAGCCACCGCTGGTCCGAGCGCCGACGTGATCGCTAACCCACCCATGCCTAACCTCTCAGAAGTAGCAGCCACGATCAGATGGTCCCTGGCCTCCTCGATGTCAAACAGAACCCCATGCTGCCCATACCCAAGTACCCCGCTTTCGTCCGACAGCCAGGATGCTACCTGATCAACTGTGGTTGGAGGTGCCGCATGCTGGCCTCCATCTTCATCGTCGTCCTCATCGTCGGTGTGATTCGCATGTCCGGCTCGAGAACCAAATCGTCCTCGTCTTGGCTGTGCTGCCTCCAGCTCACTGTCATCAAAGTCGGCATCAAGGTCCACCTCATCGCGGAATCCCGCGGCGTCCATGTCCATGGCCGAGTGAAAAATAGGGGGCTCTGGGGCGAGGTGTGGCGAGGCGCTGGGTCCTGTCTCTGCGTGACCACTGACGGATGGTACGGGCGAGGCGTTACCCGATCGACGACTCGTGGACAGAGACGGAGATCCCCCCCGCACGCCTTCTCCTGGCACTGCATCTTGGCTGGCAAACTGATGAGGTGCTCCCAACATCACGGCTACCTTGCTCCATTGTGGGACGCGGTCCGGGTCAATCCACAGCTCAGTCTTGGATAGATCGGTACCGGCATGAGCATCCTTCGGGTCCGATCGTGAGGTAGATGCACCGCTCCCGGCCGCCGGCTGTTCTGTTCCCTATCGGTCGCTCGGGGCATCTCCAGGTATACTCAGGAAGTCATCGTCATTCTCGTTGTCGTTAGCTTCATCGTCAGCCTCGGCATCCTTCCCTTCGCCTTCGCCTTCTTGCTGGCTACTCCGCGAGCGAGTAGGCTTGCCAAAAGCAGGCGCAACCTTCACACCAAGTAGGTGCCGCTCAACCACGCTGGCTGGGTACAGCAGGCCAGAAGCTGTCTCTGCAAATTCATCCAGCCCCTCATGTCCATCCTCCTCTTGTGTTCCCTGGCCATCTCTGGAAGTATGCCTCGCCTGTCCAAACACGGCTGGGAGATCAACACTTACATCGCGCCAGCCTCGCTGTGGGACGTGAAGCTACGACAGCTGAGGCCTGAACAGCCGGCGGTGCTAGGCAAGCACATCGCCAGGTAGCTCTATGTCTAGCATGGGAGACCCTCCGGATGCACTCGCCTGGTCACCGAGGAACGGTGTCTTCGCGCCTCCACCATCCCCGAGGATGTCCCCGACCTCCAGTCTCTCTTCCTCTTCATCGTCCTCGTCGTCCTCTTCGTCGCTTTCCTCCTCACCGTCCTCATCGTCTCTCTCGTCCGCATCATCTGCAGCTGGCAGCAGCATGAGGATGCTTTGCACAATACTCGCACCCAATGACGACCCGCCACCTTGCTTGAAGCCAGGACTTGCAAGGTCTGTCTCCTCGTTGCCTTCCTCATCCCCCTCTGGCATGCCAGCCAGTAGACGTTTATCGGCAGAGCAGAATTGCAGCGTCTTGGCACATGATGCCTTGATCTGCGGCAAGACCCCGTGTCGACTAGCTAGCTTGGCTAGCATAGGCACAATGGGTAGCTGTAGTAGGATGGCTCTGTGATCATCCTGCTCCGAGAGATAGGCGAGCAGCTCGGCCCCACTGGCCTAAGCGTCCTATCGACCGCTACGAACAAGAGAAATGGCCGCACGCACACACACTGGTGCCATGGATGGTTCTATCCTCAGCACTCCGATCGAAGAAGTGCCTCCCCCCCCACTGTTACCGCTCCTGTCCGTGTCCATTGTAGCCGAGTCGGCAGTCCCTGGTCTCCCGTCCTGCGCTCCCGTGCCTGTGCCAGCGCCTCCTCGGCTGGCGCGAGCAGCAGTGCCAGCCGATTCGGCTCTGGGTGTCAGCTTTGCATGCAGCCACGCCTTCTTGAGATCGATCTCTGTCGAGGGACTCACTAGGATGCCTCGAACACTCTCTGCGCGGGCAGCTCCAGCCAGAGCATGCCCAGCAGTGGTCTCGATTCCCCGCAGGTATTCGACGGTGGCCTCGCTCACCATCACGCCAACAGATCGTGTCTCTGGCGTGCCTTCGTTGGAGGCGCCGTTCGATTGCCGTCCCCTAGCCGCACCAGAGGATGGTCTCTCCCGGGGAACAGGGGAGGACCCACCCTCGCTGAACATCACGGGGCCGCTCGTATCCATATCATCGGAACCGATCATCACACTGACGCCGGACATGTCGTGCATTGAATGGCGTTGCGGCCGTCCTGCCCGGGATGCCCCCCCCCCAATCCCCGGGGCGAGTCCGACAGCACCCACATAACTGCCTCCGATCGTCGGCGAGGCACCGGCGACGAAGGACGCACGTCCGGGGGACACTCTCCCAGGGGACGAGATGCGGGCCACGGGGCCTGCTGGCTGGAACACCCGTCGCCTGGACTTATTGCGACTCAGGCTGACAGCATCTGTAGCTTTCTTGAGCAGGACCGTAGCACTCATCGCGATAGCAGCCAGGGCCTACAACCCCCCTGCCCTTGCTACAGCTTCAATCCTTGATTCAGTCGATCTCTATTTCCTCGCGATCGAAGCACGCCGCTGCATCCCCGGCCGTAGCATGACAGAGGCTCCACCCTATCCACCCAAGCCTCCACCTAGCTCTCCTGAAACACCTCCACCTCTAGTCCGTTGAATTGGAGTCAGGGTTGCACTCCCATGCTGCAGAAGGTCCGTAGGCACTGCCACGTGTTCCGCACCTTGAGCCATAGTTTGAACTAAACTATTGTGGGATGCCATGGACGCAACACCATCAGTGTTGCCTCCCTGAGGCTCGGAGCCATCGCCAGCTTCAGAGGTCCCTCCGAACATCTTCTTCCCAGATACTTTCTGGCCGATGCCAATCGAGGTTTCACGAGCGACTGCCGCATCTGCTGCTAAGGCTAGCACTGCTGGGCCTTCGGACAGAAACCCCGTAGGTCCCATCGGGTCCTAATGATGGTCCTGACCATCCTCCTCGCTATGGACGTCCAAGTCACCGGGCCCACCTTGCATCCACATCGCAGGCCCACCTGTGCCCTTGCTTCCATCCTGCTCCGGTCGGGCGGTCAAGTGGGCATGAAGCAGACGGAGCAACTGTGCTCTCGCCTAGGGGGTGACATCAGCGGCCGTCAGCATGAGGGCCCCAGATGCTAGCCCAGCTACAGCACGCGCTCCAGTCCTCGGGATGCCGCCAGCCCCCGTGTTACTAGCACGGATGGACAAGCGCGGGACTGCCCTCTTCGGACTTGCACCTACAAAGTCAATGGATACTTTCGGCTTCGTGTTATCGGGCGAGGCAGGTCGAGGAGGAGGTGGGGAAATAGGCCTCCGCGTAGATACGGCAGCCTGCAGGAAAGCAGGTTTCGGAGGCCTGAGGGACCACCGTTCGCATGATGCAGCCAGAATGCATGCGGTCCTCGAGAGGGTGGCAGAGGGCAGTGGTTTGGAAGGTGCTGCTACCGTGATCTGGGCAAGGGCTGTGCATGCCCCTTCGCGCACGATCGGTGCCACGGCCGTCGCAGGCAGTGCAGCAATGCAGGACAGAGCATCTAGCACATCGACCGAGTGTAAGGCCCGAGCAAGGCGCGGGTCAGTTGATAGCGACACGGCGACAGCAACCACGGCGCTGGGAGCAAATGCTCGGCCTTCCTCGAATGTGGCCAGGTGAGCACGCCCAAGCACGATAGCCCTTGCGTACAATCGTCCGGCAGATGCCACCTCGGCGCACATCTCAGGGGCGTCAGATCCAAGGGCCACGCGGAGAAGCGAACGTACGAGGAGCAGCGCAACACCGGGGGTCGTTGCCTCTAGGGCTGTTGTGCCGCCACCGAGCCAATCCGGTAGATCGCCGTCGCTGGGAGCCGCATGCAGGCGCTCCGGGTCTGCAACCAGATTCAGGGCAGAAGAAACAGCGGCATCCGTCAGCAGTCGCCTCACACTGGCCAGCCGTCCGGCAGAGGGTATCCTTGGAGAGGAAACCTCTTCGTTCGCGATCTGCGGCGGACTGACTGCCAATCCGAGCTCTCCCATCACAATGGAACGGATCCTGGTCGAAGGCACGGTCTCGCTGGCTACAACAATGCGGGACGAAGGCAGAGCTCGCACAGTGTCGCATAGACAAGCAAGGCCACCGGCAGCGAGGCGCAACGTGGACTTGCTACTCGTGTATCCACCCACCCAATCAGACTCCGGTCCTGCTCCCCTCAATGCAATCATCTCAGCGGACCCGCGTCGAGTAGGAGCGACGCGCGGCCGAGGAGGATGCCTGCCAGCAGCAGTTTGGTCTCGACCCCCTGTGCTAGTGTCTGCACCCCCCTGACCGCGACCTCCATACGCATCATGCACAGACACGCTCTCATCTTCTACCTGCGATGCCCAATCCCTCCAAAGAATTGGTGGATGTCTCGAAAGGCTCCTCAAGATACCGCGCCAAACTCCAGTGTCAGCGGTATAACCCCCCGTGCCCCCGCCTTCGTTGTCTCCGCTGTTATTCTCAATGCTACCACGAGCTGTCTCCATCGCTGCTCCTGCTCCGGAGGAAGTAGCTGCGAGAGGGGATGAAAATGGCTTGGCTGGCCTTGCCTATGCCTCCAAGTCGATCGCTTGTTCTCTGAGAGCGCGTGCCCTCCACTCGTCCTCCGCCAGTTGATCGCCCTCTAGTCGCAGCACATCGTCCTCACGGTCCCAAGTGCTGCCAGCAGACTCAGCCAGCACGCACAGCCGTGCTACAAGCTCAAGAGCACCGTGCGATGTCATGCGGTTGCGCTCGCTGCGTACTGCAGACAAAAGGGCCAGTGACCGAGCAGCTTTAACCACAAGCCGAGTCGCAAGTCGACGAGCCCTCACCCTCCGGAAGGCCTTATCTCTAAAGGCACGAGCCTCGCCCGGGAGGCACCCCCCTCCGCCTACACCGAGATGCCGGCCGAACAACATTGTAGCTTCAGAGGCAGCGGCTGCTGGATCTACGGCAGCTGCAATGGCCAAAGCCTGGACGTCCTCCTCCGTGATATGTCCGTCGGCAGCTGCCTCCGCTAGCTGCATGGCACCGCTTGCCACGGAGGATGCGCGACCTCTCGCTCGACCCCCGCTTGAGAATTCGCTATCATCTCCGGCAGACTGCGGGGAACTGGATCGAGTTGCGCCCGCCCCTGCCGTAAGAACTGGTCCCTACTAGAGGGGTTGCGGGGCGTTCGATCGATGCGCAGCTACTGGAGTGCTCACCTGGCCTGACTCGCTTCTTGCGAGTGTTCCGTGATCTGCGCCTCGTCGGAGCAACCGATCTGCATAGCTGAAGAAGGACGTCAGGAGCGGCACTGCCGTGTTCCCAGTCGTCGCGATCAGCTTGGCTACCCCTGCATGGCAACACATGCGCAGGAGTGCAGCAGCTGCCCTCGTGGCACACGGAAGGTCTGGCTGCAGCATGAGTTCCCAGACTGCAGCCACTGCTCCCCGGCGCACAGCCAAGCCAGCGACAGCTTCATCCCTGACCAGTTCGGCCACGATTATGCCGGCGTCCACTCTTACGAGGGGGTGCGGCGACGTGGCGAATGCGACGAGGGCATCTATCGTGCGTTTATCTGACAGCTGTTTCCTCTCGACAGCCCCAGAGGCAGCGAGAGCTCGCAGGAACCGGGTGCAGGTAAGCTGTCTATCAGATGTGCGAGCAAACGGGTCGCTGGCCAGCTCATGGAGTGCCTCTGCGGCCGTGGTGGTTTCTCCAGTGACTCTTATGGCTGCCAATTCTGCCTCGGATGTGGGCAAAGGAGATATGCCACGGTCTGCGTCCAGTGAGGCGAAGTCGAAAGCATGGTGATTGTCTAAGTCGTCGGTCGGGGAGTTCCTCTCCTCAATCAGTTCGTGTGTCGTGCTCGATTTGCGGAGGGGGCTGCTTTGTCTCGAGGCCTTGACTTTGCCACTCGGTGTGCTACCTGGGGTTCCGGCACCGCGCATCGCCCTTACGGATCTACGGCGGCTGATGATCCCGTGAGGTGACATGAGAAGTGACTGTGCCCGCTTCATACGCTTCGATTCACCATTCGCAGGCGATCCAAAATCCGAGGAATCACCCACCGACCCCTGTGCTAGATCATCTGGGGAATCGCCGCTCGCAGTGCTGGGTGACCTAATCCCGATGAAGTCGGACCCTGGACTGTCACCAGAGGCCGATGCATTCCTAGACCTTGCCACTGCCATGACCCTGACTTCGGCTTCATCTTCCTGGGAGCGCTCTGCCTCTGCGCGTCCATCCGCCCCTAGTTTTACGATCGCCCAGAGCACGCCCTCGTCTAGAAGCCGCCGCCTCGCACGGCCGCAGTAGGCTAGATTCAGGAGGGCAAGGCATGAGAGGTCCATGATTAACGGGTCATCCGAACGGAACAAGGATCCAATGGTCAGGGCAGAGGCCACCCCGGCCACCACTACTTGTTCTTCCCTACTCGATCCAGCTGGTAGCAGAAGAACACCGTAGGAGATGCCGCCCAGTGCTGCGCTGGACGACTTGCCGCCCCCGTCTCCGTCACCATGTCCCGCCGCTGCGCTGATGATCATATCGTCGTCTTCTTTCAGAGGTACAGCACCGCCATTCGCGACTACCGTCAGATTGTATGCCGCCTGAACGCACTCGTATCGCAGCGTGGAATCCACCGCTCTCGCATACGCAGCCAAAAGGGGCAGCAATCCATGATGCATCAGTCCCCCGTGTGAAGAAGCGTGCACTGACAGCTCGCACACGGCACCTATGCATCGGGCCCTGAGATCTGCCTTCCTAGTAGCCACGAGCAGCAGTGTTTCGAGAGTACCAGCCAGGGTGACTGCCCTCCCACATGCCTGTCGCAGTTTCCGCTCCCGTCGCATCCTGACGAGGCGGGCAGCGACGGATCTCATCTCGTCCTGCATACCCAACCCAACGACGGGACTGCGAGGCATTTCCTCCTCGACCCCCTTTCCGTCAATTGCCGGTGCATCCGGGTTCGCCTTTCCTTCCATGTCCTCGAGCAAGTATTCAAGGCGATGTGCCAGAGATGTCTCCCATTGCAGGGGCGATCGACCTGTCGCATCACCTGCGAGCAAGGCGGCCGAACGCGCCAGCAACTCATCCGAGAAACCAGACCGTACACGAAGCAGTGCAGCATGTGCTTCCGGTGCCCCAGCCAAGCAAGCCAGCACGTACACGCCATCGGACACTATACTCTTCTTGGTCTCTTCGTCTGCCAAGTGATCTGCTGCATCGGCAACCTATCCCATGAGGGAGGCCATGACTTCGGACCGATTGGATAGCTGCATGCCCATGAAGGTAGCACCATGAGGGGTCTCAATAGCTCCACCCGCACCACGGACAGCAGGCAGAATGGGTTGGCTGCGGGCCTCTCCAGGCTGCAAAGCGGCCGCATGCACAGCTCGCACTAGCAAGGGGACGCAGTCCTGGTGAAGCAGGGCTGAGAGGGCGGAGCGTCGCACCGTATTCGAAGCCATGGCCCCACACGCCATTCGGTCGCCCTGAGAATCGATTGAGCCACCAGCGTTACCACCATATGAATCAGAAGGTCCCGATGGATCATCGAATGAGCACAAATTCTTCATTGCCTTCAAGCTGTCTCTCCGAGCTCGGGTAGATCCACCTCGCGCAAGAAGCACCAGAGCCTCCGCCACACCCTGCCGTAGGAGATGCATCGCCACATCAGGGCCTGCATCAGAAAGGCCGCAGATAGCTTGGGCACAGCGGTCGTTCACTTCGTCCAGACTGATACGCTTGGATGCGGACCCATGCCCTGCGAGCTGCATCCCCAGCCCGGGGTCGTTTGCGTCCAATGCCGCGGTTGCCTCGCCGAACGCACTCCTCGAAGTATCCCCCCCCGAGCTGCCTACAGACCCCATAGAAATGAACCCACTGCTCTGGCCATGGCCTGTACCATGCTTGGACTTGGACTTACTGCGTGAGGATGTAAATGGAGCGGCGTGAGCCTGTTGCTTTCGGACCCGATGCATCATAGATGATAGCTTGCGGCCTGCCTCCTATCCGGATACGGATGGCACTTTCCCAGTGCTGAAGGGGTCGTCCGCATCTTGTACTTGCCGCCCCAGTAGCTGCATGAGCATGAACTGCCCGCTTGACAAAGTGCTAGAATCGTCCCCTCTGTCTTCCCTTGCCCGAGGCATTGCAAGGCCTGAGGCTAGCTGCATCGTGGGACTGCTTGAACCTGACGCCGAGATGCTCGGGGCCAATACATCGCCGTCCACAGCCGCTCCAGCTCCAACCGCAGCTTCAAATGCTCTCCGCAGCAGCGGGTCTTGCACCAGTTCCCTGTCTATGGCGAGGAGCGCCTCTCGTTCTCCTGCCAAGGCATGGCTTTCCGGTCCATCCATACTATCTGTGGCATCTCGATGCTTCGCTTCCTGATCAGGATCTGGCACTCCATCCGGTTTGTAGGCACTGAAGCCGCCATCCAATGCCCCGGCATTCGGGGGAGCAAGCGCTGAATTGAACGGCCGCTTGCCTGCACCCACAGATGATGCCCGGGTGGACAGGGCTTCCGCGTCCGACCTGGCAGCGTCACTCGTAGCCGTCGCAAATTTGCCATATGCATCCCTGATCATGTCTATCATGACTCGAACAAATCCGAGCTAAAGAAGCGCCGGTCTCTGCTGCTCCCCAGACTCAAACAGGGTGGTGAGTCCGAGGAGGGCTCGACGTCGAATGACGGTATCTCCGCATTCGAACCATAGCTTCAGAGACCTGCCTGCACCCGCCCTTACCATCATAGGTACAAGAGACGGCTAACGAGATAGTCGAAGCATTGCGGCTGTCACCGCCCGCCCCATCGCAAGACCTTGCTTGCTCATCGGTACCTGCCCAGATTCCCCCCCCTTGGCATCGATCGGTGCTGGTTTCTTCCGACTTCTCTTCGGCCTGTCTCTCTCGTCACCGTTGCTCGCATCTCCGTCTGCATCCATCCCGGGATCGCTTGCATGTGCGTGTGAGTCATCCACATCAATGAACGACATACCCTCTCCCAGAACCTCCTCACTGCTAGAGGCACCCGCCTCGCCGGCTGTATGCCCGAAGCGGAAGGAGCTTGCTGCCACTGTACCGCGCTACAGGACATCTACTGGATCCCTCCCCGACTACCGGCAATACCGAGCTCCCTGTTGCTCTCCTATATGCACAAGACGTCTGGAAATGCCATCGCGACGCTGGATTGCCCGAGAGACTGGTCCGTCAGACGCTGCGAGTCCAAACATGACGGAAGCAGCAATATCCCTCGTCGTGTCGCTGCGTGCATCCAGGAGCGATAACAGGAGGGACAAAACACCACCATCGTCAGGCTGGCCCATTCCAGGTCCACCATCCTCCACATCACTATCCTCATCCGTCGCGCCGACCACCGCTCCAGGCACCTGAGCGATCATCACGAGGACGTGCGTGCAGGCCTCCCGCATCGCATCATCGTCCTCTTCATTGCCCTCAGGACC
>Ga0136560_1000817_pt1 | contig 15737 bp, 22 predicted proteins | sample AntRauMeHopE1497_FD_104925 | JGI IMG/M metagenome (GOLD analysis project Ga0136560, IMG submission 104925) | Saline lake microbial communities from Rauer Islands, Antarctica - Metagenome Hop E1 #497 | ecosystem: Environmental > Aquatic > Non-marine Saline and Alkaline > Saline | place... | reverse complement strand
TGCGATTCACTTCGAGCGCATGCTGGACTGGATGGACCGACTGCCTGAGTTCTATGGGTCTCAGGATGCAGCGGTCGGCCTTGTCCGCTGCTTGATCCGGCTGTAGGCAGAGCAAGCCCCTCTTCTGGCAGACATGCCTCTAGAAGGAAAAGAACTCACTGCTGCCGGTCTCAAAGCGATCAAGGACCCAGCTGCCCGGGCCGAGTACGATGCCGCGCTCAAGGAGCAGAAGACGCTGGAGAAGCAAATCAAACACGTTGCGGATAGCACCTTCGGGCTGAAGGACGTAGAGACAGATCTCGCCGGATGGAGGGTCCTGGAAGAAAAGGAGCCTCTAGAGAGGGCAGGCCGGCTGGCGAGAGACCTCTCCAACCACGCGTCCCCCACCCTGGCCTCCCTTGAGGTGCAGGCAGAGGTGGCCCTATTGCGGGGCAAGGTGCTGCAGGCAGTGCGCGCCCTTAAGACCGCGCATGAGGCAGCCCCAACTGACCCCCGAGTGGCTCTGATGCGACTCAAGGTCCTCAGGGCAGGGGAGGAAGCGCTGCGGGCAGGAGAGGCGGCGGAACCGGAGGCTGCTGCTGCTGGTGGAGGCGGCGACGAAGGAACCGATGAGGGAGCTGTGACCGTGGTTGCGAGAAAGATGCGACCGGCGGCACTGGCAGCGCTGCGTGCTGCCTTGGCCGATGAAGGCGTGTCTGGAGGTTGCGCGGGTGCTACTGAGGCGAAGGCTGCTATGGCTGTGGGGTCTGGTGCAGGGGCTGGCGATACGCTGCCCTGGCGACTGGCGAGGGCACGAGCTGCGTTAGTATGTGGGGAGGGCGCAGCTGCAGCTTCGGCGGCATTGGTATCCACCGGTGGAGTCCTGGTGCCGGCAGGTACTTCGTGGGAGCAGGCAGAGGAAGCGCTGCTGTTCCTTCGAGGTGAGACGGGACTGGATGCAGCTGCGGCTTCACTGCAATCGGCTGCCGCTGGGGTGTTCCCCAAGGCAGACGCCTTCAGTGCTGCTTCTGCTAGTGGGACCTCCACTGAAGCGGGTGCTGCCAACCCAGGCATGGAGTGATCTGGTCATGGCTACAGTGTGGGCATGTGGGCCTCGAAGCGATGAATACAGGCGTTGCAACTTGCACGAGTCAGAAGTCACATAGCACACATACAAACATACAGTAAATCTTGAAATAGCTTTAACCAGCTCCAATACACTATTGTGCACGTTGGGGCGTCCATGACAGTACCCAGACGTGTTGTATGTTGATTGCGCCATCGCACGCACCTCGCGAGCAGCAGCCGGATCAAGCGTTTGCTCTGGTATCAATGTAGATCCGGACGCGACTTGTGAAGTTCTTACCATGGAGTCCCCCTGGTGCTCTCAGAGACCAAGTCAGGCCTGATCCCCACTGGGATATAATTCATCCCCCAACCGTCCGCTCAGCCTATCCTGCATCTACGTACTAAGCAATCGTCTATCGGCATCTGTTGTCGCCGATGCCTGAATCGACACGGGACAGGAGAGATACGGGCTGGGCTCTGACAAAAACTTTCGAACGATAGCTTGTCGGTGATAGCGGTCATTCCATGCGCTGCCCAGTACGTCAGGTCCACTGGCGAGCTCATGCATTCACTGCAGCCCCACAATCGTTTCATTTTAGATGGCTCGACGCTGTAAGGCCTAGTGCGGTTGCCGGTTGCGACGTGATGACACTTGCTCCGGCGGCGAGCCTTGAGGCTGTGCGTACCATGGGCGATGCAAGGGCAGGTGCGAGCGCAGTTTGATGGATTTCGTACATTCCGCTTGATGCTGGGTGAGACCATGCTGCTCTAGCTGGAACCCGAAGGAATGAATCCTGCGAATCATATTTCGGAATTTCGTGGCATCAGCATACATCAGGAATACTATGGCTTTTCACGAAGTTTTTGCGTAGAGCGCAACTCACACAAGGTAATGTTGAGCTCTATGTTGCAGCTCTCGCGAGCAAGTAGTTGTGATCAATGATGTCCTTGCCAAGCGCTCCGGCCAACTCGCAATCGGATTTTGAAACAGGGCCCGACGCTATGGCTATCGTGGTCGAGGCTGATGCCTTGAAATCGGCCATTCCGCCTAAATGCGTGATAAGTCTTGCCAACCGCAGTTCAGGCTTACCTGGGTGGCCTTCACAGAGTATGCTAACATGATCTCGATAAAATATTGGCTCAGCAACAGCAACTCTAGCCGGTTGCACCGGGTGAGTGTTCGCCTCTGGTTCGTCGAGCGCGCGTTTGCGCTTTCGCGACTACCTTTTCTACGGCTTTTTCTCCATTGTGCTGGCAACGTCGCCGCAGCCGGTAGAGAGTGCTCCATTTGCGGTGCCACGAAATAGACAACCTGTGAAGATGAAGAGCGGATGATCGCTCGTGAGTCAGTGGCCCGATCAAATAGCGGTAACATCTACAAGGTAGAACAAATTACAATATTTATCTGTGCAATGCCACAGCCACACGAAACCTCGACAGCGCCTACTAGCGCTACAGCTAGATCGCTGCCATCATGGAGACGACCTCCTTCAACATCTACCGCCTTCTACCGTGACTCAGCTTGGCCGCTGCCAGCCGCTTGCACACCCATTTCATCGTCTTTCCTGCCTTTCGTACGGCCCGCAGACACCTGGCTGAGTGCTTGAGCGCTACCACTGCAAGCCACATGGCATGAAAGCATTTTTCGGTTGGATTCCTGGACCTCAGCGTTGTGCACCCGCTGATCGGATGATGCGATTCTTGGTCAACAACAGCGAGGTCTCGCAGACAAGGTACACGAGAGAAAAGCACCTTATACGAAGTCAATTGCCCATCCATCTCTGCGCGTTCCTGCGCCCAGCGAGGGGCACGCTCGCATGCAAAACGAGCCAGGGAGCAAGCAGCTGCAGAGCTATCTGTGCGAGCAGCCTATTGCATGAGGCGGGAGCAGGGAACAGAGAAACGGGCGTGCGAGCGCAAACAGCCTATGGCCACTGCATGCAGCACGCCGGATCGGGTCAGCGCATCTGCGTACCGGCGACAATCCGGAGCCAAATCCGGACGATCGGCCATGCTGGAATCAATCACAGTCATCAGTGCCTCTGCGATGACGGGGTGCCACCAAATAGGGGGCAGATGAGCTGGTATATCAGGGCTAGATTCCGGGTCCTCATCTCCACTCTACGGAGCGACCGTGTTCCTCAGGAACCACGCTAGGTTGGACAGTACCCGGGGATGATCGACCAATTTGCGTAGGAGGCGTCTATTATGCTGCTTGCCAACGGCAGCTACTGCCTGCAGCGAGTCGACGAAGAGACGTTTTTTCGCCGCCCGAACCAAACGATCATTCTCCTCGTATTTGCATCCCCACTCCCAAGCGATTTCTGAGATCGAATCTAGCGCTACGTCAGCAAGCCCCATGCCTACAAGTAAATCTGCGTAGTCATCAGTCAGTCTTTCGGGGCTATGGAGAATCTAGCTCACGGCAAGACTGCGGAAATCGATGCTACGGCCTCCCCTCTTGGCCAAGGTAAGTAATGCCCACATGAAGGCAGGGGCTCCATCCCACCCCTCTGCCTCAATCTCGATCATAGGTGAACGCAGCGTATCGGAAGCGTGGCGGGCAAAATTCTCAAGGTACCTCTCGTCCAGCGCGAAGTCTGCCCCCGGCGTGCCCTCTGGCACAGGAGCATGATGAAGGCTTGTCATTGCACCCGCACCGCTGCTGGGTTGTTCTGACATCGACTCGAGCCTTGCTGCCACGATATTGCGCTGGTGGGCTGGAAGCGGTAATCTGAGAGGTTTGTTTCCTGGACCGTGTGGATGCAGGCGTCGCGCATGCTCGTTGAACCTTCCGCCATTCCTGTCTCGGTTGATCGATTGCTACTAGAACCAGTCGGTCAGCTATGGGTCTATCATTCCCATGCTTAGCATGCCTGTGGGATCGTATAGAGTTGTTCCACTTAAATCGCGTATATCCTGTGGCGGTGGGTGCTTTGGCAATCCTATTCTAACTCTTGCTGCCTGTGCCGCATCGACAAGCGTTGCAGCTCGCATCACCCCCTTGGCACAGCCCAGTGGCCCTATCTTCCCAAGCATGCCCGGCCATGCACTTTCATTGCAGTTCTCAGTTATTTGGGAAACCAATAGCATTGTGTCTGCTGCAAGCCTGGGGTCTAGCAGGGGGTTCGAGAGTATGTCTACAAGCACTGGGCCAACACTCTTGCACTGGTGATTCGTGATAGTCGCCTCGCTGTAGAACCCAAACGCCCCGACTGCTGCTCTAATTTTTGCTTGGGATGAGGAACGCAATGACTTAATAATTTCACCGACTGAACCGTACATGCTTGGCTTGGTATGTCCTTTTGCCTCTGCCATCATCTTTGCCCTGTGCTCGAATGAGGCAGGGACGTCCTAGTCCGGAATAAAACCAAAGCGAACGTGAGAAGCCGGAACGAATGCATCTGGGGTACCGTCGATTCCGAACACATCCATTGTCAACCCAGACGGTGCAGTAACACTTTGCTGCAGGTGTATGCGCGGAATCACCTGATGGATGAATCTGTTCAAAGATCCGGCATTTTGCATCGCATTGGTGTGTATCGGATCCGGAAGTTTAACGAGCGAACCAAAAATCCAAACTACGGGTAATCCTGGATATGTGGGCCGCAATGTCTATTAGTTTTGCTTGATAATGCATATAATTTCCCGCCGCAACGCTTGAAATGGCGAAAGAATAACTAGGTCTCGCTTAAAATCTACATATTGTATTCACAACTACGAAATTGAATGAATCGTGTGAGCTACCGATTGCTGGCAATAGGACGAGTTTCCACTCACCAAAGGCATGGTTTGGGTCCAACATTAGAATCTGTCTGCATTTCTGGCGGCCGCAAGGTGAAGGTTGGAGCGCGATACTCCACTGCGGCTAGGCTTGCTGCAGATACTATATTCGCTTGCTCTACTGGTAAAGGGAAGTACGGTGTGCAGATCCACCGAGTCTCAGGCAATGGTTCTAAAACCATAGGGCAATCGATCCTGAATAAGTGGGCTAAAATTCAGGAAAGTCCAGGAAAACTAATTCCAAGCGCAATCTAGAGCATGCAGCTTATAGAACGAGTATCACTTGCCAGCCAGCCAAACACGAACTAGGCACAATCCGCTATTGACTACGGGATGGGAGTTTTCTTTGCCGCACCTCGCTCTTACACGGGTGAGGATGTCCTGGAGATCCACTCTCACGGCAGTCTTGCAGTCCGTGCAGCCGTAGAAGAAGCGATTGCTGCATGCTCAGCGGAGGTCGAGAGGCTCACAGATGGAACAGTGCGACGCGCAGGACCTGGCGAGTTCTCCAGGCGTGCCTTGGCACATGGCAAGCTTGATCTGACTCGCGTAGAGGGACTGGGCAGCCTTCTCGAAGCTGATACGGAGAGCGAGCGCCGCAATGCATTGCACCTCATGGAAGGGGCCTTGGAGCGGCAGGGGCAGGCGTGGCTAGACTCGACAACCCGGGCAATTGCGATGGCGGAGGCACTGCTGGACTTTGGCGAGGAAGAAGCCGATGTCAGGGAACAAGAAGCAGGGCATGTTCTCCGCGAGCTGGTCTCCACTCTGGTCCAGTAGCTGGGGAACAGTCTTCGCGCGGCGAAGGCGATTCATGGCCGTGCTTCGGTCTCGACCTCTCCCTCCGTCGTGCTGGCCGGAGCCCCGAATGCCGGTAAGTCAAGCCTATTCAATGCCCTCCTGCAGAGGGACGCCTCCATCGTCACCGGGGAGGCAGGCACCACGAGAGACGCAGTGGAAGCCTTCGTGGAGATGGGTGGCGCGGGGGCGAGACTAGTGGATACTGCCGGTATGCGGGGGCAGCGCAATGCATCGCACGATGGTGCACACACTCAGAATTCAGGCCTAGTGGAAAGTTCCCCTGCGCATATGGACGATATCAGCCGACCTGTTGGCCCTGTAGAGGCCGAGGGTATCCGTCGAGCTGAGGCAGCTGCAGGCCGAGCAGGGATCCTCGTGATCGTGGCGGATGCTGCAGAAGTCAGTGCCAGTATCAACAGCAGCAGCAGCAGCAGCAGCAGTAGCGAGGAGATCTCTGAGCTCCGCTCCGAGCGCAGCGCCTTGGACGGGTGGAAAGCTGCCCTGTGGAGATGTGCCTCGGCCCGGGTGGCAGCCAGCGAAGGTGCTATTGATTCCGATTCCATGCAAGGCGTGATCCTTGCTCTCTCGAAATCCGATATTTTGTGCTCAACGGGTGTTGCCGCCGTTCAGGGAACACATCCGGATCCATTAATAGCAGGGGATCCACGCGACCACGCTGCCCTAATGCCCGGAGCTTCTGCTAGGGAACAGCAGCTGCTTCGAGCCATGGAGCGCGAGTGGACGGCTGCGTGTGACAGGATTGGGATGCAACGTCGCACTCGTCACACAAAATCTGCACTCCGGGTGATCGGGACGGTTGCAACCAGCGCGCAGATGGCCGGGGGTACTCTCATGCTGGCAGAGCTTCTGGCGGGGGCTGCGATAGACACCACTGAAAACCTTCCCAGAGACGGGTAGAGCAGCGGGATAGAGGATCATGACTCGGTGCACTTGCTCCTTCGAGAGCGTCATAGGGAGGCTGTACGTCTTGCGCTCGGTCACGCGAAAACCGCAGCTGAACTCCTGGGTCTGTCAGTAGGACCTTATGTTGGGGGCGAGTCTGCACATGGATTTAGGGAACTCGATCCGATCGACCGAGCACTCGCCCTCGGGGGCTCCGTCGGGGATTTGGTGGCGGTATCAGAGGAGCTGCGAGCTTGCGCCGACCGATTAGGTGCCCTCCTCGGCCGCATCAACGCTGAGGACGTGTTGGATGTGGTGTTCAAGGAGTTCTGTATCGGGAAGTGAACATAATGGGTGCATGTAGTCTCCCATTCACCCAAATCTGATTCGTTATCGTGGCTGTGTCGCCCAGGGCTGTCGCTAGTTTGGAAGCGACGCCAAAAACTCGAAAAATATGATTTTGAACGCCACAATTCAAACAATTGAGTTTTAGCCCGGAACAGGTGAGTGCCGGTCGTACTCCGGACATAAGGTATAGAAGGACATCATGCAGATCTATGTAAAGGTGAGTGAAGTGTTTTTCGAGCAAACCATGGGCATGAGCTAGTTCTTCTTCATGATATCAGTGGAAACTCTTCGGCTTCACGTTCTCGCCTGCAAGTTCAGCTGGAGGAATGCGAATCAGTCGAACTCCATGGACTGCCAGGCCTGAGTGATCACATCATATGTCATATAAGCTGTTGTGTGTTCACAGGCTGAACTTAATCCAGTATTTGCTCAAATATGCGTGGATCCCCATCACGAGCTTGATTCCTTGTAGATCGAATACCGCAGACGCTGGCTGGCAGGAAGACTCCCATTGAAGTGGAAGGAAGCACTACAATGTAGGAGCTCAAGTTAAGCTTGCAGGAGAAGGAGGGTATTGACGCAAAGCAAATCAGGTTAGTGTTCAAGGGCAAGAAGATGGATGATGCCCAGAACATGACGGCAGCCGGTGTTGCTGGCGGGAACACGCTGCACATGGTACTTGCCCTTCGCGGCGGAAACTGAAGTATATATGTGTATTATGTCGAATCATGGCCGATGCACTTTCAATTTTGGCGTGCCTGTCTCCAGTAGTTGATTAAGAACTCAAGTATCGCTGCCACCTCCACTAGCAGCTTCTGAAGAGTCTGTCTTCGATTCTTCATATGCCGACGTGTGACTCTTCCTGGTACCTATTGCGCGCTCCACCATGCAGCCTGCTGGCCCCCCGTCGTCGTGGAAAATCCTCCCGTGCTCCTCCACTGTGATCGCCTCGGCGTCTTCGGCCCGGTAGTGGTACTGCACTGCGGTGCGTCCACGGTCCGAGTCATTGCAAGGTGTGGCATGGAACACCAAGTCAGAGAATAGAAGTGCATCACCTGGCTCCATCGCGATTGACACAATACTGCCATGGCTGCCCTTGCCCTTGCCCTTGCCCTTGCCTCTGCCTCTGCCTCTGCCTCCCCCACCATGGCCCTCACCCTCACCCTCACCCTCACCATCACCATCACCATCACCATCACCACCAGCCTCAGCGCCTTTCCCATCTCGAGGCATTGTTAAGCTCTCCTGTGCGCTCAAATTCTTATCTGTATCCTCGCTAGCTGCCGCCACGACCCCCCCAGCCTTGGTCCATCCGTCATCAGGAACCCCCCCAGCCTTGGTCCATTCGTCATCAGGTAGCATGCAATCGAGGTCACAGTAGTGCGGACGTGGCCCTAGACGATGAGAACCCGGAATTACGTGCATGCATCCGTTGTCAGCATCGGTGGGCTCCAGCGCGATCCACACTCCGCAGACGCCGCCTGGTCGAAGCAAGAAATACGCCGAGTCTTGGTGGGGGGGTTTTTCAGTGCCTCCTGGCTACTTGATCAGAGCAATGTCCTACGATAGGTGTGGCCTCTGAGGAGCCCCTACTGCTTCTTCAGACTTGGGGGCGGCATCGCTGCATCCAGTTGGGGCCTGAAAGCCGCCGTGCCGAGCCGCCTCTAAGCAAGCTGCAACAGCCATCATTAGCCTTTCATCTTGAGCAACTCCGGAGAGCACCTCCGATAAGGAGCGACCGACAAAATCCCTGAGTTTCCTTACATGGAGTGCCTTTTCGCTTTCGCTTGAAGCACTCGAGGGCGTAAACCCTGGCTCAAAGCTTACAATCGAAGGATCGAACGTCCGCACAAGGCGTTCAACTTCTTTCTTGGCTAAATCTGCGCGTTCAGCAGTAAGCACAGACTTCAATACCACGAATCCAAATTGCTTAAAGCTGTGTATTATATTTTCGCGAATTTTTGCCCCAACAGGTGCTTCAGTCAGCTGAATCACGGCAGATTCTGGCACATTGGACAGTTTCGCCGCGTCGTATAGCGCGCGCCTGCGCTACGCCCGGACTGCGAGAGTTTGTTTGCGCGGTCCATTGTAAATCTGTCCGGCATGCATCCGAACTCCGTCTGCACTTAAAGCCATGGCAAGCGCTAAACTCGAGTGCGTCTGGTGCGTGTATGTATTTTCAGAATAATTTTCTGCGCCTTCAACGGAACGAACGTTCGGCCTATTAAAGCGAACCCGCTGCCGCTGGGGATCCTTCCAGGAAAAGCCATTCACGCGGTGTACGCAACCATGGCAAGACCAACGCTTATGACCCGCAAAGCTGATGCGGTTAAAATTATTTCAGAGCTCCCTTATGCTGTAAGTGAATCTACGTATCGCCGTTTTTTGGCGATCGCGATTCTTGAGCACTATTCTCGCAAGCCTAACTTGCAGCTTGAGCATGTTGACTACAAGTACGCAGGATGTAGGTTCTACGAGAACGCATGTCGAGCACGCACTTGCGGCCTCGCCTTATCTGCAGCCACAACGGGACGAACTGTTTCATCAACTCGACCCAACTACCGACGCTTGGGGACAGGAAGTGTTGCTCAAACTGACTGGTACGATCGAGATACTGCATAGGGGCTCAAAATACTTTATTCCGGTTGAAGTATATGTGCCGCTTCGATATCCGTAGATGCCACCGATATCGTACGTGAGACCTACGCCCCAGATGCAAGTTACGCCTGGACACCGGTATGTGGATACTGACTGCACAATACGGATCCCATACGTTGTTGGCTGGCAGCGCGGCTCTAGTCTCAAAGAAATGATCGGTAGCATGCAGTCCTGCTTCGGGCAATCCCCTCCGGTTGAAGCAAAACGGGCCTCAGCACCATCGCCGGCTCCCTCTAGGCCCCATAGGCAGGCACCATCACCAGCGCCGTCGCAATCTCCCAGCTTCAGGCGGGCTGATCCGCCCCCATACAATCCCAGCGGTGGGGCTGCTGCAGGCGGTGGCCACACATCTGGTCATTATGGCTCCGGATCTGCCAGTGCGGACGCAATCAAGCATCGAGCGAACGAAGCCCTCAAGTCGGCGTTTGGACGGGTGCAGAGCAAGCTCCTTGGTGAGGTTGCAGCCATGCAACAATTGCAAGCGGACTTGAAACTGAGGGAACAACGTCGCGCTAGGGAACAATAGGCAATCGAGGGCAAACTCCGAGCGACACGGGAGCGGAACTAGAGGATGTAGATTGACCTGAATCGCCTTACCTCAGCACTGGCTGCTCATTCGGCCGCCATAGCCGCTACTCCCGCCCGTGAGCTAGACCTAGAGACAGACCTGGTGGCATGTTCACCCCTCCAGGCACAGCTGCTGCGGCTGCAAGCCTAGGTGGAGGGCACCGAGGATGTAATCGAGTCACTGCGGACAGCATTAGAGAACGGAGTCATCACCGCTGTCGATTTCGTGTAGGAGTGCCGCCGCCGCACGAAGAAGCAGTTCGAGGCGAAAGTACTGGTGAGTCGGATTGCTAAGGCTATGGGAGCTTCAAGAGGGAGGGCCCGGGTTGGGGGCATTGGAAGTAGCGGGTCGACGCCCTTTGCTAGCGCTGCTGCTGCAGGCGGGGGTGGGGGTAGCAGGCGAGGTGGCGCCACGGATGGTGCTGGCTCCAGTGGACGTGCTGGGATGGGAGTGGCCTCTTCTGGTGAAAGTAGGGTTGGAGGGCTCGGGTTGCCACCTTATGCTAGTGCTGCAGGGGCAGATAGAGGGGCAGGGTCAGAGGCAGGTGCACGGGGCGGTGTACCGCGATCTGGCGGGCCTTCTTTTGGGGGAACACGCGGAGGTGAAGTGGGAGCGGGGGGAGGGGCACCTCCGTATGCCGCCCCAACGACGTATGGTGAAAGTATCGGTGGATATGGAGGGAGCCATGGCAGTGGGGGCGGGGGTGGGCCACCGCCTTATGGTGGGGAGCTTCCTTCTGCCTACGGTCGCTCACAGGAGGGCGGTGGGGGTGGGCCACCGCCATATGGATCTGGAGGCGGGTATGGGGCGTATCCTCGTCTGGGTTAAATGTCACCTGCTTCGCACATGGCGAGCGCAGAGGTCGATCGTATCTAGAACAGATTTAGATATGGAGGAGCATTTTGTCCACTGAGCACGGCCTTACAATCCTAGATCTATGATTCGGCGGAGAGAGGTGAATGATATGAGATGAATCTCTCCCCATTCATCAAGTTGCCAACAATCACGTGCAACAAATCCAGTCATTCGATTGGAATATGCCGCACAGCATACCCACTCCCCGTGTGATGCTCATCCACATTGATCGATTCAAATTTCGAATAGCCTTTCTCTCAGCCTTCGTCCCGGTGGCAAGGTGCAGATGAAACTTTGACTCCTTGGGTACCGTGATTCTCGTAGTACCGCTTGGCCCACGCCCTGAGGGTGTCGTGTATATACCACTCCCTCGCCATCTCCCTGATGGTTGCTGCTTCCCTGTGGAGCGACGACTGACGACTGGCGCCTGATGTTCAGTTGCGTTCCTCTGGGCCGCGAGAAGAAGCCACCAACCTAGATATCCAGCAGCCGGGTGTAATCCTAGTAGGAAATGGATGCCGTCACGTGAGCATAAACGAATCCCGAAATTCCTGATTCCAATTCAGGAAAAGTACGTTGGATCTGATCCGACACGAACCAGGCCTAGCGCGACTCTTGTGGCCCGCGGTGCAATGCATCTGGCATGTGGCGGTCGTGCTCTTGGAGGACCAGACAAGCGATTCGTCCACCGTTTTCAACGGGCGTGTCATGCAACGTAACTTAATCGGATGGCTCGAATGCCTTCTCTGGTCGGGTTACGTAGCCCTCGCACTGCAGTTCAATGCATCTGTCATCCTGGTGCGACGAGAAAGGGTCCCTGCGTCTACGCAGGATGTGCACGCCCAGCTAAATGCCAGCTCCAAGGCTTCGCGAGACTTAACAGGAGCAGGAGCAGGACGGAAGCAGGAGCAGGCGGGAAGGAGGGGGTGGGTAACACCAGCCTGCCCGAGGCAAAGCCAGGCCGTACTCTGGTGCTCCTCTGCGTGTCACCACCTAGCTATCCCACTCGTCACACTCAACTATCTTCTCCCTCGCTGCCGCTGTCATCCGTCAGCTCTCCGTCCTCCATGATATCTCCCGCCTCGGGGGGCTGTTCGTCTGAATCTGCACGTTTCTTTCTTCCCATATTCTCCTTGGAATCTTCTATATCGTCAGGATGCAGCCGGTAACCCCTGCGGGTAGCCACATGCTTTTCATAGCAAAACAGGTGGTGGCCCCTCGAAGACGACCAGCTAGTAAGGAAGGTGTCTGTCTCGTCCAGGTTCGCATCCAGCTGCTGGAACGGCGGCTCCGACCTCCGCCAGCAAGAGCGCAAATCCTGATACGTCACGAAACGGCACCCAAGTCGCATATCCTCGAGCACTCGCTTGAAATGTGGAACGCTCGCCTGCGTGAAATCAGTGTGCATCACGAGAATGTCCGCCTGCTCGATCTCTGGCGCTCGCATCGCCCACATGTCGCCCTTCCGTAACTCGAGCTGTCGCCGAGCAGTTACTCCAGGCGCTTCGAGGATGATCAACTCCCCTGGGACCCGCTTTGCCACGGCATAGCCCCCTATACCAGACGAAGAAGCGGCAAGGCGCATGCATGCAGCCTCCCCTAGCGAAAACCTAGAGGCTGAGAGCTCGATCCCAATCACTCGGGTAAGGTTCGTGTACGTGAGGAAGGCCTGCATGCACAGCTTGCCCGTGCCCGATCCAAGATCAACTAGGACATCAGATCGCCCAGCTCGCATATGGTCGTCATCAAGCAGCTTCAGCACCCCTGCAATATGGAAACGAAGCCACTGAAACTTGGATAGCGGAGTTACCAGGATCTCTAGGATCTGAGGGATTGCCTGATTGGGACAGCCGAACGGCCTATCCCACAATCAAGAAAATTACATACGCGCTAGATTAACAGTGCTATACGTTGGAATTCGAATAGCTGTTGAGACTTTTGAGAAACCGCAGAATCAGTGACGACCCAAAAGCAATGACCTCACCTTGTGGCAAGATCTCTCCGTACAGAAGTGACGCGCCTCTCTCGCTTGCTATCCTATGATCATGCTGTGCGATACAGTGATGTCCATCAGTGAACCCAGTCTGCGGCAGGATGTGCTTCGAATCGATCCAGTTCAAGCATGGAAAGGTGTATTTGGGTTGCAGTCAGGGCCGGCAGCGATTGAAGATGGTTCGTGGTACACCCCAGCAGGTAGCAAATTCCGACCAAATACGGTTTTTAAAGTGTCTGGCCGTGCCTATGGTATTGCGTATAAATACCATGACAATAGAGCTGACAGATACACACATACGCGCAATAAACCAGCGACCTAAACTTGGCGTAGCTTGTATGCAAAGACCAGATCCTGGAACCGTTCCAGTGCGGCACCAAATTGAGAGAGTAGGCATTGGAGAATTTGAGTTGCATGGCTTACCTAGACAGTATTTTTCTCGTAAGCAGTATCCATTGAGGCTTGGGTTCGGCTGAGCGTGGCTCCGGCAACCGCATCGCGAGCGTCTGGGACACTTCCACAAATACCCATAGAACCTCAACTAGTCGTTGTATCTACGCAAGGATTACTACGGCTGACCCTGCGCAGATCGACTTTACCACTTATGGCGCCCTAAAATAGGATGGACTTCGAAATGTCGCTCAGTTTCGCTCGGCAAACGAGGGTGGCCGTCACGTACTTGCGACGACTTCTAACGAACGATACGCAGCAACAAAGCTGCAATTCAAAATTTAGAGAATGTGAAAGAACGCAATGTATGCAGTCCGAACAGCCAATGCTGACGCTGATCACGCAAGTATCCGCTAGAACTGTCAGCCTTGCGACCAAAACATGCCAGCCGGTTCCTTTTTTGGTTCCGGATCTGCAGATGACGAGAGAGCGAGAAGCTGGATCTAAATGGTCGTCCAGATTACGATGTACCGTGCTTCGGCGGGTAAAATATTTTGAGAAGTAAGTGCTGGCACCGAAACAAGCAGACAGTTGCACAAGCTGCATAGTTGTGTGGTCATAGATACCCTGTCCACATGCTCGCATGGTGACTCCAGGTCCACTCTGTATACGATCTAGATTCTGAAGCTTCACAACATCGCAGTCTCTGCTTCTCTCTCTGGAAATTCACTCAGCCGCATCCTCTCCAGCAGATCCTAAGCCTTGCAGTGGCATCGCCAGGTCGGCCGAAGCCACGTCTACCCCTGCGAGAGCCTCACTCAACCACCTCGGATCTCCAGTGACCTCATGACGTGGCAGCAACACAGCCGGCAGCCAGGAAGGAACCCGTGTCCGCCGCATGCCTGCACTCCCGCTGTCTACTCCCTGGTGGACACCATATCCCTCCATCTCCAAATCGCCGCTGGCACTCGCACTGCCTTCTCGGCTGAGTACCCCGGGATCGAGACCCCTTTCACCTCGCACTCTCACTCGCCCAAGCCCCTGCCCCTTGCCTGGCCTCACAATGGGTGACATTGGCACTCCGGACAACACGCGAGGAAGTCCGATCTCTTCCAAATGCATGCCAGTGTCCCCTGTCTACTAGGATGTGGCGATTTCCCAGCCTGATTCCGATTCCGAGTTGGGATCGCCCCTGGATCCCAATGGAAGAGACACACGCGGAGGACTGCCGACGACCAAATCGCCGACACCACCATCACCATAATCTTCCCCGTCATGATCTCCGTCACCAGCCTCAAGAGCAAGTCCAAGGCCGGGTTGAACCAGATCACCTACCCCACCTACACCAATGAATTCCCCAGGATCCACACTTGCCCCGCTCGCAAGCCTACCCAGACTCAGCCCAGAGGTCAAATGCTCCCCTTCGCGGTCACCTCCCTCTGCTTCTTCTTCCTCTTCTGCTGTCCCAGATCGCACTGCGAGCACGCTCGCCCTGGCAGCCGAAGCACTTGCGCCCCCAAACCCACTCACCTCCGTCCCTGTCTCCGTCTCTAACTGCACCACCCGCCGTCCCCAGAAGACCTCGTCCCACTCCAGCACTCGGCGAGTGCGGACCGGGGCCTCCTGCTCCATTTCTGATTCTGGATTGCTTCCTTCTTTGGATCCTTTCTCAGAGGCTCCCTCCCCTCCTTCCGCTATCCCGTCGCTCCCCGTGTCGCCCGCAAGAACCCCTTGTGAAGCCCCCGCCCCCGTCTCGAACAGGAGCCTCGCCTTCACAACAGCACCCACCGGGGATGGAGATGCAAGGCCCGCAGCACTCGCCCCATGCCGGTGTCCTTGTTGCTCCGCAGCCGCCAGCATTTGTTCCCTGCGATCTGCCATGCGAACAAGTTGGAAATACTCTCGTTGTGACGTGATCCGCTGCTGTTCCCTCTCAGAGGCAGGGTCCAGCCATGCAGGGTGCCAGGCGCTCCAATTGTTCCCTGATTCATCGCCGGCCTTATCATCTACCCCAGTAGCGACAGTACGCCTTCGTCTTCCTTGCAGCTGCCTGTACGTGTGTTCCCTCCAAACATAGAGGTGTCCTCTGGAAGGGCCCCAGGGCTTGGTAGCTGCACCGGGACCAAACTCGCTCTCATGATCGAAGTCACCGCTGCCGCCATCTGCCTCCGCATCAGGCTAATCATCGAGCCACCAGTCGCTTGCACCGGCCCCCATCGACATCGCATGTGCGCTACGTAACACCCGATCCGCTGCCTGATGAGCAGATGAGACTTTGCTGTTCCCTAGAGACTCAGGATCGTCCTATGTATCCTCTCCTGACCAGCTGTATTTCCCATCTCCAGTAGTAGCTTCCTCATGTACCTGTCCCAGGCCGTGTTTGTGGCCATC
>Ga0136560_1000815_pt1 | contig 15760 bp, 21 predicted proteins | sample AntRauMeHopE1497_FD_104925 | JGI IMG/M metagenome (GOLD analysis project Ga0136560, IMG submission 104925) | Saline lake microbial communities from Rauer Islands, Antarctica - Metagenome Hop E1 #497 | ecosystem: Environmental > Aquatic > Non-marine Saline and Alkaline > Saline | place... | reverse complement strand
GACGGGGTAGATCAGGGCGATGATGATAATGAACTTCAGCACGACGAAGCTTCGGTGGACGGTGAATCTAGCCCCAAGGATGAACCTAGACATGCCGAAGAGGGGACTAGCTCTGTGCGCCGGAAGGTGGAATCCGTGATCCGCTCTTTACAATCAGCCGACTCGAAGCTCGTCGTAAGGCGCAGGGGAAATGCGCCGAACACTCCAGGTAGGCGGGATCCGATGTTGGAAGCATTGGCCTCGCTGGTGCGTGCAGGCGGCAAGACATCGCAGATGCAGCGGCTTTCTGTCCACGTTGAGCTTGCAGGCACTCAGGTTTCGCCGTAGCTCCTAGCGTTTGCACTGCTTGCCGCACGAGAGGTAGGTGCAGCAGCGAGTGCTCTCAAAGCACCGCGGCAATCGGACTAGCGCTCTCGGCAATCAGGAAGCAGCAGTGGAGGAATTGGGAAGCGACTATCCTCATCGGAGCTTCCTGCAAATGGTGATTCGGGTGCTGCTCAATTGCCCAATCGAATGCATAGTCGAGAATCGCACCAGGGTCTCGATCCGAACGAGAATTAGAACCAGGGAGAGGAACAAGGGCACAAACCCGGCTTTGGCGGTCTCGTGGACCCAGACCAGGCAGACCCAGAGCTGTAGGATGCGGCGGCAGCAGCAATCTATGCTACGGAAAGTGCACTGGGGGCTCCCAAAATATCTCAGATACTGCTGCAGAAACCAGTTGAAATCGCACTGCGCGTCAGTAGAACGTCGGCTGCTGGAACACGGCGAGGCACAGGAGGGCTAGGATCCGGCAGTAGGGTGTCTGCGGGACATCATTCTCGTGACTCGGCTGCGAGTAGTCGGTTCTCGAGTAACCACCGCATCGATAACACGTACCCACAACCGGATGGTCATGCTGTGCAACAAGTGATGCGAGGTGGTGGACTACCGGACGATTCTCTGCTTCATGTATCATGGGGTGATGCCCTGGTCGCGGACGAGGGTCCAGCAGGCAGGGGGGGCGATCGATCTGGGTCCGTATCGGCCAGTCTGAACTTGCCTGAGCCTGCCGATGCCCACATCTCGCTTCGGCTCGGAGCACCACAATACATCCTGCCCGAGGACGAAGAAGAAGAAGAGGAAGGAATGGATATGGCAGGGAATCGGGAGCTCCGGATGGGGATGGGAGTGCATCGCAGTAGGGCAGCCCAAGGTGCAACCCTGGACTCGGCAAGGGGACTCGACTAGCGCAGAGGCTCTGCTGCGACGAGCATCGCCGGCCGGCTGCAGATAATCGCAGAAGCTGCTGTTTCCAAGATGATCTTGTCCGTGCAACGGATGACACCTGGAGTTGCGGATGTTCTCGTGCGATCGTAGCCCGTGGCACAGCTACGACTTTCGGGGCTGCGACTGGGCGTGACCAGAGGACCTAGTGGGCTGGAGGACGCGCTCGCCATGGAAGATGATGAGGCACTTGAACGCCTTCGGCTCATGTAGGGAGATGTTGGTGTTCGTGTGGCCGGCAACATAGGTGCAGATGGTATCCTAATCGGCGTAGGTAGGGATGACTTGGCGCCTGTGCTGCGTCTCATTGACGGTTGGGCTCGATCGGTGTCACTCGCAGCTGGTGCTGCTGTGGATCTGCAAGGCGGTTTTTTCGGAACCGACGTTTCTGCATCTTCCAGTGTTCCACAAACGTCACCTTAGAGCCATCGTGATCCTGGAATGTCGAAGCACGCTACCCATACACATGGAGTCGGTGCGAACGAGTCATTGCCGCGCAATGGGCATTTCGGCCTGCACCAGCAGAACCAGAGCGGTCCATTAGCCAGTCCTCACGCAGGATCACGCTTGGGGGTACTACTGTAGCAGCAGAAAGCTGGTACAGGACGCGGCACATAGTTTTCGCCGAGTTCGCAGTTGCTCCATGCGGCATCACGGGCCCTCATGGGGAGCGGCTCGTCGGCGGGTCGAATGCCACCGTCGTCACTGGGCGCGGGTGGAGGCTCCAGGTACGGCATGCTGAGTCCAAGACGCACATCCCCAGCCTCCGGTGGCGGGGTGGATCTACCCGGGGCGATGAGTCCTCGCGGATCCAGGGAACATGCTGGCGCTGTGGGAGGTAGCTTCCCTTCGCCAACCAACGACAGATTTGCCTTTGACGATGCCGAGTACGGAGCACAGCGGGTGAATGACGTCGACTCGGTGGCTAGTTCGTTCGTGGGGGAAGATGACGAGTGGGCAGCAGTGGTTCCGCAGCTACAGGTGATCGAGCACCGCTCGTGGTCGGTAGAGCTTGGTCAGTTCGTCATCCTCCAATCTGTGGGCTCGGTTCACGATGCGCTTCTGGCAATCGAATCGCCGGAGATGTCGGACGTGCGCATTCGAGCCGCTGCCATGGCAAGTACTGGAATACGATTTACCAGTGCCCAGGCCACCCTGAGCAGCCTTAACTCCGCATCATCCGGGATTGTTAGGCTCGTGGGACCTGCACGACTGGATGCAACGCTGGCAGCAGCCTCGGCAACACTGGTAGGAGCAGCTTACGTTGGTAATTTGCAGCTGTTGGCTGCTTCAAGCCGGGGGGCGGGCACCAGCACTCAGGTCGGGGGGCATGGTTAGCCGCTTTCGGACCGATTTGCATTTGCGCTCTCTTGGGTGGCTGACCCGGCTCTTCCTCAGATGCTTGCTGCTGGAACGTGCGCGGCGGCATTGCATCGATTTGAAGCTCTTGTTCCGCACGTGCAGGGGGTCGTACGACGGTAGACTGGCGATTCATAGCGATTTGGCCGGGTGCAAGGAGGCTCCGATCATCCTCCCATTTCAGTCGATATCGAAGGGATAGAGCTCTCGGCCCAGGAGGGCGTCAGAATTCACAAGCCGGCGAGAACGACTGGTGCATAGATGGGAGAGTCTGGTCGCTCTAGCTCTGACTCGCGAGGTGCTCGTGGCGCTGATAGGATCTCTGAGGATGCGAGGTGGGCATGGAAACCACAAGATGGAGAGATGGTCTGCAGGACATTCCCGTGGTGTCGCCCGGCTTCAGGTCCCCTGTCGGCTCAGAGGGAGGGTGGAGCGCCAGGAAATTCAGGGGAGCTCCTGCGAGCACCGTCTCTCCCTGTGGCCCTTCGAGTGGACGGTGATGTGGCACGCGCCCAGGCTCGCGTGGAGCAGCTGTTGCATCCGTCTGACGTGCTTGGAGACTTCATTCAGATGTGGTCAAGGGCTTAGGCTGAGGCTATGAGGTAGGTTGAGCTAGATCTTGAGGTCGTACGGCGTTCCGGTGTTGCTCGACTTGCAGCATTCGCTCGTCGGCTGCAGGCGTGCACTGAGCCTAAGGTGTTGCCGTCCGCTGGACCTAAGTCGAGAAGCACAAGGCATCTTGCTAAGGAGGGGGTATCTGATAGGAATGCCACGGCGAAATCCGAGCAGCATGCCAAGACCCCAGATGTGGAAGGACGCAATGATTTTCATCGACAGGCTCCCGGGCATTCGGAACTGTTCTAGCGTGGGGGCGGTCAGATGGAGCAATATCGTCCTGGCATGGCAGAGCCTGGGCGTTACTCTGGGGGAGTTGGATTCCCGGTGGATGCTCCTGGAAACAGGGTACCTGGCCTTGGAGCTTCCCCTGGAGCGTTCAACTACGGTCCTGGTGCTGGGCCCGGCACTGGCTATGCACATGACTATTCATCTGGATAGAGTTATGATTCTATACCGGGGTATGGAGGTGTACCTGGTCCTGGATCTGTGCCTGTGCCTGGCTATCGATCCCCTGCCTTGTCGTAGTACGACCCTCGATATGCCCCCTTTCCTTAGTATGGATCGTCGTTCCAGTAGGGGCCGCAACAAGGGACACAGTAGGGGCCGCAACAAGGGACACAGTAGGGGCCGCAACAAGGGACATTGCCTGGGCCATACCAATCATATGGCTCAGGATATCCAGGAGGTTTGGGCCCTGGGATCGGCATGTATCCACCGCAAGGAGGAGCGCCTCCAAGTGGGTGGGCCGGGGTGGGCGGGTATGACCCAAGGGCAAACGAAGGTTCTCAGTTCGATCCAAGGACAACACAATGGAGAGCAGGTGTTGAAGGGGGGTATGGCCAAGGGCAAGGGCAAGGACAAGGGCAAGGGCCAAGGCAAGGATGGTATCAATCGTCGCAAGGTGGCTTCAGTGGGTTGCAGTTTTCACCTCCATTCGCTGGAGGCCAGCAAACCGAAATTGCAGGCGAATCGTCTCATGTCCCCGGCATGGACTCCATGTCCCGACTGCGATCGCAGCCCATGCTCGTGACCCCAGCTATGAGTACTCAAGGCACGGTTCGGATCCGAGTGCACAGTATCGTTGTGCGTGCCTCTGAGGCGAGGGGTTTCTCCCTCCTCGTGTAGGCGGACAACGCCGTTTTGCTGGGATCCCAGGAATTCGACGAGGCGGACGCAGGTGGTCGCAGCGGAGGAGAACCTAGTTTGTCTGTGGTCAATTGTGCAGTGGTGAGACGATAGGCATAGGCGAGCGTAGGTCTTATCAACGTTTTCTTCTCGCTTGACGACGGGGGGACGCTTTCAAGTGCGAGTGGAGGTGGCTATGGCGGGCGGATGAGTCTCGGCGGTCCGTCCTCGAGGTCCCTAGACAACGTGTTCACTTCGAGATGGGCCTCGGTTGCAGTGGACTCCCATGCACCGGCAGGCATGCTATCCCGTCTGTGGTCAGAAGCAGAGGCGCGACAAGAAGCGGCAGCTGATGCCGGCTTTGCGTTAGGTCCATTGATTAATCGAAACGTCGCCTCGCAGTTGCAAATGGTTGCATCGCGTGAGGGCACAATCCCTCCATGGAGTGTGGACTCAATCGAGATCCAATTCAGTTTCGAGCCAGTGTTCCAGGGCCTCACGCCACGCAATGTGCCTGCTCTGCAGCAAGCCTACGTCTCAGTGACAGCATGGCTGGGTGGGATGCGTGCAGTGGGGGAACAAGAGGATCTGCCGATGACCGCCACGGCCACGAGGGCGGCATCTAGAAGGACCATCGCAGGGTAGAACCATGCTGGGCGCAACGATGCAGCGAATGCAGGGCCGCTGTCGCCAGGGATGGACGGTGTCGATGTCTCTTCAGGAGAGGACACTCCCACTGTGTCTCTGCGCAGATTCCCCTCGGCACTCGACCGGCTGCGGCGCCGCCCCGTGGATCTCTTGAAGGCGGTGTTGGATGGTGTGGGAGGCAGTGCCAGTCGTACTCTGGAGGACCTGGTTCGGCGAGTCCTAGGCATGGATGGCGGGAGGAGAGCTACTGGAGTGGACGGGAAGCAAAGGATTGGACGTCGTGAACCTGACGATTCGAGCGCAGCTGTTGCTCGCGTGCTTTTAAACGCAGTAGCTGAGTCCATGGTGTATGCCAGGCAGGTGCTGGAGATGGCGGACGCAGTGGCAGTCCTGCCGTCTGCTGTGCATCCCGACATCCTGCAAGCTGAGCATAGGAGGCTGCTTGGGGGGCTGGACGAAGACACCGATGTGATTAGGGATATGGGTGCAAGTGCAGGTGCGGGAGCGGGAGCGGGAGACGGGTCGATCTATCGCCGCTCGGAATTGGAATTGGAATCGGAATCAGGATGGCAAGCAGGCGACTCAACGACTGAGGCAGGCATGGCTCCCGGGGGTACTCCTGCTAATGCTAGCGGTGGCAGGCGGGACGAGTACCCCGGTACGTCTTCTTCTACCAGTTCCTAGCTACCCTCAGTAAACCAACCTCCACCGCCGTAGCATCATCAGCAGTATGGCTATCAACAGCGCCATTAGGCTGATGGCATCCCGACCGGCAATAGGCCTGAAATGTCCAAGCGATTAGGATAGAATCAGGGGCAAGAATTTGGGCAGGGGCAGCGATATGACGGGGTGCGTCGTCCGGTGCACGCGCGCGACGGGCGTGATGGACATGCATAGCAGGACTGGGAACAGGAATCCACTCGATCGAGGCCGAGGCCCGGAGGAAGAGATGGAGACACCTGGGTGATGACCCGGGGCATAGAGCGGGGCGATGGCCTGAACAGAGACGGTAATAAAGGGGGGGTTGAGAGGCGGGTTGGCATGGTGGAGGCCGAGGGGTGGTAGGGAAAACAGTGGCACGGGGAGAGTGCCAGCAAGCGATAGTTGCCTCCGCTGCATCTCCCGGAATGATCTGGAATAGTGTATATAGGTTTGTAGATCCACATGTATGCTGTCTGGACACACAAATGGCTTGGGGGAAGCATAGGTGTGGCACTCTGGCTTGGGGGAGCATAGGTGTGGCACTCTGGCTTGGGGGAGCATAGATGTGGCACTCTGGCAGCACCAGCACCAGCAGTGGTGGTGACTCTTCTCTGAGTGATAATGGAAGAGCAGTCAGCTTCAGCATAGATACAGAGAAGCTTACATTTTTGTACAGTAACAACACGAGCGTGGGACGGATTGAACCGCTTCCATCATGTGCCCCACCCACCGACAGCGGCAGGTCCATCGTCTGCGCTTGAATCCACAGGCCCTAAGAATGCCCCGTGAATGCTAGCCATACCTCCTGAGTCTCGTCTTGACGTCTTGACTGAAGACGAAACGAGGCTTGCACGAACCGCGCTGCCGTTCTTGACTGTTGCTCCAGTCTTGGACGATACCCATGACTACTCGTCCGCATTGAACTCATACTCTTCAGGGATAAACTGCGCCAGATAACCATGGAATTAGCATGTTTGGTACTTGTAGGCCATATTTAAATGATCTGATGCCCGATTGCAGTCCTGCGATCAGGATGGGAGGGCAAGGCAAGCAGACAATTCCTCACTGTCTTGTACACGAACATTTCAACTGGTCCAGCCATGGCAAAGAATCCGTCTGAAATTACAGAAGTAACAACTACATCCATGACTTCCTTTGCAAAGGGCCTGAACATAATCGCGCGATATTCCACGGTAAAGCTAACGAATCCCGTGAGGGGGTCAATGCTGCCGCGAGAGATATCGTCATCCATTGGATTCAACACCATCACCACGTATCCAACTCCATCAACAAGCTTCCCTACCAAGTCTTGAACAAGCTGGTCGTATATTGTTTTTTTCAAGTTCTTTCCAAGGTACTTCGGATGCAACTGAACGCCGCGCCTGGATGCGAGCTGCGAGGCAGTATTTGAAGTAAATTTCAGAACCGAAACCGTACTCTGCAGGTGGCAAGACTGCAAATGATAACTTTTTTCAAAAATCGTACCTTGAAGAACATGGGTAGCCCTCACAGGGGCCCGAATGACAGAATAGGAAATGAGATCAAAATATCTCATTATTCGCGCGCTATAATTGATTTTGGTGCTTGTCGCTCTTCTTGGTCTGTCACCTAGTTGTACTTTTACAGGTGTAACAACAGCAGATACTATGGCTGCTGCAGCGGGAGCGTCGTAAGTGCTAAGCTTATTGACGCACTGTGTCTGGGTTGGAACGATCTTAGATTTGGAACCATGCCATTGAGCGTTTCACTCTTGTACTATCTAGGATGTGTCACCCATTTCTACCCGCAGCTCTGTAGTTATGTGGACTGGTAGTGGTCCTGTAGGTATTGACAATGAAGCCAAGGCGACTGACAGCGCGCCCTCGCTTCCTTCGTCGGCGACTACTGTAGAAGCGCCATCCAGTATGGTTGACCGAGCGAGCACTTTTGAGAAGGCCGTGGCTTCAGGCTCTGGAATGACGTGAGAAGCACCATAGCTCGGCATCCAGTATTGATGCCACGCTCTTTCCTATTGCCCGTCTTCACAATTGCCCTTAATTGATTTACTGCAGTGTCGACGGGAAAGAAAGGCCGATTGGACACAGATTCTCGCCTTACGAGTTTAATGGTGGTACAGCCCTTGGAATCTCGGGCGACAACTTCGCGGTGGTAGCGTGCGACACAAGGCTGGCAGAAGGCTACAAGATTTTGAGCCGTGACGTCAGCAAAGCCGTCCAGCTGAGCTCTTCTTGCGTACTGGGGACCGGCGGATGCTTCACCGACGTGGCCACCCTCCACAAAGTGCTCGGCATGCGAGCAGACGAGTATCAGCACGAGCACGATGATGAGATCTCTGCGCCCGCCATGGCACAGCTCCTCAGCACCACCCTGTACTACCGGCGCTTCTTCCCTTACTACGCCTTCAACGTGCTGGCGGGTTTGGACGCAGAGGGCAAAGGAGCCGTATACACGTATGATGCTGTTGGCAGCTTCGAGAGGGTGGGCTACGCGTGCCAGGGAGCGGGGCAGAAACTCATCATTCCCCTTCTCGACAACCTGGTAGGGTGGAAGCACAGGCCTGCACCTAAGCCCCAGATGAGCGTGGGCGATGCCGTGGAGCTGGCCAAGGAGGCCTTCGTCACTGCGGGCGAGAGAGACATCTATACGGGAGATGCCATCGAGATCTTTGTCATCGAGGCGTCGGGGATCACGAGGCAGACATTCGAGCTGAAGAAGGACTGAGCCTATCTCGATTCTGGGGATGTATCCGCGCACGTAAGGATGGCAGCGTGACAACGTCGAGCTAGTGTGTACGCGCACGAAGCCGCGCGGCGGACTGTGCGGTGTGCGTGGCGCCTGTTGTTACGGAACCAAACATAGGATCATGATGAATAGCGAACACTGTCACGCCTTGCGAACAGGACTGTCCTGACGGCAAATATTTTTTTGTCTATGGACCATGTTCTTAACTTTGCTGGCGGTGCTATCAGTGGCAGCGCCACCGCTGCGCTTCTGCAGCCGCTGGATGTGATTCGAACCACGTAGCAAAGCTACAGACAACGAATCATGGCCTCAAATCGAATATCTGGCTCTCTATCCGTGCCTGTGTAGGGCCTGTGAGAATGATACGTGTTATTTCATGAATCTTCTTGGCCCTCTGTCTCTGCCGAAGCTATACCCGCCTGAAACTCTGCTACATGCACTGCTCCTTTCGCAGAAACATATTGCGAACAGGTCGAATGCTGGTCAGCGAAGAAGGCTGGCAGTCTCTTTGGAAAGGCATGCTTCCAAGCGTGTTAAGGGTATTCGTTGGAGCCGGGTTTTACTTTGCTCTTCTCCATGAACTACTTGAGCTGGCTGGAGTTCCACGCAAGCCGCGTTCACTGGAGCAACACAATGCACAGCGCTCAGCTGCCGAATCTGGAACCACTCCATCTTCGTCTAGTCTGCATGCTAGGGTGTTTTCTTCCGGGGAGGTAGCAGTCCGTACTTTCGCCGCGAGCGCTCTAGCCCGTACGCTGGCCATCTCAATGCTATCGCCAATTAGCGTTGTAAAGACGCGGCTGGAGTTCAAGCGCTGGGCGAAACCCCAATCGCAGAGCGGTGCCCAAAAAGCCGCGCCCCAACCATACCAAGCAGGTGGCACGATTGTCCGCGAGCTTCGGTCCATCGTCCGAGCAGAGGGCGTCCGAGGCCTCTTCGTCGGAGTCGTCCCCACTGTGATGAGGGATGCGCCTTTCTCAGGGACATACTATCTCGTGTACGACGCGCTGAAGCAGGCCCTTGTCAGGCAGCCGCCAGGACAAGGAGCCCCCGGAACATTGAACGGCTAGTCTGGTGGGGGGTTCTTCGTGCCTGTGGCCTTGCAGAACCTGGGTTGCGGTCTGCTTGCCGGCGTGGTTGCGACCACAGTCACACACCCTGCAGATGCCGTCAAAACAAGACAACAAGTGCTGGCTGCTACAAGCTCAGCGGAGGCAGAAAGCAGCCTGGCAGCCGAAGCAAGTGCTTTGACTCAGGGACAAGGGCGAGCAGGAGGGCGAGCAGGAGCAGGAGCAGGAGCAGGAGCAGGAGCAGGAGCAGGAGCGGGAGGGGCCTCGACGGCCTCGGGGTTGCGTCCTTCTCCTCCTCATCGCCCATACTAGTCGCTCGGAGTGCGAGCTGCCTGGGAGACCGCGAGAGGGATGGTGTAGGAGGAGGGTGTTGCTGCCCTGTGGAGGGGCCTGCCTGCTCGAGCCATGAAACGGGCCACGTCGTAGGCACTCACATGGGCTGTGTTTGAGGAGGTGCAGGCTAGGCTGAAAGGGATGCTCAAACGGAGATAACACGGGACTGTGTTCGCTTGCGTTGGATAGTTTGTAACGATGATGTGCACAATGAATCACAAATAACAGCACGTGATGCTATATGGATGTGGCTATCGTGCATTACAAACCCCGATTCGGCTACTAGCTCCGGAATAGGGATTTAGTTTCGGCCGACGAAGCGTCCCGATACAAGTATAGCTGTGACCGGTGTGTACACCAACGATTTCACCCTCGCCTTCCCTCGGCGGACGACGATGTCCACGAAATTCCTATGCCCCCCGTCATCGTACAGTGCCCTCATAACCTCATACACCCGGGCGATACGACTCTCAGCCTCGCTGCCCCTGACTACATCCTCCGTAGCACCGGCTTCCACTCGAGAAGCAGTCTCGACGGCGTCACGGACGAAATCAGGTGGACTTGATACTCCTGCTTTCATCCCCGCTGTTGGTACTCCTGCTTTCATCCCCGCTCTTGTTGCTGCGTGATGCTATCGAGCGCCAGAAGTGACCCCTTCCTGAATGCCAAAGAATCGCGCTGCCACCCGCCCAGCAAGGATCACGTCTGCAGCTCCGCTCGCGTCTGCTACGGTGATGACAGCAAACATCTGCACGCCTCTCGCTCCTATTCGAAAGAAGGCACGCATGTCCAGCGGCCAGTGTGCCACGACGCGCCCCTGTATTCGTGCTAGCCCACCGCGAGCCAAATTGCGCAATGATCCCCCGACCATCGGAGCTTTCCCGCGGTCGATCAAGATGGGAGACGGGTGTTCTGCTGCTGCCAAAGCATCGATAGAGGTCACGACGCATCGTGCAGCTGAGGCAGCGAAATGGCCCCTACCATAGTGCGGCACTACGGGGACCTTCGTCAGACTAGCTCCACCAGAACTCTAATCCGCTGCATCGGGGCGAGCACGAGCACCAGCAACAGCACCAGGCGCTGACAAGGTGCCGACATCGCCACCGGTCTGATTCAGTGATTTCTCGGTGCCTGATTGTCTCGCTGGCTCCTCCTGTGAGCCTTGTGGATCATGGTCACCTGCCGTAACTGCGGCTATCTATGCAGTGCTCTCTAGCACATCCTCAGTCTGACTACCGACTACACCAGCACGCTCATTTAGTGGCGGTGGTTGCATTGGAGCCATTTCTCGAGTAGCAAGCCATGCCTGAGTCCGCTTAGTGATTTCCTCACATGGGAATGCCCTCGAAGGCACCCTTGTACATGCGCTCTGTGCGTGCATCTCAGCATATGGAAGTGCGAGATTATGATGCTGACACTACAAGGCACGTCGGTGAGTCTGCCAACGGACCAGCTCCTCTCCAGAAAGGGGCCTTCCGAGAGCATCCACGGGATTCGCATGTGGCAGCGGGGGAGGCGCCTGTCTGTACTTGACCGAGAGCTTCGTCAGTCGGATGAAATCACCCGGCCGCAGACTGGGTATATCTATCCCCTACTATTCGGTATGCAATGCTTTGGCCGCGGCCGATTCTGCGACCTCATCTGCGCCCACTTCCACCAGTGTGCCAGCACCAGCACCAGCACCAGCACCAGCATGCGGTTCCCCGTTCCAAAGCCGTTGGGCCAGCATCCATGAGTGAGCCTGCATGCCATGCGAGACGGCCAGTATGGACAGAATGGCTCCTTGAGGCTCCTTGCCTGCAGCAGGTGGGTGCCCAAACCCGAGGCACCCATTCTAAGCCATAGCAGTGCCATCCCATACTAACAGGATCACCTGGTTCCTCTTCGTCGGGTTAGCAGGGTCTAGCAATCTCCCCGGCATGATTGGGGCGGAGCAGGGAGGGAATCCAGCGACCAGCTGGTTGCTGTTGCCGTCTCCAACAATGGCGCCAACAAGCATCCCAAACAAGTCGAAATTGTCCTGTCGGCGATCTACCCCGCCCCTCCGCATGAGGACATCCTGGATCGTAAGTCGAAAATCTTCCTGGTGAAACGGGGCTCGGTGCAGCCGAGGGGTGGCCCACGCACGCAAGCCAACGACCCGCCTGCGCTCCCTGGGCAACAGGTTGGCGGCAGGAGGCCATCTGCAGAGGATGCTGCCGGTCCTTGCACTGACCACGATGAGAGCAGACTGCCTCCGATCACTATGGCTCACCAGGTTGTGAAAGATCCCGCCCTGCTGCGACTTGGACTGCATCGCCACCCGTCTCATTACCAGCATATCCCCAGCCTCTACTACCCAGACAGACGGGGTGGTCGCCCCGTGTGGCAGCCCAATGACGCGGTGCTGAGGCTTGATGAAGACTGTCAGGACCACCGAGACTGCCGACGTGGGCAGTTCTGCCATTGAGTCGTCGATCAGAGAGATTCCGATCTTGTTGTCGTGGCCTCCAGTGGCACTGGGATAGGTTGTCTCGGTGACCACCCCTACTGTATCCACGGTATATCCAGGACGGATCGCGGCGATGCATGGCAACTATGGAGTGGCACCATTTGCGACTGACAAGGCGGTGGCTGCAGACAGTGATGTTGTATCGCCGACTTGCGGCTTTTCCTTCTTCTGCTTGCCACCCTGTGCACATTTCTCAACGCCACCATTTCTTGCGCCGCCAGTCGAGATGCCAGCTCTCTCTGCTCCGTTGTCGTTCAGCTAGTGCGCAGCTTCGAATGCCTCAGCCAACTCTCGAATTTCCTGATCAACTGATGCTAGACCTTCCCCACTTGTGTCGTTCTGAGAAGTGTCACCTCGTCGTGTCACCACTCCCTTCGTACCTTCTGTGCGTGGCATTCCAGGCCTCTATCGATGTGTTGGGGGTGGAGCTAGCAGTGCCCCCGGTCGCGAGCCTGATCTGCGAAATTTTGGACTGGCCGTGGTTGGGGGCAAGCTACTGCTGTGGCCGCCATGCCGCATAACCAGGCCACCTGCACCATTCGACGAATTGATCATGTGGGAACTGTCAGTCCCCCCAGGTTTAAATGGACTCTCCTGCTGGGAACTGCTGCTCTTGATGGCTGAAGAGGTCGTCGATGACGGCCCGGGACCAGCCTCCCCTACAGCACCTGTGCATGGCGTGGCTGGCATCCTGGAGCAATCTGTGTATGGCATGGCTGGCATCCTGGAGCCATCAGCAGGTACAGATTCATCTGCATCGGCGAGTGCAGCCGATATTTCAGCCGGCTACGACTGTGCTAGTCGCACTAGCATCTGAGACTAGCTTGGTACTGGGAATCGATCGTTCGGCATGCTCAGCGGCTTTACCAATTCTCGCTTGACTTCAAGATCATGACCTTGCGGGTGAGGCACTTGTATATGTCCCCGTGTACCACCCACCGGAGTATCTACTTGGGTTCCTTGCATTCGATCTAGACTGGTAGCACTGGAGTCTCCGCATCTCGGCCGCTTCCTCAGACTTCCATCGCCACTCGTGTCACCATACCCAGCATCGCCCTGGCCAACGAGGTCGCCAGGATCTCTCTAATCTGTTTCATCCATGGCAACTTGGCTCGGGGTAGTGTCCAAACCGCCCTTGCCCCCCTGCGTGCCATCGGTGCCACAATCAGCGTCACTTGCAATTTCTTCAGTAGCCTGATTCTCGCCAGCAGCTATTGTCCCACCGTCACCGTCGATATCATGGGCATCATCACTGGAATCTGATTTCGGGACAAGCTTGCTCTCACTTTGCTCTCCTGATATCCCAAGTCCAACCACCACATGGACCCTCCTCCGCTTCCCTCCGATGTGTGGGCTAACCATCTGCAGGCTCTGTACACCTGCTGTGGCACAGATGGCGCTCTCAGATCCCTATTCCCATGCCTATTCCTACGATGATGAATGTGTTGATTGAGATGATGGGGCTTCACTGCGATACTGATGGTCATGGTCATGGTCATGGTCACTCTCGCCCCGGGCAGAAAGACCAACACCAGCGCGCGTCCCAGATCCAACTGCCATACTACCTGCATCCACTAAGCGTGGAAGGGTTGGCAGCATGCTCCCTCCTGCAATTCTGATATCTGCTTCAACATCATCGCGGGCCGACGAAATCCCACCTGTGGCACCTTTCGAGCCTGAGCCTGAGTCTGTGTTTGCATCGTCTCCTTCTCGCCGCTCCTTCTCCTCAACCGAGGCGACCGTATTTTCCACTGCACTCCGTGCTATCATGACAGCACCGCTGCCATTTCTGCTGGTGTTGGTACTGCCATTGCCGCAGAGACGAGGCGACCTAGGGTCTATAAATGTGCTCTGTCCGGCCGCCAGTGATGAAGCCAGCGCGGACTCGTTCACAGGCCGGAGTGCTGCCGGTGGTGACTCGGAGCCAGAACGAAGGGCGGGGATAAGAATTTCTCCTGTCCCTGTCCCTGTCCCTGCCCCTGTCCCTGTCCCTGTCCCTGTCCCTGTCCCTGTCCCTGTCCCTGCCCCTGTCCCTGTCCCTGTCCCTGTCCCTGTCCCTGCCCCTGCCCCTGCCCCTGCCCCTGTCCCTGTCCCTGTCCCTGTCCCTGTCCCTGTCCCTGTCCCTGTCCCTGCCCCTGCCCCTGCCCCTGTCCCTGTCCCTGTCCCTGCCGATCCTCCAACCGACCTGTCTGCAGGCGCATGGGGCTCGGCTGGCTCAGCTCGATCGCCACCATCCTGCAGAGAGACGCCGTGATCGTTGCCCTCAAGAGGCCGTGCAGCTAAGCTAGGGACCCGAGCGGGTATCTCTTCGTTCGATTCGCTACGCCCAGCAGACGCTTCAGTCGAGAGAGTCGCTGAAGTTGCGGCATCGCGTGTTGACACTACAGGAGCATGGGCTCGAGCGATGACGCCACTCGTTGGAGCCACTGCGGATCCCCTAGATATTTCTTCCGACTCAGACGGTATCGTGGTTCCACCGGATGACGAATCTTGCATATTGCTGGCAGCTGAAGCGGGCGGGCCAGCACCGCGCTCGTGCGAACCTTGGCGTGGAAGCTCTGCCTCTGAGCTCTGGTCCAGGTCCAGTAGTTCTGGCTGAGACATAGATTGCGATCCTAAAGGCATCACTACAGCCCCGCCTCGAGAAACACCAGAGGTTCTCGAGGTGTCAACCGCAGTGCTTGTTGAAACACGACGGCCGCGAGAATCGCTTGCCGAGATGGCGACTGACGAAATCCCGAGAGCGCTGCTACGATTTCCGGACCTGGATGCAATCGGAGACAAAATATTGGACCCATCTAATAGATTGTCATCTGGGAAATCTTGGCTCTGAGCGGGAAATGATTCATCAAGCAGAACCCTTTCGTTCGGCTGGCCCATCCATCGGCTTTCGTCGCCGGATTCACCTCCACCGGCCCGATTGCGCGACTTGGACTCAGACGCAGAGGACGAATCCATTCAGACTGCTAGCATCCGTATGTAGCTCAACATGGCCAAATGCACAGGTGTTCAAAATTGTTGCTCCGGTCGCTGCCATCATCGCGGATCGATGCCTCACATGTGGCAAGAAGCAATAGGATAGGTGAGTCAGCCGCCTTGCTCAACACGAGCACAACAGATTGCAATTAGCTATATGCCACTATTAAGACCACAAGTAGGACAGGCTGTTGGTACTACTCTGGGTGGACGAGAAGGAGTGAGGAGGCACGAGCTGCTACGCTGATGGACACCATTATTCGCTTTATCCCGATTACTTGCGCAAGACTGCTCTAATTCAGCCACGCAGTTAGTCAAATGGCATGGTTTGCTACGTGGAAGGGGGGTGCCTACAGGAATATGGGTGGGAGTAGAACTTTTTGAGCAGCATAAAGTTCCAGATAGCAGCAATGACGGCATAGGTCCAGAT
>Ga0136560_1000814_pt1 | contig 15795 bp, 4 predicted proteins | sample AntRauMeHopE1497_FD_104925 | JGI IMG/M metagenome (GOLD analysis project Ga0136560, IMG submission 104925) | Saline lake microbial communities from Rauer Islands, Antarctica - Metagenome Hop E1 #497 | ecosystem: Environmental > Aquatic > Non-marine Saline and Alkaline > Saline | place... | reverse complement strand
CGCCTCCGCTCCCCTCCCCGCCCTCGTCCACGCCGCCGCCGCCCGCCGCCACCGCTTCTCCGGCCTGCCCCTGAGCAGAGCCCTCCCGGCCAGTGCGTCGTCGCCCCCCGCGCGCGACGCCGCGGCCACCACCTCCCACATCGAGGCCGCGTCGCCGAGCAGGGCGGCCGCCGCCGCCAGGGCCTCGCCGCCCGTCGTCCCCGCGGCCGCGTTGAACAGGGGCGCGGACAGGTTGTGGGCCGCGCCGGCCAGCTCTGCCGCGCATTCCAGCCCCGTCTCACCGCCCAGCCTCGCCGCCACACCCGCCGCCGCCCTCATGGCGCCTCGCGCCTCGGCCCTCGCCGCCGCCACGTCGTCGTCCCCGGGCTCCGCGCCGGCCTCGAGCGACGCTCGCATGCGCTCCATCCCGGCGGCGCTCGCCCCCTGCAGCGCGTCGCACACCCGGAGCAGGAGCTTCCGGACCCACGGCCTCGACTCGTGACGGGACACCGCCGCCGCCACCCCCGGCCCGTCGCCGGCCGCCGCCGCAGCCTCCACGGCCGCGAGCGTCCCCTCCCCCGTCGTCCCGCCCGACGCGCCGCACGCCCGGCCGCCGACCGCCGCCGCGCCGCGGAGCGCTGCCCCGTACGCCGCCAGCCACGAGGCCCGCGCGGCCCGCTCCGCCTCGGAGCTCGACGACGGCGCAGGGCGGCCCGCCGCGCCGACGGCCGGGGCGCCGCCCTCCGCTGTCGCGGCCGCCGCCCCCGCCGACGGAGCGCCGAAAAGCAGCCGACGGCCCGACATGCCGCCGCCATCCCCCTCGGCCCCTCGCCCCGCGTCCTCCTCGTCGCTGTCCGAATCGAACCGCAGCGCCCGCCCCGGCGTGCCCGCCCTCGCCGCCAGCGCCGCCAGCCCCGGCGTACCCCTCGCCCTCCTCCGGAACGTTCCCGGAGCCTTCTTCGCGGTGCGCGTGAGCTGCCGGGCGGCCACGACCGACTGCGGCACCGCGCCCCGCCCTGGGGTCTTGCCCGGTGTCCGGGCCGGGAGCCGGCGGCTGCCCGGCCCCCCCGGTGTCGCCCCGCCGTCCCAGGCGCTGTCCCCACCTCCCTCCTCGTCGGCCGCGCCAGCGTCCGCCGCCGCCGCGTCCGCCGCCGCCACCACCGCGCCCCGCACCGCGGTCATCCCCTCCACGACGTCCAGCCAGCCGTGAGCGCGCTGCGCCCAGCCGCCGCCCGCCGACAGCGCTGCCCACACACCCTCGTCCGCGGCGCACGCCCGAAGCACGCCCGCGGCGCGTCGGAGCGCCGTGAGAGCCGGTTCGGGCGGCGGCCCGACCTCCGCCGAGTCCGACGCGGCGTCGTCCCAAGCCCCGCCTCCCGCCGGCACCGCCGCCCCCGACCGGCCCGGGGTGGCGAGCCCACCCGCAGCACCCCCGGGGGCCGCGCCAACGGGTGACGCATCACGGCCCCCCGCCCCCCGCGCCGACTCTTCCGCGCCAAAGGCCAGACGACGCATCGCGCCGCCCCCCGCGTCCTCCTCCTCCTCCTCTTCCTCGGCACCGACCCCGCCCAGCGCGCCCGACGCCCCCGGGCGGCGCCTCTTCTTGGTTGTGGTGCGGAAGACAGTCGCCCCGCCGCGCGCTCCGCCCGCCGCTCCGCCCCCCACCAATCCGGGGCCGGTCGCCAGGGCAGTGGCGGCTCTGCCCCCGAGCCACGCCTCCAGCTCTGCCTGGACCAGCGCCACGTGGCACCCGGCCTCGGCGCAAGCCGCCTCGGCTCTTCGCTCCGCCGACGCCTCGTCCCCGGTCCCATCACCGCCCGCGTCCCCCGCCCCCGCCCCCGCCCCCGAGGCCGGCGCCTCAGAGGTAGCTGCGTCCGAGGCGGCCGCGCGGCAAGCTGACACCGCGCACGCGACACAGCGCCTCGCCGCGACGATGTCCCCGCCCCGCGCGACTGCCAGCGCCGCCCGTGACGACCAGGCTGCGGCCCGCGCCACGAGCCCGGCCTCCGCCGCGACGGCCATCAGCCGGGGGACCAGCGGGGCGAGCAGCCACGCCGCCGCGGCGCCCAGCACCGCCGACGCCTCCTGCCCCCGCCCCTCCGCCGTCCGGGCCACGGCGACGGAGGCGCCATCCGCGTCCAGCTCCCACCCTGCCCCGTCGGCTGCCGAGGCCGAGGCGTCCTCCAGCGCAGACGTCGCCCAAGCCGCCACCGCCATGGCAGCCGTCACAGCCTCCTGCCGGGCGGCGGTCGCGGCCGAAGCGAGCCTCGCCGCCGCCGGAGTCCCCGCCTCGCCGCCACCGGCCTCCTCCGCCGCCACCGCCTCAGCGGCAGCCGCTGCAACCCCTGCCGTGTCCAGGAGCAGCACTGCCAGCGCTACCCGCAGCGACGCGGACGCCGCGGCCCCCTCTGGCCCAGGAGTCTGCGACGCCGCCGACGCCCTGAGCGCTCGGCTGCACAGCTCCCGCGCACGGGACGCCGCGAGCGCCCCCGCGGCAAGCGACGGCGCCGCCGCTCCCGTCCGTGCCGTCGCCGGCCGGCGGGCGGACGGGGCGGGCTTGGCGGAAGAGTCGCCGTTGTGACCGGCGTTTGTCAGACCCGCGGACGGCGACAGCGGCGCCCGCACAGGCTTTCCCGGCGTCCTTCCCGGGACGCCAGCCGTGCTCGGGGCGCCCGACTGCGCCGGGGCCACGCCCGGCCCGCCTGCAGAGAGCAGCAGCCACGGCCCGAGCCCGCCGCAAGCCAGGCCCACGGCCTCCCGGTGCAGGCCGACAGCGAGCATCCCGGACAGCGCCGCGTGCAGCGCGCCGCTCACGAGCCGGGCTGACTCCGCGTCGTGCCCTCGGCCGGGACGCGGAAAGGCCGAGACAGCGTCGGCGCACCCCGCAAGCGCCCTGCTCGCCTTGGACTCCGGCGCCCCGTGAGACGCCACAGCCATGAGGGATGCAGCATTGAGTGATTCAACACCGAACCGGACCGTCCTCCCGGCGCAAAGGTCAGCCAGCGCGGCAGCGTCGCGGACAACGGCGCCATGCAGCCCAGCCTCGGCCGCCCTCGTGATGACCTGGCACATGGCCCGAAGAAGCGCGTGCCTGTCGCATCGCAGCACGGACCGAATGCGGTACAGCCCATGAATCGCCGCAGAAGCAGCGTCGCACGTCGGGCCGGCAGCGGCCCCGGCGCCGCGGATGGCCTTGGTCGCGGTCTGGGCGAGCTTAAGAACGAACCCGCCCATCCTTGCGGCCACTTTTCTGCGGGATCACACAGGAAGGGCGGTTCAGTGGGAGGCACATGCGCCCTCAGCCTCGGCTTCGGCGAGGTACGCGGGTGTCCAACGGCGTCAATTCGGGCTCGAGCTCACCGAGTCGCCTCCGCGCCGGCATCGTCCGCGAGCCTGAGCACCGGCTTGAGTACCGGAAGCAGATGATGCAGCGCGGCCTTGCCGCCGCACCCACTCGCCGCGTCAGAGAGGATGGCGTCGGCCGACGCCATCGGGCACAAGTGCCGCGCCCGCACAGGCAGAGACCCTGGCTGCGGGCTCTGTGCCACAGCCACGACGCACTCGCGTGGCCGCGCGAGCACTTGCGCCATGATCCGACCGCTGCGTAGGGCGCGCAACGCGGCTGGTGCGGCGGCAGACCTTGGGGTGCCGGGTTGGCGAAAGCGCCTGAGCGCCGCTCCCCTCCCCACTCCGAGGCGAGAGTCGGTGTTCGATTCGCTGAAGCGGCGCACGTGAGGCCGGGGCGCGGATCGTCAGCGAGAGCGACCACAGCCAGGCCTGTGCACTTGCAGGCCGAGCCTGCGCGCCTGGCCCCGACCCGCGCCCCGCGCCCAAGCGACTGTGCGTGCGCAGTCGCAAGGCGTCACCGTACCAGTGGGACACTGCAGCCAACGGTGCGCTCTGGCGGTTCTTAGGGACGGTTCAAGGCCCGGAGCTGGATGCGGCCACCTTGAGCGCGGTGGAATCACCCAACCTTGACGAGGTGAGAGAGCCCGGCTGTGCGGTTTGCATGGATATGGCAAGAGCCTCCCGCTGACCTTGCCGCCAGGGCGCTGCCCTGCCCCAAGCTCGCAGGTCGAGGCGGCGCTGGCCAGGCTGCCGGCAAGCCGCCTGTCTGACGCTCTCGTGGCGGGCGAAGGGGTTCCCCTGGTGGTCAAGCTGCTCGACCGGTTCCCGACGGGGCGTCGGCGGGCCTGGCTCCTGCACCTGCTGGCCCACGCGCGCCTGGGCGGCCTTTCCACGCTTGCTCGGGCGGTGCTGGTTCGCGCCCTTGCCTCTGAGGGCCGGGCCCTGCGCACCGGGTCTGCACGCGCCATCGCAGACGTCTTGCTGGGCACCTCAGGGCTGGAGCTGACGCTCCTGAAGCGAGCGCTGGACGTGGGGGGTGCGAGGCACGACCTGTTCCGGCTCGTGTACCGTGACCTGGCCCGGTCTCCCGCGGCGCAGGCCGAGGTGCTGCAGCACCTGGCGCTAGAGGCGGGGCACGCCAGGGAGGAGCTTGCGGCCTCGGGGATGCGGCTGCCGCTTCAGGTTGTCTCGGACTTTGACGACACTCTGAGGCAAGGGTGGCTTGACAAGCGCGTGCCCAAGCACACTACTTACCCCGGGGTAGGGCACTTCGTGACGGCTTTGCTGCGTCGGGCAGCCGACCTCAACGAAGCACCCGCGTGGGAGGCCAGCGGGGCCGACGCCATCGTCGCTGGGCCGATGCGGAAGCCCTCCCGCGATGCGGGCACTGGACGGCATGGCGGCGCATCTGCAGAGGCGGCGGTGGAAGCCCTGGCGCTGGCAGGCGGCTGGCTCCGCACGCACCGGCGCGGGGACAGGGCGGAGAGCCGGGCGATGCGCCGCATGGTACCGTCCTCAGCCGGCTGGGGCGCTGATGAGGCCGACGGGGACGGCTCGGACAGCGAAGACCATCGACCTGAAGACCGCGACGATGGACCTGGACACGAGCGAGACACCACGACGCAGGCCAGACAGACCAAGCTGGCTTCCAGCACGGCTCCGAACGGGGCAGCTGGTGAGCTTGTGATCCTGACCGCGCGACCAAGCGGAGCGTTTGATATCCTCAGGCGGCAGACGCTGGACGGCCTGGCGTGGATCGGGGTCGAGCACGTGTCCGTTCTCACAGGATCGCTGACGACGGGTGTGAGCACTGCTGCCATCGCTGAGCTGAAGGCGTCCAACCTGACCATGCACCTGGCGCTGTGGCGAGAGCGAAACTGCGTTTTTGTGGGAGACTCTGGGCAGGGTGATGCCGCAGTCGCGGCCGAGGCTCTGGCGAGGCACCGCAAGCAGGTCCTGGCGGCGTTCGTGCACGACGTCAACCCGGAGTCCGCAACGACCGGCGACGGATCGCATAAGCATGCGCTTCGTATGGCAGGGGTGCTTCTGTTTCATAACTACGCTGAAGCAGCCGGGGCAGCTCTACGGATCGGGCTGATCGACGGCGACGACGCGCTGAGCATCGCAACTGCCGCCTCTGCTGAGGCAGCGCAGCTTCTCGACACCTCCAGGAAGCACCCAACTTCAGACCACGGCCCAGAGGCGGCCGCTGCCGCTGCTGCCGCTGGCCCTCAGGCCGGGCACATCCCGTACGCCGTGAGTGAGTACGTCGCCACCGTCCTCTCCGACGCAGACCTGCTACTTCGCGCATAGAGACGGGGGCCAAGGGCGGAGGCACAGGCTGTTCCGGTTCGTGGGCCGCGATTCCGGGCGCCGAGATGCCGTTAGGTTGACCCGCAACACTGATTCTTGTGGACGGTGGCTTGAGCCCGTGTGTCAGCGAATCACCGACCATGCGGGTCCGCGGCTTTGCGCTTGTTGGGGCTGCTGGGACAAGCTGGCTGAGATGGGCGTGCCAGCTTCTGGAAGCACCAGAAGATGACGCGGGCTGCCAAGGATAGCGCCGCACCTGCAACGGCGGGAGCTCTACGATGTGTCTGCTTGCATGTGAGCGGGCGCTTTGCGGCTGTGATTGCGCTGAGGCTCGCGCTGATGATGAGCACCGCTCAAGCCCACACACTGACACTGCGCTGGGCCGCCACGAGACGCTGCAAAATGGGCATCCATGCACGCGTAAATGACCCAGCCGAGCCAGATCTGACCAAGGCTGCATGATTGGGGATGTGCTGCTCGACCAGGCATGAGTCAGACTGAAGTATTCCGATGCCGTGCGCCACGCACACACACCAAGGCATTTCAAACTCTTTTGAATCCCGCGCATGACAAAGACCTCATTGAATACCCCCGGGATGCAGGCTTGGGCACATTCCCCATTCGCCCGTGCAGCCTAGCCGCTCGCAGCCTCGAGCTGGGGAGCGCAGACCCCTGACGACACCCATTGGTCAGGTTCGAAGATCGTCACGAGGACACCGCCGGGCTCACGAGCTCAGCCGGTCGGGTCGCGGCACCTTCCGCGGCCGGCACCAGACGGAGCAGATCCACGGCAACCTCGCCCTCGTCCTTCCGATGGAACGCGTACGCCTTGGGCAGTGGGAAGGACATCTCCGCGACTGCCTCCGCGCTGTACCCCAGCTCTGCAGCCTTGGCCAGCAGAAAGCTGCGAGTCGAGGTCTTGTGCAGCGAGTAGATTGCTGCTGGCCGGAGGCTCGCCGCGCTCGCCAAGAACGCCACATCAGCGCCTGCCGTACGCGTCCCAAAGGGAGGGTTGGTGATCACAGTGTCGGTCTGCAGCGCACCGGCCGCTCTCGATGCCCCGCAGAACCCGTGGGCGTCGGACCGGATGAGGTCAACCTCGTCCCGCATGTCGAGCGCAGCCAGGTTGGCCGCAGCGTCAGCCAGCGCGTCCTCATCCGTGTCGACCCCCACAACAACGCCGGCTCCGCAAGCTCTGGCCGCGATCGCAAGCATGCCCGCGCCGCAGCCGAGGTCCAGCACCGTCTTTCCGGTGACATCGCCGTAAGACCGCGCGAGGAGCAAGATACGAGCAGCCAGGTCAGGGGATGTGTGATACTGCTCAAGCTCGATCTTCGGCGCGGAGAACGGCCGAACCTGCGCGTTCCCAAGGAGGACAGAGAGGGGCGGACCACTTTCGGGCTCGGGCGCACCCCTCGATGCGTGCCTCAGAGGATCTGTGCCATTGGCTCACCCGCTGCAGCATAGCCCGGAGGTGCTTCACCCGAATCTCGCTCTGGCCGGCCGCCATCCTGCTGTGGGGTGTGTGCCTGCAGCGTTACCGCCCCGCCAGAATCAGAGGTGGCCCGCTCTGCCGCCCCCGGGCTGGCGCCCGCTCGCGCCCCACTCTGTTGCGCCCCCTGTTCGGCCACAGCGGACGCCTTGATGCTCGCATTTGCCGCACGTCGGCTTCCGCCCGTGGCACGTTGCGCCCGTGCCATGTCGGCCGCGCCTTCCCCGAGTCATGCAGCCGCTCCCTCCCCGGGTGTTCTGGCAGCCCCGCTGGAAGTGCTGCAGTATAAAATCTGTCCGTTCTGCGGGTCCCTCAAGGTGAGGCAGCGCTGACGCGGGTGGACCGCGACTGGACCGTGAGCTCGGCTCGGCTGCCCTGTCACCCACCCCCCGGGCGCGTTGCGTGGTTTGCCGAGCTCAGGGCTGGCTGGACCTCAACGGTATCCCGTACGTGGCCAAGGAGGTGAACCCCGTCACCAAGGCGCAGCTCAAGTCGCACCCTGACGTGGCAAAGGGGTACAGCAAGGTTCCCATCGCCATCGCACAGTTCGTCGAGGCTGATGGACGAGCCGGACAGCCCACCCAGCTGAACGACTCCATGGCCATCATGCAGGCGCTCAGCTCCAGGATCGGTGGGCTCCCCGCCCCGATGCCCGAGGCCGGGGCCGGGGGCGATGTCGCGACCGAGGTGGCGTGGGCGTACGACCGGCTTGTCGGCCTGCTCCCCGCGAACATCTACTCGACCGTCGAGCAGTCGTTCGAGGTGTTCAAGTACGTTGACGAGGAAGCGAGCTTCGGGGCCCTGGAGCGCGCCTCTCTGCGGTACGGCGCGCCGGCGCTCATGTACGTCGTCGGCGGACGCATTGCCGCCAAGCGCACGGGGGGCAGGCACAACGCCAGGGCTGTGCTTCTGGAGGAGCTGGACGGCTGGATCACTCGGTGCGCGTCAACGGAAGGTGCCTTCCGCTTCGGGGCGAAGGCCTCCCCCGCTGACGCGGTTGTGTTTGGCATGCTCCGGGCCATGACCGGCATGCAGACTCTGCGCGATGTCCTCGCCGCCAGGCCCGCGCTGTCGGAGTGGTTCTCAGCGATGGAAAAGTGCGCCAGCCCCGCTACCGCTTCGTCCAGCGCGTGACCGCATCGAAGCTGCTTGAAATGAATGTAACGGTGCCTGGCAAGGTAGGCTGATGCCGTGCGGCTCGCGTGCAGCCCGAAACATGCGCTCGACCACCGTCGCGGCCGTGGCACCCCACTCCCGAGGGCAAGGGGGCATGCCCGTCCCCCGGGAGCGAATCTTGGAGCTATGGGAGCGTCTCAAGTTCTTTCTGCGCGCAGCTGCTCGCGCTGCGATCTCCAGGAGAACCCCAAGGACAAGGACTCGCAGATGGAGCGATTCGGACGCCGTGATAGACCCCCCTGAGAGGCACCATTTCCCAGGCCCGCGTCGGCCCAGAGGACCTGGTGATCTCAAGCGCCGGGTCGTGCCCAGACGGCCGTTCATTGACGCAGCCATGATGGAGGCGAGGGCAGAACTGCCTCCCCCCGAAACCGGACGTACCGCAGCCGCGGCTGCGCATGCTGCTGGCAGGTCACTGCAAGGGGTGTCACGCCTACCTATGGCTGGGTTGCGGGGCCCACAACTGCTCAAGCGGCCCGAGGGGCGGTTGCCCGGCCACAACGCCACTCGGCTCGTGTCTGCGGCCGGCCGAGCAGCCAGCGCATCCCGTGTCATCACTGAACCCCGTACCACGAGCAAGCAACGGAGGACAAGGCAGCAGCGAGAGTACCAGTCCACGGCGCGGAGGAAGCGTGAAGCACCGACCCCGAACTCGGATGCAAGGCAGCTCACCGTGGCGGTGACCGGGTTCGTTTACAGGACCCAAAGCTGTGTGGATCTCCTGGATCTGGGGGTCCGGGACACGGGGCGCCTGCATGGGTTTTACCGCGCCTGCATGGCGAAGGACCTCGCGATGGAGCGGCCCGACGGCAGACTCATCACGATGCTAAGCACTCTGTACATGCCAAACGCGGTAAGTCGAGCGACGGGGAAGACCATCAAGCAGACTGCGGCCATGGCTCGCAAGCACCCCGGGTTCGAGGATTTCTACACCCGCCGCAAGATCCTCGCACGCGAAAGCAACCGGCTCGACCCTGGTGTTCAAGCCAGGCTGGCACAGCTCTGGGCAGCATTTGCCAACTGCCTCGGCCTGCGCATGACCGAGGTGACCCACAGAGCTTTCTTCAGGCGCCTCAAGCGGGCCATTGACGCAGCCAAGGGAGTCGTGAGCGATGGCAACGCGCTTCGGCCAGATGAGCTCGACGCTGACAAAAAGAACATGCACGAGGACTGGAGGCATGACTCAGCAGGCAATGACACCATGGACTTTAAGCATTTTTCGCTGGCCGTGTGGGAGGCAGCAGAGATTGCTTGCGACACTGTTAGCGCGGCAGAAGTGGTGGGACTACTGCGCAAGCTGGTTCGAACGCTGACCGTGGTCGAGCCCAGGCACGGCATGCGGATCCTGGCGTTCCCGCTTCGTGCGTCGGACGCGTACGGGACCCCACGATACTCCAAGCGCAAGCTCCGGGCGGTTGCTAACTTGGTCACCCGAGCCAAAGGCTTGGCCAGACTCCGACCGCCAACCCCGGCGCAGCCAGGTGGGCTGCCGAAGCTGCCGGCGCCGAGCGGGCCCCCGCCCCTGCCGTTGAAGCGATTCGCCATCGTAAGGCGCCCCCGTACCGGTAGCCACGTCAGGCCCACCACCGCGCTGACAGCCCCAAGAGCCGTTACCGCCGAGGCGGGTGTTGATTTCCTCTCCAGGCAAGGCGTGCAGTCCTTGCTTAGTCGTTTGGAGGACTTTGCTCCGGCGGGCACGTCGCCGCAATACGAGCGGATGCTGCTGGCCCCTGAGCACGTTCTGCATGTCCTGCAGCGCCCCAGCGCATTGACTGTCGCAATGGCCACGAGCAACATCGCCGCCCGTGACGCGCCTGCTTGGGAAGCCAGGGCATCTGTGTCGGAGCGAAAGGGAGCGAACGAGGCCATCACGGAGCGTGACAATGCTGCAGCCATGCCTCTGTGGGGAGCGCCTCCCTCGAGGGAGCTGCGCACCCCGCCGAGGCGGTCGGGACTGGCGCCTGATGATGGGCCGAACCGCCGTGGGGGCACGCTTGACTGGGACGACGGGACTTATTGCGCTGCTGCTCCGGCAACGCAGTCGCGGAGCTTCCGTTCTTTGATGCTTCGACGGCCGGGGACCGCGGGCGAGGTTCAAACGCGGAGCCCCGGCCTGTTCCCCGGTGCAGCCTCGCGAAGCCGCCCCTACACAGCAGCCTTGGAGCATCGATCGCGGCTGCAGCTTGGTCGGCCTCCTCGGCGCCGGGCGCCAGCACCGGTGCCGAGCAGCTACGCTGCAGCATCTGGCCCGCTGGCTCGCGCCCCGCATAGCCAGCTGGCCGACAGCGGGCAGGCCGTGCCCCCGCGCCGGACAGGCCGTTCGCGTGGAGTGGACATGAAGAGCTTCTTCCCTGCCGTCGTGCGTGGTCGTCCCAGGCAAGGAGTCGCTTGAGCCGTGCTGACGCCGTGGGCCGCGGGCCGCGCGCGCGCGTTCGTCTCGCGCCTCATACGCTTGGCTGGACCTCCGCACACACGAGCGCGATCAAGGCCGGTTCAGGTTCAGTCATGACCGCACGCGCCGGGGCGTGCCTTCGATGAGCGGCCTCGCATCGATGTGGAGGATCGCCATGACACTCTCCAGCTGTCGGGCTGCGGTGCTTCCGCCGATCCACCACGCTGCCACTGAGTAGTACACGAGGCGCTGGAGTGACGACGACGTCGTGTCGCCCACTCCAGCATCCCCGATGGCGGCGCGCGCCTGCACCGGGCTCCATGTCGTTGAGAAGGCGTCAGCGATGCGAAGCCTGGCGGCAGCGACTGCAGCGCAGCACGACAGCAGGTGGCTGAGCCGGTGCAGCCGCGAGCGAAGCTCCCTCGGCGCCTCGGGGTCACGCTGCGGCGCCGCGCGGACCGATTCTGCCAAGCTGGCAAGCCACAGCGGGCACGCCGCTCCGGCCGGCCGGCTTTCGTCGCCGGCCATGTGCACCGTGCCGTCGGCCCTGACGACGAGAGCCATGGCAGCCGGGTCCCTGGACGCACCGCCCGCGACCCGCGGCGCACCGCTGCCCCACGCGCCCCCTTGCCTGGCCGGCTGCGCAGGCATCCCCGGCAGCTCGCGCGCGAGCCTGGCCGCGTCGACCGCCGCCCACCGGGCGAGTGAGCCGTCCTTGCAGGCGGTGTGCAGGCGGCTGCGCACCTCGTCGAGCCCTGACAGGGCGCGCGGCAGTCGGCACGCTCGCACCCTGGCCAGGAGGTCCTTCTTGGCCTTGTCCAGGCCCTGCTCGCCCGAGCGCGCCATCACATCGCAGCGCAGCAGCGTGGTCTCCCGGGCCAGCGGCGGCCAGATGACCTCCGCGGCGTCGGCGATGTGTCGCACCTGGAGCAGCTTGGAGGGCTGCCCGCCCTGCAGCGCTGCTTGCGCCTGGGCCAGGATGTCCACGGCCGTGCCCTCAGCGGACCCGATCCGGGGGCCCTGGAAGCCGCGGGAGCGCGCGGGCGAGGCAGGCCGAGCACCCCCGCCGGGACCCCTCCCCCTGGAGCCTTTTGGGCCCGGGGCAGGGGTGGACGCGGCCGCGACCATGGCCCCGCCCCCGTGGCCGAGCGCCAGCCCCTCCGGCGGCTTGAAGTGCATCTGAGATCCCACGGAGCGGCCGGGCCCGGCATGGGTGGTGAGCTCCGCGACACGCTGCGCCACCTGGCACGCCACCGCCCAGGCGACCTCGTCGCATTCCTCCTTGCTGGGCATCGTCCCCGCGGGGATGTTCTGGGGTGCCTTCTTCCCCGAGTAGGTGGTCTTGTTGGTGGCGTGGCGGAGGAGCTCGTGACATGTCATCGGGAAGTTGCGGGAGGCCGTGGCGGAGAGCACGGACCGTGCGATGCACGCGAGAGCGAGGCGGTGGGTGCCCACCCCCGGAGACGACAGGTCAACGCAGGCGGCGCGCCCGATGGGGCCGCGGGCCGCGGGGACGTCAGGGACCGGCAGGCGCAGCTGGGAGCGGATGCTTGCGATGATGCGGCGGAGCATGGCGTCGGGCGTCACCGCACCGCTGTCGCTGCCGGGCGCGGTCGACGAGGTCGCGCCGGAGGAGGCGACGGAGGCGGAGTCGTCGCCATCCTGGCTCGCAGCCGAGGCCGGGGCACCACCACCGCCCATGGCCGAGCGCCAGTCCTTGGGCTTGCGCTGCCGCCCGTTGCTGCCACCGCCGGGACCCGTGTGCCGCGATGCCGCGGCCAGCGCGCCCCCGGCGGGCGCGCCCAGGCAGAGCGACATCGCCCGCTGCAGGCACTGCGCGCTGTTGAGCCAGCTCATGGAGTGGGTCGGGTCCCGCCGCAGCACGCCGGCGAAGAGCTCTGCCGACACGGCGTAGGCCTCAGGGAGCTGGCTGGAGCGCCGGGGGAAGCGGTGCCGGTGGAAGTTCGCTAGGTCCTTGCGGGCGTTGGACATTCCCGGGTCCAGCTGCACCGCCCGCACCAGGCCGTAGGCCTCCTGCAGTTGGAGCCAGCGCGCGCGGTGGCTCTTCGCGCCGGATGGGATCGTCTTGAGGCGGCGCGCGGCCCTGCCTGACGCGAGGCTGAGGTAGTACCGAATGCGCGCGTGCTCCGGCGCGGCGCCCCGGGCGTGCAGGTACACGGCGACGGCGAGCCGCGGGGCGTGGAGGACGGCCTCGAGCAGGTAGCCGTAGTTGCACAGCGTGGCACCGTCGTCCCCGCCGATGCTCAGCGCCTGCTCGAAGGACGAGGCGGCGGCGAGGGCCATGCGGCCGAGCGACGGGGACATCGCCCCCAGGCTCGCGGGTGGGAAGGCCACCTCAGCGGCGCCGTCGCCCTGCTTCCCACGCCCGGGTGAGCGGGCGGACGGCAGGCCGCGGGCGCGGGCGCGGGCGCTCTTGTCAGCCTCTGCGGGGCGCGGCGCGGGCACGGCCCTGCCGCGGGCACCCTTGCCCGTGCCTCCCGCAACGCGCGCCACACTTGTGGACGGGGCGTACTCGCGCCCTGCAGCGCGTGCGGCCGCCTCAGCCGCGCTGCGCGTGTCGTCGTCCCGCATGCGCTGGTCCTCGGCCTGCCTCACCACGTCGTCGAGCTGGGTCTCCTCCACCTGCTGCAGCGCGCGCATGAACTGCAGCGTGCCCTCGGCATAGTGCCGCATGGGCGTGGACTTGGTCCTGGGCTCCAGGTCCTCCACGTCGTGGTCCGTCAGCGGCATGGTGCTGGACAGGAGGCGGGCGGGGCGGCGGCGCAGCGTGGACCGGACGTCGTCGGAGAGGCGGATGCCGCACAGCTGCGCCGCGCGGAGGAGGAAGCGACCGGGCGGCAGGCGCTCCCGCAGCATGCGGAGCTGCGGCAGCCACTCTTCCGCCGGCGGCTGCCCCTGCGGGCGCTGGCGGCTGGACACCGACTTGGCGAGGAAGGGAGCCTGGGCGTCGGCCGAGTACATGTAGCGGCTGTCCGCGGCCTCGAGCTCCCTGGGGCGCGGCGCCCGCTCCCGCATGCCGAGCTCCGCCTCCCCCGGGAGGGCCCCGGTGAGCGGGCACTGGAGCTGGGAGGCCACGGCGGCGGCGGGCATCTCGATGACCCGGGCGAGGGCCGGGCCGACGAAGCCGCCCTCCATGAGGCCGGGGAACTTCGCCGCGGCGGTGCGGAGGAGGAGGACCCAGGCGAGGGGGGCGCGGGCGCCCGTGCCGGCGATGTCGTTGAAGGCGGACAGAGCCTCGATGCGCCACGGCTCGTGGTCCCCCCTGACGCCGAAGCCGTCGTCCTGCTTGGGCTGGAGCCCCCGCCACCGCGCGCGGAGGCGCGCCCGGAACGCCCGAGCGAGCATCTCCGTGGCCAGACGCACGCGCGGCACGTCGCAGGTGCAGCGCGCCCACACGCGGCCCATGCCCCTGAGGTTAACCCCCTGCGAGTGGAGGAGGCGGCACAGACTGTCCGGGTCGTAAGGCTCGCGGGGCGGCCCCGCCGGCGCGGCTCGGCCCTCGGCCTCCGGCGCCTGACCTTCCGCCGCCAGCGTCGGGATGCCTAGCTCCAGCCGCAGGTCCAGCGGCACGGGGAGGGGGAGGAGCGACGCGGCGCCGGCAGTCCTGGCCGCCGAGGCGGCGGTGGGGTCGGCGAGGACCGAGGCGTAGGAGGGTCGAGCGCCGACGGGGGCGGGGACGGCGCCGCTGTCGCCGCGGGCGAGGCCAGCCCCCGGGGCGATCCCACCCGCGGGCGGCTCGTCGTCCCCCGGGAGGAAGCAGGACGCGGGGGCGCTGTCGGCGCGGAGGCCGCAGGCCAGGCACGCCTCGGCCGCCGCCTCCTCGTCGAGCGCGGCGTCAAGTCCCGCAGGGCGCACCGACGCGTGTCCGTGGCCCAGGGCGGTGGTGCCGTCGTCGCAGGCCGTGCAGCCGCACGACAGGCCCCACCGTCTCTCGCCGGCCGCCGCCCAGGGCGCGAAGAACCCGCCGCAGGGGACGCCGGCGGTGAGGTCTGGGGGCAGCTGGGTGGGGGACGCCGAGCCGGTGAGCGAGTTGACGGTGTCCCCCGTGGACTGCCGGGCGAACGACGGCGCGCGGGCCACCGGCGGCGGCTGGGAGGCGGCGGCTGCCATCCCGAACGCTTGGTCCATGGACTCGTCGTCGTCCTCCTCGTCGCTCGTGTCCTCCGCCGTCGCCGCCGCCGCCGCCCCGGGAGGGCCGCGCACGGCCGGCTCAGAGGACGCCGACCCCGCGAGGGACGGGCTTGGCTTCGCCGGGGAGACCCAGTCGGGCCCCTCCGCGTGGCTGTCACCAGTGGCTGTCTCCCCCAGGTCCGCCCAGCGGCCGCCCGAGAACACCTCCCTCACCCCCCGCGACGTCCCCGCGTCCGATCCCTCGGTGAGCGTCCGCAGGAGGTCGTCGTCCTCGTCGCCGGTGTGGCCGCCCCGCGGCGCGCTGTCGCTGGGCGAGTCGAGCCTCATGAGAGCCGGTGCGCCGCCGTGCGCGGAATCGCTGCCACTAGACCCCCTCCACCCGAGAGTGTCGCTGCGCTCGAGCCTGGGGGCGAAGGATGCGGATGACGTGGCGCCGAGGGCCGGCCGGGACCACGCGGAAGCGGTGGCGGCGGCGGCGAGGCCGACCCCCGCCGCCGGCGGCTGCGCGCTCGCGGGGGCGGAGCAGTGCCTGTCGAGGAACGCTGCGATGGCAGGGATGATGGAGTCGTCCCGGTAGGCAGCGGCGGCCTGGACCCGAGCCTGGTGCTCCGCCGCGCCGTGCCAGTGGAAGCCGGTGAAGGCGTCGGACGACAGCGGCTGCCGGCGTGACCGCGCCCACCAGCGGACGAGCTCGGGCCGCAGGAGCTTGGTCAGGGCGTCGCTGATGGTGCCGTCCGCGTCGGAGGGGTCGGGCGGGAAGAGGCGAGCGAAGTCGACTGCGTAGACGTGCCCCCCGGCAGAGCGGTGCACCTCGAGGTCCACGGGGCCGAAGGCGACGCTGCACTGCCGCGCGTCCTCGGGCCTGGGGGGCGGGGCGCGGCCCGAGGGGGCGGAGACGGAGGCGCCGAGGGCGGGTCGGACGACGGTCGGCACCGGGGCCTTG
>Ga0136560_1000811_pt1 | contig 15828 bp, 19 predicted proteins | sample AntRauMeHopE1497_FD_104925 | JGI IMG/M metagenome (GOLD analysis project Ga0136560, IMG submission 104925) | Saline lake microbial communities from Rauer Islands, Antarctica - Metagenome Hop E1 #497 | ecosystem: Environmental > Aquatic > Non-marine Saline and Alkaline > Saline | place... | reverse complement strand
TGCGGCGGCCGCCCTGGTTCACGTAGCGGGCCGTCTCGTTGAAGTTGCGCAGCGCCGGGACGATCCCGTCGCTGACCCCGTTGTTCCCGCGGATGTACGACCCGGCGGACCGGACGTCGTGGAACGACAGCCCGATCCCGCCCGCGTGCTTGCTGATCATCGCGCACTCGAGGAGCGTCCGGTAGATGCCGTCGATGGAGTCGCCCTTGTTGCGCACGAGGAAGCAGGAGGCCATCTGCGGCTTCGGGGTCCCGGCGTTGAACATGGTCGGGGACGAGTGCGTGTACACGCGGCGCGAGAGGGCGTCGTACGTGGCGCGGACGGCCTCGAACTGCCCCGGGCCGTGGATCCCGAGCGCGACGCGGAGGTGCATGTACTGCGGCGTCTCGACGACGCGCGCCCCGGCGCGGAGGAGGTGCGACTTCTTCATGGTCTCCACCGCGAACACGGTGTAGTCCAGGTCGCGTGCGTGGTCGATGAGCGCGTCGTAGAGGCCCGCGTTATCGGCGACCTCGTCGGCGAGCTCCTTTGACACGACGGGCGCGGCCGCGCCGGTCGCGTCCTGGTGCGCGTGCAGGTCGCGCATCGCGGCGGAGAACGTCGACGGGCACATCTTGTGCAAGTTGGTGACGGCGATGCGCCCCGCGAGGATGCCGTAGTCGGGGTGCTCGACGATCATCCCGGCCGCGACCTTCACGGAGAGCGCGTCGAGCTCGGACGTGGGGACCAAGTCGTAGATGCCGCCGATGACGGCCTTGGCGACGTTGTGGGCCTTCACGAAGTCCGTGGCGAGGCCATCGCACAGCGCGTCGACGCGCAAGAGGACCTTGTTGAAATCGACAGGGGCAATGCGGCCATCGCGTTTGACTACGTTCATTGCAGGTTTGCTTTCTGGAGTCTTTCGATTCGCTTCGCCCACTGTTCGACGGGGAAGTGGGTCGACGAACCAATTTGGAGTCGGGCGACGTGCGAACGGGCTTCTTCGACGTTCACGGCATGGATGCGCGCGGCGATCAGGCAGGGGTCCTCCATCGTATTGTTTACGGCTGCCGTACGGGGTTTGTAATTATAAGAAGCGGTCCTGCAGGTCGCGCCGCACGGCGCCGCGGGACTTGGAGACGGCGTGCATGAGGGCGAGGATGAGCTGGTCGTCCGTGGCGGAGGAGTCCGCCAGCTCAAAGCGCGTCTTCCCGCGGACGATGGTCCCTTGCGCGGCGCGCGTCATGGAGAACGCGACGACGTGCGCGAACGGGATGAGGACGGTGTCCGTCGCGAGGACCTGCTCGTGGATTTCCTCGGCCGACGCGCGCGTCCACGGGTCCTGCTCCGCGGCCATGGCCCGCAGCTTCTGAATGGTCTCCGCCCACGCCGACAGCAGCTCCTCCCCGTACACGAAGTTGATCACGCCCCGACCGGACGGCTTTGTTCCTTCGGACGTGACCCGGATGAGCGTCTCGAACCGCTTCCGCGCGCGGCCCGCGACGAGCTTCACGAAGTAGAGGTTGCGGTCCTTGTCGATGAGCGAGTCGAGGTGGTACATGGGCGGGAGCGGGATCGCGGGCGGCGGGATCGCGGGCGGCGGGATCGCGGGCGATTTCGCGGGCGGGAGCGGGATCGCGGGCGATTTCGCGGGCGGGATCGCGGGCGGCGATTTCGCGGGCGATTTCGCGGGCGGGATCAAGCACGTGCCCGGCGGCGCCCCCTCTTGCTTTACATTGCCCAGCCAGTCCGCGGTCGCGCGCGGTGCCTCCATCGTCGTCTCAGACGCGGCGTCCGGTGATTGATTCATATGGAATGTTTTTGATGGTGCTCCAAAGGAGAGATGAGCGTCGTCAACGTCCAGTCCGGGTTTGACATATTCGGCCGTGGCGCGGACGATGTTCTCAAGTATATTCGCGTGGAAACGGATCTCGCCCCGGACACGGCGGTGGCGTACGTATCCCGGTCAAATGCCGTTGCTCTCCCCCCCGGGGGAGGGGTCCAGGTGCTGAGCCAAGCCCTGCAAGACCTGAAGATCGAGATCACAAACTTGGCTCACCGCGCAACATCCGCGGCGAAACGCGCCGAACGTGCCGCGGCGGAGGGGGCTGTATCTCGCGGGCGGAGCGTGTACTGGGCGGATGACCCCAGCGAGGCGGATGACGACAGCGAGGCGGATGACGGCCACGGGGCGGATGACGGCCACGGGGCGGGTGACGACAGCGAGGCGGATGACGGCCACGGGGCGGGTGACGATCGCGAGGAGTCCGATATGAGGCAGGGCGGCGTCAGTAACCTCGCACGCGATGTAGTTCGGAGTTTAACAAGCGCGGTCGGTGCGATGGCCGGGACTGTCAGTGGGCCCGCTGCGGACCGGGGAGAGGGCTCCGCGTCTGGTTCGGAGGAGGAGGAGGAGGAGGGCGTCGCGTCTGGGTCGGAGGGCGAGGAGGAGAATGTCGGCGGCGGCCTCGAGTCTGGTTCGGACGGCGAGGAGGATCTCGAATCGGTTAAAGACGGCTTCTCTTACGATGGGGGAAGTGTCTTGGGCGACGACGGCGAACGACATGAGGTGCGCTTGAAACTGAACTCCAACATCGCGAACCCCAAAATCGCACTGAGTGGGGCTATCAAGATCATGGCGGCGGTGCTCGGGGGTGACCCACGTGCGAAAGGATTTAACGTAACGGCCTTCCGCAAAGCCCTTCGCACCACGAGTGAGCTGTCGCTCGTAGGCATCAAGACGACTTTCGACAACCTCAACTACGCGATATCAGCCGAAGTTAGGACCCCGTGGATCCCCGACGAGTTTATCAGTGCCGTAAATAACGACGCAACAGACCCCCGTGCCTGGCTGAAGGTACACCTGGTGACGTCGGCGGCGCTCGGGTGCATAAGCGGGGGCCCGCCCCGTGCAGCAGCGTCCAGTCGGTCGGAATGTGGACTGGCTGGGACGGCGAAGAATGCCCTGTATTTGTTCGGGGTGAAACCGACGGACGCTCTCGAGACCGCAATGGGGTTGCGTATGTGTGACGGCCGAGCCGACGCCGTTGCCAGGGCATTCGCGGACAGTCCCGAACTATGTCATGCGATCGCCAATAGCACGGGTTTCGTCCGTATTGCCGAGTGATATATTACTTTATACTTTCTAACATGCAAAACAAAATGAGCATCCTAAGCCTCGACGTCGGCGTCCGCAACATGGGCGTCGCGGCGCTGGACGCGGCGACGGGCGAGCCGACGTTCGCCGCGTCCCTGCCGCTCATCGAGGGGTCCGCTATCTTGCGAGAGGGGACGATCCCCGCCGCGGTGCACGCGATGTTCTTCGAAGCGGACGGCCCGTGCGCGGGGCTCATGTCCGCGGCCGCGGTGGTGCTGATCGAGCAGCAGATGGTCCGGAAGTTCCTCATCGTGCAGCACGTGATCGCAGCGTGCTGCATCGCGCACGGGAAGCCGTTCCGGTTCGTCGCGCCGCGGTCGGTGAAGGCCTTCTTCGCGACGGGAAAGCCGGCGCGCCGCGGGACGCCGCGGGAGGTCGCGGGGCGGATCGCGAACTACGCCGCGAACAAGCGCAGCGCCGTTGCGGTCGCGCGGGAGATCTACCCGTCAGCGTTCGCGCGCGGCGGCGGAAAACAGGACGACGTCGCGGACGCGCTCCTGCAGGCGCGCTGGTTCTGGGTCGGGAAGGCGACTACCCCCGGCGCCGTGAGACGGCAGCGACGTGTGACGCGACTGCCGGGAGGACGCGCGTCAAAATGAACGCGCGGACGCCCGCGATGTCTGCGTCGTTGCGCATCCCCGTGGCGTTCACCGGGCCGCGCGCGTAGATCTCCAGCGCGACCTCGCGCCCCGGGAACGGCTTCACGATCAGCGCCGGGAACCGCTGCCTGTCCATGAAGCAGAACCCTTCGCCTTCCCCGGCAAGCACGTCGAACGCGGCGTCGAGGTCGACGGCGCACGGGATGTAGAATTTCATGGTGATGTTGATGACGTCCAGCTCGACGGGTGCCCGCCCGACCGCGTCCACGATCGCCCGCCGGACGCGCGCCGGGTCCGGGTCCTTGGTGAACAGCATCCATTTCCCCGAGCTGAACATGTTGGCCGTGAAGGCGTCGGCGTAGTACGTGCACCGCCACGCCCCCGGGGTCGTCAGGACGCAGTTCCGGCGCGTCCGGGCGAACTCCGAGAGGTCGACCGCGGACGCGAACGCCACGCGGTAGACGATGTTGGTGATGGCCTCGGCGGGCGCGGCGATGAACGCCGGCGGCGGATGGGGGGAAGTCGCCCTCCGCGGTCGCGACTCGTCCACGACAAGGAAATCGTCGTCGTCCATTTCAGGTTTGCGCGCGGACCCGGAGGACCGGCGTCGGGTCGAGGGAAAGCGTCACGTCCGCGACCCCGGCGGGGAGGTGCGGGACCACGATCGCTTCCCCGTCGGCCAGATAGTAGCGCATCTCCTCGTCCGCGTACCGGAGCCGCCCGGACGGGGCGCCGAGGTCCAGCGCGGGGTTGTACGCGAAGAGCAGCGAGAAGACGAGGGTGAACGCGTATCGGGACTGAATGACGGCGAAGGGCGGGGCGCGCATGACCGGGACGTGCGGCGTCAGGACCCAGGCGTCCCCGTCGGCGGTGACTCGCGACATGGGGATGTCGACGAGGAACAGCGTCCGGGCGATCGGGACCCGGGTGACCCCCGCCATATAAGTAACCGCGCGCGCGCGCGCGAACTGCCGACGAGAATGGCCGACGTCCTCCTGGCCCACGCGGAGTACTTTGCGGACGAGGCGCTGAGGCAGTGCGGCGAGGCGGCGCTGCAGTGGTTTCTCCCGGACACGTTCGAGCTTTGGATCCAGGGCGCGCGGATGTACCTGACCCCGTCCATGTCGGTTCCATTAGATACGTCAACCCCGCGGCGGCTCGTCGCGCTCGCGGCGCGGCTCGTCTCGAGCGACGCCGACGCCGCCGTCTACTCACAGGTGAAGCACGCGGTCACGTACCGCGGGTTCCGCGCCCGGGTTCCGATCCATGAACGCGCCGACGAGTTCAGCATGCGGATGCTCGCGCGCGCGAGCGCGCTTGGGTACGCCGTCCCGCGGTACCTCGCGGCGCGGCTCCTGGTCGACGACGCGATCCGCGCCCCGCTCGTTCGCGCGGCGCTCCAGCATATATCGCGCGTCGAAGGCGAACGTGAGAAACCATGTGGATTCTGACGCGCGCCGAAGAGGACGCGCTGCTGCGGTCGGCGGACGGGTCGTGCGCGGGCTGCGCGCGCGGGACGCGCGTCCCGGGGACGGGCCTCTGCGTCGTTTGTCACCGCGAAACGGGACGCGCCCCGTACGTCAACTCGGAGTTCGAGTACGACGAGGTCACCCCGGGGCCGCTCGGCGTGCTGGGCAGCGGCAAGGGGGCGAATGGCGGGTGGCTGTCGGCGCTGTTCGACCTCGAGACGTCGACCGCCGCGACGTCGTCCCCGACCGCGTGGGAGGTCGTCTTCTGCGCCGGCTGCCCGCTGGGCGTCCTCAGTTTTGTGAACTGCCAGTCGGCGCGCGGCGCGGACCGGACGGTCATGGACCTGGGGTCCGGGCGGGTCGCGCCCGTGCTGCGGTGCAGCAAATGCGCCACGCCGGTGTCGAGGGTCCGCTGCACGGGAGATGTGGCCGCGGTGTGCGGGCGGACGCTGACGCGGTGTCACTTCTGCGAGACCATCGTTGAGCAGGACCTGATGCGGTGCGTCCAGGCGTGCTCCGGGTGCGTCGCGGCGCGCGAGGCCGAGGCGCGCGCGCTCTCCGCGGCGTGCGCCATCTGCGGCGCCCCGGCGCCGCAGACGACGCGCAACTCGCATCAGCCGGTGCGCGTCGTCTGCGGCACGGGGGAAATCGTGCGGTACCTGTGCCGCGCGCACCGGATCCCGGCGGCGCGGCTCGCGGCGATGGAGCCCCTCGAGTCAATATAAGACAGGAAACTGAATAGCTTGTAAACCATGTTTCGGCCGCTCCTGCTCCTGCTGCTGGTCGCCTGGTCGGCGCGCGGAATCGCGTTCTGCGACGACTGCGATGCCTGCTGTGCCGTAGACAACGCGACGACGTTCACGGGGCGGATTGGGTTCCAGACGACCGCGCCGCGGACGAGCCTCGACGGGTCGTACACGGTCGCGTACGATGGCGCCGTGTACCGGCACGTGATCCAGTACGTGAAGGAGGACGGGAGCGGGCGGCTGCTGAAGAACTTCCGCATCTCGCCCTCGGGCGGCGCGATCGACTGCTCCAAGTCGCACGTGTACTGGCGCGCCCAGGAGGCGGACTTTGCGTTCGCGGCGGGGGCCTTTGCGAAGCTCGCCCTCGCCCGGAGCACGCGCGGAGATTTCTGCGAGGTGGAGGCGGACGGGCGGCTCACGCGGGCCATGCTCGCGGACCCGAGCGAGGTGTACTTCGCCTTCGACGGGCTGGTCCCGGAGGGGTCCGATTTCTTCATCTTCCGCAACGACGATCGGTGGATCGAGCCGATCGACGACACGCTGGCCTACCAGTTCATGCTCGCGGACGTCCAGACGACAACGGTGGACAACGACGGCGGCGAGTACTACATGCAGGCGACCCTGCGCGTCCGGGACATCGAGCCCGAGTTGGCGGCGGCCGGCGGGTGCGACGGGGTCACGGACGCGGTGAAGTCGGCGTACTTTGGGAAGGCGGACGACCCAGCGTGCGCCGTTGATTTCGTCAGCGCGTCGGGGGACGCCGCGTCGGCCGAGGGCGCGACCTACGTCGTCCGGCTCGGCCAGGACTTGTATGAGCAGTGCGCCGAAACGATCACCGCGTCACCGGGCGTCCTCGAGTACGCCACGACGCTGCGGTTCCCGACGATGACGGACGACGGCACGGCGCGCTGCTACTACTTTCAGCCGGGCGCCGCGGAGCAGCCGCTAACGATCACCGTCCGGGCCGCCTCGGACGCCGGGGTGGAGCTCGCCCAGAGCCAGTTCACGGCGGCCCTGCACTCTATCACCCCGAAGCGCTGCGAGCCGCTGTCCGACTACGTGATCCCGCAGGCCATCATGCGCGTCGTCGTGAACACGACGCACGCGATCACGAGCGGGCACTCCGTGTCGCGCGTGGCGTCGTCCGTCCCGTACATCGGGTCCTCTACGTTCCAGCTGGTCCCCGACACGGAGGACGGCCAGTCGGCGGCCACGTGCGAGACGGTTGACATCGGGGACGGCCGCCTCCGGCGGCGGTGCCAGTACTTTTTCCGGACGACAAAGTGCGAGAAGATCTACTCCACCCGGAGCAACATGTGCGGGTTCGAGCACAACACCTCGCGGGACATCAGCAACCTGGTCTTCGAGGAGACCCAGGGGGCGCTGAAGGTGACCCGCCGCGCGCCGCCGATCGCGACGGAGCTGCAGGCGGTGGAGTTCCTCCCGCAGCTGTGCGCGCCGCTCGTCGACATTCCGATCGTGGACGCCACGGACACGTTCGGCGCAGTCGCGACGCTGCGGAACTACCAACCAGGCGTGTCCGTCGACTGGGACGCCCCCGTCGCCGAGATCAGCTTCAGCGACCCGCTCATCGTGCGGCTGGAGGTCGGGGACTCGGCCGCGCTTGAGCTGGGGGACGTGAAGCTGTTTATCAAGTCAGTGTCCGTGCGGCTGACGAACCCGAACACCGGCGTCCTGATCACGCAGTACATGTTCGACGTAACGGAGAAGCGAAACCTGATGAACGACGACTTCCTCCCCTTCTACCAAGATCCGACCTTCTGCTCGTTCTACTCTTCGTCGGGCGGCGGCGGCGACCCGGACGACAAGTGCCAGCCGTTTTTCGACCCGTACGGCGACGGGCTGACGCGGTGGAACCCGTTCATGGAAGCGCTCGGGCGGGAGGAGGTCGACGCCGCGTGCCAGGCCGGCGACAGCCGCCGACGCGCCGACTACTTCGTGTTCGACCCCCGGCGGTGGTTCCGGGACAACCTGAATGACTTTATGCGGGTGAACGTGCAGGCGAGCGGAGTGCTGCACCAGTGTGGCGGCCCCGGGGACGCGAGCGATCGACGCGACACGGGGCGGCGACGAATGATGGACGATTCCGCGCCCCGCCGCGCGCTCATGGACGCGACGGAGACGATCATCTTCGTCACGCGCGACAGCATCTTCTTCGCCGGGACGATCCCGGCGAACCATTCCATCCGGGTCATCCGCGAGCCGGTGGAAGAAGTCCCCGAGGCGGCGGAGGCGGAGGGGGAGGAGGAGTCCAGCTCCGCCGCGGCCGTCTCGCTCATCGCGCTCATGTTCGTGCTGTTTGCGTTCATGGTGATGTTCATGGTCTCCCAGTCACACGGGGTGCTGGCGGCCGGGCGGCAGACGAAGCAGGTCCAGTCGGCGAGTATTGAAGGGAACATGTACGTCCCCGATAAAACGTTTAGTCATTATTGAGTGCCATTCATTTCATCTTCAAACGGGTCTGGGGAACTTGGCACGCGGTACGCCGGGCGCCGCGGGACGCGCAGGATGCGGTGCGTCTGGCTCTCCACCTCCATCGCGGCGCGCGCCGCTTCCTGCGCGTCCTCCCGCAGCGCAGCGCGGACGGGGCGGCTCAGGTACGCCCGCAGCGCGTCCGCGTGCGGCGGGGCCGTCGCGGGGGAGAGCATCTCCTGCGCGCGCGCCGCGAACACCTCGTCGACGCACGCGTCGAACTTGTTCACGGGGACCTCCGTGATCTTCAGCGCGTCGCGCTGCCCGAGCTTGAGCGAGTCGACGACGATCAAGTACAGCCCCGAGACGCGCCGCCCGGGGAGCATGTGCTCGAAGAGGCGCTTGTACAGCGTCAGCTGGCAGCCGTACTTGTTGAAGGCGTTGTTGCGGAGCGCGAGGAAGCCAGGGAGCGTCCGCCCGCGCGACCCGGGCGCGAGCTCGTGCACGGGCTTGCGCGGGTTGACCGGGTCTCCCTTGACGCCGCCCTTGACGCGCTTGTAGTCGACGATGATGTACGAGTCGTCGCGCGTGTCGTGCAGGACGGCGTCGATCATCCCCGAGACGTGCAGGTCGGAGTGCCACATGACAAACTCGGTCCGGAAGAACCGCAGCGGGCCGCCCTCGCGCAGCCCGAAGGCGTCCACGAAGGCCTCGTAGTACGGCCGCTCCTCGAACTGCAGCTCGGGGAGGACGTCTCCGCCGGACCCGCGGACGCGCTCCGCCTCGTTCCCGAGCTCCTCGAACCGCGCGTGCATCTCCGTCCCCAGCGTCGCGCCGCGGCCCCAGATGGAGGCGATGTCCTCCGGGGACCGGCACCCGTGGTACTTATTGTCCGGGTCGGTGAGGATGGCGGCGCGCTGCCCGGTCCAGATGCGCCGCGCGAGCCGCGCAAAGTCCACCCCGGGAAAGTACCGCCCGAGGATGGTCGTCACGGAGATGAGCGGCGCCATCCCGCGGCCGTCGCGCGAGGAGACCCATTCGCCCGTGTGCGGGGAGAGGGCGGAGTACTGGTGGCCCTCCTCCGCGAACCGGAGCGTCTGGTCGCTCGGGAGCGCGTTGGCGCGCGCCAAATACCCGACGAGCGACCCGCGCGCGAGCATCGATTGCGAGTTTGGTTGATCAAACTCGAAATGGTAGCCGTCGCCGTCTGCGATTCCGCCGGGGGGCTGTTTCCGCAGGCGGCGTTCGCCGAGATCCCGGAGGTGCGGCGGTTCCTCCACGGGCGCGCGAGCTGGGTCGCGACGGACGACGTCGCGACGCTGAACGCCGCCGACGAGCTGTGGGTGTTCGTCATCCGGGGCAGGAGCGCGTCCGGCGGGGCGGTCTTTTCGTTCGCGCACCGCCGGCAGTTCGCGCAGGCGTCCCTCAGCAGCGCCGTGCGGCTGTACGGCAGTGTTCCCGCACCTGGAACCGCGTCCGCAGCTCCACCGTGCTGAAGAAGTCGCCGTGCGTCGCGTCCGTGAACGCGCGCAGCGGCCACAGCCGCGCGGTCATCACGTGCACGCCCGGGTGCGCGAGGACGGCGTGCGCGTCGACGATGGTCCCGTTCGGAATCACGATGAGCGCCTCGCCGCCGCACCGGAGGACGGCCGCCGGCCCCAGCCCGAGCGAGTCGGCGAACGCCGCGACGTCGTCCGCGACGAGCGGGCTCACGCCGGAGACCGCCGCCATTATAATTGTAAACTTAGCCGCGGGGAGTGTACATATATGACGCGGTTCTACTTTTTCCAACTGAGCGACGCCTTCGGGGTCGTCCTGTCCGACGGCGTGATCGCCGAGGCCACCGGTGGCGAAATCCCGCCGCGCGCGGCCCTGATCGACAACCCGCACCCTGACATCCTCCGCGCGTGGGAGAGCGGCGGTAAGACGTTCGAACATGCCCCGCGTGCGATCGAGACATGCGCCGGCGGAAAGCAGCGTAGGCGGGCCGTGTGGGTATGTGGGGCGTTCATGGGGAAGGTGGTCGTATGCTTCGTTATCGCGTCGGTCGCGCTCATAGGTCGTCCAGTTTGGGTGGACCGCGCGTCCGCCGGGGATGCGCATGTTGCGCTGACTGACATCGTGGCCGAAAATTACGTCCTTGCGTACAATCAGGCGTGGGACGTAAAGACACGGTACGCGACGACTGACCTCGACGACTTGCACGGCCGCTTCGCTGGTATTTACCCACGCGGCGCCGAGGACGCGGAGAGGATCCGGGACAGGATTATCGATAACCGCTGTAGCCGAGACGAGTGTGACCGGATGTTGAAGTTTCTGCACGGCGTTTCAGAAGACTTTAACGACGAGTTCCGGGAGTATGCTAAGGTGCTGCTCCGCAAAGACGCGTGGAAGTCCAACGCGCATGCGCTTAGTCTAAATCGCCCGAGTCGGTGGGACGCGGTTGTTACCACGCTGTTAACGCAACTGGGGGGTCACCCCGTGGTATCTCAAGGCATACAGTTTTTGCAAAACGCGTTCTGGTCCAGCACCCCAGGGCTCGTGCGGGGGGTAGTCGTAGCACTCGAGGGGGGGCACGCTGTGTTCGACCAAACCATGGCGTGCGCATACATGATGACGGCCGTTGTATACCAGGTCGCGTCTTCTGTCAAACGGAGGAGCGTGGTAGACTACGCGCTGTTAGTGCCCTTGGTTTTCTTATCGATTCAACTATGGGAGCTCTTCGTTGCGCTACACTGTCTCGCTCATCGCGGCATGGGCGACGCACTGACTCTGGCCCAGGACATGCAGCGCGTAGAGATGCAGCTCAGAATCACGTTCGGTCTCCGGTCCGTGTACGATATAGTCCTTTGCGCAGCCAGAGGTCAAGACTTAACGTTGCAGAAACACGAGTTTGTGGCAGTCGTGTGCAATATGACGGGCGGCTTGACGCTCGCGCACATTTCCGAGTCGATCCTGCGCTTAGTGGCTAAAATGATCTTCAAAATGTGGAAAACTACGAGCCGGGGCGCCGAGGCCGAAGCCGTCGAGAAGGGCCGGAGACGCGGCCGCACCAAGGACAATATACGCCGCGGCGAGGAGGAGTCGCATGACGAGACGGAGTACCTCCTTACGCGCGCCCGACGCGGCGACCAGGGCCGGAGACGCGGCCGCACCCCCGACCCGACGCGGCGCCGGCAACCCCCCCCCATTCACACATAAGTTAACATTGCAAAACAATCTAACAAACGACAATGGCGAACGCCCCTCCTCCATTATGGGTCATCAATGTCAACCTCCGGGTGATGTGCCGCGTCGCGTCCACCGCGTGCCTGCTCATCTTCGTGGCGCTCGTTACGATCACGACGGTCATCGCCGACCGCGTCCTGACGCTGTCCGAGATCATCGCGGCCTCGCACGGCGCGACGGTGACGTACGGGATGGTCGTCCTCCTGCACACGTACTCGCTCGCGGCGTACCTGGTGATCATGACCGGGTACATCGCCCCGTCCAGTCTGCACTTTCGCGCGGTCGCCGCCTCGTGCGCGATGTACGTCATGGCGCTCATTGGGCTGACGTACTTCCCCGTCACGACGCACGACGACCCACACAACGCGTTCGCGGTGACGGCGTTCGGCTTTGCGACCGCGTCGACGTGGGCGCACCGGCACGGGATCTTCGACGACGCGGCGGAGGCGCCGCTGCTGACGCTTGAGTTCGCGCTCGTCGCCGTGATCGTGACGACTGGGCTGCTCTTCTGGATTAACGGGTGGACGATCGCAGAGTACGTCTTCATCGCGCTGATCATCATGGACAAGGAGCTCAAGTTAACTATGCTGACCTGGTCAGGGGTGTACGACGCGTCCGCGGTGCAGCTGCAGTACGTCGCGACGTCGCGAAAAAACAGACGCTCGCTCATGACGTCGGCGGGCTTCTAGGGCACGCCGTGGCAATCGCTATCCGGGCAGTGCATGATGCACGCGTGCGCGACGCATCGGCGGCGATGAAGGTCCCCGCCGCACGCGCACTCGTGTGCAATCTCGTTGTTGTACACCAGGTCCGATAGGTACACGGGGTCGAACCCGTCCCACCCGTGGTCGAACGCTGCCTCGATCGACGGAGCCGAGTATCGCTTGAACGCGGCGCGCATCGTCCGGGTCCACTCGCGGACGACCCACCGGACGCCGCGGACGCGCGCCTCCAGCGCGTTCACGAGCGTCCGCAGGATGAAGTCCAGCGGAATGTAGTCGAGGAAGGTCCGCAGGTGCGCGACCAGCGCGTCAACTGCTTCGAGCACTAGATTGATGTACACGACTGGTGCGACGCCGTCGATTGCCGAAAGGACATCGCGGCGCTCGTGCGGGGCGAGAATCATGATTCGGTTGAGTTACGGGTTTGCAAATATGGATCCCACCCCCCGTCCAGCGCCGCCTCGACCACATTGGGCGAAAAATCGCGGAGGACGCGCGTCATGACGCGCGTCCACGTCGCGAGGACGTCGTGCGGGTCGCGGGACGTGTCCTTCGTCGCGACAAGCAGTGAACGCACGAGCGTATCAACCGGCGCGGCGCACGCGAGTGCATCGACGGCCCGGACGGCGAGCGTGCAGATAATGAGGCTGGAAAACGCCCGCTCGGCGTCGCGGCGCTCGCGCGGGTTCATGATCAATGTAGGCAACGTGCACTGTTTCTAATTATGAGAGGGTTCCGCCGATCGTGTACTGCACGTCGGCGAGGCGGTTGGCCGGCGTGTTCTTCGGGTTCGGGAACCGGACGGCTGCGTTGAAGACGTCGTTCTCCCAAATGACGAGGATCGCGCCGCGCTCCCCGGTGGTGGCTCCCGCCGCGTCGATGATGCGCAGCTCGCGGGAGCTCTTCAGCCGCCGCAGCGAGTCGGCGATGTCGTGGATGCGCGACTCGAGGCGCGTCCGGCAGAGCGGGCACTGCCACCCGAGCTTCATGGAGCTCGGGTTGAGCCACTTTGTGCACTGCGTCATGCATGGCGCGCACGTGACGTGCTTGCACTGCCCGCACTGCGTCCGGTCCACCTCGCCGTCAAAGTGGCAGACGCAGCAGGCGCTCCCGTGCGGCCACTCCTTCGCGCCCGAGTCCGAGGCTTGCGTGAACGGCGATTTGACCATTTTTGCTCAGTTGCGGGTTTGATCTCTAATTATGGATGCCCCCTGCAGTTTGGGCGGGGGCAGTGGTAAACGCACGCGTTGGCCCGGCAGTACGGCGCGTGCGTCTCGCGGCCGCACGCGCAGCGGCCGCTCACGTGCGCGGCCGTGACGATGCTGTCGAGCTGGTAGATCGCGGTCCGGCTGTTGAAGTCCCAGGTCCCGCCCTCGAACGCGGCGACGACGGCGGGCGCGGAGTGCTGCTCCGCGAGCGCCTTGTACATGACCTTGTACCAGTGCTGCAGGGCGTCCTTCAGCTTCCGCCCCCTGATCGGGTTGGGCAGCGAGGCGATCAGCGTCCGGGTGAGGAACTGCCACGGCATGGGGCAGTTGAGGAGCGGCCGGAGGGCCTCGCAGAGCAGCTCGAGTGATCCCATGACTTTGCTCACATAGAGCGCCGGGACCGCGACCTCGAGCAGCTTGATCGCGCGGGAGTACTCATGAGCGTCCATTAGATGTTTAGTTATTATACGCGCGCCAAATGCAGAGCCGCCCGACGCAGCTCATTGTCGACTCGTTCCCCGTGATGTCCAAATTGCGCACGCGCAGGGTGTGCTCGATCTCGTGCGCGTCGGCGTCCGTGAGCCCGACGCCGTGCAGGGTGAGGGCCTCCAAGTTCACCGCCGCCCGGATCACGGCGCGGCGCGCGACATGGTTGTCGATAGGTCCGTCGTAGTGGAACTCCCGCATTCTGGGGATCGCCGCGGCCAGCGTCGCGACGTCGCCCGCGTCGAACTCGACGTCCGTCAAGGACACGCTGACCAGGCGTCTCGCGGACGCGATCGCTGTAGCGAGCGCGCGCGTGTCCTTCACGACGACCTTGCGCAGCGTCAACCGGGTCAGGTTGGGCGTCTCCTGGATGACCCGGCAGAGGAGGTGTGCGTCGGCTGGCCAGAGCAGCAGCGCGCTCTCCAGGACGAATCCGCTCACGGGGCTCGTGCACATCGCGTGTAGACACCTCCACACGCCGCAGCTGAAGACGCACATGATGTCATCCGGCACGAGCCGTGGCGCACGCGCTTGGGCGACGACTGTGTCGGTGGCCGCGAGGATGTCGGTCAGGGGCGCCCCGCGCGGCGGCACTGCCACGCGAAGGTCCAGCGTCCGCATTTTTGTTTAGGTTGGGTCAGGCAGTTTTCCATATGATCGGCAGGTCGAAAATCGCCATCTCTGCGGCGCGCCTGGCAATGTCGGGAAACTCGGCGTCCTGCTCTAGCGCGAGCTCGTCCGAGAGCTGCGCGAGGAGCTGCGCCGCGCCAGCCTCGTCCTCGTGCGGCGCGTCCATCGCCGCGTCGTTCATCTTCGTCACGATCTGGAGGTCGTCGAAGAGCGACTCGAGGCGGTCGAGGGACTCCATCGCGCCCGCGGCGTTCGCGACGGACCCGAGCAGGCTCGCTACGCCGGCGGTCGCGGTCCGCGCCGAGACGGCGCTCTTGGCGATCTCCTGCGCGACCTCCGCGCGGCAGGACAGTTTGAGCGCGCGGAGGGACTGCTGCGTGAAGGTCACGGACTGGGATGCGAACACCTGCGCGCGGTCCATCTCGCCGCGCGCCAGCGACGCGCGCGCTTTATCTCTGTACGCCCGCGCGCGGGCGCGCGCCTTGTTCGACTGGCGCTCCAGCGACTTTCGCAGAATCGTTATGTTGAACAGGTCCGTGCCGAACCTGTCCTCCTCAGACGCCGCGAAGGGCCACATTATTCCGCTCCCGCTCCCGCTCCCGCGCGCCGAAGGGTACATATAAATAGACTCGGTGGCACGTTGTCAAGAGATCAGAGATGAGCGGGTTCTGCGAGGTCCTCCGGGCGCGGCTCTTTCCGGTGCGCGGCGGCGGCGGTGGGACAGAGGAGCAGGTGGGGAAGATTGACATCACGCTCGGGAAGCTGTACGTCGACTTGACGGACAAGAAGGCGGCGCTCGACGCGCTCCGCGAGGACCTGCGGACGCTGGAAGACCCAAACGTGCGGGGCCTCGTGACCAGCGGCCCGCCGCGAGCGGTGCTCGTGGAGACCACGCGCAAGCGGATGAAGCTGATGCTCTCGCACATTCGCCAGATGCAGAACAACGTGCACTTCTTCGAGCAGTGCAAGTACAACCTGGAGAACTCCCGGCTGACGGCCGACGTGGTGGCCCAGATTGGAACGCTCAAGAAGCAGCTGCAGGCCGCGGCGACGTTCGACCCGGACACGCTCGTCGAAGACGTGGACGACATTGCCGACATGAACCTGGAGATGCGCGAGGCGACGAACCGCGTCAACGACACGATGGTGAACGCCTGGGAAGCCGACGTCG
>Ga0136560_1000810_pt1 | contig 15832 bp, 14 predicted proteins | sample AntRauMeHopE1497_FD_104925 | JGI IMG/M metagenome (GOLD analysis project Ga0136560, IMG submission 104925) | Saline lake microbial communities from Rauer Islands, Antarctica - Metagenome Hop E1 #497 | ecosystem: Environmental > Aquatic > Non-marine Saline and Alkaline > Saline | place... | reverse complement strand
TCACTATGGATAGTATAACCACAATTGCCCTCGCATCAATAATCACTGCAGGTGTTACCACGACTTTTGGCACCATGATGCCTGCTATTGGCGAAGGCCGGGCAGTTTCGTCGGCTCTAAGTTCGATTGCCCAACAGCCCGATGCTGCCCCGACGATTACCAGAACCCTCTTTGTAGGATTGGCCATGATCGAATCCACGGCGATTTATTGCTTCGTCGTTTCGATGATTCTGATTTTCGCCAATCCTTTCTGGAACTACGTCTTAGCCAATTAATGCATTATGGATATCAATTGGTTTACCGTAGTCGCCCAGCTGATTAATTTCCTGATTCTCGTCTGGTTGCTCAAGCGATTTTTGTACAAACCAATCCTTGATGCAGTCCATGAGCGGGAGAAAAAAATCATGGATCAATTGAAAGATGCAGCAGATAAGAAAGCGATTGCTGAACAAGAAAAGGAAGACTTCAAAAAGAAGAATGAAGAGTTTGACCAGCAGAAAAAAGAGTTGATGGATACTGTTGTGGCCGAAGGAGCCACAGAAAAAATCCAATTGATTGAAGCGGCAAAAGCAGAAGCAAAAGGATTGATCTTCAAAATGGAAGAAGCGGCAAAAGCAGCACAAGCCAATGAGAATAAAGAGATTGCTCAAAATACTCAAAAGCAGGTTTTCGAGATCACCCGAAAAGCACTTTCAGCGATTGCTTCACTGAGCCTAGAGGAGCAATCGGCAAATACTTTCATCAAACACTTAAAGGCTTCCAAAGAAGAGGAAAAGCAACAATTCATCGCTGCATTCAAGTCTCATCCGGATTCCATTTTGGTGAAAAGCGCCTTTGACCTTCCTGTAAAGAAACAGGACGAAATAACGACTGTGGTCAATGATCTGCTTCATACGGAAACTAGGCTTCAGTTTAAAACAGCTCCAGGAATAATAAGTGGAATTGAACTTTCCACTAATGGATATAAAGTAGCCTGGAGTTTTTCGGAATACCTCGTTGCGTTGGAAGAAAATATTTCTGCGGAAACTAGGGAGAAAGCTAAAACAAACGTCAAGGAAGAATCAGATGTCAGCAATTGAAAAGAATCCTGTAGTGAGTAGCACTTTCGCCCAAATTGCCGCAGGGGTTGAAAGCTTTACTTTTTCTGTCAAAGCCCGCGAGATTGGACATCTCACAAGCGTGTCAACAGGAATTGCTAAAGTCTCGGGACTGCCCGGTGTAGGCTTTGAGGAATTGCTGAAGTTCAAAGACGGCCTTTTTGGCATTGCTTATAATCTGGATGAGGCTGAAATCGGTGTCATTCTTTTAGGCAAAGATTCTGCCCTGAAAGCCGGCGATGAGGTAGTCCGCACCGGTCGGGTGATGGATGTGCCAGTAGGTGATGGATTGATCGGAAGAGTGATTGACCCTTTGGGAAAACCTAAGGATGACAAAGGCCCGATTGTGTTTAGCAAACGATTGCCAATAGAGCGGCCTGCCCACGCCATCATGAATCGAAGTCCGGTTGCCGTTCCTTTGCAAACAGGCATAAAAGTGATTGATGCGATGATTCCCATTGGACGAGGCCAGCGTGAATTGATAGTCGGGGATCGGCAGACCGGCAAAACAGCCATTGCTATTGATACCATTCTCAATCAACAAGATAAAAATGTCTTGTGCGTGTATTGCGCTATCGGGCAGCGCGCTTCTTCAGTGGCAAAAGTGATTGCCAATCTGGAAGAAAAAGGTGCCATGGATTACACAGTTGTGGTGGTGGCCGAAGGAAATGATTCTCCTGGAATTGCATACATCGTTCCCTACGCCGCGACGAGTATTGCCGAGTATTTCATGGAAAATGGACGAGATGTGCTTATCGTTTACGATGATCTTACGCACCATGCCCGTGCCTATCGCGAGCTCTCTTTATTGCTGAGAAGACCACCCGGACGAGAAGCATTTCCCGGAGATATTTTTTACATCCATTCCAGGTTGTTGGAACGATCCACACGCCTCAGTGATGAACTGAAAGGCGGTTCCCTCACCGCATTGCCCATCATTGAAACAGAGGCGCAGAATATCTCTGCCTACATTCCTACCAATCTTATTTCCATTACCGATGGGCAGATTTATCTCTCTCCCAAACTTTTTGAGTTGGGTATTTTGCCCGCAGTGGACGTCGGTAGATCGGTCTCGCGCGTTGGTGGCAAAGCACAGTTGGCTGCTTACCGTTCTATCGCAAAGCTAAAATTGGAGTATGCACAATTCGAAGAACTGGAGACATTTGCCCGATTTGGAACACGGCTCGATGACACCACCCGAAAGACCATTGGCCATGGCAAGCGGATCCGAGAAAGCCTAAAGCAGCAGGAACTACAACCCTTGACAGCTTCAGAACAAATCATCGTTTTGCTCGCCTTGAAGGAAGGTCTTTTAGATACTGTTCCCATCGAGAAAATTCGGGAGGCGGAAGAAGTTCTGCTTAGGAATAGCAAAGATTTTCCCGAGGACATCATCAAGCGAATAGTAGAAAACGAGAAGCTAAGCGAAGCTGATACCAAGGCTATTCTGAATAAGGCACAAACCCTTCTTGCCCCGTTTCAGGAAGGGACAGATCCAGACCAAATCAAAACATAATGGATACGCTGGAAAATTTACGCAGCAAAACAGAAGGTGCAAAAGACCTAAAGTCGGTCGTGAGTGCCATGAAAGCCATGGCAGGATCAAATATTGCCCAATATGAAACTGCCGTCAGTTCGCTTGCTGACTATTACCACACCATTGCGTTGGGAATTGTGGCGTATTTCAAAGCGGAGGGAATTGAGGGCATCAGTGAAAAACCAGTTTCGAATAAGAATTCGGAAGATGCAATCTGTGCCATAGTCTTCGGATCTGATCAGGGGCTTGTGGCTCAGTTCAATGATGCGATGGCGAATTTTGTTACCACTTCCCTGAATACTTTACCGGGAAAAAAAGAACTGTGGGTAGTGGGCGAACGAGTGCAATTGCTTTTATCGGATGAAGGTTTTGCCAGCGCAAAATTATATCCTGTACCAAATGATATTAATGCGGTCACTCCTTTGGTCACAGAGATTTTGAGTCAAAGTCAAATCAAGCAACAGCAGCACGAAGGCACGCGGTTTTATATTTTTCATAACAAACCCAACGCAGTTTCAGGCTATACACCTGTGATGCAGCGGTTTCTTCCATTGGATGAAAAATGGAAGGAAAACGTAGAGAAAACTGAGTGGCCAAGCAAGTTGCTTCCGCAGATTGCAGGAGCTCCAAAACCCACGTTGATCGCTTTGATCAACGGATACCTTTTCACTTCGCTTTTCAAAGCATGCGTAGAATCATTGGCAAGCGAAAATGCAAGTCGATTGGAAGCGATGCAGCGAGCCGACAAAAACATAAGTGATCTGCTGGACGATCTTAATACAAAATACCATCGGCTACGTCAAAGTTCGATCGATGAAGAATTATTTGATGTGGTCTCAGGCTTTGAGGCTTTAAAGAAATAGGAGCCTCAGAAATAGGAGCCTCAGATTTTATCGTTTATAAGGTGAAATCCCTCGTGCCATAAGACTAAAAAGTAGTGTAAATTGAATGGGTGTAATCTCCAGCTTTTACCCTTTCCTATTCAAATCCAGTAGGTCGGGTTTAAAACCCGACTCACCGTAAACACTTCCTTTTACTCATTAGAATCCAAAACAAAATAGGTCGGGTTTAGAACCCAACTTACAGTTTATCCACTTTTATTATGTCTGTCAATAATCTCAACGTGAGGGGGTTAACCGATTCGGAAATACTTGATTCTCGAAAAAAGCATGGGGAAAATCAATTGGCTTACAAGAAAGAAAGTGGATTCTTTGGTGCGGTAAAAAACATTGCCAAAGAGCCCATGGTGATTTTACTCTTGGTAGCAGCGTCCATTTATTTCATTAGCGGCAATGCTGATGATGGAATTTTTATGGCTTTTGCGATTGTCTTGGTGGCGGGTATTTCACTGTATCAGGATTCCAGAAGTCGGAATGCGCTGCAAAAATTGAAAGACCTCACCCAACCTATTTCAAAAGTGATTCGCAATGGCGAAATCCAAGAAGTCAAGAGCGAGGAGCTAGTACTCGGCGATAGCCTGATGATCGAAGAGGGAACTGCCGTCGCCGCAGATGGAGAAATTTTTCAATCCAATGATTTTTCGGTGGACGAATCCATTCTAACCGGCGAATCCTTGTCTGTTTTCAAAGACAATTCTGCCGATAAAAATCAAGTATTCAGTGGGACAACAGTTGCCAGCGGTTTGGCCATCATTATCGTCACAGCCATTGGAAATGAAACAAAACTTGGGAAAATAGGCAAAAGCCTGGAGTCCATCCAAGACGAAAAAACGCCCCTAGAGCTACAGATCAACAGTTTTGTGAAAAATATGGTGATTGCAGGAGTCGTTGTGTTCTTCATTGTCTGGGGCATAAATTATTTTCAGTCTTACAGTTTTTCCGATAGTTTGATCAAAGCGCTTACGCTGGCGATGAGTATTTTGCCAGAGGAGATTCCAGTCGCTTTTACCACATTTATGGCGCTGGGAGCTTGGCGCCTGATGAAAATGGGAATCATCGTCAAGCAGATGAAAACCGTAGAAACCTTGGGTAGCGCCACCGTGATTTGCACGGATAAAACAGGCACAATCACCGAAAATAGAATGAGTCTGGCGAAAATTTTCACGTTGAAATCCGGTGAAATTTCCACCCCTGAAAACTTGGAAAATGACGAAGAAAAAGAGCTGATCAGATTAGCCATGTGGGCCAGTGAGCCTATTCCTTTTGATCCGATGGAAATAGCGCTTCACTCAGTTTATGGCGAAGAGTTTGAATCAGACGAAAGACCCAATTTCAAACTGGTACATGAGTATCCGCTAGGAGGAAAGCCGCCTATGATGACGCATATCTTTGAAGACTCCACTGGTAAGCGAATCATCTCTGCCAAAGGAGCTCCGGAAGCGATGATCAAAGTGTCTGATTTGAGCCTAGCTCAAAAAAAGCAGGTAAATGATGCTTTGGCCGAACTCACAAGTGAGGGTTATCGAGTGCTCGGCGTGGGAGAAGCCAATTTTAAAGGCATTGATTATCCTAAAAAGCAGCAGGAGTTCCCTTTTACTTTTAAGGGCGTTGTTGCGTTTTATGATCCTCCAAAGAAAAATATCACCAAAGTTCTGGAAGACTTTTATACTGCAGGAATTAACGTTAAGATAATTACCGGGGACAATTCAACGACTACAACCGCAATTGCCAAGCAAGTAAGATTTCGAGGTTTTGAAAAAAGTATTACCGGAGAGGAACTGATGAAATTATCAGATGAAGCCGTTCAAAAAACGGTGCAGGATTTTCAAGTATTCACCCGAATGTTTCCCGAGGCCAAATTGAAAATAATTAATGCTCTAAAGGCCAATAAAGAAATTGTAGCAATGATTGGAGATGGGGTGAATGACGGCCCTGCACTTAAAGCCGCCCACATTGGAGTAGCCATGGGAAGCAAGGGAACGGAGATTGCAAAGCAAGCTGCATCTCTGATTCTCAAGGAGGATGATTTGTCGAAGCTGGTGGATGCCGTAGCCATGGGACGAAAGATCTACACCAACCTCAAAAAAGCAATTCAATACATCATCTCCATTCACATCCCGATTATATTGACGGTGTTTCTTCCATTGGCTTTAGGCTGGCTGTATCCCAATATTTTTTCGCCGGTGCATATTATATTCCTGGAGTTGGTCATGGGACCAACCTGTTCTATTATTTATGAAAACGAGCCGATGGAAAAAAACAGCATGTTGCAAAAGCCTCGTGCTTTGACGAGTACGTTCTTCAATCTGAAAGAACTTACTACCAGTATTATACAAGGTTTGGTCGTTACAGCAGGCACCTTGATTATCTACCAATATGCAGTGCATCAAGGTTTAAATGAGGATCTCACCAGAACCATGGTTTTTACAGTTCTTATTGCTGCGAATATTGTTTTGACTTTGGTTAACCGTTCCTTTTACTATTCTATTCTTACAACAATGCGATACAAGAATAACCTGGTACCATTGATTATCGGCATCACGGTTTTTATCACTGGATTACTTCTTTATGTCAAACCTTTTGCCAGCTTTTTTGACTTTGAATCGCCGAGTTTGATGAATTTATCGATTGCGATAGCCACAGGATTTTTGTCCGTCATTTGGTATGAAGTGGTGAAATGGCGAAAGCGAGCGAAGGGAAGGGGAAATCCTTCGGTTAAATTTGGGATCTAACAATTAGGTTCGATCCTCGCCACGGCGAGCAAGCATTTCATGATCAATAATTTGATTGATGTCCCACACTTCCTGATTCCCTGTTGAGACCACGATGCGCCTGCCTGTCCGGTAGGCAGGGTCAAACCAAGAATACTTGTGCGCCGTGGCGTAGCTCCCGGTACAACCGGGGATACGGAATAAAGACGATTAATTACAACCTCGAATGGGGTTGAACTATTTCTTATAACTTCCGAAGCTTTTTACGAATTGAAAACAATCATGTAACCAAAAATTCCTAACTAACCAACACCCCACTTTACCTTCTTCAAAACAAATCACCTATTCCCACCCGTTTCACCCTCCATAGGTAATTCATCGGGAAGATCCAGCCGCGCCACGCCAATACGATTGTCTGCCATTCCGTAATAGACATCAAATCGGTTGGGTTTGCCGAGGTCGTCCCGGCGATCTATGCCTGTGGGAAAGACTACATTATTCACAACCCCCATCTGCTCTTGCGGCAAGTCGGGTGACAAAATAGGTTGACTGGATCGAAAAAGGATTTTCTCAGGATTTTCTTTATCCAAAATCATCATTCCTGCCGAATAACTTAGCTCTTGCGAGTCCTCAGAAACAGGCTTAAGATTACTCACCCCGTGATAGACGATTAGCCAGCCATGCTTGGTCAAAATCGGAGGCGTGCCAGCTCCTATTTTTAGGTTCTCCCAAGGTGCAACGGGCAGCGCCAAAGGCTGATTGGAAATAAACTTGGGTAAGTGATACGGCTTTGGCAGTTCTTTATTGATATGGCAATAGGAAATCCAGATGCACTCCTGGTGATCCCCAATTCTACGGTCGAATGGCATTGTCTTACTTTCGTCAGGACTTGTGACAGGAAATAGCGGTCGGTGAAGCATCGCCATTGATGGGTGATGATGTGGACTGATTACTGCCATCGGAAACATGCAGGCGTTCTTATTATTGATACTGTTAAAATCAATCAGCTTATACGGCTCAAAATCAGCTAGTCCCAACCGACTCCAATGAAAAAGATCCGTGGATTGGGCCAACGCAATTCTTGGCCCAAATTGTGAAAATGCAGTATACGTCATAATATATCGCTGCAATGGTTCCACATAAGTAACTCTTGCATCTTCGCAGCCGCCCCCGTCCGGATGCTTTTCATATTCCGCCTCTGGTTCGAGCGCAATCCCCAACCGCTCCACTCCGACCGGATCTCCGTCTTTGTTGAAAACCACTTTTACAATGCCGATTCGGGAATAATTACCTTTGGCAACCAATCTTGGAAAGAGATAAAGTGCGCCATCGGGACCACGAGTCGCAGCCGGATTAAGCACCCCTCCTACCTCGTTTTCGTTCCCTTTTTCAGGGGCCATGATCATCCCTAATCGTTCTAGTTTGATACTCATTGTTTGATTGTTGAAGTACTGTTTTCCAAGGAGGCGATGATTCACCTGCTGGGTCTCTTCTGGGTCTCTTACTTGAACACACCACCCTCGTTTTCTTGCCGGAGAATCGTTTTCTCCTTTGAATAAGGCATCTCCGATGAAAATTATTTCCGAAATAAGCAGTGATAAAACATGCGCTAATTTAATGATGCCCTTCCGTTTATCGATCTCTGGCTTGATGATATCAATGGAAGTAGCCCACCCATTGTTATGATAAATTCAGGAAGTGTTTGATCCAATTTTGCTTTGATTTTTTTCCGTTTTTCAAATTCCGGATCTCAAGATTTCTTGGTTTCCAGCCAGGCCTGCTGTCCTAGGCCCTAATAAGTGATTTGACCTCCCCTATTTTCTGTCAATTTTCTCCAGGTTTTTACCGCTTTAAAACCAGATTCTTCTACGGAGTCAGTAAGATTAGGAATTATTTTGTTCGTCTCATCTTTGGTAAAATCTTCCATATAAATCTTTGTCCAGCCCGACCGATACTGATAAAATTTTGTGCCGCAAGTGGGCAGAATGGTCAGATTACTTAGATGTTGAGTTACACCCAAGTGCGAGAGTACCTGCTGTTGAAATTGTGGCCAATATCCTCCGGATATTATCGCCACTTGAGCTACTTCGAGTACCTCAGAAGTTCGCCCATCACAGCAATCAATTTTCAGGTGAAAGGCTGAATCTCAATTGAGAGGTAATCTAGAGTAGTCCTATTATTTTAAGATCATACTCCTCTCTATACTCAATGGTCACGATGGTATTGGATTTTTTGGACTGAAATGCCGAATTACTCCTGATTTAATTGATGTAAAACTCCAGACTTTAAAGTAGAACAGCATTACACAACTTTAGAAGGGGCTTACAAATTTCACAGAAATGACAAGATATGCTCACACATAGCTTTCCTAATTAATTTGAAGAAAGTGGGATAAATACAACATAAAAATGGGAAGATGTAACAGATTTGGATTCAGAGTTAGACAACTTTGTCTATACCCATGATCGTAGGAGCGCTTTCAGGATAGGTCTTCAAAAACCCAGGAATTCATCAAATCTTCAGGATTCATAGTTGATGAAAAGGTGTTTTGGATGCGTTTATGACCCATTTCTAGGGCTTTGATTGAGAAAAAAAGATTTCTGGTCTAAAATCAATGTAAAACTTACGAAATCGGATATTCCGTAAAAGGAATTAAAAGTTCGAATAGAATCAAAAAGTGCTCTAAAAATGAAAATTTCAAGCTCAATAAAATTGAATTAAGGCTCACACTTAACAGCTTCTTAAGAATCCTTATTGGCTCTTGCATGGGACACACAAAAAAGGGTAGACAAGGTTAAAAAGCAGCAAGCTTTCACCAAAATAATTTTCGAATCTAGTTTCCATCATAATAAAAAAATAAAAGTCAATTCACATGAATATTCAAGAATTACATCAAGAGGAAAAAGAAGTATCAGCCATCACATTATTTAAAGGCGAAGAGGGAGTGACCAAAAGTATTCACTTATCAAAAGGTGCGGAACTATCAAAACACCAAAGTAAAACACCTGCATTGCTGATTTGTATATTTGGAGAAGTCGTTTTTACAGATGAAAACGGTGTAAAAGAGACCTTAAAACAAGGTGATTACATTAATATACAACCGAAGGTAGATCATTGGTTGAACAGTGTCGTACACAGCCACCTTTTATTAATTAAATAATCAGGTCATGGATTATTTCAACTCAAAAACGATTCACGGAACTACCCTTGCGGCCATCCGTCCAAAGGTCGAAGATGCCTTAAAAAAAGAGGGTTTTGGTATTCTTACTGAAATCGATTTACAAGCGGTGATGAAAAAAAAATTGGATAAGCACTACCTACCCCATTTGATTTTAGGCACTTGTAATCCTATTTATGCCGATAAAGTATTAAGCATAGAACCTACCATAAGCACGATGTTGCCTTGCAACGTGACACTACGTGAATTGGAAAATGGAGCTGTGGTCATTGCGATTATTGATCCATCGGTTGCTATGGCCGCCGTTGGAAATACTGCATTAGAAACAGCAGCAAAGGAAGTTCAAGAAAAATTAATGACCGTTTTGAACAATATTTAAATCTCTATCTATGGAAGCGCACTATTATAATGTGGGTATCAATTGGGAGAACAGCCGAAAAGGCATCGTATGCTCCCCCGAACTGAGCAGGCACAATGGGATTTGTATCGAAGTAGCCACTCCTCCTGAGTTCCCTAAAGGAATTGAAGGGATTTGGTCGCCTGAGCATTTGTTTATCGCTTCCATCAGCGGCTGCTTGATGACCACTTTTTTGGCCATTGCAGAGAATTCCACACTTGAATTCACCAGCTTCAGCTGTCAGGCAAAAGGGAAGCTGGAAATGGTGGAAGGCAAATTAATGATGAGTGAAATCTTCCTCCAACCGACTGTAGTGATCCACAATGAAAAGTACAGAGACAAAGCGATCCGTATTATAAAAAAATCGGAGCATGCTTGTCTAATCACTAATTCTGTCAAATCAAAAATTACGATGGAGATTTCCATTGAAGTGGTTCCGCTATTAATTGAGAGTAATTAGCTGTAATTACTTAAAGTGATAGCATGCATATGAGCCATTCTAACGGACGCTTAGCATCTAGTAGCTACTTGAAATGAGTGAACTGACTGAAGAAAAATAATATCGAACCAATCCAGGAAAAGCACTTATAAAACAGGATTGTAAACTTTAAAACAGAAACGATTTAGGAATGAATATTTCACAAGCGCAGAAAAATAGCAACATATACCTATATGGGGTGATCATAGTCCTTGCAGGCTTATACCTTTTATTATCAGGCGATAGTACCTTTCAGAGTATCAAATTCACCTTGGGTATCTCCTTAATTTTTGCGGCGATTCTCTGCTTTCTTGCAGCCTTATCCCGCAAACGGACGCAGGTTGCATTTTCATATCATGAAATCCACGCTTTAGTCATGTTGGTTTATGGGATCTCTATTCTAGTTTTTATCAATGATATAGAATCATTAATTATTCTTTCCGGCTTTCTATTCTTTTTCTATGCTTTCTCAGAGATTATTTTTTGTGTTTGGATTTTCAATTTAGAAAGCAAAGTGGATTATAAAATCATGTTGCTTCGAGTTTTCCTAGGGGTATTAGTAGGAATTGGCACAATTGTGATTAAGCATTATTATAATTTAAACGACACAGTAGCTTTACCAGGCTACGGCATTCTATTTATCATTATTGGAATCAATATATTTCTTTATGTACCAATAATGAAAAAAAATCAGGCAGTAAACGTGAGTAAATAGCCTAATAAAACGAAAAATAGTAATTATTTAAAATACAATATTCTGAGCACCCAATTAGTGATTGAAAAATAGATCAATATTCAAATAAGCAATAAAATGAAAATACAATTCAATACCGATAAAACAATAAGTGGTGATGAGAGACAGGATGAACACTTTTCCTCTCTCATAGAAAAAGCTTTAGCCAGATTTCAATCTCATATTACAAGAATAGAAGTTCATTTATCTGACGAAAATGGAAGTAAAAATGGAGTAAATGATATGAGATGCTTATTGGAATGCAGAATTGAAGGGAAACAACCGATTGCAGTTTCAGATCAGGCAGACACCGTTGAGAAGGCTATGTCAGGTGCGCTTGATAAAATGAAAAATACCCTTGAAACTATTCTAGGCCGTATTCAAAATCATTGAACTGAGATCACACCACAAGAGTAAAGCTCAAATTTCTCAATACGCAGATCCTTTTGCAGATGTTATGCAATGTTAAATGAAATGCAATTTTGAGCTAAACCAAGAGTAAAACTGTATCGAATCATTTACACGTTTAATTTTTGAAAACAATATATTTAAATCTAGAAAAATGTAAACGCAAAAAAATTAGGTATTATGATGGATCATTCCACTGCACACTTTGTTAATATGTCTTCCGAAAGAAATATCATTCTTTCGATTCAGATTTCACAGTTGATATCAAAGAATAATCTTTGAATAGAAGTGAAAACCTGATGCACGGTAAAAAGCAACGAATGCAAGAGGCAAATTATAAGGAAATTGCGGATGATTTTAAACTACGATCGTGTGCTCTTATTTTGTTCAACGAATACAAAAACAGAGTTGCACGATTATCTAAAAAAGGATTTACGTATTAAGAACATTAAAATTGATGTGGAATCAACAGACAAAATGAGCAGTAATGAAAGGATGCATATTTGAAAAATCATATAGGTAATACTTAATTAATAAGATAAAATTATGAAAATTTTAATTTCATATAGCTCATGCCACTTTAAAAGGAATAAAAGAAACCATGGCTTCTTCCGTTGGCAGAATCTGAATCAAATATTCCTTGGGTGAACTTAGCGTAAGCGAAGGCTTATACTTTATCGCATTGGCTAATAAATGGTGATATAGAGTTTTTGAAGTGTATGATAGTGACTGGATAATACATTATTGAAAGTTGAAAACAGCAACTAATTTCACGACAAGAGGAATGAAATATCTTCAAATTTGTTGAGATGAAATTTGGTGACATCATAATTTACTTTAAATACTTCGGTTAAGCAATTTGAAAACAGTCTGGATATTGGTCCGTCAGAGAAGCTAATCAAAGCCTAAGTATCAACTATTATGAATCATTTATTTCCAAGAGTAAGTAATCTTCTAACACTATTAATCATGACAACTATGAATAAGTCACACGCCACCATACTTTTACTTTTATTTATACTTCTGCACGGTGTAGCAATTGGCCGTCCTAGTAGTCAAGGCGCGTATTATGATCGCAGTGCAGGAGATACTACAGCATCATCAACAGAAAATACTGTAATCACAAACTCTTCAAATGGCTACGTGGATTTTGTGACAGCGGCGAAGATAGTGATGCCCGCGGTAGTCCATATCAAAATTCAATTCGATGAATCCTCGGAATACGGCGCGTCAGGGTCAGGAGTAATCATAAGTCCTGATGGATTTATAGCCACAAATAATCATGTGGTTGAAAACGCATCCAATATTGACGTGACGCTCCCTGACAAACGTACCTTTTCTGCAAAGTTGATTGGCCGAGATCCCAATACGGATTTAGCGCTTTTAAAAATAGAGGCCAAGGACCTTCCCATTGTTCAATTTGGAAATTCTGATAAGGTGCAAATAGGCGAATGGGTTTTAGCTGTAGGCTTCCCTCTTTCACTCAATACAACCGTAACTGCCGGCATCGTAAGCGCCAAAGCCAGAAGCATCGGAATCATAAATCGACGTGGCAGCAATAGCATGCAAAATAATGAGGCGCCTGAAGGTAATATGACTGTTGAATCATTTATTCAAACCGATGCTGCCATTAACTCCGGCAATAGCGGAGGTGCACTTGTCAACACCAATGGAGAATTGATAGGCATTAATTCGGCCATAGCCTCACAAACCGGCAGTTATGCAGGATATGCCTTTGCCATACCAGTAAATCTGGCTAAAAAGATTTTGGATGATCTAAAAAACTTTGGAGAGGTGAAGCGAGGCGTATTGGGTGTGTCTTTTCCGTCCCCAGCTACCGAAGACCAGTACCTGAAACAGAAAGGTCTAAATCCAGCCTCAGTAAAAGGTGTTTATATTTTTGATATACAAAATAAAAGTGCGGCTGCGGCTGCCGGCCTTAAAGAAGGTGACATTATTCAAAGTATAGATGGCATTCCGCTCAACTCGTCAACGGAGTTTTCTGAAAGAATAGCTAGACAAAAACCTGGTGACACGATCAAATTAACTTACCTGCGCAATGGTACCATCGGTACAGTCTCTGCTACACTGAAAAGTGAAGATGACGCGAAATCTGAAAATACGAAAGCTAGAAGTGGTAGAGCACTTGAGGAAATATACAAGAGACTTGGTGCTACTTTCGCTCCGCTTACTGTTGAAGTCAAACAGCGCTTTAGTATAAATGCCGGTGTTTTGGTGACTAAGGTGCTTAGGGATGGCTTTTTTGATCAGGCTGGCATTCCGCCGGGCACTATTATCGTTTTTATCAACGGGAAACCAATAAATAACCCTGTAGATATTGATTCGGCATTATTATCTGCTCAAAGTGGGCGAATTCAAATCCTTGCAATTGCACCGGATGGTTCAAAAGTGGTATTTGACTTCTCCATTGGCACATAAAACATGCTTTATCTTTCTATAGAAGCAGCTTAATTGAATTTATTTGACCGCTTCAAAAATTAGTTTATTTAAAAATAACTTTTATATGAATAAAGTAATCCTTCTAAACAAACGCCCACACGGAAAACCGGTACTGAGTGATTTTAAAATCATCAGTGAAGAAGTTCCTTCCGTGAAAGACGGGGAGATTTTGTTAAAAACATTATTTGTCTCTGTCGATCCCTATTTGCGAGGCAGAATGAATGACGCCAAATCGTATGCACCCTCATTTGAACTAAATAAACCCATGCAATCGGGTATTGTAGCCGAAGTGACAGAAAGCAAGCATGCGGATTTCAAAAAAGGTGATTTTGTCTCTGGGGTGCTGGGTTGGAAAGAATACCAAACTTCCAATGGGAAACACCTGCAAAAAGTAGATGGTAGTGATGCAAAACTATCAAACTATTTGGGGATTCTCGGAATGACCGGACTTACCGCATATCTAGGCTTGACAGAAATAGGCATGCCGAAGAAAGGCGAAACCATAGTCGTGTCTGGAGCAGGTGGAGCTGTCGGAACGGTAGTGGGTCAGATTGGTAAAATACTGGGTTGTAATGTGGTTGGCATCACTGGTTCAGATGAGAAAGTAGCCCTGCTTAAATCAAAGTTCAAATTTGATAACGCCATCAATTATAAAACGACAAAGGACATAAAAGAAGCAGTGAAAATCGCCTGCCCTGATGGAGTAGATATCTACTTTGACAATGTAGGCGGGGAGATATCAGATGCAGTTTTAGCTAACATTAATAAATTTGCCAGATTGCCGGTTTGTGGAGCAATATCCCTATACAATGAAACTAAAGTCCCACTAAGCCCTCCATTGCAACCCCTACTCCTTACTAAAAGCGCAACGATGCGTGGGTTTATAATTGGTGATTTTTCAGAAAAATTCCCTGCCGCCATGAAACAACTAACGTCCTGGCTAAAGGCTGATAAACTAACCTTTAGCGAAACCATTGTGGAAGGATTCGATCATATTCCGCAGGCATTCCTTGATTTATTTGACGGTAAGAATCAGGGAAAAATGATTGTAAAAATTTAATTATAACTATAAAAAACACTATGAAAGTATTAATGGTATTAACATCCCACAGCGAATTGGGAGATACAGGAGAAAAAACCGGATTTTGGGTTGAGGAATTTGCAGCACCGTATTATGTGTTGGCAGATGCCGGAGCAGAAATCACCGTTGCGTCCCCTAAAGGAGGTCAGCCGCCGGTCGATCCCAAAAGCGAATCGCAAGATGCCCAAACTCCTGCCACAGAAAGGTTTTATAAAGACAATGTCGCAATTGATCAAGTCGCTCATTCGGTAAAGCTCAACGAGGTAAATCAAGAAGATTTTGATGCAGTTTTTTATCCTGGAGGTCACGGCCCTTTATGGGATTTGGCAACTGATGAAACATCCATCAAATTAATTGAAGCGTTTTACAATAATAAAAAGCCAATCGCTTTTGTCTGTCATTCGCCCGCAGCATTGGTAAATGTGAAAGCGCTGAACGGAGAACCACTAGTAAAAGGTAAACACCTAACTGGTTTTTCGAACACGGAGGAAGAGGCTGTAAAACTAACGGACGTGGTGCCTTTTTTACTGGAAGATGAACTCACAAAACATGGCGCACACTACTCCAAAGGTGCTGATTGGGCTTCTTATGTAAAACAAGATGGATTGCTAATCACAGGTCAAAATCCGGGTTCCTCAGAGGAAGCAGCCAAGTTGCTCTTAAAAGCACTCGAGGGAGAAAAATAACGCACTTAATTGACTTAATTCATAGTAATAGCTTGTCCAACAGCTTGGAATTACTCCTCAATTGAGATGTGAAAAAGAAGCAGATGCTTCAAGAGATTGAGGAATTAGAAAAGGAAAACCAGAAACGAAAGCGTTGTCAAAAATCTTTTGTAAAGTTCATCCTTTTC
>Ga0136560_1000809_pt1 | contig 15852 bp, 6 predicted proteins | sample AntRauMeHopE1497_FD_104925 | JGI IMG/M metagenome (GOLD analysis project Ga0136560, IMG submission 104925) | Saline lake microbial communities from Rauer Islands, Antarctica - Metagenome Hop E1 #497 | ecosystem: Environmental > Aquatic > Non-marine Saline and Alkaline > Saline | place... | reverse complement strand
GGCTTCGGGGCGCAGGACGTCCAGAGCGTCCGCGTGGGCGACGCGCCCTGCACAGCCGTGTCGGTCACAGCCACGGGCTCGCTGCGCTGCACCCTCAACGCGTCCCTGCTCGGCACCGCGACGAACACGCTTTCCATCGTCGCAATGGTCGGCGGGCAGGACTCGCTGCCCCTGAGCATCGGCATGCAGGGGACGCCGTCCGTGCAGGTCATCACCCCTGGCGAGGTCCCCACGGTCGGCCTTGGCAACTCGTCGTCGGCCCCGGTCACGGTCCGCGGCTCCAACTTTGGAAACGGCCCCCAGGACCTCGCGAGCGTGACTGTCAGCGGGGTCCAGGTCCCCATCGTGGAGTGGAGGTCCTCGTCGGAGCTCCGCGTGGCGGTGCAGCCGGGTGCGGGCGCGGACGCGCCGCTCATCGTCACGACCCGGGGCGGCCTCGGGAGCCGCGCCCTCCCCCTCCTGTCCTACGGCCAGGCAGAGGTGGTGAGTATCGACCCGCCCTATGCCATGACCGGGAACCTAAGCCTCACGTTTGCGATCACCGGGATTAACTTCGGCAACTCGCAGGCTGACCTCACCGCTGTGAGCGTCGGGGGTACGCCCTGCTCGTCCGGCGTGTGGGTCAGCCCGACCCTCGTGCGCTGCGTCGACGTCCGCGCCGATGCTTTCGAGTCGAGTTCGGTCACAGTCACGGTCGGCGGCCAGGTCGGCCTGAAGAACAGCTTCCTGGACCGCTCGCCGCCGCCCTCGATCCGCACGGTGTCACCGACCGTCGCCTCCGTCGGCGATGTGGTCCTCATCCTCGGCGAAGGGTTCGGCCGCCAGCGGTCGGACATCAAGCAAGTCACGGTGGCCGGGGCGCCGTGCACGACCGTCACCCACGAGGGCTCCACCGCCGTTCAGTGCACCATGCCCCCCGTGGCAGACCACCTCCTCGGCGGCGCCAACCTGGACCCCACGCTGCTCGGAAACCTCCCCGTCATTGTCGAGACCATCGGCGGCCTCAAGTCCGTCCCCAGCCGCGTCTCCTACCCGGGCGCCGGCGTGCCCCTGCGCACCGCGCCCGGCCTCACCGTGGGGTGGCGTGCGGTCGGGCAGACGGGCACGGTGGACTTCCGCTGGGCCTTCCCGAGGGACAACCCCACCGACGCAGTTGCGGCGGTGACCAGCTTCGGCTTCGAGATGGCCGCCGCGGGCGCCCAGGCCGACACGGCAGCCGGCGCGTCCGAGGGCTCGCTCGCCTCCTCGGTGTCCTCCAACTCGCAGGTCGTGGCACTGAGCGGTACGCCCACCGAGACGACGGACGGGCAGGTCCTGTACACGCACACCCTCGCCGCGATCCAGGCCAAGCCCGTGGTGGTGCGCGTCCGGGCCGAGAACCCGACCGGCAGCGGCCCCTGGTCCAACTGGAGCAGCCCCATCGCGGCCAACTGCCAACGGAACGAGTACCTCACCACCCAGAAGGAGGTCAAGGACTGGGAGTGCGAGGTCTGCCCGCCTGGGGCCTTCTGCGGCGGGACTGCGGCCTCCAACGTCACGTCCAAGGCCGGCTTCTGGAGGGTGCCGTGGTCCCCCGCGGGGATCGGGTTCAGGCGGTGCCCCCTAGCCAGGGCCTGCCTCGGGTTCGAGGGCTCCGATTCCGCCGCCGCGGGGGTGTTCAACACGACGGCGGCATCGACGGCGTCCCCAGCATCGCGCCGGCTCTTCTCCCCCGGCTCGGCGTCGGACGTGCTGTCCCGCCTGCGGGCGCCCCAGGCGGTGCCGTCGTCTTCGCTGGGCGACCCGTACGCGGACGAGACGTGCGCCCCGGGGTACACGGGAATCCTGTGCGCCGAGTGCTCGCCGGGCTACTCCCGCTGGAACCAGCACGAGTGCGCCAAGTGCGCCGACCCCACAGCCGTCATCCTGGTCATGCTCGGCGTCTCCGTCGTCGCCTGCGCGGCCATCGGCTTCTTCATCTTCGGCGCTCTCAAGGCCGGGTCCCAGCAGGGCGCCAGCGCCGAGTCCACCAAGGTCATGGTCCCCGGTGTCAAGATCGTCTTCTCGCACCTCCAGACGGTGGCCATCGCCGCGTCGCTCAACCTCAGGTGGCCGGTCTCGGTGGTGCGCCTCTTTGGCGCCATGCAGGTGGTCTCCTCCGTCTCCTCGGACGTGCTCAGCCTCGACTGCGCGCTCCCCTTCGTCGCCTCGCGCCTCGGCGACACCCTGGCCGAGGCCTTCTTCGCCCGCTCGGCCGTGATGCTCATGGTGCCTGTCATCCTCGTCGTCTTGGCCGGTTTCGCGTGGGTCTTTATCGTCCCCTGCCTGAGGCCCTTCGTCGGCCCTTTCCTCCGGGCCTGCCCCCACAGCTGCTGCGGTATGGGCGAGAAGAAGGTCGAGCCCCAGACGGGCGATGGCAGCGGCGGCGGCGGCGGCGTCTCGGCTCGCCGGTCGACCCGGATGGGCCGCTTTGTCCCCGACGGGCGCAGGGCCTCCGTAACCGATACAGTGTCTCAGGTCGTGGCTCTGCCGCCCATCAAGCCCCGCAAGGCGTGGACAGCGTCCCGCGACGCGTCGGTCGACGGCGACGACTCCAAGGCCGCCGCTGCTGCGGCCACCCCGGCACCCCCGCCGCTGCCCCCGTCCAAGGACTCGCCCAAGGAGCGCGCCGCGGAGCGTGCAGGCGGAGCACGGCCGGACGGGCCCGACCGCAAGGCCGTGGTGAGCGTGGCCCCCCGGCGAGGCTCGGCAAGCCGCCGGGCTTCATCGTCCTCGAGCGACAGCTCGGTGACGACCGCCCCGGTGTCCGGACCGCCGCACGCAATCCGGCTGACCGTCCTCGACAAGCTGACGGTGGCGGCCATCGTGGTCGGCTTTGCGGTGCACATGTCCGTGACGAAGACCTCCCTGGCTCTGCTCACGTGCACCACCATCAGCCACGAGGGGGCCGTCGCGCCGGGCAGCTCGGTGGAGGTGGCCGGCGCCAAGGCTACCGCGACGGCCGAGTGCGCGGGGCGCGACCCGTCCCGGCGGCTGGCCGCGGAGCTCGGCATCTGCTGTAACGACCCGTCGCAACAGACGTACATGTACGCCCTCGGGGTCCCTGGCATCCTCATATACGCCTTTGGCATCCCCCTCATCGCCGCGCTCGCCCTGTACTCCCGCCGGGCCAGCCTTGTGGGCGACCAGCGCACCCGCACCGTGCTCGGCTTCCTGTACCTGGGCTTCAAGCCCAACGCCTACTTCTGGGAGAGCATCACCATGGTGCGCAAGGCGGCCGTTGCCACCATCGCCGTGCTCCTCGCGCCGACCGGCTCGGCCAACCAGACGTACGCCGCCATCCTCATCGTCTTCCTCCTCACCGTCGCGCACCTCGTCGTCCTGCCTTACCAGGACGCGATGCTGAACCGGCTGGAGCTCGCCGCCCTGGTAACGGCCTTCCTGACCTTCGAGTTCGGCCTGTTCCTCACCGACGAGAGCACTGGGAGCAGCGCCGTCGCGGAGCTTTCCACTGTCGCCATCTTCACGGTCAACTGCATGTTCCTCGCCCTCGCGGCATGGACCATCGGGCGCGCAGCGATGCAGGAGTCCGGCTTCTCCAAGCGCTTTGGGCACCGCAAGCGAGCCATGGCGCCCCCCCGCAAGCAGGATGCCGACGGGGGGCAGGCGACGGCCAGTCAAGCTGTCGGCGCCTCGCCGCGCTCCAAGCCCGCTGTGCGAGCAGGTGGCCCGGCAGTGGCCGGTACGCCGAGCGCACGCCCTCGCAGGGCGTCGACTTCGGAGCGTGATGTCACGTCTGTCGGACCGGCCAGGGCATCCAGCGCGTCAGGTGACTCTGCGATCCGCCCAGCGGTCTGAGGACGCTGCTCGGTCGTGCTTCTTACCAACGCCCCTCCGCTTGTCCTGCGTAGGCGGTCAGGGACTGCTGGCGGTAGCTGCTCGCCTCGAATCCAAGGCAAGCACGTGCTTCCAGCCCCTGATCTGCCCTCTTGTGAATGATCGTTAAACGTGGTGCCCGACTTGTGGTTCGTGAGGGCATCCCAATCATCGGACTGATAGAGATGATGTCGCACGCCCACACGGTGCCAGGTACCCGCACGTTTTGCCATCCCGCATCGTCACGCAACGTCCACCGCAGCCGTGCCTGACGCGTCCATCACAAAGTCGAGGTCCCCAGCGCTCCCGCCGTCGCCGTCCACGGCGCCCATGGCATCGCTGGCCCTGACCAGCTGCCTCATGAGCCACGACCCGACCGCGTCGACGTCAAGCACGCCCACAAAGTGCATCAGGAGCGTGACAGTCACAAAGAGAAGCAGCACCAAGTAGATGGAGCGGTGCCAGTTGGTCACCGACGCCTCGCCGAACGCCGACACCGCCCAGCCCCACTCCTCGCTCTCCCGCTCCAGGCGGTCCTTCTCGTGGACCGCGGCCGCCGGCGCCAGGAAGAGCCGCAGGAGCCTGCGGTCGCTCATAATCGCCTCCTTCAGGTCCGCGCTCGCCACGCGGCCGTCGCGGCTCTCCCCGCACAGCTCGATGAGCACCTCCTTCATCCTCGTCTCGGAGGCCTTGAACATCGGGTGGTTAGAGTACCGGTGCGCCACGGACTGTAGCGCGTCGGTGATGCCCGCGACGGTGATGAAGCCGTCGGCGTCAGAGTACATCCGAAGCACGAGCTCGGCTCGCTCGTGCGGCTCAGTCTGCCTCAGGAGGCCGAGCCCCACGATGAGCTCGGGGAGGGAGATGCCGCCGGAGTCGTCGGAGTCGAAAGCCCCGAAGAGCCGGTCCAGGAGCAGGTGGTCGCACCCGAGGCGAGCCATCATGACCTTGAACTCCGGCAGCTTCAGCTCATTCCCCTCGGAGACCAGCTTGTGGAACTCCGCGCGCAGCGCGTTCTCCTGGATGTGCTTCTGCCGGATGACCTCCACAGCGGCCGGGTCCGCAATATCGCTGGCAGCAGCGCCCCGCCTGAGGCCGTGCTCCACGGCGGTGCCCAGCTCCATCCGCTTGAGGACCGAGTTGATCTCGCTCGCCAGGAAGCTCAGGGCCCGCCCGCCGCCCTTTCCGCGGCCGTAGCGGAGGAGCCACTCGTGATCCAGCAGCTGCTCCACCGTCCAGCGGTCCTCGGGGTCGAACGCGCAGCACTTGCGCACGAAGTCCTTGGCCCCTTCTGACATGATGCGCTTGAACCCGGTGCTCTTCTCGTCGAGCCGCACCAGCTCCGGGTCGAGCTTGTAGCCCTTCGCGCCAGCCATGACCTTCTCGTACACCTTCTCAAAGTTGAACGGAAACGCGGCGGCCAGGAGCACGGTCACCGTCACCCCCGTCGCAAACACGTCCGAGGCCGTGCTGTAGTCACACTCGCCGCCCATCCACTCAGGCGGGGCATAGCCCGGAGTGCCACCGGTGGCAATGAGGCCCTTGCCGCGCTCATCGATGATCAGGCTGGTACCGTAGTCCGCGATCACGATCGACGGGGGCGAGCCGCCGTCCATCAGGAGCAAGTTGTCAGGCTTGATGTCATGGTGGACACACCCGAGCTGATGCATCGTGCGCAGGCCGAGCAGGATGCTCTCGGCAACACAGGCCACATCGCCCTCCTTCCAGCTCTCCCCCGCCCTGATCGATCCGCCGGCGCAGTACCTCAGCACGAGGTACAGCCGTCGCTCATAGAGATACGCCGCGAAGAGCGGAAGAGTGCTCGTCGACGGCGACGGCGTCTTGGCGAGCTGCGGACACGCCAAGTCAAGGGATGAGGGAGGATAGCGAGTCGGGCAGCGCCCTCACGGCACACGAGAGAGCAGCGCGCGCGCCAACACGAGGGCACTGTGCCAAAGCGCTCGCAGGAGGCGGCCTTGCGCTTCAGGGAGGGCGGCCAAGCCTGTGCTCACCATGCGCATGACGGCAACCTCGCGCCACAGCTTGTTCATGTCTTCCTCTGTCACGCCCTCTTGGTTGATGATCTTGATTGCCACCTCCCCGTCAGTGGATGGGGCGGCCGTGGAGACCGACCGAACGCGGTGCAGCAAGGCGGCTTGCATTGGCTTGCACTGGCGGGCCTTGTAAACGGACGCAAAGCCGCCCTTCCCGACCATGTCCACCGACTCATCCCATTCGTAGTCGTCCCTGGGGTTCGCCCGCTTCACCCCGAGGTGCGTGTACATCGCCTCCGTCACTGGCTGCGTCCCGTTGACGATGTTCCGGAGCAAGAGGAACTGGCCCCGCTCCGCGTGGCCTTGGCCATGCGACGATGGACGGGCGGCGATCGAGTCCGATGCGCTCGCCTCGTCGGCCATCAGGTCAGCCGCTCGAGTGGAGCGCGGAGCCAGGCGGCTTGACGAACTCCCGATCTACCCGTGGGCCAACGCGCGACAAATGCAGGCATACCTGGCGCATGAGCGGCACATTACAGGCGCATGGATGCGCCCGCTGCTCTGGATGGATGCGACGGCGTGCTTCTCCCAAGAGGCGCGCAATCACGCGCCCATGAACCGAATGCAGGTGTACACGCTCATGCCAAACTGAGCAAAGGTGCAAAGCGTGGTGACCAGCACTGGGATCTTCCTCCCCTCTGGCCCGTGCTTGCGGTACATGCACCCGTACGCGATCCTGGCGAAGAACGTGACGAAGCCCACCACGGCGGCCGGGACTGGCAGCGTGAGCCCGGCAACGATGGTGAGCGTGACGACGGTAGCGATGCTCTCCAGGGCGTTGTGGTGCGCCCGCTGCGCACGGGCCAGGCGGTGCCAGTGCTCATAGGGCAGGAGGCGGCCGTAGATACCGTCGCCCATGTCGGGGTAGCCGTCCGTGTTCCACGCGATGCCATCGAGGCTCGACGACGTAGCAGGGACGCCTGCGGCCTCACCCTCATGCGGCGCTACTGCTGACGCGTGCTTGGCACGAAGTGCCACGACCTCTGGGCGAGCCTGGAATTCCGCGCTGCCAAACGCTGCCTCCCGGGCCGAGCTGACACACGCACCCTCGGCGAGGCACTCAAAGGCCAGAAGGATGACGGCCAGGACTGCGGTCGAAGGGCGGTCGGGATCCGTGACCTGGCAGTTGACACCTGGCGGGTCGCCAGGAAACACTCGGGAATCCGGCCTCTTGTCGCGCCGGCTCACGTACGGCACCGAACGCCGGGTCTGACAGCAGCGCATCGATCGAGATCTGAGCCATGGCGTGTCTGCAGGGACGAAAGACGAGGCTGGCTCGCGGGACGAGAGTGCATGCGATGGGGCGCCCTGCCGCGAAGTCTGGGAGTGAACGTCGCGGGCGACCGGCAGCGCTGCCCGATGCGTGTGCTTTTGCTCGCAGGTACAGCGCGACCCAGACTCAGGCGCCGGCGATCTTGACGCCGGTGTAGATGGACATGCCGAGCTGGGCGAGGAGGCCGAGGTCCACGAGGATGACGCCGACGAGGCGGCCGGACGGGCCCTGCCCGCGGTAGCCGCAGCCGTAGAGGATACGCCCAAGGAAGATCCCGAAGCCAAACGCGGCGGCCGGGATGGGGAGGGAGAGTCCCGCGAGCAGCGTGAGCGTGATGGCGGTCGCGACTCCCTCGACCGCGTTGTAGTGAGCGCGCTGCGCCCGGGCCAGGCGGTGCCAGTCCTCGTACGAGAGGAGACGGCCGACAGGGCCGTTCCCCATGTCAGGGTAGCCGTTCTTCTCCCACTTGACGCCGGAGAGGCTGCTGGCCTTGTCGTGAAGAATGCCGTCGCCGCCGTGGCGAGCCTTGAGGGCCTGGACCTCCTCCTTCTCCTGGAACGAGGGTGACGCGAACGTTGAACCCCTGGCAGCGCTGACGCAGAAGCCCTCGATAATGACCTCGAACGCAATGAGCGCAGCGGCAATCACTGCGGCCCGAGCAGTCAGGCAAGGGCAACCATGGTTGAGGTGCACACGGATCCACAGCGATGGCTCGCGCGCAAGAACGGACAGCGGGGTGCGGGGAGGGTCACACGGCGCCAGCTGCTGCTTTCTCGGCCTGGCACCACGGGTCCGAGCGGGAAGTTTGCACGGCCCCCGGCTCACCGACGATGCCGAACTCATTGTCAACTGTGAGCGCTCCAATCTGAGAAGACATCGCCTGCGCCCGTCTGGGTACGACAGTGGCGGTGTGGCGAGGCCAGCAGCCGCGAGGGCCGCCTGCTGACGACGACTGCTGCGACATGCGTGCTCTGTCAGCGTCCGCACGTTTTGTGTGATGACCAATATCTAACAGAGCCCTTGTTGTTGCCGCACGGGGCGATTGCGCCCCCGCGCCGTCTTCTGACGCCCAGGCAGAGGCCCGCAGTCCCTCACACATCATCCTGTCTCGTGGCCGCGTCGCCTCCCGGCGGTGCTCACGCCTTGTGCGTCCCGCTCTCGCGCTGGCGCCGCCGCACCTCGGCGTTTGCCCGCCTCGCAAATGCCTGCGCCTCCCCCATGCTGCCAGCCCGTGCGTCCACGCGCGACTTGGCCCGATGCACGCGCTTGTGCGCCCCGGCGGTGCGGGCGGCGTGCTTCGCGGCCGTGGATGCCATCCCGTCCTCGAGCGCCGCCCGGTCCGCCTGCTCCTGCTGCCGCGCCTGCTCGGCTCGGTGCTCGGCGTCCGCCCGCGCCGCCCGCGTGGCCGCTGCCCGCTGCGTCCGCGCCACGGCCACGCGCTCCCGGCGCTCCTGCTCGGCAGATGCGCCGCGGAAGGGCATCGGCGCCGTGGCGCCCGCCCCCCCAGCCGCGGCAGCCCTGCCCGGGCGCCCGGACCCCTCGCCCGTGACGGCCACGACCGCGGTGGCGGGGCCGCCCGGCTCGCCCGGCTCGCCCCACGGCCCCACGGCGGTGAGCGACTTTGACGACTCGTAGCGAACGCCCGGCGCCTGCCGGAGCGGTGCCGTGCGCCGGCCCGACGACGTCCCCGATCGGACCGGCGAGGCGGGGCCCGGCCGGCCGCGGCCCGCCGACGACCGGAGCGTCGACCTCGCCTCTGCCCCGGGCGCGGGGTGCCGGCCCGCCGACGCCGACGCGCCCCGGTCGCTCTGCTTGCGGGGCGCCCGGTGGCGCTGCGCCCCCGCCGCGCCGCTCGCCGCCGTCCCCGGCCTCCCGCCCGCCGCGCCGGACGGCCACTCGATGCCGCCTCCGTCCCGCCCCCACATCTCCGTCGCCTCTCGTGCCTTCCTCGCGTCGAGCGTCGCCATGGGGCGGAACACGCCGTCGCCGCCGGATGACGTCACGGCCACCCGCCCGAGGCGCGCGAGCGACACGTCAGACGGCGCTGCGCCGCGGGCCGTGAAAGCCCGGAGGGGCGTGGCCGGCGGAAGCCGCCAGGCAGCGCCCGGCCCGCTGCCTCCGAGGCGCACCCTCGGCCCGGAGCCGCGCGCGCCGCCAGAGCCCGCAGCGGCGGCCGAGCCGCTTGCCCAGCGCGACGCCGCCTCTGTCAGTCTCGCCTGGTCCGCGGGTAGTGGCCTGTGTGGGCGCCGCGCCCGCCCGCCGGCCGCGCCCGCCGCCCCGCCGCCGCCCGTCCCGGGGCCGACCCCCACGGGCTGCCGACCGAGGACCACGTCCCTGGCCCGGGGCCACGCGGCGGCGCATGCCAGCGCCCACTGCGACGGCGGGGTGGCGTCGTTCTTGGACGACGTGAGCGGCGGCGCGGCGGCGGCCTTGGCCGCCTCGCTCCCGTCCGCTGCCACGGCGGCCCATGCCTGCCAGAGCTGCGTGGCGGTCCACATCTTCGCCCCGGCCCCCAGCGGGGAGCTCCACGTCGTCGCCAGGAGGACGCAGGCCCGGGAACGGGCCTCGGTCACGGACGAGAAGGTCACGGCGAGCAGCGGCACCCCCCTGGAGTGCCACTCAGGCACGTCCACGCTCTCCAGCTCCTGCCCCCGCGTGGAGGTGAATCGGCGGGGGCCGTGCCCGAGCCGCGACGCCGCCGCCCGCTCCGGCCGAACGTTCATCACCGACCACAGCTCCGGGTGCGGCCCGGCGCCCCGCACGTGCCGGAAGCCGTGGCGCACCACCTCGATGCCCGCGTCCACGCACAGGGCCGGCACGGCCGTCACGGGGTACCCGAACGCGCGCGCGGACGGGGACGCCGGCGGAATCAGCGGCGACGACCAAGACGACTCGCCGCGTCGGGTGTTGATCCGCCGCGTCACCGAGCCGCCGCCGTCGAGCCAGCGAGTGGACCACCCCAGCCAGTCCGGGAGCCCAACCCGGCGGTCGGCCCACGCCGCCGGGAGCGTCGGCGGCGTCGCCACGCCCAGGGCATAGCGGTCCCCCCGGCCGCCGCCCCCTCGGCGGCCCCTGGCCTCGGCCTCGTGGACGTCGGTCCCCGCGTCCGGGGAGTCCGCGCCCGCGTCCGGCGGCCCGCCCCCGCCGCTGTCCGCCCCGTCGCTCGACGCCTCGTCCTCCTTGTCCTCCTCGGCCGGCCCGGCGCGACCGGCGGCGTCGCCGGTTCCGAACTCACGGCGCAAGAACAGGCCCCGCGACGCGCTGTCCCGCCTCCCGCCCGCCGCGGCGCTCGCCTTGCCGCGGCCCCCGACCCGCCGGAACGCGATCTCCAGGAGGTGCTCCGGCAGCGGGTGCCTCGCCCAGGGGCTGCGCGCCGCCAGCCACGTCCGCTCCTCCACGCCGCCGCCGTGGGGCCCCTGGCCGGACCCCGCCATGCCCCTGGCCAGGGCCTCGACGGTGGGGACCTCGATGAACAGCGTGGGGGAGTTGTCCGCGAGGACCTCGATTGCGAGCCGGCGCACCGCGCGGAGCAGGCCGAGGCGACGCCGGAACTGACGGGCGCGGACGGCACGCTGGACGCAGACCACGGCACGGCGCTCGAGGAGCCGGTGGGGGGCCACGGGCCGAAGGGAGAGCCTTGCGCTGACGGAGCGCCATGCCGACTGGATGGTGACGGCGGCAGCGAGCTGGGCCGCCTGCCAGCCGAAGAGGCCGACGGCGGGGGGGCCGCCGACGCACAGCCACCGGTGCCACCGGGGCACGGGGGACTCGAGGGCGACGGTGATGGAGGAACGGCGGCGGTGGCGGGAGCGGGAGGCAGAGGCCCCCGACCCCGTGGAGGCACTGCTCGCCGACGCCACATGCCGCCCGGGCCCGGCCCGGCGGGCGTCGTCGGCGCTCGCGCGGAGCTGGCGCATCTGGTGGACCAGGAGCGACGCCGGCTCGGGCCGCTCGCCGCCCAAGGCCCCGGCGTGCGAGAGGCGGATGACCGCCCGCGTCAGCAGGGCGACGGGCCGCGCCGAGCCGCCGGGCGGCGGCAGCACGGCTCGGCCCGGCGGGCCCGCGCTGCCCGCACGCACCGAGGACACGGAAAAGGGCGTCCGACCCGTCGCGCGGACGCTGGTGATCGCCCCGTCAGAGGCGGCCGACGGCGCCAGCTCGCGCCCCGCCTTGGATCCGGCGAGCACGGCCGCCCCCCGCGGCGCGGGGAGGACGCCACGACGCTGCAGGTGCCACCGCAGCCTGTGAATAGTGCGCGCGAGGAGGAGCGGCGTGGGCATGACGACTCGGTGGAGGACGCGGCCGCCCTCGCACCCCGGCGCGTCGGCACCCGAGGCGAGGACGCGCGCGGCGCGCGCTGCCCTGGCGAACTCCCGCCGGTAGATCCCCACGATCCTGGACGAGGGGGCCCCCGCGCGGTTCCCCAGCAGGGCGAGCTTCCGCCCCAGCGCCGTGGTGAGCCCGAACCAGCGGTGGGCGCCTCGCACGCGCGGCAGGCCCCCGGCCACGAGGGGCATGGCGTGCAGCGGGGGCGGCGGGTGGGAGCCCCGCCCCGCGGCGCCGGCGGCCGCGGCGGTCGGGTCCCCTCCGCCGTGCGGCGGGATGGGGAGGTGAGGGACGGCCCAGCGCCCCCCCGGGAGGGGTGTGGCACCGGCGGACGCCAGCGATGGCGTGAGGATGTCGTCCTCCTCGGCCCCCGCGTCGCCGCCGCCCGCTGTGAAGACGGACAGACCGTCCGCCGTCGCCTCGCGCAGCCTCGCCGCTCGCCGCTCCGCCCTTCGCCTCCGCCTCGCCAGCGCCTCCGCCACCGACGGGAGCCGCCGGATGACCCCGTCGCACGCCAGCTGCATCCCGCCGCGCCTCCGCCGGAAGTGGAGCGGGTTCACCATCACCACCGCCAGCTCTGCCGCGGCTGCCCGGTCCTCCGCGTCCTCCTCCGCCCACCGCGCCCGGAGCCCCAGCATCTCGCGCTTCATCTGGGCGAGGAGCTTGCGGGAGAGGCGGCCCCCGGCGAGCGCCTCCTGGGCGACGCGCCGCCGCTCCCGCTGCCGCACCCGCTTCGCCCTCACGCCCTGCCGCACCGACTGCTTGTGCCGCAGGATCGCCTCCGCGCGCTCCTTCTGCTTGTAAGCGATGATGCCGTCGCCCTGCCTGACCCAGGCGTGGCGCACCGACCGCACCCGGCCGGGCCAGACGATGGGCGCGTACGCCGTCGGCCCCACCGCCCCGGACTCCCGCACCGCCTCCACCGCCGTCCCGAGGTCCTCGATGGGCGCGCCCCCCTCCGAGAAGGCCAGCACGGGGCGCCACCACCCGTCCATCGCGCTGCACGCCTCCTCACGGAGCAGGCTCGGCTCAGGCCGAGCGGCCTGGCCCCCGGCGCCGCCCGTGTCGACCGTGTCGCCCCCCGCAGTGCCCGCACTGATTCCCGACACCGGCCGCATCTGCCTCCCCGGCGGCCCCTGCACCGTCACGGGGCCCGCCGTGGCCGTTATTCCGAGCCGTACGGGCGCCGCCCGCGCTCCCATGGCCGACGGAGCGGCGCGCAGGGGCCGGGATTCCTGCCGCCGGACCTCCCGCTTCCACTGCCACGCCGCCGGGCGCACCGTCGCCGCCGAGAGGCCGCCCTGCACGAGGATCGCTTCGGCGGCCGCCCGCTCCAGCGCCGCGAGGATGGCGGGCGTGCCCGGGACCAGGAAGTCGAAACCGGGGCTCGCGACCCGCCTCCCCTTGCCCGGGCCGGGCTTCGCCGCGGGGGCCCGGTGCGCCGCCTCCCGCCGCCGAGAGGCCCGGGCGGCGGCGGAGCCGCTACCCGCAGCGGGTGGCATCGCACCGGCCTGGCGAGCGCGCGCCGCCGCCCTGCGGCCCGCGAGCGTGCCAATGCCCGGCCCGCCCTCGTCGCTCGACGACCCGAGCAGCGATGCGTCATCAGCTCCGCCGTAGGGCTCCGGGCCGGACTGGAACGGGGGACCGCCGGCCCCCTCCGCTGCGAGCCTCAGTGGCGACGCCGGCGAGGACATCCGACGCCGAGGGCTGTCCCCGTCCTCCGGCCGCGGCCTGGGCTCGCCCCAGCCGCCGCGCCGGTCCGACTCCCGCCACCCCTCCCCGCACTCCCGCCACGCCATCTCGATAGCCCGCGCGAGGCAGCGCACCCTCGCCACGTAGCACCGCCACGCCCGCTGCACCGTGGCCGCCCCGCGCACCCTGCGGATCACGACCACCTTGGCCCGCCAGTACTTCTGCACCAGCTTGGCCGCCCAGTGCTCCTGCCGCGCCCAGTACGACTCCGCCATGCCCTTGCGCGAGCCCCCCAGCACGCCGTCCACGCCCCCCGCCGAGTCCAGGGCCACGTCCTCCCGGAGCCAGCGGTCCAGCCGGCCGCGCACCTTCCTCCGCCACAGGAAGAGCCGCACCCCGCACTGGATCGACTGCACCGCGCCCAGCACCCGGCTCTCGTGCTCCACCCTCTGGTGGCCCGTCCGCCCGGCCGCCTTGGCCCGCGACGACGACGCGCCCCCCGGGCCGGACAGCGAGGCCTTGCGCCACTTGGAGGAGAAGCCACTCACCGCGAGGGAGGCGCCCGCTGCGGCGCCCAGCCCTGCGCCGGCGGCGGGGGTCGCGGCAAGGCGCCGAGAGAGCTTCGCCAGCACGCGAACGTGGGCCTGGGCGTCCGTCTCGTCGGGCCGCACCCGCAGATCCGGGGGGAAGGCCTGCTGGCTGGTGACGAGGAGGGCGTCGGCCGGCTGGAGAAGCTCGAACGACGGGACGGAGCCGTCGGGGCCGTCGAGGAAGCGGAGGCCGAGGAGCGCCGCGACGGCGTTTGCACGGCCGCCCGCGGTCTCGGGCGTGACCAGTGAGCTGGACGTGGCCGCGGTGCGCCCCAGGATGCCGCTGCTGGCGACGGCGAGCGCCCTGGCCGCCTGCGGGACGAGCGCCGCCTGGCTCCCTCGCGCCCCCGCCGCCACGTCCGCGAGCTGCTCGGTCAGGCTGCGCCTGCGCCCGGCCGCCCGCCTCCCTCCGGCCTTGAGGCGCGCCGCGTGCTCGTCCAGCAGCGAGTTGGTGATGCCGGCGCCTTGCAGCGAGACCAGCAGCGGCTCCGGGTCGTCCACCCGCTGCTCCGCGGGGCCGAAGCCAAGGCACAGCGGCACCAGGGGTGCAACGTGGGCCACGGCCGCCGCCAGCGCGACGAGGACCCCGTCTTGGGCGGCCAGCGGCACCAGGTACGTTGCGGGCGGGCCCGCGGTGGGCGGCAGGACGAGGCCGAGCGTTGCCTTGTAGGCGTCAACGGCTCTCTGGAGCTGCACCGCCGCCGCGCGCAGACGGAAGGAAGGGTCCGTGCGGCGGATGGGCGGCGCCGGGGGCAGCCTGAGGTGCGGGGAGAGTGGCACGGCGGAGGCGCCGCCCACGGCCTCGGCCCGCCGCCCGGTGGCGTCAGAGTCGAGGACCACGAAGGGCATGGCCGCGCCCTCGGCGCCCGCGGTGGCCCGGAGCTCAGGCAGGACCTGCGACGCCGCGGCGGACGTGCCGGAGCGCAGCGATTCGGCGGACTGCGGGTGGCCGGCGGGCCGCTCGGCGGGCACCACCAGGAAGTGGTCTAGCACGACGACGCTGGACGGCAGCAGCTGCAGGGCCCTCAGACGGTACTCCTTGTGCGCCGCAAAGAGGCGCGCAAGGCCATCATGCGTCCCGGGGGCCGGCGGGAGCCTCGCCGGGGTGGCGGCGCCTGGCCCCTGCTTTCGCCCCGTGATCGCGGGCTGCGGCGCAACCCCGGCGCCCCTGCCCTGGGACCTGCCGCTCGACGAGCCCGGGCGGCTCGGTGGCCGCCTGGGGGCGGTGTGGCCGACGAAACCGCCCGCGACGGACTGCCGCCGGTGCTCGCCCGGGGCTCCGGTGTCGGTGCTGCCGCGGCGAGAAGTCCGGCCGGGCAACCCCACGGCAGACGCCCTCCGCGAATGGCCGGGCGGGCTTCGCCCCGATGCCACGGCCCCCATGATCGCGGGGGCCGTCTCGGGGGAGGTGGGATCGACGGGGTTCCCCTCCAGGGTGAGCACACGGAGGCAGTGCGCGCCGCCGAGACCCGCAAAGTCGTCGAACGACGCGATCCGGTTGTTGTCCAGCCGCAGCATGGAGAGGAACGGAAGCGCGGCCCATGCCTTGGCGGGAGGAACGGCCGACAAGTGGTTGGCACTCAGGTCCTGCGGCAAGCCAGCGCGAGTACGCACAGCGCTTTGTACATTGCAAGTCTGGTGGGCACCAGAGGTACCGGTGCGGGGAATGAAGGCGCACAGCGGCGCAGCAAGCCTTCTCTCACAAGCGAGAGGAGCCCGCGGCAGCTGAGGATCGGGGACATCTCCGTAATGGCATTGCCGTGGAACGATGCGACCTGCGGAACCACACGCCACAGGACGGAAGCCTCGCTGCGCGGCTCCGGGGCGTCCAAGGCCAAGGCGCCGAGCGCAGCAACAGCGCTCACCATCGTGCACCGCTCCGTGAGCGCGTCATCGAGCCACTCCGACGGAAAATCCCGGAGGCCGGCGTTGTTGCAGACAAATACCCTCCAGTCGGGCCGGGCCATGGCCCGCGTGCCTGTCCGTCAGATGCTCCGCGGGGTCACACACCACACCTCAAGCCGGCTACGGCGGGACGGACAGGGGCGGCTGGGGAAGAGGG
>Ga0136560_1000807_pt1 | contig 15858 bp, 4 predicted proteins | sample AntRauMeHopE1497_FD_104925 | JGI IMG/M metagenome (GOLD analysis project Ga0136560, IMG submission 104925) | Saline lake microbial communities from Rauer Islands, Antarctica - Metagenome Hop E1 #497 | ecosystem: Environmental > Aquatic > Non-marine Saline and Alkaline > Saline | place... | reverse complement strand
GAGGACGGCGCGGTGGAGGTGCGTGGCGGTCTGCACGGACGGTTGGGCCGCCTGGGAGGACAGCAGGGCGCGGTGCAGCTGCTCCGCCTGCCTGCTGACCGCAGCTGCGTACTCCGGCGTCGCCCCGTCGTCGCCCAGCACGCCGCTGACGGCCCGCATGAGCTCCGCGAGGACGTTGCCGAGGCGGTCGGAGAAGCCGTAGGCGCTGAACCGGATCCCCGTGGACGTGGCGGCGAAGGAGACGGAGTAGGCCGCGAGGGCCGCGTCGTAGAGGGCTGGGGTGACGGCGTCGGCGACGGCCGAGGCGGCGACGCTCCGGAGCACGGTCGCGAAGCGGGACTCGAGGCCGAGGAGCGGGGCGGGCGCGTGGGCGAAGACCGTGGCGGAGGCGCGGGGCATCCCAAAGTGGCCGGCCCGGTGCCAGACGTCGGCGCACGGCCCGCCGCCGGGCCAGCCGTCGCAGTGGCCGAGCGAAGCCACGTGGAGCGGAGGGGGCATGCGGGCAGCCGCCACGGGGAGCGCTGACGGGCCGAGGGGGCCCGGCGCTCCCGCTCCGCGGTCCTTGGCCAGTGCAGCGAGTAGGGCATCGAGGGTGGCATCGGCAGCGGGGCGAGGCAGCTGCGACGCGCGCGCGAGCTCAGATGACGCCGTGCCGTCGAGCGGGGGACCTTCGGTGGGTGCGCCGTCAGCCGATGCAGACGCAGCGAGAGTCCGGCCGTCAAAACACTCCGGCAGGAAGCGGTTCGGACGAGGCAGGCCCAGCTCCTCCGGGCCCGCCGAGGAGGACGGTGGCGTGCCGCAGGACACAGCAGGCGCGGGGTACACGCCCGTCACGGTCCTGTCGTCCGAGGTGGCGCTGCACGCCCCCGCTGCGGCCGCCGCCTTTGCCGCAGCCTCCCCGTCCGACCGGTCGGGGCACGGGTCAGCCGCTACGGCGTCGGCAGCCCTCGCCGAAGCCCGCTCGGCCTCGTCCGCGTCGGCTCCCCAGGCCACGAGGCGCTCGGCGGTGATGGCCCGCACGGCGAACGGCGTGTCGTACCATTGCTCCCGGAGCCCGAGCTCCAGGCCCTCGGTGGACTGCAGAGCCGCGCCGGTGACGTCAGCGGCGAAGACTGCGGAGTCCGACGCTGAGGGTGGGGTGGTGTGGAGCACGACAGCGTTGCACGGGCCGAGGGCGGCGAGCGCCGCACGAACGGCCGGCTCGTCAAACTCGCCCAGCATGGCGGGCCCGGCGAGCGCCGCCTCTGGGGACCAGTGCTGGAGCGACTTTGACAGAGCCACGGCCTGGTTCATCGCCGAGGGTGTCTCCCGGAACGCAAACCGGGCGGCGCGCGCCGTGGCGACCTCGTCCCAGCAACGCTGGAGTCCCACCGTCTCGGCTCGGCGCAGCCTTGCGCACGCGTCGAAGACGACGGCCAGGACCTCGTCACGCCGCATATCCCCGCTGTCGGTGAGAATGACGGTCATCGAGAGGCTGGAGAAGGCGTTATTGCTGGAGGGGCCGGCGGACAGGGCCGACGCGAGGCCGCGGGTCTTGAGCGCGGCGAGGAGGGAGGCCTCGCCCTCATGGCCGAGGAGGTGCGACAGGAGGGAGATGGAGCGGGAGGAGCGCCCCGGGGGCTCGTGGGGCATGGGGAACGACACGCTGAGCTGCCGGATGGGCCGGATCGGCTTCACGAAGGCCTCACGGGCGGCGGATGCGAGGGGGTGGGTCCACGCCACGGCGCGGTCCATGCCCGCGTCAGGCCCGCCCAGCCACCAAGCCGGGTGGTCGTGGCCCGCGCCCCGCTCGGGCTCCCCGCCCTCCTCCTCTGACGCAGCCGATGGGCGCGAGGCGGAAACGGCGTCGGCGCCCACGCCGGCCCGGACGTGCGAGAAGGCGTCGCGCACGAGGGCGAACGTTGCCTCCACAGGACCATCGCTCACCACCGCAACGGTGAGGCGGGGGCCGACGTAGAAGCGCTCCCAGAACGCGCGCAGCGTCCGGACAGCCGCCGCCTCGTCCCCGCCCGAAAGCAACGACGCCTCGTTCCCGGTGCCGAATCGGCGCCAAGGGTGTCCCGGCTCACACATTGAGCGCAACACCTGAAAGCCGCGGCGGCTGTCGTTCTGCAGGTTGCGGCGGAACTCGCTATCAACGGCCCGCACCTCCCTCCCCGCGGCCTCGTCCCGCAGGAGGGGCGCCGCAACCGCATCACCCATGCGTGACAGTGCCTCTGGGAGATGCTTCCCCGGGATCTGCAACCTGTACGTTGTGAACTCGGCACCAGTTGAGGCGTTGCACGACCCCCCGCGCTTCTTGAGCCATGCTTTGTACTCACCCTCCGTTGGAAAGCGCTCCGATCCCAAGAACGCCATGTGCTCGAGGAAGTGAGCCGTTCCGGGGCTGTCGAGAGGGTCGCTGATATGCCCGACGCCGAACGTGGCTGAGGCTGCCGCGAGTCCGTCACATGCCGGGTCCTGTACCGCCAGTGCGGTCACGCCGTTGTCCAGCCGCACCCATCCGTACGTGCATCGGTCTTCGGACACCGGGATGAGCACTGAGCGGCCAGCCGCCCCGCAAAGACGCGCAGACCTCTCAGTGACGGCGCTCCTCACTCCGGCCCGCCCAAGCGCTGCGGCGACTGCGTGTGTAGCGGCCGTGCGAAGCCTGGCGGCACCTTCCATCGCGATTTGGGCGAGTGTGGCGGCGCCGCGGCGGGACGCTCAGACAGAGCGCCCATGATACACCCACTGGTGATACGCAGCGGCATCTTGCTCAAAGAGTACGGGGCGTACCGTCTGTGTCACTCATCGGTGTGGATGGGGCCCTTGTCGGCCCACTGCGTGACGTCCGTCACGATGTCCCACGGCATCGATGGATCGGCGGGGCCCACCACGACGGCAATCGTCTTGCAGTCGGCGGCGCTGGGTGCTACAAGCTCGATACGCATGCCCTTGACCGGCCTCTGGTCGCCGGACAGCTGCGGGGTGAACGGCGGCCGGGCGGTGAGGCCCTTGCAGGCAGTTGAGCGCTTCGAGACGACGACGTAGTTGGTCACCAGACGCCCGCCTCCCCCCATGACGAAGCTCAGCTCGAAGTATGTGTTCCCGGTCAGCGCGGCGACGTGCGGGCCCGTGACGTTGGTCAGCGGCGTGTTCATCTGCCACACGACCTCCTCGGTCGAAGTTGCGACCACGTTGTCAACGACGAGCATCTGACGCCGACTGTTCACCAGCGAGGCGCCGCGCAGAACTGAAACGATGCCGTCCCGCTTGTACGCCGGGGTGAGGTCAGCGACCTGCCAGGGGCCCCGGAAGGTGCCGTACGACCGAGTGAAGGCAGTCACAACGGGGGTGTTCTGGTTGCGCCCGCCGAAGCGCAGCACGTTGTGGCCCGAAGAATTCGTGCGGAAGTAGTCCCAGCGCTTGCCGCCGAAGTAGCCCGGCAGAGCGTAGGAGCCGGCGCCAAGGTCGCCCGCCACCCTCACGCCCGACGAGTCAAACACGAAGGAGCCGGCGTCAAGGTGCCCGTGGTTCGCGCCGTTGTACCCAGCCTTGAAGCCGAGCATCGCCGTCTCGCCGTGCGCTGAGGCGTTGTCGTCCATGACGCGGTGGAAGACCGCGACCATGGGAGCGGGAGGACTCGGCGGGCCCGCCGGCGCCGCGGCCATCCCGGAGTGCGGGAAGTCCGTGGGCAGCCGGTAGACGGTGTCAAGGCCCACCGCCTGCAGGTCCGCACCCGTCCCAGAGCCGGTGAAGTAGAGCAGGTTCCTCGACACCGAGTTCACATCCGTGCCCAGAGTCGCTCGGCCGTCGCCGGGGGTCGGCACCGCCGCCTTCCCGAGCCCCTGCGTCTTGGCGTACGCAGACTGCCTCTCCGCCAAGTAGGCACACGCCGGCTGGTTGAACCGCTCCGCGAACCAGAACAGGTTCGGGTGCGCCTCTGGCCCAGTCTCCGAGTCGGACCAGTCGAAAAACTGCTGCGTCCCCATGCCCTGCTGCACCACCGTGGTCAGGCATGTCAAGTTGAAGCCGGGGGAGGCCATGAGCGAGGCAGCCTCCGCCGCCATGCCGGCGTTCAACATCGACTCAATCGCGGCGATCGCATACCGCGACATGTAGTCCTCATAAGTGGGCCCCTCGGGCCAGAGGCCGTCAGGCCCGTACGAGGACATGGCGTACGGAATGCCGGCAAGTGCAAGCTGCAGCACCTCGGCCGCGGCAGGGCCATGCTCAGGGTCATCGGCGAGCGCAAGAGCTGCAACGATGGCACCTCCTGCGATGAGCGGGCCACCCTCACGAAAAGCCACAGTACAGGCTGGCGGCGCGGCGAGAACGGCCGAAATGCAACTAGCGGCCGAGGCGGCGCGCAAGGCCTCACCGTTGCAGACACCTCCCCAGTTTGCCTGGGTCTTGTACCACCATGCTGATCCGTGAAATGACTTAAACGCAGCAAGGCCGCGGGAGGCAAGCCCCGACGCAACCCGGCTGCGATTCGTCGCGCTCATCACGTCATACAGCGCATCGTAGGCCATCCCTACACCGTGCATCAGCTCCGCCGTGTCGAGGAAATGAGCCTTCGGGTTCCAGTCCGGATCCCACGCCGTGCAGTTGAGCATCTCGGCGACGGCGCGGTCAGCAAACGTTACGTTGTTCGTCACCCTGCGGCGGCTCGTCACGGTCAGTCGGACACCTCATGGATGTCAGCCGAGCGTCCGTGCGGCTCGGCCAGCAGCGGACCGTGCCGACGGCTCACTTGGCCAGCAGCGTAAGCGTGTAAAGGCGATCAAGCACACGACGGGCTGCGTGCAGGATCCCGACGTACGTCGAAGCCGGGCGCGCCACGGGAGGCACCCCCAGCAGGTACTCGCCCGACACCAGCACGCTGTCGAAGAGAGCGCGCGCCGCGGGGCTGGACGAGATGGATGCCTTCACCTTGGCCACTCGCGCGTCCGTGATGATCAGCCGAGGGTGGGCTTGCAGCGATCCCGCCGCAGCGCAGACGACAGCGCATACGGACACCAGCAGCGCCAGTGCACGCCGGGCTCGCATCGTGGGGGGTCGCGACGAGTGAATGGTCGCTGCGTGTGTGCGGTTTGCGGGGTGTTGGATCTGCAGCCGAGGCACACGCAACGACGACCGGCGATGCGTACGCCGGGCTGTGCAAGCCCACCCAGCACCGCTTCTGCACTGATTGTGCCAGAAACCGGCCCGGCGGTCTTAAAGGACGGCTCACAGGCCGACCTGGCGTTGCCTTGGCCCTACATGACTGAGCAAAGCTTGCTGGCCTTCTTGGCATCGCTGGGCTTGTCCGAGGCCCCGGCGGCGTCGTGGCCGGCATCATCATCGGCCGGTTAGCGGCCGCAGAGGACGCGGCAGGCTTGGCTGAGCCAGCGGCCGGAGCGGCAGCCGCACGAGCGGCGGCAGTGTCGGCAGCACCTGCTGCCGCAGTGTGTGCCGTCGTAGTGGGTGCTGCGGCACCGCCCGCAGTCGCTCCACCCGCGGTCGCTCCGCCTGCGACGGACGAGCCCGCGAAGGGGTCGCCTCCCCCCTTCAGCACACCCACCACGTCTGCGAAGCCCCCCGCCTCCGCAAGGCTCAGCGCCGTGTCGCCGCCCTCCGTTGCCGCGCTGCCGTCGCACCCCGCAGCCAGCAGCCGAGCCACGGCCGACGCGCACCCCTGCCCGGCAGCGATCGTCAGCGCAGTCTGGCCGTCGGACGCCGCGGCGCCCGCGGTCTCGGCGATCGGCTTCCCGTCCGCGGCCTTGAGCAGCTCTGCCACGGCCCCCGACTGGCACTCGCGGGCCGCGAGCATCAGGGCGGTGATGCCGCTCTCGGTCTTCGCCCACGCGTCCACGCCGTCGTCGACGAGCTGCCGGACGATGCCCGTGTGCCCGCGGAACGCGGCCAGCCGGAGCGCGACGCCGAGGCTCGAGCCCGGGGCGGACTTGTCGCCGCACTTGCCCGATGCTAGGAGCACCGCCACGGTGGCCTCGTGCCCGCCGGCCGTGGCGAGGCACACGGGGGCGCGCAGCGCCATCGCGAGGTTGTACTCGTCCGTATCGTCGAGGCCGGGCTCGAAGTCCTCCTGGTAGTCGTACCCCGGGGGCGACGGCATAGCGACGAGCTCCTCCTTGTCGCTGTCCTGGGGAACCCCATTGTACTCTGGGAACATCTCCTCCGGCTGCGGGAAGCCCTTCTCCCACGCTGGCCCGTCCTCGTCTCCGCCCGTGGGCTTGTTGCAGAAGGCGCCAAAGTCAAAGATCCCGTCGGCCCCTCCCTCCTCGCCCCCTCCCCCCGTGTCGCCCTCGGAGTTTGTCCCTCCCTCCATGTTGGCCCCCGCCTTGACCAGCAGGTCCACGATCTCGCTGTGCCCCTTGCTGCTCGCTTCCTGCAGAGCCGTGTGGTCACCCTGCCCAGCCAGAGCGTCGAGCACCTCCGTCCCGCACACTCCGCTCTCGATCATCGCCGTCACCACGGCCGTGTGGCCGCCCTGAACCGCGCTCATCAGGGCGCTCGCCTTGGCCTCCACGCCTCCCTCCGCCGCCTCGGGACTGGCAAGGAGGCTCGACACGGTCGCCGTCAGCCCCAGCGACGCCGCCACGCACACGGCCGTGCGCCCCGCGGCCTCGCCTCGCCCGGTGACCCGGAGGCCCTTCCCCAGCCGCACCAGATGCTCCAGCATACCGTCGCCCTCCGACAGAGTGCCGTAGCCGTACACGCTCGTCCCGTCCTCCGACACCGCCGACAGGTCCCCGCCCCCGCCCGCGACGGCGTCAAGGCAGGCCGTGCTCCCAGACCGTGCCGCCGCCATCGTCGCCGAGCGCCCGCGGCAGTCCGTGGCGTTCGCATCCGTCCCCGCCAGGGAGAGCACAAGCTTCACGGCCTCGGCGCTCCCGCTCAGGCACGCCAGGATCAGCGCAGTCGTGCCGTCAGCGGCCTTGGCCCCAGTGTCAGCTCCCGCCTCGATGAGGCGCCTCATCGACTCCACGCTGCCGGCCCTTGCCGCGGCCAGGAACGCCGTCCGCCCGAAAGCGTCGGCGGCGTTGACGTCCCCCGCCTTGCCCGACGACAGCAGCGTGTCCACAGCACCCGGCAGACCGCGCAGCGCCGCGGCGGCCACCACGCTGATTCCGCCGCTGCACACAGGCACGCTCGGGTCGGCGCCGTGCCGGATCAGCGCCTCCACAGCCCCGACGTGACCGATCAGCGCCGTGAGGCCGAGGAGCGTCCAGCCCTCGTCGTCGGCGATGTTGACGTCCTTGCACGTCCCCGACTCGACGATGAGGGCCACGACATCGCCGTGGTGCTGCTTGGCTGCCGCCATCGAGGCCGAGGCCTCGAATTCCTCAGTGGAGTCGGTTGCCCCGCGGTCGAGGAGCAGCTTGACGGCGGCCGTGTGCCCGAAGAAGGCCGCGGCGCCGAGCGCCGTGTCATAAGCACTTGTGCGAGTCCAACGGGCACCCGTCTCATTGACATCGATGCTTGGGTCGGCCTCGAAGATGGCCTTGATGTCGTCGACGAGCCCTCGCTCTGCAGCACCCATAAGAGTCGCCCCGCTTGGGAAGAAATGACCCTCCTCCTCCTCCTCCTCCTCCTCGTGGCGTTTCGTGAAACCCATCTTCTTGTTGCAGCGGATGAGCGCTCGGGCAGCGCCGCCCGACCACATGATGCGCAGGTTGTGGCCAGGGAAGAGCGATGGATCCGCGCCGTTCTCCAGCAGCCAGTCCACGATGTCCAGTCGCCCGGTACCGGCGGCATAGGTGATACAATAGGTGCTATGGCACGACATGTTTACGTTCTCGGGGTCCAGCACCACCAGCCGCTTCATCACATCCAGCTGGCCAAACCACGTCGCCAGCATCATCGCGCTGTAGCCTTGGAGATTCGACCCTGCCGCTTCCACCTCGTTGGCCTCAGCCAGCGCGCTCACCACCTCCACGTGACCCGCCGCTGCCGCCCTGCTCATAGGCGTCGCGCTCCACGCGTCCATGATCGACAGCCCCGTGACCCCCGACGCCTGCAGCCTGCGCATGACCGACACATGCTGACCGGCCGCGGCCGCGTCAAACGCGTCAGCGCCCGGGCCCTCCGTGACCCCCAGGTCGCCGCACCGAGACGACTCCACCAGCGCGTCCACCACCGCTGTGTGCCCCTCGGCAGCCGCCAGGCACAGCGCCGTGCGGCAGTCGGACTCGGACGTGCCGCGCGCCGATGCCAGCAGCTTGACGCCGCCGACGCAGCCCGCCTTGGCCGCAAGCTGGAGCGCCGTGCGGCGGTCCGAGGCCGTGCACCGGATGCCGCCGCCCTTGCCGCTCGACACGAGCATGCCGATCACCGCCTCGTGCCCGTGCTCAGCGGCCAGCATGAGCGCGGTCCGGCGCTCGAGACCCGCAGCGGTGCCCTCAGGGACACCAGAGTCGAGCAGCTGGCGCACGATTGCGGCATTGCCACCCGCGCTGGCCACATGGAGTAGCCCGAGGCCGTCGCTGTCCTTGGCGCCAAGGTCGGCTCCCGCGGCGCCAAGCTCGGCCGCCACGCGCGCCTCGTCGCCGCTACGCACGGCCGCGAGGAGAGGCGTATCCGTCGTGCCACCCTGCGTGGGGCGATAGGGCGGGCGCTTGTTGGGGACGGGGAGCCGGACAGAGCAGTGAGACAGATTGCCTCGTCGCCAGGCACGTGTGGCGGCGGCAAGCTCTTTTCCCAGTCCCGCCGGCGTTGGGCGGCCGCTCGGCATCAGACCCCGCCAGCGCAGACCAATGCACAGCACCTGTCCCACAGCGACGGAGCAACAGGCACGTGCGCGTCGTCTTGCCCGGCACGGGAAGCCGAGCCCGCGGCCCGCATGGTGGTTCCGCGGCAGGCTCGCGCCCTGCCTCACCCGTGTGGCCGTGGCCTGGGATCCGTCTGTACCGGGCATGAGATACCGAAGCTTGGTGCTGCCTTTCGGGTCGGAACACCCCTCGAGAGTCGAGTGGCGTGTTGCTGGGGCAGCGTGCGGTCTGCCGGGTTAGGGTATTCCAAACTGCCCGTGAGCCACGGCTCACCGGCGCGAGGAGCCAGCTGGTTGGAGGGCGTTCCACGGGTGTAGCACAGGAGGTCTTTTGCTTCAGTGCTGCGCGCCCAGGCAAGGGCATGAGCCGTGCTTTGCCGGCATGGGGCATCCAGGTGATGCACCGGCGCAAAGTCAGCACCCGCCGACCGTGACAGGTCATCATCTCGCTCACTTGCGTGACGACGCCGTCAACGTCGCATGCCCGGCTACGGCCTGGGTGTGTCAGGGCAAAGCGGCGCGCTGGGGGGGGCAGGGGCAGTACCTGTGGCCGATCCGGACCCTCACACCGGTGCATCCGACACGTTCGGGGAGAGACGCTCCATGACAGGCAGCGGCCCAGAAGCAAGCGGTCTAGATGCGCGACATTCAAATGGCGTCTCTGGTCAGGCGAATCTTTGAGCCTGCTGTGGTAGCACGCCAAACAGCCAGGAGCGCCCCAACTTCAGCACCACCAGGTGCTGTGTGTCCATGTGACTATGCTGCCCGTTTGCTAATTCAGGCAAAGCTCGCAAGCACTTAATCTTACCACGAGACAGTCCTCAAACCTGCGGCTCCCCCGGACCAGCGCTTCCAGCCGGAGAGCTGACGTCTTCGAGTTCGAGAAGTGCGAGGCGCCCGGCGAGTTGAGACCTCCAGAAAGGAGCGTAGACATTAAGGGCCGTGGACCGGACGGTCTCGAGGAGCGCCGGGTCGAAGACCGTGGCCAGCTGGTCAAGCTGGCGGGACACGCACAGGGAGCCTTCATCCTCGAACGAGGCCATCATGGCGGTGATGCCAAGGCGCTTGAGGCGGTCCGAGCGGGTGTCGGGGACCGGTGCGACCGCGGCGCGGGCCGAGGAGCTTGCCGATGTCGTGCCCCTGTGCGGCCTCGACGGAAGCGCCGTCTTGAGAGCGAGGGCATCGATGAGGCGGGTGCCCACGCTGCGGCGCTCCCCGTCCCCGATGTTGACCTCTAGCACCGACGCGGGCGCGAGGAAGAGCTCGACGATGCGCAGCGCGAGCTCCCGCAAGGGGGACACGTCGACGAGGATGATGCCGTATGCTGTGTCCAGCTGGATGGGGTCGGCGCACGGGCGCGAGGACGAGGGAGCCAGCCGCGCCTGCGTGCTCTGTGCGTCCCTGTGCAGGCCCCTGGCGAGGGTGGCCTCCGCCCACGACGTCCTCAGACGCCGAGGCTGCCGGAGCCTGGGCGTCATCTCGCCATCCATTCCCGGCTGCAGCGTCTCCACCTGCGTCGCCGGCCCGCCTGCCTCGCTCGCCCGGTGGCCCGCCGCCATTGACACGGCACCCTCCCGCGCCGCCTTCTCGAACGACGCCCCGGCGTCGCTGGACGAGCCGCTGCCGACCAGCGCTGCCTCCACCTCCGAGGGGAGGACGCTGGCGATGCGCACTGACGCGGCCCGGTCCACCGCAAGAGGGTCCTGGAGCGGGCCGCTGGTGGGAGAGGTGGGGGGCGTCACCGGCCTGGACAGGGACGTGCCGCCCGGGCGGCGCGCGAGGATGGACTGAAGGGCCTTGTCGAGCAGGAGCATGGGGGACACGGCGTTGCGGGGGGCCCCCGCCAGCGCAACGGACATGCCGCGGCCGGAGCTCTCCGGAAGGATTGACCGCGCGCCCGGCTCCGACCGGGCCATGGGGAGGCGCGAGGCCATGGGGCGAGGCTGGGGAAAGGCCGCGGCGTCAGCGGCGTGGGAACCTCTGCCAGACCCGCCGGACCGGTCCGAGCGGGCGGTCTTGGGCGTCGTGGCGGTGGACCCCGGCCTTCTCGACACCGTCGTGAGGGCCGCGGCGGAGCGCATGCTCGGGAGCGACATCGGAAGGACCGTGGCCGCCGCCTCCGCCTCCTCCTCCTTCGCCTGCTCCTCCGCGTCCTGCTCGGCCTGCAGCTCCAGGTGACGCAGCTTTGCTCCCTTCGCACCCGTCGTGCCGCTCGGCGAGGCGGGCGCGTCGCCTGGAGCGTCCAGCCCGCGCGCCGCGATGGGACCCGAGGAGGCGCCTCCTGCGCTGTGCTCCGACGCTTCGGCAAGCGCGCCACCGGCCCACGGCTCGCCGCTCGCTTTCTCTGCGGGCCCGGGCGTACCTCTTGCATGGGGCTGCGCCGCCTCGGCCGACCGGAAGCTCCTCAGCTCGAGCTGGGGCGACCCTGCTATCCTGGGCACCACTGTCACGTCCACCGCGGAGGGCGGCTCGGCCGCCGGCCGGGAATCAGACCCGGCAGCGGCGGCCGCTGCGGCAGGGCTCGTGTCCTGTGCTCGACGCAGCACGATCGTCGGACCCCCCGCGGCGGCAGCGCTGGCGGCGGCCGGTGACGTCAGGTCCGCCCTCAGCCCCGGGGGAAGCAGCTGGGCAGAGCTCACCGCCATGCTCCTGTCCGACCCGTGGCGTGCCACCCCGGCGTGCGCGAGCACGCCCATAGACGCGCCGATGCCCATCGGCCCGACCCCCGCAGTGGCCGCCGCCCTCAGCCGCCGCAGGGCCATGCGAGCCCTCTTCTGGGTCTCCCCCACCACCGCCCGGTACTCGACAACGGCCACGTAAAAGTCGATCACCTCGGGGCAGAGGAGCTGCTGTGCGAAGCGACGGAGCAGGAAGGTGGCGGGGGGCGCGGAGAGGATGGCGGGGAGGGACCACGCCGCCTTGAGGGCCGTGAGGTCGGCCGCGTCGATGCGGCCCTGCTGCTCCTGCGAGAGCGCGGACCGGCCCATGACCGCCGCCCAGTCCTCGTGCAGCAGGGTGGAGGGCTCGGATCCGAAGAATTCGGTCCCGGAGCCGGTGTTTCTGCTCCGCTCGGAGCCGCTCCCCGGCACCATCATGGTCATGGCCGCAACGGACCGCAGGAAGGGGAGGGTGCGCGCCTGGGACCCGCCGGCGCGGGAACGCGGCGCCGGGGCCGTCGCTGCGCCGCCGTGCCCCGAGGTGCCGCCGCCCGACGACTCGGGGTGCATCGCCACGCCGTACCCCTGGCTGCCGTACGCGGTAGTGCCCCCGCCATCGGCGTCGTCGCGCTCGTCGTCCATGTCGTTCGCCGCCTGGTCGGCGGTGAGGCCGAGGAGGCGGAGGAGGCCGACGGCCGCGGCGTCCTTCCCGTGCGCCCCCTCAGAGGCGGCGGCCCGGTCCATCTGAAGGTTCACCCTCGCAACCTCGCGCTCGTCCGTGGCCAGGTCCTCATCGTTGTCCTCCACGTCGTCGTCCGCGCCTGACGTTCGGTCCTGCCCGGGGGACGAGGCCTCGGTCTTGCTGGTGCGGCACCCCATCATGCCGCGCATGCAGTTGGCGAGACGCCGCCCGATCCGCACCACAAAGCCCACAAGCCCTCTGCGGCCGAACACCAGAGGCATGCCCAGTGACGCGTGGTAGGTAATGATCATCATGAACAGGAGGAGGGAGTGCGCGGGGATGCTGGCCCGCTCAAACGCCATTACTGCGTCCGAATACATCGCAGCCAGCATGTACACGAAGTATGATCCTGCCAGAAGCACCCAGCTCGCAAAGCACGTGGCGAGCTCCCTAAGGATCGAAAAGCGGTCCGAGACGCCAAGGCGCCCGATGATTCGCACCACGGCGAGCACCGACCCGGCATACAAGATCAGCAGAATGACGAAGACGACCCAGTCTTCGAACAGGTAACCGTGCCGCTTGTGACCGGTCCACTGGGGCTCCAGGACAAGGCGGATGACCAACGCGATGCCGACGTGAACGGCTGTTGCCATCGCGACGATCACGGCCTGTGACCTGCGAGGCGGGGCGGGAGCCGCAGCGTGCACAGCGCAGATCGAAAAGTGCATCACTGGCCCAAGGAGGCCGTGCGCTGGCGAGCCGTCGGCGTGGCCGAGAAGGCTGGGGCAGCGAGGCCGCTCCCAGCAGCAACGAACTTGGTCGGCTCACCATGGCGTCGTGAACCAGCGAAAGCGGATGCGTAGCCTGGGGTCGTACGCGGCCACCAACGCTACTGCACGCAGCAGGTACGGCAGCGCGTAAATGGGCGGCGTCAGGTGGGACAGCCAGAACAGCACCTCGGCAAAGGGCGAGTCCGCCAAAGGCGTCTTCCCGCTGGATGGCAAGGACGCCCAGTCCATGGCGGCGAGAATGGTAAACGCCACGACCATGGCAAAGGCATTGGATAGCGCTACGAGCCAGCTGCGCCGCTTCTTGAACTTGCGCCGCGAAAACCGGTGGCGCTTCCGCTTCGTGCAGCATCTCGCGTCCACGAGCGAGGCGTTGAGCGCCACGCCGTACACCACCTGCACCACCATGCAGAGGATCCACACACCGTAGTAAAGCGGCGTGGGGCCCCTGCCCGACATTTCGGCCCAGGGAGTGCGAAACAACGTCGGCGCTGTGCGCGCGCCCTGCCCGCCATATATGCGACGAGCGACTTGCGCTGGGCATCTGTGAATCGCGCAGGCGTCGCGCTATGGTGCGCTCACACACAACCTGCATGGAATACTTGCGCGGGGCCCGCCAGGCCGACGGCGGCCGTCGAGTCCAGGCGCCGGCCTCATGGCTCCGCGCCGGCGGTTGCCGCTTCGCTCCCGTCGACCATCTGGCGCAGCTGGTGCCACGTCTGCTTCCTTCTGAGGCTGGCGCCCTGTATGCGGCTCGTCTCCTGTCCGCCCACGCCGAGGCGGACGACGCCGACGTCCCCGGCGCCGCCAAACTCGAACCGAGCCGGTGCCGCAAGCCTCGGCGTCTCGTCCTCCGCGCCCGCAGCCCAGCTCATCGGGCGCACGAGCGCCGCGCCGGCCTGTTTTGTCGCCGGCAGCCCATCCGCGTCCTGGTGGCCGGTCGCATCGGGTCCTGACGTGCGCTCGTGCCCGGCGCTCCTGGAAGCCAGCAGCGGCGGCCGCGCGCCCTCGCCGGCGGCGGCTCCCACCCCCGCTGCATCGGCCGTGACGTCGCTATCCGACGCCCCGAGCCCGTCCGCGCGGAAGGAGCCGTCTGTGGTGCGGAAAGAGCCCAGGCCCTGGACGTCCTCCGTGCCGATGTCGCTCTGGCCCTGGGGGTACGCCCCCGGGAAGCGCTCAGCGTCGTCGTCCCCCTCGCCCCCCCTCGTGGACACGGAAACGAAGGATTCCCCGCGGAGGAAGCCGCCGGCGGCGGGGTGCCGCATGCCGCCCCCGGCGAAGCGGAAGCTGCGGCCGGCGGGCACCCCGGCGGGGGTGGACGAGGCGGCCGTGGCCGGCACGGACGACCCGTCGCTGGAGGACGGATGCATGGGGGGCGCGCCCTGGGAGGGGGACGGGGCCGCCGCCGCCGCCGCGTCCTCAGGCAGAGCGTCGAGGGGCCTGGCGATGATGCCGCCTGCCTGCCGGGGTGCGCGGGAACCCTGCACGGCCGAAGGGGCCGCGGAGGCGCCGAGGGGAGCGTGGTGCGCCCCCCCGGGTGACAGGGCGCCGGCCGGGCGCGCGGTCCTGTGCTGCAGCGACGCGGCCGGGCCGGTACGGGCGTGGGGTAGCGACCCGGCGGCGGCGCCCCCTCCCGCGAGCGGCGATGACACGGACGCCGTGTCCGCCGGGTCGGAGCGACCGCGGTGGATGGGCGGCGGGGCGTCCCACACGGCAGATCCGCCGGAGGACGGGGTCCCCCAGGCGGAGGAGTGCATGGAGGAGGCGCCAAAGGGCGTCTGGGAGAGGCCGAGGTGGAGGGGGAGGACGAGGTCCGGCGTGTCCGGCGGCGTCGGGGAGGCGGACAGGCCGGTGGCGGCCATGGCAAGGCCGGCCTCGACGGTCCGCAGCGGGGGCGGTGGCAGGAACCGCGAGGCGTGGAGGGCGGCGATGCCGGGCCCGGCGAGGGCGCGCCCGTTCTCCCCCACGGGGGTGATGAGGGCCTCCGTGGCGGGGGGGTTGACGGCGTCGAGGTCCTCCTGCCGCGGGGCGACGCCGTCGTGCACGCACTGCGCCCAGTAGCGGGTGTTCCGCTCCAGGTAGGTGAGGGGCAGCGGGTCGCGGGAGTACTCGCACCACAGCTCCACGATGGGCCGCGCGATGATCTGCAGGAAGAAGGCCTGGCCCTTGGGCATGGACGACAGCTTGGTCCGGTCCCGCACGGGCGGCACGGTGGTGATGCCCGACGCCCGCTCGCGGTCGCCCTGCCGCATGAACTCCTCCTGCACCCGGTAGCTCCACTTCATGTGCAGTGGCGTCGGCTTCCAGACGTGCCCGATGTCCGCGCACTTGAGGAGCATCTGCCTGGGCAGCAGGGCCTGGAGGCGCCTCGTCTCCGGGTCCGCCTCGGAGGCCGACGATCCGCCGGACGACGAGGCGGCGTCCCCGTCGCCCACGGCCCCCGCGACCTGGCTCGAGGCGTAGGGCGACCCCGCGTCGCTCCCGTCGCTCCCGTCGCTCTCGAGCATGCTGTCCCGCCCCGCCCTGCCGAGCTCCAGCGCCACGCGGAACTGGTTGGTGATGCCGAGGCTCTTGGACATGTCGGTGCCCAGGACGAGGTCGATCACGTCGCGGCGGAGGGCCGACCAGTCGTCGGCGGACAGCGGCGCCGAGAAGTCCAGGGCGGGGATGCGCATGAGGTGGAAGGAGGAGCTGAGGTGGAAGTTCTCCAGGGGGGAGTTGTCGTTGTGGTCGATGGCCAGCGGGTCCGCGTGCGCGATGAGGTACGTGTTGTCCACGCCCGGGTGCCCCGCGTCGTGGATGATGCCGGCCACCACCAGGCTGAGCAGCTCGATGCCCGTCATCTCCAGCGGCCGGGGCGCCTGGAAGCCACGCAGCAGGCGGTAGCAGGACGCCACGACGTCAGCGGCGTGGGAGGAGAAGTGGTAGGGCACCAGGGGGTCGTAGGACCGCTCTACCGCCCGAACGAACAGCTGG